>Ga0100402_1004387_pt1 | contig 14925 bp, 7 predicted proteins | sample CryGeyme20150102_FD_80419 | JGI IMG/M metagenome (GOLD analysis project Ga0100402, IMG submission 80419) | Groundwater microbial communities from Crystal Geyser aquifers in Utah, USA - Crystal Geyser metaG 2015-0102 | ecosystem: Environmental > Aquatic > Deep subsurface > Groundwater | place...
CCTCGGAACGGAGAAAAGGTCGGCCCTAGTAAATTGCCGAGTTTCTCCAAACCACCCTACCTAGCCGAACGTAGCCCTAGAGAGCTGGCATAGTCGAGAGAACGCGGTAGCGTTCGCTCGAACTCAAACATACCTTAAATAACCTGAGCACTACTGAAGCCAGACTGAAGACTGGCAAGCGTTGGTGATTTAATACTTAAAAAAAAGTATTTAATCTTTTTTAGGACATTTTGAGCCATTCATTATTATTTAGACTGATGAGCTCGCCAACAGCTAAGTAAATAAAGCCTGCTTGCGTTACAATTTCACCAAATCCAGTCAAGCTCGAGACTTACTTGAAATTAAGGGACAACAAAAGTGCTTCCAGCGAAGCGTCTTGGTGACATGTCAATATGCCGTACGAGTACCTCCGAAGGCATAGAGATTTCTTATTTTAACACTGCCAGTAGAAGACGTGGTAGCTATTCATTTCTTGACCGGTACAAGCTTAGACAGGGAGAGTGTCTGTATAGTTTTATATCATCAGGAAAGGGGCTTTAACATGCTGCCCGTAGCACGCCCTCAGCATGCGAGCGATGGATACCAATCTCGTGAGGAGCAACATCGAGGTTTAGCAGAAGACGACCCTATTTTTGCTGGATTAGAACGAGTAGGAAGAGCCTATCCAGATTTGTATCATTCTCCTAGACAGCATCAGCAACTACCAACAACACCCCACGGAATGGATCTCGAATCCATTAAGAACCAGAAAATACTAGAGTTTCGAGAGGCTATACAGCAGGACTTGGAACGAAAACGACAACAGGCACAAAGAGAATTAGAAGAAGCCGAAAGAGCTCAATGGCAGCAGTATCTGGAGTTTGAACAGGCCCTGAAAGGCTTCACGCAGCTATACATGTCGCAGTCGCCAATGAATTATCCTATTGCAAGGCCCGACACTCCAATGTCACGATCTCATAGTTATTACGATACATGCTACGCGTCTGGTCACCATTCCTATTCGACTCAAATACCCTACAACGCAAATATACATGCACAAAATCCAATATCACCTTCCCTGGGGCGTGTACAGCCACTGTCGGCATACTACAACCAACAGACTCCAATGACTTCTCACACTAGAACCATGGGTTCTTCCCGAAGTTCAGCTATGCTTTCATCGTCTCTGCCGGTTTCTTTGGAGACTCCTGGTGCACAAAGTCCAGATATCTTTACCTTTGATAATACCGGTATGGACAGAATGACAGTGGCAAGATCAAGGATTGGCAGTACTCCAGTATCATCTTACCCAAGTAACAAGAGCCCCGCCTACAACACGCCCCGCGGTGGCATAGACACTTCATCCTGGGGCGCAACATACTGCACACCAAATAAAATATCGTCAAGCATAAAACCTGCAGTAAAGGATCCGCTTTTTTCTCAGGCTGATAAACTAGAGCAAGAGTACGCGAGGTTGACAGGGAAGGAAACTCCCAGAGATTCGGCGTTAAGAAATGTCAAAAAGATGCAAGAAGAAAGGAGGAAAAAACTGGAAGCCCTTACAACGCGAGTAGTCGAAAATCGCAAACGCTTTGCTAGAGAAGTAAAGACGGCAGATCGGCCTCATGAAATAGCTTTTGTCGACAGTCGCGAAGATCATCGGGCCAAGAAAGACACAAACTTAAATTTTGTAAGAAACAAGAATGAGGGAATAGATGGGTCGCGCGATAAGACTAAATTTAGCAGTGGGGAAACTGTGAAAGAATCCATGCTCAGCGACCAAAGCAACAAGTACAGCGAAGAAAGTCAAAGCAACGAACGCGAAATTTCCAGCAGAGGCGATGAAGACACTGCCGATTTTTTTAGCACAGCTGTTCCTAGCCGAGAACTGAATGCATTGCGTCGCAAAAATAGGAAAACAAAAGGGAGCGCAGTAAATTATGTCGGGAAACTAAGGGAGAAGAGAGCGCAAGCCAAGGGAACTGGTACTGCCTCTGCCACGAAGCCAACAACCCTGGGATCTGGCAGTGGTTATGACATCGAGCCAACATATAGCAGACAAGATGTCCTGACCGCTCTAGAGACTGGCGCAAAGAAGATTAGCCTTCCTACCCGGGACCCGAAGCTTGCCCGAAAGAATCGGAAATTATCTACTCAGAGACTAGCTGAAAAAAGTGGATCGAGAGCCATGTCGCCTAGTAAGATCGCTACAAAGAAATTGACTTGCGCTAGCAAGCAAGAGAACAAAAGAATCCAAGCTGATTCGACTACTAGTCAATGTCAAGCCCAGCAAGTACAGGAAAAGAAAAACACTATGGACCAAGATGCCGTGGGGCTCATCAAAAAATATATCGATCCTCTAGGAACGACGAGTCGAGCCGAAATATTACCAGAGGAAAAAGAAAAGAGAGAAGCAGTGACAGACGACAAAAAAGTTGGCACCGCTGCTTCGGTTGTAAGTGATCTTTCAGAGAGTGCATACACAAGAAAGGGCCAAGCTAAAAATCGGGGATATGAAGAATCAGCTTCGTCAGAAATACATTTTGGCTTCTCTGATGAAGAACAAGAAGAATCACATTCTGACACAACTTCAAAATTCGAAAGAGATGCCAAGTACTTGCTCTCTAGCGACAATGAAGACGAAAGTGACGTTGATGGTGCTCGTTTACAAGCTAGCCGTGACCCTCTTCCAAGTACCAAGAAGGAGGGGGAAAGCAAAATCAAAGTGCGAGACTTGACTGCAGATTCAATTGCAGAGGGCTTTGAAGTCGAAGACGGCTTTGACATAAAAAGTCTCGTCTCCAGCACATCAAAACAATCCCAAACCCCCTGTACTGTCCAGGAATCTTCCGAAGAGACAGAGCAACGATACACAACTTTGAAGTACCTCGAACAGAATCTGGACACGAGAGACTTCCAAAGAATTATTCCGCAGCTGCTTAAGTTCACAGACAAATATGGCTGGGATCTCAACACAGTCTTGAAGCAATTCATTCACGTTGCTAGTGGTAGTAGCTCTAAAGCGCAAAGCAGCAACTACCGTTCTTCTTCTTCAGCCACGCCGTCTGCTTACACGTCTGTATCGGCCTCGGCCAGCACAGTACAGGCGAAAACGAGAGTAGCCTCTGAAAAACAAGATCGTCCATATTGCTCGGATAGCAGGGAACCCGTTCAAACATCTCGCGCAACGTCGCCTCTCCCCAAATCACTTCCGAGCCACCGTGCGCGAGCAACATCTCCCACGCCGTCTAGTACAAGAGACGTACCCCCTTTATCGCCATCATCTCCTAAATCACAAGCAACCGGAGAAACAGGCTGGCGATTGCGTGTCCGGAGCGGTTCCAGTCACCGCGCATTATCAAGCAAGGAAGATCATAGTTCCATTGACATGAGTGATGTCAGGACAAGTTTGAAGAGTCTTTCCCAACGAGTGAAGCGAGGATCACGTAGGACAACGGCGCCATAAAACATTGTGCGTGCAAACGTATAGAGGTGCGCTGAAATTCTGCCTAAAACTAGCTGGTGCCTTTACCAACCGCTAATGTTCGGTCATATCCTATATTTTTACTCATACTAGTAGTCATTCTCTCAAGTCAATGCTCTAGCTAGGATTGACCACCTCTCCAAGTACTCCGATAGAGCTGGCTGGCTGTGCGGGCAGCAGCTGACTAGAGTATTATTATTACTCCCGAGTATTTTTTATGAATTGTACAGTATGAGTATTTTAGTGAAAAGAAATCTGACGGATTTTGACCTACAAACTTCGATCACAGCAACAACTCTTAAGTTTTTAGTCAAGTGAATTCAATATTATTTTTACGGGCTTAATCGTCATTATTATTTGATTTCACGGGATCTGTGCTCTCCTAGTCGATTTTTTCCACGTCCTCGCCACTTTCTTGAATCACAACAGTATAACGTATATTAAAACAATAAACCCAAAACACTTGAGTTTGAGCCAGCCTTATTCATTTACAACCAAATAATGTTCTAACCGAATAATTGGCTCATCCAGAAATTGCTGTTTCGACTCTTGCAGCTACCGAAGGATCCAGCACCTCTTGACGAAAGCAGCATCGGAAATCTCCTTTGACCATTATGTTCGACCACATAAGACTCAACGCAGATGCAGCAGCAAAGCTGAGACCTGATTTATTGATATTTGTTCGCAATCATTTACCAAGACTTGTATTGGAGGTATTCGGGGCAACAGGAGCAATTTGGGGATTTTCCGAGGCGTTAGGCTTAAGAACCTCCAGTACCAATTGGTTTTGGAGACCCGCCTCACTGATAGTCGGGGCACTTTTTTTTACACGATGGACTCACCAAGTACTTCACAGTTCACGTGTACAGTCTCCGAGCAAGCATCAAACCGAGGACCAAACAAGTCCTTCTTCGATTCAATTGACTTCATCGCGAGAGGATGACGAAATGAATGCCTTGTTGCACAATTGCCGTTCACCGACTCCCAACAAGAGCTTTAGTACTTGTTTGACAGCCAACACATCACCAAGGACTTCAACGAAGCTAGATTTTTGAAGCAAAAATAGAGACACTGCTTAGTAAGAGCAGTCTTACAATGGGTGCATCCTTCCTTTCGAATGCAGTTGCCATTGCATCTGGCTTGAACCGTTGCCTTGTATCCGTCCTTCCTACCAGATTCCAAAATGTATGTAATTTACGTGCTGACATGCCCTCAAATAATAACAAAACCATGCTACCTACAAATGGTCATCCTGCCTGCACAGGATTGAAAAAATTCATTAACATCCTTTTAGACTCAGAGGATACGCGATGACTGGCTTGTGCTGATACACGATTCTCATCTGGGAGGCTTGCGGTTGCCAAACAAGCTATCTGGCAATCGTGGTTCGGGATGTTTTTAAAGTGATTTCAGCCCTCAGCAGTCTTTGTAATATGCTCAAAATTACTCGTGCCATCCCTTGGAACCCCTCGAGTCTGAAATGATGTTTCGGCTGTAGAATTGTTTTCCGTTATGCTGCCGTGGACGTTTTCCAGAGGCTCCAACTGGAAAGACTTTCCTTTTCCTGATTTGAAAACAGGCAGCTGTTTCTACCTCGAAGCAGAAGCTTCCTCTCCCGAGGATTGTGTTGGCGTTGGGTGTGTGGGTGATAGGTGTGCCTGTGGGTGTGGGTGGGTGGGTACTTTTTCCTCCCTCCTCGTCACTCGTATCAGCATGTGAAAGATTCACTCGCTCAAACTTCTCGCCCAACTTTGACGCATTTTGATCAGCAACATTACCAGAACCACTTTTGCTACTGTCCAAAAGATCGTTGACTCTCGACCACTTTCCCTGCCTGTGATTTCTTGCCAATATTCGTATCATGACCTTTCTCTTCACATTAGCAGATTATTTCTCGAGATCAATGAGACTCCTAAAACTCTCATAATCCCTGACGCCTTGCAGTAGTACCTTGTCGTCGTCGTTGGTGGGGGCGGTCGTGCTGATCGGGCTATTGCAGTGCCTTTTCAAGTCGAAAATCGACGTGGTAACCGTCACTTCCGACCATGCGCTTGCGCAGCGCTTTTGTTGGTGTCACCGCAAGAAAACCCTAAGAGCTCTTGGCGCTTTTGCTCTTCAATTTGTTCAATATTTCTTTTCCTTCGATCTTGTCTGCTTTGAGAGACAGAAAGGTAGAGAAACAAGGAGGTCGATTTAAAGCGTATTTCGTTGATTGCACCGTGGATCTCGCCGCTGACACTTTGTCCTATATGTATTGGCCCACTAAACTTCGTGGAGGAGGCAAGGTCGCTTGTTTGAATACGATTTTATTCCATGTGATGAATCGCTCGAAGCAAAGTTGACCTTCGCTATGGTTGGCGAAACTCATTGGAACAACTCGTTGTTCACCCGGACATTCAAAAAGATGCAACAAATAATTTTAATGTTTGGTTGCAACAGCAAACAGACAAACTCTCGAATGCGAATCAAAGGCAATGCGTTCGCTTTTGTCGTCACCTACTATAAGCATAACTCACTGGGTATGCGCAGTATGTTGCCAGGCACACAAAAGCCCGTGCCGGAAGCAGCCCAACCCGTGCCCGTACTGGAGAGCGACGGCTGAGCCCGTCTTCTCATAAAGGACCCTCATTAGAAAACTCTTGCCAATTCAATATTTAATCATGTGTTTGAGCAAAGATGCCACCATTGCCAATCGCAGCGGTAGAAAGGTGAGTATCGATAAGTTTTTGTTGTTGGTTGAAGCGGGATTAAGTTATTGTGGCTTGCAGCTCTCATTTTCTTCTCTCATTTTATTGTAGGTGCCAGCCTCTATGATAAGAAGATTAAGATGTCCACCATCAGTTGCCGTTGTTTCTAGTTGCAAAAGGAGTCACCACGAGGATAAGCCAGCCACAAGAATAGAACGCAAGACACCCAATATTTCAAGCAATCACAACAACAAATGTGTTTTGTCGCGTCTCATAGATGGCGTGCTGCATGAAAAAGAAAATGACGACGAGCAAGAGGAAACGTTGAGTCATATTGAAGAAGGCTTAGAAGAATTGCAAGATTTGAACCGGACAAATGATTGGCATTTGCAAGAGCTTTTATATCTACGACAACATAATATGACTCTAGATCAGTGGATCAATGGCTAGATAAGCAGCTGACACTTGTCTCCCATTCGACATAATAGACTAAATAAATGCTTCGTAATCCTTACTAGTATGTAAACCTGCCACTGGTGCTGCTCCTTTAAGCTCGATTGTTGTCGATTATTGATAATGATAGGTGTGCGACTAGGCACAATGTATCCACGCCCAAATTAAAGTTCATCTCCGTACTGCTTGGGGTGGAAGGGCACCTCTTCGAAATCTGGGCTCGGTTTGATCCATACACCATCTCTCGCCGGACCCCGCCACTTGATGGAGTTTTGCGTGCGACACCATTCATTGGGACAACTTGGCTCTTTGAAGCTCGTACCCAACATCACCAACGGTGTTTCATATTTATCTTCTGGCCGCATGTGATCGCTCCAATCCAAGGGAATGGCGTAGTGGCCTTCATTGAGTCGATTCACATCTTGCCAACCGTCGGTAGGGTAATAATGCACAAAGATAGAAGAGTACCAAGTTCCATTGAAGGGTTTCGGTCTTCCATGCAAACACTTGGAGGATTCATAAAATAGAACATCTCCAGGAGTCAAAACAACCTCATGTGTATTTCCATAAAGATCTTCAATCTTATTTTTTAAAATTAGAATTGTTCGTGAGATTGGATCATTTTTTATCAATTTTCAATTCTACTCAATCTCGATAATAACTTACGAAAATTGGCCAATCCTCAGCATCCTATAAGAAAAAGAAACATCGTATTACAACAACATGGGAGAGGCATGTTTGCGAGAGCATAATATGAGAAGGAACGCAAATCAAATGGGATCATCGTCAAACAGGATGAGACAGGCAACCCAGTACAAAGCACAAAAGCGAAAATCGTACGTCCGAACTGTCGATATGATATATCATGCTAATCACGTGAGTTTGTGGTTTATCGACGTGCTTCAGTTTTAAAGGAATTTGAGCAGAAATTGTAATAAGTGAGCGAGACGTAATAGGGACGCACAAAAAGGAAAACTTTGCATATTTATCTCATACCATGTTTAAAACGCTTTCGTTTTGGTACAACCGAAACCCATAGGCAATGGCAGGGGTCAGTGGGATGCCTGCCCAAGCCTCTGTATACGTTTGAAGCTCTTTTAAAACCTGCATGGAAAAAGATTTGAAAATATGGGTAAGCAAATAATATGATGAAAATATCAATAAGGGTATCCTCTTGCAGTTAAGCTACTTGCCCGCTTGGTCAAATCCGGTCGATCGATAAACAAACAGCGTGGTCCTTCAATGACTTCAATCTCATTTTCTAATCTTGCTTCGCCTCGTTCAAAACCGCCACGGACGCCTTCGCGCAAGGCTTCGTTCAAATTGGCCGGGCCTTTCACGAGCCCAAAACCATACTCAGTAAAATTAGGCGCCAGCATGGCAGGAGTGACTGTCTGCATGTATCCTTCGTAACGTCGGTTGAGATCGTCAATCTCTGCAACTTGTCGAAGCCGGTCCACCATTAATTTCTTCCATCCTTGATTCTGAGGAATCATGTATTTAACGGGAGGCCAAGAACCATCGTAGCGTTTGTCGTGTTCTCGCATTCGTGTAGCTTCGTCCATGGCAGCCACAGGGCTGAGGGAAGCCATATGTGACCACCCCAAGAAAAGCATACCAAACACCATTCTGGTGGAGGAAGCGGTAAAAGGTCTCATTCTGGCCTTGGAGCAATCGATACTGTTCGATCAATGAGAAGCCTCAGAAGCAATACTGAAGGGAAAAGGATAATCTCAGTGCGATCTGGGGATCTTGTGCTCGAGCGATCTGTTGTGGTCTTTGAATATAATATACTTTTTTTTGGTGGCTGTTTACTCGTTAGTAGTGCTGTTTAGCTCCTGTGAACAAATTCATTCATTAGTCTCAATTCGCTAGAGACTACTGGTAGTACCTGGTAGTAGTAGTACCTGGTAGTAGGTTACCTGGCTGGTGCTGGTAGAGTAGTAGACTAGCTAGCTAGCTAGAGACTAGAGTACTACTCGGAGTAGCTACTACTGTAGTACCTGGTACTCTACTTCTCCTCTTGTTATCATTAGTAGTGGTAGTAACAGCAGTACTAGTACTCTTGGGTAGCTAGTAGTAGCTACTACTCGAGTACTAGTAGCTAGAGAGTACTCTCAGTAGTATGCCAAAGCACGGCCTAAGAAGCAGGCAGCTTTTAAATAGTCGCCGCTGCGCAAGTATCAATTAATGAAATAAGAACTTTCCTTGGTTCAGCGAATAGAAACTACTGTCCGTATCATAAAATTTGTAGAATTGATTTATTTGAAGGTTGCAGCCTGGAATGATTTGAGAGGAAGCACACACGCATCAAAACGGCCAAGCTAAGGTACCCGGGCCCAGACTCAAGTAGGCAACGGTGGCGACCTGTTTGGAGGCATCATATTTGCAGGCAATATATCTATGTTTTGAAGCAACGTGTTCGGCGACAAGATATTAGCAACCATCATTTCTCTCATGTGAATCCATAACTGCGAGCAATATCGTTCATAGCATCTTTATCGGCAATATTGAGAATGCTGTTTACCAAGATATCTTCCACAAGGGAGAAGAACTTCTCAGTGACTCCAATGGTTTTTTCATCGCTCTTGGATCCCTTTGGGCTTTTTTCTCGGCCCTCTTCGACAGAATCATCACTTTCAACTTCCACGTCATAATTGCTATCACTGTAGGCACTTGGTAAGGATTGGTTGCTCTGCATTCGATTCAAAGAACGATGGCTCGTTGATGGATCAATAGTGGACGGGTCAAAGGAAATGGTCCTTTTATTCATAGTTGGAGAGGTCTGTCGTGGGTTGCAGGCTGCCTGTATTTTGTTGAAACCAGGCGTGCAGGGGTTGTCACCATCCATAACAATGCGCCTCTGATTAACAAACAGTCCCTGTAAGGGATTGACGCATGCCGAGACGGGAGAATTGGAATCCCGCATTTTCTTGCCCCAAAAGCTTGTCAGGGCATTGCTACATCCATGAACTTCGGATTCAGGGTCTGCTACTTTGAAAGTTCCTAATTCTCTCTCTAAATCACTTCCTTCATCATCTTTGAAAGTGTCGGTGAAAGCACCAAGATTTGTTGTTTCCTCTTCACAAGTCTCCGTTCTCTGAAATTTCAATTGCTGCTGCTTGCCGTCAACACTTCCAACCGATTTCATAGCGTTTGCAACAGCCATTCCGACGTTGCTCGCTTTTTGTTGCAGGAACTCTCCAAAGTTTGTCGGTGGATCTTCTTTTCTACTTGAATTTTCAAAAACTGCGTCGTCCGCCTTCTTGGCATCAGCTGTTGTACTTTCTAAAAGTCCTGAAGTTGAAAGAGGAATCTCAACAGCATCGGCAAAATTGATAGGACGAGATGAAGTGTTCTTTGATTCCTGTACAACCGCTCTAGAATCACCTTCTTTTTCTTCATTTACACCTGCATTCATACTAGCAAGCAATGCAACAAGGTCTGCTGTTGGTTTGCTTGCTGGTGTCGTGATAGTGTCCTCCACTTCCACCACCAGAGCTATTCCAGCCAAATCGTCATTGCTTGGTTCATCCTCGTTGGCACTTCGTTCGCTTGCAGAAAGTTTCAGAGAGTCCTCATCGGCGGCGTTGTCTTTTGCACTCGTTGCTGTTGACTCTGCCTTCATGAGATATTCAGTAGCAACTTCTCGGGCATCCACCATATTTTTCTCAACTTGTTCCCAGTTGGCCTCGAGCATATCCCAAATCTGCGCTCTTTCTCGTCGGATGGTCTCGAGTTCCGTCAGCCGTTCTTTTCGTTTCATTCTAATTTGTTGCAAACGAGGATATTGTGAAACGTCAGTTTCCGACTCCACAGCCAAGCCTCCTCCTTCTAACTGGTCCAGTTTTTCTTGCAATCTTGTTTGCATTCGGGCTTCCTGTTTTCGGAGGGCTTCGCATTCTGCTTCAAGAGACTTTTCTTTAGCCTGCTTTTCGATATTCTCTCTTTTCAATATCCCTTCGGTAACAAAGGAATATTCTTGTTCTTCCTCAAACGAATCTTGATCCTCCAAATGAATAATGTCCTCGCTGGCAATGTCCTCCACCACAATAATTTCTTTGACATTGCCCTCATTATTCTCGTCACGGCGCTCGGAGCCAGCAAAACTGCCGATTCGACTAGCTTCAAGTCTTTGAAATTCGGCCTCCAATTCATCAGCTTTGTTTGAATTCCAACTTGCAACTAAGCGCAAACCTTCTTGATGGCATTCCAGCAGCGAGGATCCGTCGGTGTTTTTACCAGTCAAACTTTGTTGACTGGCCATTTCAGAATACTTTTGGTAAGGCTGTTGCAAATTTGAATAATTGCTCATCATGGATGCGATGGGTTGGAAGTTAGCAGGAGATAGAGCTCTAGGATTGGCAATCTTTCTTTGATCTTGATATAAAAAGTGAATGTTTTCCGTAGGGCCACCAGCAGAGGCGGAAGGAGCTGGACTCTTGGCGCGAATGTAGGGCCTTTCCATCTGCATGGAACTTGTACTACGTATCACGTCAGGAGACTGACGGCTTTGCTCTTCTTCTGAAGACGAATAACCAGAATATGATTGTGATTGTCCTCTACTAGTATTGAATTTAATCCCAACACGTTGCCAACCCGGATTCTCCAATATTGCGGAATCCGATTTATCGGCCCACTTTTCCTGCTCAAGCTCCCAAGCCAAGAGCTCCTGGGGGTCCAAGTGTTTTTTCGGAAGTGGATTGCTCAGGTGCGTTTTTGTGGAATTAGCTCCCTGCCGAAGTTGTTCCGCTTGCTGTTTCGTGTAGTGGACGGTCTTAGCGAACACCATTCTGGGACTATTAGCCTTCTGCAACGGGACAAACTCGAGTATGAGATTACAAAAATGATTGAGGTACGATGCTTACTTTTTATCTGAAATTACTCAACAATTAAACAGTGTATTTATCGAGAGATGGATCTCTTCTGAACCATACTTAAGACAAATTAGAATCAGTTGAAATTCTAGAGTTGTCTAATTACAAAAGCTAACGGAATTTGGCAGAGACGTTGAAGAGCTGAGATTGCTGTGAGCAATGGTACCATAGAGAAGCAGAAAATTATTTGATTCAATGTACTGTACCTGGTAGACCAAGTAGATTAGTACGTCGAAAAGGTACTGGCACTCGAGTACCGTACCGTACCGTACCATAGTACTCCAGTACCTGGTAGGCATAACTACCTTTAGAATGTGAGGTTTCCCAATTCAATGTCTCGGCGGACGTTTCTGCTTAATTACCATATCCTCCTACTTTCGCAAAATTTCAACTGCCTTGCTTATTTTGCTGCTGAACTCTGTTTGGCAGCAGTTTTGAAAACCCTCAACGGATCTCCTCTCTGTGATGTGTATCCCAGATCTGATCGTTGAGCAGAACAAATGAGACCGGCTTGGTTGAAAATTAAACTCAAAGGGATATATATATTATATATATCAACCACAACATCCCAGAGCTTCAAAAGAATAAAAGACCTATAAACATTACAAACTCAGTCAACAAATTGACTATGGTGCAAAGCGCAGGAAACTCTTATAATATCTTCACGGCATTAGCTGTTGCTGCTGCTGACGCCGCCAATGCAACTGAGGAGATAAATCATAGGCGTCGGTGCGACGATGAAGATCGTGACCCGCCCGAGTGTGCTTCCCGCGAAGCAGAGACACTCGACAAACTCACTATGGAGCTTACGGCTCTAAAATATATGGGCAGAGATATGGATCGGAAAGAAAGTTCTTTGGATCGCATTCGCAACGCCCGTGATTCGCTCTTGGCAGAGGTGGAAGTACAGAGGATGCGCAAGTCTGGACAACGTTTCAAGTCGACAGGCACCAGAACCAGGGCCGTCAGAGAAAGGACCACTCAAGAAAATCTAATTCCCGCCGCGAGCAATATAAGAACAACAGCGAACCCAAATACGCGTGATCCGAAGAGTTGGAATAGGTCAAAACCTATGAAAGCTGCTTCCGGCAATAGACGCCCTCCTCTGCCCCCTGGACCCAACAAAGCCAGGCCGATTGTAACCAAAGAAGGAAATATGGAACACCACGAACCTGTTGTTTTGATTCATTGCCATGAAGAGAAACGCGCCGACACAAAGAGGGAACAACAAGTCATCATTCACGTCGAGGATGATTGTGATCGTGACGGACCACCGAACGAAAATCTTACTGGATCGTCAACACTAAACGAGACAAAACCGATGTTGTATGCATCTGCTAGCTCCTCGCCGCCTTCGTTCTTGTCCCTATCAAACCAAATGAGACTCGTAGGCCCAATTAATTATTACATGGCAAGGACCGAGCCATCCGAGCGGTTTGTCTCGCCCTCTTTGAATAGCAGTATCGTGAAGTCTGCGTATAGATTGGAAAGCTCTAACGCAAGAAACACATTCTGGCCAAGAGAGCTTGAAGTATTATCCGAAACTTCGGAGTCCCCCACTTTTACTGAACACATAGTTGACCTCAGCCAAGTAGATACTCGTGATATAATGGACAAAGATGAGGAAATGGTTTGTACTGCCAATATCGTAAAGGCGGAGTGTTCAAACATGAACGAGCTTGAAGACAAGCATATTGTTGACCTCATTCAGATGGATTCCTGTGATGACATGGAAAAAACTGTTGGAGAAGCCAATACTATGAATGCGAGCCACTCATACGCGGAAAATCTCCAGGACAATAAATCTTCGTCTTCATTTCTCAGTGACACGAGCCCAGACGATCTGGAAGCCGAATTTGACCGCTTAATTAATGCGAACAAAGAAAAACAGGTAGTAGTCAAACCCCATGAAGTGAACGCTGTTCGCAAACCACTGGATCATATCCGACAGACAAGTCTAGTGGGCGATGCTGAAAGCTACGATGAGCAGGATTTTGCTCTAAATACCGCAGCTTCGGACCCTCTGTGTGTTATTCATTTGGAGGACGAGCTTGATGAGATGCCGAATCATGAAAATGAAAGAAAGAAGATTGACGGGTCTCTAAAAGTGCGCGATAAATCTGATAAATTTACCGTTTTGAAAGTGGCTGACAAAGAAGATGTTTCTTTGGTCGGTCAAGAATCTTCTATTGCCCACAAACGCGTTGCCTTATTGGATAAGGCAATGGAGTCACAAGATGAAGAGTCGGATGTGGTATCAGATTCAGAACCAGAAGAGTTTGCTGATAAGTCTGAAGTAGAAAAAGAAGGAATGGCCACATTTTTTGACATCGCTCGAGTTGCAGACCAAGACGACATCAGTGTCGACGGAGGAGAAGAGAGTGTTGCGACTTTTGATCATGAGAAATACCTTTTTGTGACCGGCAAAAAAGAATCGAAGCCCGCTACCATTTACACGAAGATTGGCTTGAAGTATGACTTGTTGTCGATTGATCGTGTCGTCGATAACTACTTTGGAGGTAAGAATAGACTCACGGAAAATACTACTGCCCCTGGAAACGCTAATCGACCGAAGGGGAAACATGTATTTCTCAATGCTGGCGGTGGATGCTGCATGATTGGCATGTCCTAAAGGGAAAAAACAAAGAGATACCGCGACCGTAGTTGATGGTATTACTATGACAGCACTTGGTTGATGTGGAAGATCGTGGCATCTAATATGCATGTTATTGAAGAATGGTTTCTAGCTCTAGCAGTAAATCTACTAGAAGATGTACTCCAACTACATAACTCCAAATTGTATATTTTGGAATAGCCAATACTACTAGTCTAGTAGGCTTGTAGGAGCTAGATAAGCCATACCTGGTAACCACTAGACCCTACTACTACTAATAGAGACTCTGAACTAGAGTAGGAGCCAGATAGACTAGTACTCGCAGCTGGAGAGTGCTCGAGTACGGTACAGTAATAAAAAAATTAGTCTAAAAACACTCGACTCTAATCGCAGTTGGAGAAAAGTAATGCCCGCCGAATCTCAGAAGAGAGTAATCAATACTAGACCCCCCCTACTACTACTAGTAGTAGTAGAGTAGACCTACTAGTACTAGTACTGCTCATAAAGCCCCCCCCCTCTACTACTACTACTACAAGCTACTGTAGCTACTAGTAGTTAGTAGTAGCTACAGCAGTTAGCTACTACAGTACTAGTAGCTTGTTGGCGGCCTGGTAGAGTAGCTACTACTAGAGGTGGTGGTATCATACTGGACATAGGGCAAAGGTTTAAAAATCGTAAAAAGCTAGTGTGGAGACATAAATGAATATTAGAGTAAATATTGAATATTATGATAATAGTAGGAGCAAACTAGTGGTGTGTGTGTGTATACAGAGTAAGCATAGGCACACGACCTAATAGAGAGAGACCTAACTCCTGAGTCCTATGATAGGA
>Ga0100402_1004403_pt1 | contig 14900 bp, 13 predicted proteins | sample CryGeyme20150102_FD_80419 | JGI IMG/M metagenome (GOLD analysis project Ga0100402, IMG submission 80419) | Groundwater microbial communities from Crystal Geyser aquifers in Utah, USA - Crystal Geyser metaG 2015-0102 | ecosystem: Environmental > Aquatic > Deep subsurface > Groundwater | place...
AAATAAGACTACAAGGAGAACTCAAGATACAAGATTATTGGCGACAGGCACTGACTGATTCGAAGCTAGGGTACTATATACATCAAAATGTCTTTTCAGCAGAAGGAGATTTCATTACTTCTCCATAGATATCTTCTTTGTTTGGCGAGATGGTAGCCACATGGATGGTCGTCTTCATGCAGACTCCATCAATCAATCTCATCGATCCTATGACCAATTCGATCAAAAAGAAGTTCCGAATAATTGAGTTGGGAGGAGGAAGAGGGTTGCTGATGCGAGATATTCTTCGCAGCTTTAGATCATACAAAATTGACAACAATTTTGATCTTTGCTTTATTGAAGGTACTTTCTTACTTATTTAGTTTCATAGTACAACAGAAAATAGCAGCAGACTGTTGTCATGGAGGAGTTCAAAAAAGGAAAAACCTTCTTTAAGTTCGATTTTTAAAATGCAAGCCAGTTGAAGTAAGAGTTTCTTCCTTAAAACTAGGACAAAAATATCAGTTTGAGATGGTTTTCAAGACTTGAAGAACTTCTCAAAGAGGACATCGAGGCTCAGAAGCAGGGAAAATAGCTCCCTTTTACTATCTTTCTGATGAACTAATTCTTTGATGCCCTACCAGTCACCATTCTATAATACACTGAAAATGGGTGGAGATAAAAAGTGTTGTCAGTTGCTCAAAGCCCAGAGTACCCTCATGTTTATTTAGTCTCACTTTTGACCTGATTACCTCATCTCGCGAGCTTCATCAAAAATTAGTCCCTCAAACAGACCAGGCTTAAATTGGCTAAAGAATTTAGATCAGCCCATAAAGCTACATCGCCATGGACAACATGGCAAAGATGATTAAGATGACAGGAGGAGGCATTCTGAATATTGACTACGGAGGAAATGGGCCTTATTAAAACAGCATCAGAGCCATCAAAAAGCATAAATATATCCCAGCCCCTTACTTTTGGCAAGTTCCTGGAACTTGTGATTTATCTGCCTACGTCTCATTTTCTGCACTGGCCCAATATGCGTAACTTTTTACACATTTAGTGAAAGAGTCGAAGGTGTTCGTGCATTTGAGCTGGTTCCACAACAGTTTTTTTTGGAGGCAATGGGAATTCATACAAGACTATAAAACCTTTGCAAAAACATCAGCAAAGAAAAGGCTGAAAGGTTGTAGAGTGAAGTAAAAAGATTGACGTCTCCCGAAGAAATGGGGGAACTCTACAAAGTGCAGATAATATCGCTAAAGTAATACGGCGAAATTTATCCCCACATTTCCTTGCAAAGCAATGTTTATTGATTGAAATTTAAAGAGTCATGAAATATCACAATCAATCATTTTGCCTAAATTTCTTAATTAAGTGCTGAATATCATCGAAGGCCTGCAGTTTTTCTTGTTTAGGGTTCTTCTCCTTCTTTGAAAGACTTTTAGATTTGGGAGCCAACTAGTTCGTTTCGTTTAGATCATCAAACTCCTTTCTCAAGCTCACAATTTCAGATTCCCAGTATTTTTTTTCTCTGTGCGATTTTTATAACTCCGTAGTCATTCTGAAATTTTCCGAGTCGATTTAAATGAGTTTTCTTTGGATTTAGTGCAAAAGAGTCTTTGTTTATGCCAGCTCTTTGCATTTGAGAGAGTAGCTATTTCTTGTGTCATTAAGTTCCTTAGCTATCATTTATTTTTGGCTCTAAATAGCTTGTATTTGCTATGATTAATGTCTTCTCATACTGCACTAGTTCATCCATTTGACCTTCTATCTTTCAGCTTTTACAACTTCTTCTTCAAATGCCATCTTAAACTATTTGAGATCTAAGTTTGACTGTTGCCATAATTTTTCGAACTACTTCTTTTGAGACTTGAATTTTTCAGATTCTAGTCTCAGATATTTCACATCCTCATGTAGGATGACTATCTCTTGTTCCTTAGCAGCAATAGCCTTATCGGACAAAGAACATTTTTCTTGCAACTTCTTACATTGAAGCTCCCATTGATCAATGATCCTTTCCAGCTAAAAAGTGGTCTTTGTCAACTCCTAAACTTATCTTCTCAGCGATAAGTTAACTTACTTTTGACTCTCGTAATCAGTGAGAATATATTCTTCTTTCTTCTCTTTTGTTTTTATCATTTAGAGGGTCTAAACTTTCACATCTTAGAGCTCCCTCTCGAACTTCTTATTTGCCTAAAACAACTTCCAATATTTTTATTCTAACTCAGTGTCTTCTTATTCTTTAAGCCGTTGGATCTCTTTCAGCTCTTTTTTCAAGGATTGCGACTCAAAGGAGCTTTATCCCATATGATTTACAAAAGACTAGACTAATTATAAAAGCTCACTTTTTACTTTAGAAATTTCTCCATATTATAGCCCTCTGCATAACTTTCCCCAAATAATTTCTATTTTCAGCTGATGCTCTTTGCTCAATTTATGAAAGTTCGTATGACTGAGCTCTCTTTCAATACTATTTTATTTATTTTACTTTGGCTTTTTGACTTTCACAGTCACAGTACTGATCTAATTTTTCCGGCTCTTTTTTATTTCTTTGAGTTCCTCTTTCAATTATCCGATTTCCTGCATAAGTGTGCCGAGAGGTAAAGTTTCTTCAGACTTGATTCTGTTGAGTTTCCTGATCGATACAGGATTGGGCTTCTTTTTCTAAAGCATTTAAATCAATTAATACGGTCTGTATAATCTAAACAGGCAGATAAATTTATTAACCATGACTGATCTCTACGGTATGGAACGGCACAGGCTTAAACTCTATGGATAAATGCTAAAAGAAGATTTGCTTAAACACAAATAAATGGAGAAGCTTGAAAAGGAATAGAGAATTAGACAGGACAGTCTCGAATTACAAAAGCACATCTAAGTATGAAAGTTGTTATTCAGGAGACAAAAAAGTACTAGCAGGCCAGAAAAAATGAACTAAGGGAGCTCAGTCGATCTGTAGATAAGGACAATAAAATGCTGACCACTTTCAAAAAGAGCATTCATGTCCCCCACACTTATGCGGAGGAAGGGAATAGTTTTATCCAAAGCTTGGAACAAAAGAGCTGTGGGAGGATTGAGAGAGTCAAAAAAGAATGTAGCCAGCAATTAGACTAAAATCAGCATCATATTGCAGTAAGGTTCAGTGTATGATAGAATCGCAAGCAGGTTCAATAGAGGATCAAGGAGTTAGAAAAGATGGAAGAGGAAAGACATAATAGCAGAGTCAAAGAGATGCAACTATAAAGCATCAGAAATAGGGAAGAAACAAAGAGAAAGTACCAGCAAAATATGAGGATGTATGAAAAACACTAGCGACTACTTGAGGAAAACTAGCATTACAAAGATCAGCTCTAAAGCTTCACTCAGGGAACGACCAGCATTCTTGACAGATATAATCGAAATGAATATCTACAAAGAAGAAACAATTAAATATAGCATCAATCTGCCATTAAACAGCAAATGGTAAATTTATAACGAAGAAAAAGCCAGGAAGTTTTTGACTATAAAAGGAGTGTTGGTGAGTTATAGCAGAGCATGTTGCGGAGTGTACTCGTAAGACCTCAAAACAACGATCACTTGGACTACAGCAAAGAACTAAAGAAACAGATGCTTTTGGAACATCAAAGGAAACAGCTGGAAAAGGAGAGTAAAAAATAAAAAAATGAAATCAACAATATTTTTGGAGGAGTTCATGGAAATGAGAGACAAAAAATGCTCAATTTCATTGATAAAAGACTTGGAATTGACAAATATGAGAACAATAAGCTAAATAACTCTGTTAATATTCCTTAAACTAGTGATTATGAAGATTTTTCCTAAAAAAGAAAGCAAAGATTCAATTATGACAATCCATAGAGGAGAGCCAGCTCAGGCAGATCAAGTCAGGATCGTAAAGTAGCTCCGATTGATCCCCTCTATTCTGTTCAACAGGCTTCTGCAGGCGACATTCAACCAATAAATGGATTCAATGCTAGAGGAAATAGCGAGGGAAGGAATTCAAGTCAAGGGCAAAAATATTTCAGAACTTTTGATTTCATTTCAGGAAAAAACAAATTTTACGGATATGAGTGATCATAATAACATTCTTTATTTAAAAACAAATAAATCAATGAAAGATTCTTGTATAGAGGACGGTTTGGGATTCTGCCGAAACAACCCCTATACCACAGGGATAGTCGATCCTTCTGTCCGAATGGTGTTTTGTAAATTTGATTGAATTTTACATTTCCATGTTGCAGAACCATTCTAACCTTTATCCTAACATAATATCAATCTTCAGTGGTGACAGATCTGAAACTCGAATTGTATGAGCAAATGTCTCCTCTCTTTATTGATATCGGTGGGGAAACCGGACCATTGGGATCCATAGGCAGTTAATAATGGCCTCATTGGATCTAACTCCATGCTGCTTTCGAGTTATCCTTTCTGATAAATATTCATTCAAGCTGATACCGATATCTTTGTTACTTTAAAGATATGGCTTGGCATGAAAAACTAAAATCTGATAGTCTTTGGATTTTTGAGTCGGTAGAAGATAAAAGTGAGTTTAAGCGTCATCTGTGAGCACTGGAAATGAGGACATGACACTCATTCGATAGTATTTTTAGTTAGGCCCTAAATTTATGGCCTTAACAGCAAATGCTGGGGCGAGGGTAAATGATGCTTTGAGCACAATGAGATGATTTGTTTTTACTAAATCAGAAACTTAGAATAATGGAATATGCATTTTGGTCAAAATTCCATTCAGCTCTGAAACATTGCCTACCTATAGATGAAGTAGTTTATCCACCATCAAATCTCGTTCCTCTTCTTCCTTCAACATATCCACAAGGATTCTGAGTCTATTTTTCCAGCTAACTTTTTCTTTGAGAGTGAGGATATCCTGTGAGTTAAGCATTTTTTTGATAGCCTGCATCAGAAAATAATCATAGTTAAGAAGCTCAAGATGTTTGTGCTCATTTCTGTTCTCCAGCATCAGCTTTTTCGTTGCCAATAGCATGCTGAAATCGAGATGAAGAGAAAAAGGATGAGGATTTGGCAGGTAGTTCACATTTTTGTTTTTCCTTTTGAAAATAAGCTTTATTTCCGTTACTGTCGAGTATAATTGCTTTCTTCCAAAGATGCACTACCTGTCAAGTGTCTTTTCAACACTCTCGATCAGGTTGCCAATAGAATCGTTGTTGGCAGGCTGAAAGAAGTTATAGTGAACCTAAAAAGCATTCTAATACTCCCATAGAAATTCAACAAACTTCACAATCAGCATTTATATGTCTAAAGTATCGCAAAAGTGCAAGTAGAGGATCTTTAAAACTTTAAAATTGCTGATTGCTTTTTCTAAAGTGCACAGAACTCGACCTACTTCTTGATCCCCAATTTTGCCGACCAGGAAGTAAACATACTAAGTCTCCTCGAGTATTTTAGTTAGATCAACTTGATTAAGCTGCATATCTCTGTAGTCAGGAAGAGCCTTTTTGAACATAGCTTCGATTTCAGTCGGCAAGTCAACATCTTGGATTGACAAAGGAGTGAACTATAATGGTAATTTCAATTATTTTTCAGGTTGAAAAGGGAAAACACTTTTTATTGTTTCTTTGATTTTGGTGTCTATGAATAACTCTAATGCTTTGCTTTATTTATCCTTTTGTCTGCTTCCGGTATTTTTCAACTCAAATTACTCTTTCACTTTTTTGATGATTTCCTGTTTTAAAATGTTCAGAAGGTTATTGTCTATCCCACTTACACTCAAATTTTGCTCGTTCTTTTAAACAATTACTGAATTTTTGAGGATATGATCTTTGTCTTTGTCTAGCACCGTTTTTTCGATTGCTTTAGGAAGAGAGTTTATTTTCCTTCTTATAGAGGGAGAATCGCCTTTGAACTCCACAATTATTTTTGATTTTTTCGTTTGGGAAGGACTTCCCTATCTCACTCTAAATGCTGAAACTGATTTTGATTTTTTTGGCATAACAGGTGATTCGATCTTCTTAAGAACAAGATTTGACACTTGCTATTGTTTGTTATTGTATTATTTTTACTCAACTCGCAGTATAGGTCTTTTCAATATGTTCACGTCGAAAACTTTCCTGCTTCTTATGTTATACCGATACTACTCAGATAACAGTTCAAGCTTGTTAAGTATCTATGACAAGTGCTCTTTCTCAGGCAGAAAAATCAACTTGAGCAGCTCATGCTCGACTGATTTTTCCTTTTTCTTTTAAAAAGCAAGAACACACTCCAGCATGAATGGGTCATTTTTGGGAGCAAACTCATAGAACTGATTTAGGAAAGACACTTTGATGAACCCTAGATCAGTAAGAATTTTCAGGAAATAGTTGTCATTGTAGAAGTAGTATTCTATTCTTTATCTTTTCTTTCGGTCGTCATGGGTTAAGCCTCCAAGATACTATTTCCATCTGACAATAAGGTCAATCACATAAAGAGTAAGCTTTGTCATGTGATTAAAGCAGTCTGAAAACTATTCAAATTTAGTCTTGCTCATTTTTCCCTCAAATGTTTCTTAAACTACTTTCAGCTTATAGCCTTGGGCTTTGTATTTTTCCCTTTCATTCTTTCTTCTTTCATTGAATAGTCGTTATTTAGCTGTGTGGAGATATTCATAAACATCCTGAGGCGTCAGATCGGCTATAAGTTTTTTAAGATTTCTTAGACAAGCTTAGCGTGCATTGATACTCTTGAAAAGCGTATAGTAGATGTGTTACTCACTTCGAATAAGCTGCTCTTCCTTCAGAATATTGGCCTGAATATCTTTGAAGTAGCAGGTATACAGCACTTTCAGGAAATAGTAGCGATGAAAATAAGGAGTATTACGATTGTACCATAGTGTTTCTAGCTTTGCCAGTTGCTTGTCCAAGTCAATGTCATCTCTCAATATTCTAAGATGCATCTTTTACGACATCATTTTGTAGTGTCTAGCAATCTATTCTGACTTGAAAGTCTGAGCAATATGACCTCGATTTCGCTCTGCATACGATCCGTGTTTGAGCTCAAATGTTTCGTATATGATATCGTAGTTAGTAAAGAAGAGAAACTGAAGCATTTACTGTTGATGAAGCAGAAGCTGATTGCTTAAATTTGTCTATGGATAGGCCTCAAGCTCCTTCCTCTAAGCCATCAATAATAAATATAATAAAACTTACCCGAAGGTAGAACAAGATTTATGTGAAAGTAGAGAAATTTAACATCAAGTAGCCAAATGTAGCTAAGAGAGCGATAGTTAAGTGCCTGTTTAATTTGACCGGGTTATATATAAAGCTAATTCATAGGAGACCAACGCCATGATCACTTCTTAAATCAGAATTCACCTTGAAGCTCTGGCAAACAGAACCATTCCAGTTCTGACAGCTCTTCCACAAGCTCAAGCCCTCATCAATAAGCCAGAGAAGAAAATGGACAGAGTTGACATCAAGATATTGAAGGAGGCAGATAAGCTCAACAGAAGGTAGTTTATGAATGAGATCAAGCATGAGGGCAAGGGACCATCTAAAAGGAAGGGTTCTATCACATACAAGAGCTATTCCATTGAATTCAAAAAGAGACTAATAGCCTCGATAAGAGAAGAACTTCGAGAAGGAAAATTGAGTCTACCCAAGTTGATTCGAGAGAAGGCAAGAGCTTTGAGGATTCATCCTAAGAATATCAATCGATGGTACCACACCAAAGAGATAAAAAAGAAGGAAGGAGGTAGAAAAGCTCTTTATCCTGAAATGGAAGTCCGATTGGCAAATTTCATTCTGAACAATCCCACAATGCGCAGAAAGCTCATTCTGAAGCAGGCAAAACAAATAATGGAAGAGCTAAATATTCCAGGTAGATAATTCTTCAACTTTAGCAAAGGATGGTATGAAAGATTTCGGGAGCGTCTCAGTAAATGCAAGATCGACGGGATCAAGAGCGAAGGAGAGGAGATCAAGTATGAGGTCAAACTGGAAGATTTTCAGGGCAAAGAGGAAGACGATGATGTGAAGCAATAAGAAGACCTCAATGAACAATTCGAGGAAGAATCATATGATTCTGATGATTCTTACAATGACTCGACAGAAGTGAAGCTCGAAGAATAATTTTAAGAGTAGTAGAAAGAATAGAGGTAACTCAGATCCAGAGTTCAAATGATTCGCAGGAACTGTTCGAAGAAGGATGTTTCTTTATTTTTGGATGACGACGAAGAGGAACAGTGCAGCGATAAGCTATCGTTGATGAACTTCCTTGATGAGAACGAACCTGGTTTGGCGAGAGTATTGGGGATGATGTGATCTTGTATGATGAAATTTCTATTGAGTTAAAGTATAGAAAGTTATGTTTGGAAAATTAGCAAATCCCAAGCAATCATAAAAGGTAAAACAATTTGAATTATTCATCAAGAGACGCAACTAAAAAACATCTATCCTTCAGGTACATTCTCTGCTACTTAGTCTCAAAACTAGACTATGGATACTAAGGTCAAATGTTTCGAATAGCTGATAAGACTTAATCGAAAAGGTACCAAGACTGCTGTCTCTCCTTCAGTCGTCTAAAATTTACCCAAAAGTCTTAGCTTTAAGAATATTTTAGCTTATTCGGGTTAGTCATTTGGCTAGCTGGAATAAGATATCTAGTTGGCCTTTGGAAACCTGAACAAGATGGCGGGTGGAGTCAATAGTGAAAATGTGAGTAAGCAAATATCAAGATATCAAGCAGATGATCGGGAGGAACTAAAGAGTGTGAATGTCAAGAACAGGCAAGAAGGAAGAAGTAGGTTCTATAAGCAAGAACATATGTTCCACTCAAACAGTACAAATTCTTCCAGGATCAAAACTCAATCTCATAATCGCTAATGCAAAAAAGGAAGATATTATTTGTAAGCTGACAAAAGGGTCAACAACATTCCTCTCAAAAAAGTAAATCGAAATAAACTTTCTAAAAAAATTCACTACCACCAACATTCAACTCCCAATGTTAACAGCATTTCGATCAGAGCTGGATAGTTTGGCTCTCTTCGGAAACAAATTGATGATTTAACTAACAAAGCAAAGGAATGCTATGGCATTTCCTTTGAGCCTCAAAAATAATATGAAGCCGTTTCTTTTGACTTCAGCCCTGGGACCTAGAAGAGATAGGTGTCAACAGCCGTATCTAGAATACAAATGAATAGAGCCAAGTAAAACAATTACTTGAAAATGGTGAAGGAGCACACCAGATAGGATTCTTCTATTCCGATGCAATTCATGGGAGCCATTCGTTCACGAGGAATGACTAGACCGATGTCCAACTAAAATTCAAAAAGATATATCAGGATATGATATTATTGACAGTTTTATTTCATATAGTTATGTACTATAGCCTTCCTTGAAAGTTATCTACCTAAAGGCTACCTCAATGATTTATCTACAAGCACGATGCCCAGAATCATTCAAGGTTGAATACGAAGTAATTATTATGGACATCTTTTACTTCTTTGCCATCAGTTTTTCAGCTGATGAAATAATTTATAAGCGCTGTAAAAATATTATAGAGATGAGCAACTCATTCACCCCCTTCAATACTCAACTCACCAGCTATTCCGGAGTCGTCAATATCTATGTCAGAAACTATAAGAAGCACGCCATCATTTTGCCCATCAATACACCCACCACAGGACTCTAGCTTCATCAACATATCAAGAACAAATATCTTTCTCAAATCTCTGATTTCGTTCTATGTTTCAAAGGAAAAATAATTGATGCAAATGAAATAGAGCTAAACCTTGAACCAAAATCAATTATTCACTTGGTTGATATTTCCCGCATTAAATTGCCAACGATCAACCTCATTTTCAAGACTCATAGCAAGCCTTAACAAATTATGTAGATTCAAGTTACACCCCAGAAGCAGATTAGAGACGTGCTAAGATAATACATCAGGCCGGTGATCGGAAAAGGATAGACTGAGGTATTCTTAGTCCACTTAGGAAAACCTATTAATATCTTCAAAAATTTCTAAGAGTAATTAGTGGAGGATGGGTCATAGATATTAGTTGTTGACTTCAAAAAGAAAAAGTAGCCACCCAGAGAAAGAGGCAATTAGATCAAAATGTCTGGAGGGTAGTCTATTCAGCTCTCCTCGACTTAAGGGATGGAAAAAGGTATTCTTCACCAAACTGTGAAGGTGTATTCACCCGCCATGGGACAAAGAGGATAATTGGACTATAGCATCAACCAAATCAAGAAAAAAGCTTCAATTGCTCATAAAGCTAATTTTGATGGCTTCAATCCACATCCTATTGCAGCTCCAGCTGCTCCTCCTTCCAGCTCTATCTTTCAATAAATTCAGCACGATGGCAATTTATAAGAGAAGAAAACCGCTCCTCCTCAGAACCCTTAAAAAGGCGGAGGCCCAACTATCAAAGTTGGCGATAGTATATTTTCCGGCTAGTAAAATCTCTTCTAGACAGAGAATTTACTCTCCGAAGCAGCCAAGGAGATGAAAGCTAGCTTGAAGGAGGCCAAAGGGGCCAAGAAGAGTTCTTCGAAAGAAAATTGATTAATATGTTGATATTTTTGCAGGTTTTGATTATGTTTCCTTAGATAATTAAATCTTACATTGATGACGGAGGAAGAGATGGCGGGAGGAGTGCGGACTTTAGAGTATGAGCGTTTCTGTACTTACCCCATTGCCGATGTTCTGGGTGCAGAGATTCAGGACGAATATCTCTATCTTGTACAGCCCTACAAGATATCTGTCTATTAACATTACGGTCAAGTGAGAAAGCCTCAACTCATCGAAGAACTCATTTACAACAAGCTTATCCTTAACTATGCGATCAACCATGAGTATATTTGTATCCAAACTTCCACATTCATCTAAATCAGGGATCGTCATAACTGGAATAAGCTTGTTCATACTTATCCAATCCTCTAAACCAACAAAAGCCTGACCCTGATTTTACAGGGACATTCACTTTACTTAGCTATAGATGATGCAACTGAGCTTCAGTTTGAAAAAATCGATATTCTCAATAAGGAGTCAATCAATGTCATCAACTTAGGACAAATTTCAAGTGAAGCTAATTTGCCAAGCTTTTCTAAGCAACCTATATTCTTAAACTCCATGGGAGCACTCCAAGACTTCTACATTTGGGGAAAGGATAGTAAAACAATTTAGCTGGGTATGCTTTATACCGATAGCGGCAATTTGAAGAAGAAGTTCTTTATAAATCCCGTTGAGCTCAAATAGCATCGCATTCACAACTTATATCACCATAAAGTCAACTGCTGTACCAACAGTCCAAGGTTCAGTTAGTATCTCATCATAGTGGCTTAGTAGATCAATACTAAGTAGCTATGCCTTATTCTCTACTAAATCCTTCCGACTTCCATTTCCAATACTCAAAGTCACAGCTAAAGCCAAAGTCATCAGGATAAAATGCAAGAGCGGATCAATCAGCAATTCATGTTCCTCAGCAACATTAATAATGATTGCATTTAGTCCAATGACCTGATCGGCTAGGTAGTGGGAGAGGCTTTTGACTCTTCTCTAGGTCAGACACACCGATATGAAATTCCTCTGAAATAGATGAGGAACTATGAAGGTAGTTCGTATCATCACAATTAGCTTTGGGTCTATTCTTCGGGAAGGATTTGCTCTGTTGAGCTGATGACCGAGTCCTTAATTGGTGAGCTGATAAAAGAAGGCACTCTAAAGATTGACAGTATTATTCAATCAATAAATTACCAAGCGAAGACAGCAGACAAGATAGGAAAGGGTGTCTATCAAGATTGTATCCTTCTTTGCGAGCAAACTACTTCTTTTCTGATAGCTTCTGCCAAAGAAGCAAGCTAATCTATTGCCGAGTAAATTATTTAAGAGCAAGAAGCTGAAGAGAACATGTCAATCGAGAAATAAAGCTATGAATAAATAACATAGCTTTGCAAAGAAATAGTTTAAGTTGCTCTCAATTAAAGGTTAAAGTAAGTCCCAATCAAAATGGGCACCCGACACTCATCTAAAAAGGATGAACCTCCATTAACTAAGATTATTGACAGGAAAAGCATTGAGTCAAGGGTATACTCTGAGACTCATCATTTGAAGTCAAAAGTCAACGAGTATGCAGTCCAAACTGAAAAGATTGATGATTTTGAAGAGCTGGAGATGCTGGTAGCCAAGTACAGCAGCAGTTTCAGTGTGTCCTGCAGTAAAATAAAACAAAACCAATTTCAAAAGGACAAATTCGATAAATAAATTACTGCTATTGTTGACTCTATGGCCAAAGGAATGATTGAGCCTTACCTTGATCAGAAATTCGTGGGGATCCTTGAGCAGAAAACTCAAGAGATAAGCAGCTCAATTGGGAAAATTCTTCACGGACAACTTTAAGCTCTCAATTAAACAATGAGAAAGATGGAGATTAAATAAAACAATATGAGAGGAAAAAAAATCTATTAGTATTCGAAGCAAGTTTAGAATATCAAAAATTCAGTTTTAGGCGTCGTTGACTCCCTCAAGGATAGAGAAGTTAACAAGATCGCCAGTCAATAACTAATCTTAGAGGAGGCCAGATAAATTAAAACTCAGGTTTCAGAAATAGAAAAGGGTATTGTTGCGATCACGAACAAGCATTAAACTGAGGAGCAGGAAATCCATCTTCAGATCAGTGAAATTATGAATTTGATGACGAAACTAAGCAACAAGCCAAATGCCTATGTCGAAGAGAGTCAGGCTGAGATAGATCATAGTGATGAGAGCAGCTCATAAGAAGAGAAGGAAGAGAGGAACGGTGGAGGAACATAATCTTAGAAATAATCATTATTCTAAGAATCAGATTAAGGTTTTGAGGGCTATCATCAATCACAATTTCTATACAGGGCCAAAGAAAAGTCCCGAAAAGGTGCTAGCCAACCATACCCATACCAAGGGTACTATCCTTAATTTGTGCCACCTCCACCTCCTCCCAATCCCTACTACTACCCTTATGGACCTCCACCCACTATGCCCTTCCAGCCTTACTATTCTTCAGCTCGTATGCCCCCTCATCCCATGATGATGCCAGAAAACTCCTATGAAAGACCTCAGAAGCCGATGAAAAGAGAGAAGAAGCTGAGCCGCAGGGCAAAGAAGTGATGAACAAAAATCAATATCAAATATAATATTCAGACTTAATGAACAACCTTCTACTTTTTGACCGTTTTTTTGATGGAGGTGTCCATTTATGATCTAACGAATGGATTTTAATCTGGTTGCTTTTTCCTGAAGATGACCATGATTTTGATTTCTGTATGCAGAATGATATAGTCTTTGATAACAGATTCGTCAAAATAAATATGCATGTCTTTGCCTATGACTATCTGCCACTTTCCACCATACTTTTCCTCGATCACTTTTTTCAGTGCTTATTCAATAAATAACTACTTTGAGATGATTACACGTCAGTGATGTTCGCTTCAATGACCGACCTGACAACGTCCAGAATGGAAGTTCTCATCTCTTCCGACATTTTGAATTTGTGAATATTGAATTTCCTTTCGCTAAGCATTGAGCCAAATTATTAAATATAGGATGATCAAATCAAACCGCTTTTCTGTCCCATCTGATTCGAGCCTGTGAGACAGCATTTTTCCATTGTCTGGCATAAAGAGGAAAATCTGAGTAATTGTGTCCGTATGTATTGATTCCTTCACTCGTGTTGACAAACTAGAATTTGTTGGTATATGATATTTCCAAACCTCGAGTGATGGCACGGCATTTGGACTCATTGAAGTAGCTGTCCTCCACTACAAGATAGCACTCCTTGGGCTTGATAGCAGCAATTATTTATCCGATTGTCTCGTACACATTAAGGTCAATCGAATAGAGCCTTTGAATTTTTCTTTTGAGGCAATCTGTAAACAAAAAAAATAAGGGGAACAGGAAAAGGACTATCATTCCGATAAAAAAGTAAAGGCAGCCGTAGCTGAAGTTCTTGGTTTGATTTCCTACTACAGTGATTTTGAGGTATTTGTAGGCTGTGCTGTCAAACTCATGTCTTCTGTATTTGAGAATGCTGTAAGAATTGCCAGTAATCTCAAAAACATCCTTCCCTTCAGAGGGCGTCACCACAGATTCCTTTGCCTTTTAGAGCATCATGTAGTCTCCACGTCCACTTGTCTCGGCATGAGTCAGATCATTCATGTTTTATTTAACTATTAAATCCGACAGTCTGGACTATCTGAAGGCAGTAGGGTATTTCATTGGGGGTATTGTAATTTTAAGAAATTCACATCACAACTTGTCTGCTCTGACATTGGTCCAGACCTCTCTGTCCCATCGACATTAGACAATGTCGATCTCGCGCAACAAACCCCGGAAATATTTGTTGGCATCATCGTAGTTTTGACCCAATACGTTGAATGCTCGGGTAGGGTTTATCATGAAAAGGTTGTGCACTCTTCCACAAGCTCCTTCTCTCAAATGAGCCATTTTTTCTGCGTTAAGGAGGTTGTCTTCCACAGATAAGTATAATTCATTGAAATTGCCAAGCTTTAGCAGTCTTGAAATGTTTTTGTAGACTTATTCCTTGACTTCTTAGATTTTCCATACTTTTTGCTTGTAGCAATCAGTGCAGAGAGCAAAAATGGGAAAGAGGATAATGGATCCCAGGATAACCGTCCAGGCTTAGCAGCAGTATCTTTTGTTTCTGATCAAAGTACCTTTGACTCTAATTCTAACAGATGAGAACTTCTCAAGATTTTAATGAAGGATGATGTTTTAGATTTGCTGAACTACCTCTTCACTGTTTCCTTCGATGAAAAGGATAGTTCGGTCAGTGTTGTTTTATGGAGTGAAAATAGTTTTGTATATGTTTGTGTTGCAAAAGAGAAGGCTCATTATTGAAATAAATTCTGATAATATATAATATCTGAACATCAACGGGGTTGGGGTTGGGGTTGGGGTTGGGGTTGGGGTTGGGG
>Ga0100402_1004405_pt1 | contig 14896 bp, 13 predicted proteins | sample CryGeyme20150102_FD_80419 | JGI IMG/M metagenome (GOLD analysis project Ga0100402, IMG submission 80419) | Groundwater microbial communities from Crystal Geyser aquifers in Utah, USA - Crystal Geyser metaG 2015-0102 | ecosystem: Environmental > Aquatic > Deep subsurface > Groundwater | place...
ATCTTTTAAGTTCTGATTTTATCTTTTATAGGTCTCTACAGCTTTTGTCTTTAACTTTAGTTCACTCTGGCTGGATTCATTTTGCTTCTCTATTGTCTGCATCCTTCCCTGTGATATATTTTAGAGCTATTCTATCTTCTTTTTGAGCTAATGAACTTCAGTTGAATGTTTGGATGACATTTCTTGTTTATCTTTGAGAGCCTTCTCAAGGGCTACTTCATCAGCTTTATATTTTGGATGTTGAATTTCCGCTTGTACGGAAAATTATTTTTTCTCAATTTTTGGCTCTTTCAGTTTTGATGATTCACTGACAACCAAGCTAATTGGCTTGGTCTAGCCCTGTGGCATTTCAGAAGGTAGTTGTTCTTTCTTGATGTCTTACTTGATCGGTTTAGACTCCTCTTTGATAACACTTTGCTTCTTTATTTTTTATTCATCTTTCATCGATTCTTTCTTCTCTTTTTTAGAAATTTTAGCTTCTTCCTCTTTTTTATCAAGTGCAGGTTCACCCACACTCCTGCTTTCAATTTGTTTGACAGTCTCTTAATTTTACTCCTCCTTGACATTCTGCACGTACCATTTTAGCCAAGTCTGATAATTTTTCTTGAACTTCTCTTCTTAATCTTTTTTGAAGAAGTTGTAGGGTTTGTCCTTGGGGAATGAAATACCAACAGCTGATAGATCATCATAGTAGTCCTTGAATCTGGTATTTTAGTTAACCTAATCGATTGGATACCACTTGGCAAAAACCCCAATGATTTATGTGGCTAAAATGACATAGCTAGCTCCTATTTTCTGTATATCTGCATCTTTCTTCAAGTTGAGCTTATCAATGAAATAGTTAGCTCCTCGGTTGATCTCTTTGCTTTTCTTATTGAACTGAGCAACTGCTACGATCTCTTTCTCTATATTTTCATCCAGCTCATCAATTAGAGTAATGTTTCCAGTCACAAACAATTCTTTGAAAAATCTTAGAGCCATCAATTTTGCGAAGTAGTTCTTTTGCTGATTGATGAGAACAGAAACAAGAGCATCATTACAGATGGTATAAACTGCTTCATTGAATTGAGTGACTTAATGGAGGTATATGGCTGTTCCTTTATATTTTTATTTTTCGGTGAGGCAAGTTATGAGATGGGAGGTACTATATTTTTCGTTCATAATGCTTCGATTTCTAATATTTAAATATCCTTTATATAGACAGTATCACTATGGTCAAATATGCTCAGTGAACCATTTGAAATCCCCCATTTTGTCAACTTCATTCAACAGATCCCTCAGCTATTTCTCGTCTGTTTCATCAAATAGACCGTGGGTTGCTCCATCGATGTCCAAAACTCCGATAACTTATCCTTCCTGGAAAATGGGGATCACAATCTCAGATTTTGATACTGGACTGCAAGCCACATGTCCTTCGAATTTTTCCACGTCAGCCAGAACAATTGATTTTTTGTTGGTCCAAGCCCAAGCACATACACCTTTGCCTTTGAAGAGTTTTGCACCAGCGGGAGGGCCTTGGAATTGCCCGAGAGATAAGTACTCAGACTCAGTATTTCTGTTCTTCACCCAATAGAAGCCTACCCACCACCACTAAAATTCTTGCATGAGTATGGCCAGCAGATTGGAGGTGTTGCTGAGAGGATGAGCTTTTTCTTCTAATTACTTCAAAAATGCCTTCTTCACGCTAACATAACGACTCGCTTTATCAGCTGACTTGTTGGGAATATAGTAGTTGCAGTGATGCTCTTACATATTTCTGTTGATTTTAATTAACTAACCACAGGTAGATATTTATCATTAGTTGCCGAAAGTCAACTTCTTGGTGAGAGGAATCGGTCGGATGTCAAAAAGAGAATAAGCACTGGGGGCAGGACTCTCAAGGCTCAACATTTTGGATGGTGATAACATTGAAGTTTATCCAGCTGGAGGGAGCAAGACACAAGGATTGAAGGGCTTATCATCTTTGTTTTCATCTCTCTGAGCGAACATTCCTAGTCCGATGGGAGAGATGAGGTTGGGATGATGGAGATTAACGTAACTGAAAGATTTTTCCATTTTGGGCGTTTTCTCAAGAAATTCATTTCTTTTATGCTCATTGTCTCTATGTTTTCTTTTCTTTTTCTTAGTCTTTTCACCTTCCATGCTATCTCTAGCCTGAGTTTCTTTAAGAAGAGTCGATGTTTTGGCATTGTTCTTCTATTCTTCCTTGTCTTCAGAGGCAAAGTTCTAATCCTTTGGCAAAGGTGTCTCCTAGAGACTGCACTCCTCCTGCATGACTCCACTCATGAGTTGTTAGAGCAGGTACTTCTCCTTGGAGTTGATCTTGATCATGTAGTTGGTAGTTTTATTTTAGATGTTGGCTTTAAGTCGCTTAAATCTAAGTTCACCGCCATTTACTTTTAGTAGAGCTCAGGTAACAGTTTCTTCATTGAGGAGTTCCAGTGGTTCTTGATCGAATTGTCAGTACGGCCGTCCAAATATTTAGCTATCTCAGCCCATCTATTCCCTAGTAGTCTGTGAGAAAGGAACAACATCCATTCCTCATGTTCACTCCATTCCTCTTTCTTGATGTCAGGGTTCAGGTGATTGTGCCAACGTTCACGACATTGCTTACCAATACGTCCTGAATGAAATGATTGATACCTGGAAGGTTCTAGGCGATAGTCGTCCATTTCTGGGGGCCAAACCTTTGGACTAGTCTGATGAGGTAGTCGTCTTCTTCGGTGGTCCAAGACCTCTTTTTCCCTTAGTAAGTGTTAGAGGTACACTTATTGTTCTTGTCAATCGGGTTGTAGCAACCAGTATCGGTGGCTCTTAGGTCGTGATGACGGATTTACTCGGAAGCTCTTTGCATTTGAATTCAAATTAAGGGATTTTTTTAATACTACACATCAAAATACAGAACCAAATCCCAGTAGCCACCTTACCTCACCCTAACACAAAATAGCTCTGAGCATTCCACCTCTATTAAGTCAACCGCTTTTCAGAAGCCCCAAAATATAAATATTATGAATTGTATTTTTTCATTATTTTCTTGAAAGTCTCCCGAAGACCCTAAGCGATCAAAGTCAAGGCTTGAGTGGATGTTGGGAGCTACGGGTAATTCTTTTATACCATAGACTATAATTATTCCAATAAATCACCAATGATTACCAGCATTGATCAACTGATCTTCCAAATTCACAACGACAGAGCAGAAAAAGCAGCTGAAACTCTCAGACGACCTCGCACACGATGGACCACAAAATAAGAGCAACTCTTCTAGCATCTCGTCGCATGCTACGGGAGTGATTTCTCGCTTCTAGGGAGTTTTTTGCCGAGAAAGACCTAAAAGCAAATTCGCAAGAAATATCGTCAACTGTTACGATTCCGAGCAGACCGGTTGGACCACTTGGAGAAAGAAATCGCGATGGCCAGGAGAAAGGCATACTTCGATCAGCTGCTGCAAGCAGAGTTGTCCTCCTCTTCGGTGGATTAGCGCTCACCGTCATCTGATGAACATTCCCAAAGTTTACAATGAGGGTGACTCTCCAACAGTCAGCCTTATAACATTATATGGAGCAAATTGAAAGTGGGGGGAAAAGCGCAATTAGACGCTTTAAGGTTGACGATTTTGACTAAAAAGCTATCTTCCTTTGCCAGTTCTGTGGCGGGGAGGAATGCGATCATGAAAATTACCTCACAAACAAGCGACAACCCAATGCCATTGAAGGTCTCAATTCCAATTGGATAACGGACAACATTCTAGCCATGCAGAGACCTTCCGAGAAACTAATCAAGAAGTTCAACATTTACTAGAAGTTCAAGTAGAAGAAAATAGTCACAGTTTTGAATTTGCAAGAACCCGGAGAACATCCATACTGTGGAGACGGGATCATTCCCAATGTAGGTTTCAGTTACATTCCTGAAAATTTCTACAAACATGGAATTCATTGCTTTAATGAGAGTTGGGAAGATATGACCAGTACTACTTTTGAGCATATGATGAGAATCATGAATATTTTCGACATGAGCACCAGAGATGGTGGTAAAATCAGTGTCCACTGTCACGCTGGAAGAGGCAGAACATTACTGGTCATCTGTTCTTGGCTGATCTATAAGGATAGAATGCCAGTTGATGCTGTTATCAAATTGGCACAAGAAAAAAGAGAAGGAGTACTTGCCAGTCGCAATCAACATTAATTTTTGAAATTTTATCAACAACAACTGCACAAGAGATGGATCAGCTATGGATCAGAAGAAATCCATGAAGGGTTTTGTTAGTTTGTTCAATGGCAAAGTTTAGCATTGCTCAATCGGGAAAAGAAGAGAATCAATTCAACGGCAGTAGTACATTATCGACTGGTCAGATAGCTCAGAAGAATAGCAAAAGAAGACCCTATGTCAGTGCTTCAAGCCTTTATATCACCAATCAGCATTTACTTCAAGAAAAAATGGGACTCCTCACATGAAACAAAGCTGGAAATCTTAAAGGGATAAATGAACCAAATTCACTTCAAAAATTTAAAGTAGATCAAAGATCCTAGATTTCTTACATAATTGCTTTTCGATTTCTACGATGGATTTACCTCCACTCTACTCACCTCCATATCAATTGATGAGGTCAAAGATGCCATAAATGCAGGAAAAGAGGTCAGCAAAATCAAAATACTATTGAACCCTTCAGTTGTCCATAATGTTGGTGTTTAAACGATAGCCACTATCCTTGATTTTGTTGAGCTTCTAAATTAGATTATCAGGGAAGTTGATGAGACTGAACAACATAAATCACCTGGAAAGGAAGAAGGTGAGGCATAAGAGAAATAAAATTCAAAGATAAATAGTCAAATTAGATAAAGCCTTTTTATGAGACTAGCTATGATCCTTCTGTGTAAACGTAAGTACTATCCTCAAATATTTGCAGGCCCTCATCACAGAGAATGCAAAATATATCGTTATATCTAAAAAATCCATAAAACTATTGGTCCTCATGTCTGCTTTATGACTGAATTTCTGGTTCATCTATCAAAGGAAATGCCTTCTGAAGTTGATGAGCTCGAAAGAATTATTTTCAAGCTTAAAAAAGTTGATAGTAATTTGTTTTACCTTCTAAACGAAGGAAAGCACGGAAGCACCCTTTCTGGCTAGACAAAGATAAAATATTATTAAGAGGCTAGCGTCAAGCATTGATGTTTGTTTGTTCTTATGTTATTATAATTTTTTGATGCAAATAGCGCCAAATTCAGAAGAAATACTTGCTTACCTTCATGAAAGGAACTTCCAGTATTCGAGTGAACGAGCTCTTGTTGAGGCTTGCAAAGATTTAAGGACCTTTGTCAACTTGCTCAGAGATCTACTTGAGCCAGTCACACCAAGCTATACTAGAGCATGGCAGGCAGCATAAAGCTACACTTTTACTAATGACGTATAACGGAACAGAGTATCTTTGCCAGTCGTCAATGATTCACAGTTGATCAACGAAAATATTGAAAGAGTTGGCCTGAAGATCAGATTAGTTGAGCCATTCACAAAGAAAGGTCAGGAGAAAGTGATGATAATTCTGAGCAGAGTGATTGGATTCGTACAAGCTCATAAAACAGTAGCTCAAAAGATTTCAAAACAAAGGGAAAGTCACCAAAAAAGTCAGCTCAATTTCAAAGGAACAACAGAAATGCTGTCTGAGTTTTTGGCAAGACATCAATAAGTCAAGAATCAGAAAGAAAGGGAAAGATCAAAAGTGGAGGGTTAACTAAGGACTAATCGCGAGCTCAAAAATAGAAGTTCCCAACTATACGACAGTATCAAGCAAATACTAAAGATAGTTGATCAATTTGAAGATGAAATGAAGTAGTTAAAAAGCAGGCAAGCTTAAAGTTAGATGTAAATCGAGAATAAAAACATAAAAATAAATCAAATCAAGCGATAGTTAGTTAAGTTAGCACCAGACATCAAGAGATAAAAATAAAATATGATTTTGAAACTAACCGATTTGAAAGACCGTATTCAATACTGCCAAAGAGTATGGTCCAACATCAACGAGTAATCATAATCCAATAATATTATGTTAGGAGCACATGAACAAAAACTGAGACAGTGGCTGAGCTACAGCAAAGAAGAGCTCAACAAGTATAATCAACTGATTGATAAAATCTCAGAAGAAGGAGGTACAGCCAATTAATCAATACCGAAGATTGCTCATATCAAAGAAGGAGTCAAACATCTCATAGAGTAAAATTCGATGATTTAAAACTTCATAAGAACAGAAAAGGAGAACTCTAGAGAAATAACTAATTTAATACTTGTGTAGAAAACATAAATTGAGGAGTGCAACGCTACCCAACAACAGGGTAAGGAACATATTGAAGAAGGAAAGTCTTTCAGGGAGATGATCGAAATTTAAAGGAATTCTGCTCTTCTGAAACTGAACATGAACTTGGAAGGGCATGAAAAAAGAATGGAGGCCTTCAATAAACTAATGAAATTGTTTTGTGATGAAATCAACTTCAAGAACAACGAGTTTCAAACAAACTTCGTCAATATTGGACAAGAGTTATGATCTGTCTATAAAGTTATTTGAGTCAATTAAGAGGTTAAAACTTGAATATTGAATCATTTTTTATCTGGCTTAATCTTTTTATTGCCTGCACTTGTCCTTCGCTCAGAAGGTTTGGCAGCTGTTTTGGAGTGGGGTCTTTTCTTGCTTTATTCGTTCCTTGAGAAACTTTATATTAAGGTGAAAGGTCTCTTTTAGTTGGGGGTATTGATGGTCAAGTTATTCCTGCCTAACTATGCCTGAAATACAATGCTACGGAAATGTTGCTGTCTGTCGTTTTCTCCTATTGGAAATTAATTGTCACAGACATACCGCCCCTTGAATGATGAACTGCTTCCAGTTTCCAATTTGCTTTGAAATTCCTTGTATTTGTCCTAGAAGCATCGCTGGAGACAGCCCATGATCTTGGCTTTTTCTCTATCGAGCTTCATTTATGAAATGGCCTCCTGAACCGCAATGCCAAGATTGGTCTTCTTGATCACATTATCCATTGCTACTTGTAATATTATACAGAATCAATGTAAAGGTTTAGGTTTATATGGCGACACAGAAGTTGTCTTCTGAGGTGATGGAGATTGTTCGGCTTTTTTAGCCCTCCTTTGAATATCAAGTTAGGCCTTCATTCTCAGCTCTCTGTTTATTTTGTGCTTCTCGTATTTTTACATTTATTGAGCTGCATATTCGTACACTTTTCCAGTTGGAAGGCCATGTTTACATAGCAATTTTAGAAAATGTTCATATGCATCTAGAAGTCCACTGATTTTGAGAACATTATACTCATCGTAAACTATTTCCTACTCTTCTGGAGTTTGCTACTGAATAGGTTATGGAGGTGCTTGGAGTTCTTTCTTTTCTTATTGTTTCTACTTATGCTTCTTGGAGGTTCTGTTGGTATTCCTTGAATTTCCTTCATCTGAAGTCTATCTAACAACTGCAAGATTTTATGTTTTTTGGGGATTCTCATTGGCTTTGAGTGGTTCACTATTGACATTGATTGATTGTTTAGGTTATTTTTATTTCCCCTCTTTTTGCTATTGGGTTTATTCCTTGGAGTTTTTGGAGCGTTTCGACATGAGGTTATATTTATTATCGCAATCAAGTCAATTATTCGGGTGTTATAATCTAACAGAAAAATATGAGCATCACTCTAAAATAACATCGAGTCAGAAGTCGAAAAGCATCTCTTGGGATACATCACTAAAGTCACAATTCAACCTAATCTGGCTTATCTTCGCCTAAGTATAACTTTTCAAGCAGGCAACTGACTCGTCCAACACCGATGACCGACAGAAAAGACAAAAAATCATAGGAAGTAGCAGAACGAAATGAGATGAGCTGTCAGAACTATTTCCTCAGAAAGACTGTTCTCGTGTTGTACAATTTTTTTGAGACTATGAAAGCAAGTTGGAATTTGGATCAACTAACTTACAGACAAATGGTCTTGGTTTTAAGAGAACTAAGATATATAAAAAGTGGAGAGACAGATAGAGGAAGCGAGCACAGCTAGTAGATGAGAAAATGTTATTACTTATGGGTAAACTTAGCTCAAAAAAGAGTAGTAAGACTCACAAACATCCTAGCTATTCTCTTTCATGTGGAGCATTTGGAAATCGATAAGACATTGATTGAAGATGTAATCAAAGAGCTCTCTAAAGGTATAAGCAAATACTAATAAGAGGAGACAATTCAAGGAGATCCAACATTTATCTTTTTGGTAAAAACACAAGGATGGACCTTCAAAGATGGGTTGGTTCAACTCAATCCAAAGCAAATAAAACAGGTTCAAGGATAGCTCAGCTCTTTCAAATACACTAGATTGACATAAAGCGATCCCAAGATAAATGTTGAGGAAGAAGAATAAGATAACCCTCCTTTGATGATGTCCAAAAAATCTATAGAACTTGCAAGCAATAAAAGAGAGAAAATTCTCAAATAAATCAAACAAAATCGTCAAGTGTAAACAATTGAGCTTCATCACATCCTCAGCTACAAAAAAGAATTAGGAAAGCCTGCAATAAGCAAAATAGAGTAATGTCGACCTGAAAAAAGACTGAAAAAATCTCTTAAACTTTCTACAAGCAAGAATAATAAAGTGATCAAAGGAAAGGATAAAGAAAACAGAAGCAGAAATCCTCAAGCTTTTAAGAATGCCAAAAAACAGAATGAAAAACCTGAGGAGCATAACAAATAATTTAGTGAAATTATTGGCTAATAGCTGGGAGTAAGCGATATCACTAAGACTCAAATCATTGACGATCTGTCATTTGATTATGTCCCAGATGAATTTTAATCAGAAGGGTAGCTTCAGCACGGTAAATCGACTAACGAACTGCTTCCACATAGCCTGGTCATCAATTCTGAAGAAAAAGACAAAAAAAGAAGGGAATACATTTAGCTGCCTATTTTATACGTGGATGTCAACATTGAAGACGGGAAGAAAGAACGAATTGTTGTCTATGAAGGAGATACGGCTAGTCGGTTAGCTGCAGATTTTGCTCAAAAACATGGTACTCAATAGTTGATATAGGTTTATGCGAATAAACTATGGGTAGATTATAGATCCTTCTGGCCCAGCAGATCGGTTCAGTCCTAAGCAAAATAGACGAAGCATTGGAGTAGGATTGTTCATATTTATACTGATGCACTGCGAAATATGTCCTATATAGATAAGGCAATGCTAAGTTGGATATATAAATATTATTCGGTACGTGATTTTCCCACCAGAATAATGGAGGAGTCGCCATCAAAAAAATAATCGAAAAATGAAAAGAAAGCACTGCTCACCAACCTGAATCAAGCCATCAATCCCATTATGAGATAGCTCGACCAAGATCATCAGTCACTTGTACACTTTATCACATTCAGCAAATGCCTGAACTGGCACTCAGATGTGCACAGTTCTTTCACTCTGTTTCCGAGTACTGCGTTGGCTATTATCGTAATTGTAAAACTTCAAGTATGCAGATATCAAAGAGGAAGAAACCAAGAAGACGAAACTCATCAAAAAATTGGAGAAAGAAAAAGATACCAAAGGTGCAAAGCGCAACAGAAAGAGATAAAACAACAAGGATGCACCTGAATCTAACTCTGACTGCAAACTCTAGCCTCCAAAAAAGCCCTTGACAGCTTATATCATATACTTCCAAGACAAAAAACCAGAATTTGTCTAAAGATACAAAGCTCTTAACCTTTCTGAGTTGACTAAGCTGATTGCCAAATAATGGAAGGAGCTGAGCTAAACTGAAAAACAAGTGTACCTTGACAGAGCCGCAGAAGATCGAAAGAGATATGACTAACAGTTAGCTGAGTTTAAATCACTTTATGGAAAGGCCCATGGCAAAAATGTTGATGATATTGAAATCAGGGTGGATAATCCAATGGAAGAGGAGGAACTCGACCTTGCCAATATACTGAATGAAGAAGTACCTGAAAAAAGCCAAAGTCGAGCTCTAGAAGAGGATAAAGGAGGTGAATAAGGATAAGGAGATGATGAATCTGAAGGAGACATGGAAGTCGAAGGCGAAGGATAAGGATAGGAAGAAGGTTAAGGTGAGGAGTCAGATTCAGAAGGAGAACAGAATGGTCGTGGAGGTTCAGAAGAATAATCAGAAGGAGAGTCTGCAGGATAAAGCTAATCAGACAAATCAGGTCAAGAGGCTGATTGATGTTGCTTCAAAAATAAAACTTTGTTATATTCGATTATTAATGTTCGATTTAAGTGAAGATGAGCTGAGCAGTTTCAAAAAAGCTTTCGATCTGTTTGACAAGGACGGCAATGGTGATATCAACAAGGAGGTATGAAATTGATAAGTATAGGAAATAATGATGGCTTTTACTCAGCTAAATATTAAGCTATCGGAAGAGGAAATCAGCAACATATTTAAACAATTCGATGAAAACGGCAATGAAAGTATAGAATTCGAGTAATTTGTCACTATCATCAAAAAGTATATATGAATATATGCAGTAACATGGACAAAGATGACTCATAGGCATGGATGATCGAAGTCTTCGAAATGATTGACCAAGATTGCGACGGTCGACTCAGCAAACAAGAATTGATGAAAGTCATCCAATTATACCAATTGGACGTGACTGAAAAAGATATTCACCAGATACTGGAGGCTTTCGATGATGGAGAAAACCGAGGAATAACCTATTAAGCTTTTTCATCATTGCTTAAATTCTGATAAAATGTTCTCTTACTACCATCTATCAATCATCCTCTTGCTAGTAAACTGTCATCCTATTGAGTTCTCGGACCAACTCCTCGATCTTTTCGTTGATGTTCTTGATGTTTTTGCGATTTCGCTCGTATTGTCGATCTTCGTATTGTTTCTTATAGGCTTCTCTGTCTTTGTTGCAGAGCTAGCTTTCAATTTCACCACCTTTCTTGCTCTTTTTGTCGGTCAGAGTCTCACGAATCGAAGAGATAGTTCCAGGGATAGTTTCTTTGTTTTCTAGAAGGTTGTAGAGATCTGAGTCTTGGGAATATTCCTGGTCGATTTATCCAGCATTTTGAAGGTTAGTGTACCTCTCGATCTACTATTTTGAGATACGCTCGAGCTGAGTGCCGAAATCTTGAATCTCGTCCTGGATCTTTTTGAAAAATCTTAATAACCTAAAGCATACCCAGTCTATTCATTTTTTTCATCTTTCTGTTCCTCGTTCAGAATAATTTGGATTCTTTTGATATTTTCATCAATTCCCACCAATATCTCTTTCTTCAGAAGATTGTCGGCATCCTCCATCAGCTCAACCTAGATATTGAGGAGGGTGTCTTTAAGATCATAAATCTTTTCTTTTATCTTTGTTGCTTATTCTCTCCAATTCTTGTTGATAGCCCGATTCTCAAACAGTTTTTAGAAACTCTTGAAATCTCTCTCGAAATTGCTGATTGAATCCAAAGCCCTCTTCTCAGCTTATTTTTCTCGAATGGATAATTTTTGTTCTGATTTCTAAATAAATTATACCCTACCTTTATTTCTTCCAGCTTCTTTTCGTTCTCTTATTTTATTTTTTTCTGCATCGCATCAATAAGCTCCTTGACTTTGTTTGTAAAGTTATTCATTTATTCCTCCAGGCCTCGCATCTTCAGAATCTTCTACAGATCATCAATTTTAATAAGCTCTTTTTCAAAGTTATCAAGCAGATGCATTTTTGCGTTGAGCTTCTTTTTCTCCTCCATCATCTGCTCATATTATTTTTATTCTTATTGCTTGAGATTTTGAAGGAACTTGGCTTGATCTTATTCATTTTTGAACTTCTAGTCACTATCAGCAATTTCCTTTCGCTTCCTCTCGTCAATAAAGATGTAGTCTAAATATCTCAAGTTGGGAAGCTTGGCGATTAGATGCGCTTAGTACTCACGATCTCTTTCACCGTCTTTGATAGTAAAAGGATTTCCATAAACGTTGAGAACTTGGAGATACTTGAACCTTGTCTTTTTCTCAGATTATCTTCCGAAGTATACAATCACCTCTTCAAAGGAAGCTATTTTGTTGTTTCCTATCGAGAAAATGTTGAGCTTAGGGCAGTTATGAAGCCCATCAATGCATGAAATTTGATTATTGTAGAGTGTGAGATCTGTTAAGTTCACAAGTTTATCCAAACCTTCTATAACTGTAATGTGATTGAAGGAAAGGTCAAGCCATTTGAGATGAACCAAGTGATCGATATTTTCAATTTTTTCTATGATGTTATTATCAAGCTGCAGCTTCTCCAAGCGATGCAAGGCATCCAAGTACTGAATCTTCAATATATCTGAGTCAACTAACATCTACTGAGGAAAGATAGCGACAATACTTTGATCTTGCCGAAGTTGACCTGTGGTTCTTTGGGAATAATTTTGTTCTCACTGAGATAATCACGAACTGCTCTTCTGAATGACTCAACAACTACTTGAGAATGTCTTAGTCGATGACTGTTGCATCTACCTTCTTCTTTTGCTATTTTGGCTTAGGTCTCTGTGCCATTTTTTGTAACTACTATGATGTTTATAATATGTCACTCAAATCACTTTACTCCCTATCACTCTATCTGAAATTATTTGAATCTTTAATGATTAACTCAAATCAAAAGATCAGGAAGGGAGTTTTTCATATACTGTTGGATGTTCAAATGTATCGAAGTACGGTAGTTGATCCAAAATTGTCTTGTTTTGTCGTCACTCGATGTTTCACTTCTCTTGTCGCAGTATCGAGTAGTTTCTTCAAGACTCAGAAGTAGATCGATATTTCCAAGCATTTTCCAGTTATAAGACTCTATTTCTGTGAGATTTTTGACCTCATGCAGCAATCTTAATTCCTGACATTGCTTTCTAGTCTCTGCTAAAGATTCCAGCTTTTTGAGGACACTTTTTCTCAGAATTTCAGTCCTCGAGCTAGTATTGAAAGGATTCAATCCAGAAAGAATTGAACTAACTCCAATTTTTTTGAAATATGATTCCGACTTATTATTGTTGGAAATAGGCGTAGTTTACTGAGAATGTTTGATGAAAATCAACGAAGCAACAAGTTCATTGTGATAATGTTAAGAAAGAAAAGAAGTGTACTCTTGGAGATAACACTGAAGGACCAGGTAAGGAAACAAAAATGGTTGTGTTTTTTGTTGTTTAGAGAGGTTCGACCACTTTATATAGAGTTACTGATTGAACAGAGGAAGGAAACATTTCTTGTCTAACAGAGTATCATAAAGCATCTGGATAGATTCCAGATTGACCTATATTAGTGAGCCTACAAACCAATAGAAATTTCCATTCTGATACCTAACATGGACAACTTGAACTACATTCCTGATTGTCTCTTCTTGATAGCTCTTGGAATCGATATCACATAATTCTTAAAACTCTTCAGCCAATTCAGAAGTGTTTTCTTCATCTTTGCTTTATGAAAAAAATTATGTATTTACATGTGGTAAGTCTTGGGAACCTTGTGGGGTATCCGAAGGGTCTTAGCCAAGGACTTACTAATCAGAGTGAATTTCCTATATGGGAAATTATTCAGTTTCTTCCCAAAAGAAGTCTTCTGATACAGTTGAACGTTTCCTTATTGGAGCCATGAATTATTCCTAAAATTAATTGCGAATAGGCAAGAAGGCAGATGCTACTTATATTTTAGATTATTAGGTGGGAGGTAAACTGTCAGGTTTCATTGTGACTAGAGGTGGAGCAGTGGCCGGTGAAGTTGGACCATTACTGGGACTATGTTATTCCTCGAGGACTTCAAAAGGGACTGTGTCATCATGGGGTAGCATGATTATTAATAGGAGGTAACTTTTTTTTGATAGCAATATTATAGATGGGTTGTATCAACTAAAATGGTTGTTTGGGCCCCAAACGCAGAAAAAGATAAGTTTATGCATAATTGCTAGACTCTATTCACTAAGATGCTCTGGCTGTATAATTCAACAAGTAACTTCAAGTCAATTTAGCAATCTCAACATCTACAACACCATCCAGGAAAAATTGGGTAAAAAAGGAGAGCTAAAGAAACTGCTAGACAATTTGACATCCCACCGTACTAAGATAGGTGAATGCTTGGGATACAATCTAAGATTGACGACTCAGTCCAACCGCATTGAAAGCAAATACGCAGGGTTGATAGTACTCAACGAAGTAGTAAACAAACTATTTCAAGAGAAAAAGAACATCGAAGTCTAAATGAAAGACGACAGGAGCAATATGAGAAGTGGCTCATCCAAAAGCAGGCTAGTCTCAGACCAGTAAACCTCTCGAAAGAATGTTAATGACCAAAGAGCAGATATGCACTTCTTCTGGTTGATTGTTCACTTGCTTGAGAGTGAAGGAAGGATGTACCTAAAAATCCTGTAGTCTGTCGTCATGTTTTGCGAGGGAAGAAAAACTAAGATAGCCAGCAGAGCTTAAGTCTGGAGAGTCTTGGATATGGTAATATAAAATTTGCAGCGAGGAGTTCATCCATAATAAAGTGCAAACGCCTATCTTGCACTGATAGAGCAGGTCAAATAGTCTAGCCAAGAGTAAAGCAATTATTAAAAAATATTCCTGGTATTTGTTAAATTATGGCTTAGTAAACATTCATAGGGAGTGATTGACTAAGCTAGTTAGGCTTCCCTTGAGTTGAGGTATGAACGGATATTGAGAGTACTTGTGAGAAGAAGTGTAGCTTCTGCCACTCCTAACACCATATACCGATCTTTATTCACAATCTATGATGAGGAAAGATTCAAAGGAGCCAAAGTTTTGGACACTGAAAAATTATTGTTTAGGCTGATTCAAGAAAATGATCTATCATCTTCTGTTATTAGAGGAGTCTTTCTCTATATGCTTCAGTATCTCTCTTTTTAAATCACAAAAGACAAAAGTCCAAACTGGAGGAGCTCAGG
>Ga0100402_1004406_pt1 | contig 14893 bp, 10 predicted proteins | sample CryGeyme20150102_FD_80419 | JGI IMG/M metagenome (GOLD analysis project Ga0100402, IMG submission 80419) | Groundwater microbial communities from Crystal Geyser aquifers in Utah, USA - Crystal Geyser metaG 2015-0102 | ecosystem: Environmental > Aquatic > Deep subsurface > Groundwater | place...
AACTAAACTAACTTACTCATATTTTCAAAAATACTTTTTTTAAACTTACGAAATAAATCCTGAACGCTTTCGTTACGAAAATGGCAGGAAATTCGCTTTAAATGCAAAGAATTGAATATAATTTATAAAAGCAAGCCTTCCAACTCAAAGCTAAACGTATGAAGATGACCCCTTATTATGTGCTTTCGTTGCTTATTACCCTGCTAAGCACGACTATTTCTACAGCACAGCACAGCTATATCAACGAAGATTTTTCGTGGAAAGCAAAGCAGGTTATACAATTCGATTCGAGCGAACTTATCATGCCCTATACAGAAAGCGGGACACAGGTTGAATGGGGGAATGCTCCCATCTATACCCAGCAAGTTCCATTAAACCCTGGAGAGGTGATTGAGTTTGACCCGAATATTTTTGCTGTATACGAAGACTTAGACCCAACGCTTTATTCAGCTTATGCTCAAACATTAGCTATTGAAGTTGGAAAAATTCAACCGAAGGTCACGTACCAAATCGCCAGAAAACAGCGCATTGCCGTGATTGAAATTCCTCTTTTAGAAAAAGACGAAAATCAAAAAATTCAGAGACTCACACACTTAACACTTAAGTGGTCGGTAAAAATGAATCCGGTAAATAATCTTCAGGCAAAAAAAGGGGTTGTTTGGAAATCAGAAAGCTTGCTCAAAGAAGGGAATTGGGTAAAAGTAATCTTTAGCGAAACTGGAGTTTACCGCCTCAGCACGAATGAAGTACAAAGCTTTGGACTTGCTGCAGTTGGCGAGGATGTATCAAAAATTCGGATGTATGCTTATGAAGGCGGAATGCTTCCTGAAGACAACTCGCTCACCAAGTTTGACGACCTCGAAGAAATTGCCATCGAAGTGCGCGATAAAAATGGAAACGGAATTTTTGATGGCGATGATGACATTCTATTCTTCGCTTATGGTCCGCATGAATTACAATTCAACCAGGGAAGTAAAACATTTACCAAACAAATCCATCTATACAGCGATTTGTCCGCCGCCTTCTTAACTGTTGGTGCACCTGGTGGGAAAAGATTAGGCACAAAAGCATCAAGCAATACTACTCCAACCTATATAACCAACTCTTTTGACGAAGTAATTCATCAGGAGGACGAAAAATACAATCTGATTAAGTCGGGCAAAGATTGGTTTGGAAAAGAATTTGGGAGAACCAATACCGATTTCAACGTGAAGTTCGATTTACCCGAACAAGTATCTGGAGAACCGGTGCGCATTCAAACCCGTGCATCCGCTAGAAGTTCATCTCCAAGTACCTTATATGGATCCATCAACGGACAAACTGTTCATCAGCACAGTATGCCGGCAGTGAATGTTTATTTCTACGCTGCTCAATTTGCCTCATCACCGAGTCTTATCGGTTCTAATTATACCGGCAATGGACCTTTGAATATTACGCTTACCTATAGCAAACCAACCACTGATTCGAAAGCTTGGCTGGATTATATCGAAGTGGTATACCGCCGCAAACTGGGCAATAATGGTCAAAGCATTTTCCGCGACGGGCGCAGTGTAGGTGTGAATTCAGTAACACGTTATAATTTGGATGGCCAGGGATATAGCGTTTGGGACTTAAGCGACCCACATGCCGTGGCAAAAATTGACTTGCAGAACGATGGAGGCAACCAATATTTTGTGGCTGAATCCTCCATTCTTCGCGAGTATGCGGCATTAAAAAATGAAGACTTTAAGTCTATCCATAGCTTTGAAAAAGTGGCCAATCAAAATATTCATGGTCAGAAAAACATTGACTATGTGATGGTGGCCCACCCTCTATTTGTTAATGAGGCAAAACGATTGGCTGATTTCCATACCGCACAAAATGGACTTAATGTGCTCGTGGTTCAGCCCCAGCAGGTATATAATGAATTCTCTTGCGGAGTACCTGATATATCCGCCATTCGAAATATGATGCGTTATTTCTATGAAACTGCGGCTCCAGGTGCCGAACCCAAATATTTGCTCTTTTTTGGTGACGCTTCGTACGACTACAAGAATATCCTCAATATCAATACGAATTTTGTACCCACCTATGAAAGTAAAAATTCAGTTGCCCCTGTAGGATCATACTGTACAGATGACTTCTTTGGTCTGCTTGACGAAACAGAAGGCGCAGATGTCGACTACTCTGGCATGCTGGATCTTGGAATTGGAAGACTGCCAGTTCAAACCACAACTGAAGCCACTCAAATGGTCAACAAAATCATACGCTACCACAATACCGAAGGTTTGGGAGATTGGCGTAATGTGGTTACCATGCTGACGGATGATGAGGACAATAATATCCATATGCATGATGGAATAGCTTATTCCAATATTATTGAAGAGAATCACCCAGAATACAATGTACGCAAACTATTTTCTGATGCCTATAAACAAATTACGACGGGTAATGGACAGCGTTACCCAGATGTGATCAAGGAAGTAGACCGGTCGTTCAATGATGGGGCGCTAATTGTAAACTATAGCGGGCATGGCGGTGAAATTCAATTGGGCTATGAAAAATACGTCGATATTCCACAAATCAACTCGTGGAAAGGTGGGGCAAAACTACCCTTGTTCATCACGGCCACCTGTGAATTCACCCGTTTCGATGACCCGGCCAGACAGTCTGCCGGAGAATTGGTGATGCTGAACCCTGTTGGAGGAGCGATTGGCTTATTCACAACTGTGCGTCTCGTTTATCAATATCCGAATTTCAAGCTGAACGAAAAGTTCTATGAAAATAATGTTTTCTCCTATGCCCCTGATAAGGTACCTGCCTTGGGGGATGTACTAATGAAAACTAAAAACGAGAACCCAGCCTCAGTCAATTCACGCAGCTTTGTGTATATCGGCGACCCTGCGGTGGCGTTAGCCTACCCAAAATACAATGTGGTATCAACTAAAATAAACGGGGTTGACATTGTTCAGCAAAATGACACCATGTTGGCTTTAACCAAGTTTACTGTTGAAGGGGAAGTTCGTGATTTTCAAAACCAACTATTATCCAGCTTTGATGGAACAGTTTACCCAACGGTTTTTGCTAGTAAACAAACCATCACCACCCTTGCAAATGATCCAGGAAGCTATGCTCAAAGCTTTGAGGCTTATACCAGCATAGTCTACAAAGGAAAGGCCAGCGTTTCAGAGGGTAAATTTAAAGTCGAATTTATCCTTCCGCGAGATCTTCCATTTCAGCCAGGCGAAGCAAAAATCAGCTATTATGCTGAAAATGGAAAAGAAGATGCAAATGGATTTGAGCTATTTGTGATGAGCCCACAGGTGGATCCAAATGCGGTTCCAGACTTTACTGGTCCGGAAATCAGGCTCTATATGAATGACTCCAACTTTGTTCGAGGAGGTATTACCAATGAAAATCCATCTATCTATGCCTTAGTCTATGATGCAAGTGGAATCAATACTACAGGATTAGGAATTGGGCGAGATATTTCGGCTACCTTGGATAATAATACCAAAGAAGTGCTGGTGCTCAATGAATACTATGATGCCAATATCGATGACTTCCGCAGAGGTACTGTGGTCTACCCATTAAGCAACCTTAAAGAAGGCCGACATACGCTGAAGGTGAAAGTATGGGATGTGCACAATAACTCGGCAGAAGCCACTACCGAATTCATCGTTGCGCCCACCGTTGAATTTGCCATCGAGAATCTGATGGTCTACCCAAATCCATTCAACACACAGACAACATTCAGCTTTGAGCATAATCAACAAGGAAAAAACTTAGATATCAAGGTTCTCATATACGATACGCAAGGAAAGCTCGTTAAAACCATAAGTGCCTTGGAGATGAATGCAGGTTCTCGTGTCAACTCCTTGGTTTGGAACCCCTACCGGGAAGGAGTTACTGAAGTTTCTCCCGGCTTATATTTATTCAAGGTTATTGTTAAGAATGAAGAAGGTGAAGAAGTTGAAGCATCGAGTCGCTTGGTCTACCTACCAAACCCTTAACATAACTAAGAAATCAACGTAGAATCCTATATTTGCCACGCTTTTTTAGCCGAAATAATGAAATTGAGATACATTGTTGCAAGTTTAGTCTGCCTGTTAATAGGCGTTAAATCCTATGCACAGCCTAATTTGCTTGGGCAGGAAAATGCCATTACGACGACCGTTCCATTTTTGATGATTGCACCCGATGCAAGAGGCGGAGCGATGGGCGACGTAGGTGCAGCGACCACGCCAGACGTTAATTCCGGCCATTGGAACCCAGCAAAATTTGCCTTCATCGAAAAACCAGGTGGAGTAAGCTTAACCTATACCCCATGGCTCAGACAATTGGTAGATGGAGTTTCCATTTCCTACCTATCGGCCTATGGAAAAATCAATAAACGTAGCGCCCTTTCTGGAAGCTTACGCTATTTCTCCCTCGGTAACATCAACTATACGGATGATCAAGGAAATTCTTTAGGAACCTTCAACCCAAGTGAATTTGCAATTGATGGGTTCTATAGCACCCAGCTTTCTAAGCATTTTTCAATGGGTGTTGGTCTACGCTTTATCTATTCCAATCTCGTTGGAAACTTAAGCTCGAATGGTACACGCCCAGGTATTGCTGGTGCCGCAGATTTGGGCATGTATTATACCAATACCAAAAAGCTTAAATCCAAAAAAATAATGGACTACGCCTTTGGATTGGCCATTACCAATATCGGAAATAGAATCACCTATACTTCCGATGCTCAGCGTGACTATATTCCAATTAATCTACGTTTAGGTACTTCTTTTGGTGTTCAGGTGGATGATTATAACCATGTAAGCATTGCGGCAGATTTCAATAAACTATTGGTGCCTACTCCACCGCTCTACAGCCTTGATTCTGCTGGAAAAATCGATTTCAGAAATGGAAGTCCGGTTGTTGCCCTTGGAAAAGGAAACGATGTTCCAGTACTTGAAGGGATGTTCCAATCTTTTAGCGATGCACCGAACGGGTTTAAAGAAGAGTTGCAAGAAATTCAAATATCTGTTGGAGCAGAATGGTGGTACCAAAAACAATTCGCTGTTCGTACTGGGTATTTCTATGAGAATAAAAACAAGGGAAATAGAAAGTACATGACCTTTGGAATTGGCGTACGCTATAAGGTCTTTGGCATGGATGTATCTTATCTTGCCGGTTTAGGACAAAGAAACCCACTCCAGCATACGCTTCGGTTCTCTTTACTCTTTGACTTTGCTGCCTTTAAATCGGGCGCAACAGATTAGAACTAGAAGCTTATTTCTTCTCATTTATCTTGTCAAGTGCGCTACATTTTGCGCAGCCTCCACCACATTCCTCTTCCTTATGGAAAGGAGCCCTTACTTTCTTGATGATATACCAAGCCGCCAAACCAATGACCACGGCAAGCAGAACATATTGAAATACCATCATCCGCGGATAAAGGGATTAAACTGTTTTTCATGGCCAACCGTAGTTTCCGGACCATGTCCTGGGAATACAGTATACTCCTCTGGCAAGGTATAGAATTGTTTTTCTATCGAACGCAAAAGCGCGTCATGATTTCCACCCGGTAAGTCTGTTCGCCCAATACTCTCTCTAAAAAGTACATCTCCGGCAATTATCCATTTATTGGCATGGTTGATAAAAAGAATACTTCCAGGTGAATGACCTGGCGCTTCTCTTAACTCCCAAGATTCTCCCAGCAATTCAAGCTGATCGCCATGTTTTAGGCTTGCATCCAGGTTCGGTCCTTCTTCATATGGAATTCCAAACATCAATGCCGATTCTACACCACGCTGGAAAACTGGAATTTCATATTCGTGTGCTCTTGCGATTAATTTATAGGTATCGTGCACCCATGCATAACCCAAGATATGATCAATATGAGCATGTGTTAAGAAGAGATGGGTGAGCTTTAGGTTCCGTTCCTCAAGGAATTTTTTAACTACCGATTGTTCGCTGGCATTGGAGCATCCTGGGTCGAACAAACAAGCCTCCTTCGACTCCATATTATAGACCATATAGGTATTCTCCGAAAACGGATTGAAAGTAAATACGTGGATTTGTAGCATAATTCACCACAAAAATACGTTTCAAAAGAAGATAGCACGAGATTTGAAGATGTTTTTCTTATGACTAACTTTGACAGAAGCCATTAATTTGATAAAACTACTCACCATTCTTTCATTTTCACTGATAAGCCCGCTTATTTTTGCGCAAGGCTTCAACTCGGAATTTGGCACAAGCAATATCCAATATGAGGTGCAGGAGTGGAAATATATAAGCTCCAATAATTTTGACGCCTACTATTATGGCAACGCACATGGGTTAGCCGAGGTCGCCCTCATCATTGCCGAAGAAGAATTAAAAAAGGTAGAAGATATTGTAGACTACCGCTTGGGTACTCGTTCTCAAATTATTCTTTATCAAACCGACTATGATTTACGCCATAGCAACCAGGCAAATAGTGTGGAGCCCTTCAATAAAGGAGGCTATGCCTATTCCACCCAAAATAAAATCATCGCCTATTTTGATGGAAACCGAAACAACCTACGGAAGTCTATTCGCTACGGTCTAGGTGAACTTTTAGTCAAGGAATTAATGTATGGTGGGTCTTTCCAAGAGCGACTTCGGTCTTCCACCCTACTCTATCTTCCTGAATGGTTTTATAAAGGCCTGCTGTCCTATCTCTCGGAGCCATGGAGCACTGAAAAAGATGACCAAGTGCGGGATGCTATTCAAAATGGATCCTTTAAAAATTTAAACCTTCTTATTGGCAAAGATGCTGAACTGGCTGGCCATAGCTGGTGGAATTTCATCAGTGAAAACTACGGTGTTCGGAGTATTTCAGATATTTTATACCTCACGCGTGTTAGCCGGAATTATGATAATGCATTAGGCTTTGTATTAGGTAGCACTCCTCGAGCCGTATTTAATGATTGGCAACGGTATTACGAGAATAGGTATTCGGCAGATCCAGGAAATGGTCCACTTCGCAATGCTATCGAACTTCCAAAGAAGCTTTCTAAGCGTTCTTTTTCTCAAATGAAAATATCTCCCAATAGCAAGGAATTACTCCTCGCCGGAAATTATATGGGCCGTATGGAAATTTGGCTATTGGATATCGCCACGCAAGATCTGAAACGAATATTTCGAAGCGATGATAAAACCACCACCGCTTGGGACGCGATTGAACCAGCAGTGGTTTGGAGCCGCACTGGCGCGTCCATCCATGCTTTTTTGCATAGCAAAGGAAAGCTTAAACATTTTGAGCTGAGCAGAAATGGGAAAACGAAAAGCGTTGAGATACTGACCGGTATCAGTCAAATACACCAGGTGGATATTCATCCAGAAAAGAATCTATTTTTACTCAGCGCGGCCTCCAATGGACAAAGTGATCTATTCCTCTATGAAGACGGGCTACTCACTCCTATTACCAATGACCCATTTGATGACGCAAGGGCAGTATTTAATGCCGATGGAAGTGAAATATTATTCCAATCAAATAGGCAAAATCGTAGCACTATTCTCCCAACCCAATCTCAATCATTTATTCCCGGTGACTCATCCAGTTCGGATATTTATGCGCTGCCCTATCCGATAGATTTAGGGAAAATGCGTAGGATTACCTCCACTTCATATATTCACGAAACTCAAGCTCAGCCCTATTCACGAGGAGGCATTGCCTATTTGAGCGACAATAATGGGATTTATAACACCTATGTTACCCTGAGCAACCAACAATTAGAAAAGACCTTGGTTATTGTTAATATCAAATCCAACAAAGAGGTGTTGGACACCTTTATTATCCACGGTCCTGTTGACTCCAACAAATTCCAATTAATAGACCTAGAGCTCGATAGTGCCATCATGGAAAATGCGGGAGAATTCAGGTTGGAAGAAGTCTATAAAGAAGTATATCACCATTATCCATTAAGCGATTATAGTCGCAATATTCTGCTCTTCACGACGGCAAAAAAACAAGATATTGAAGCGTCTTTCTTCCGCTATAATGGCGCCTATTATGTGCAAGTGCTTGATATTTCTGCAGAAGTAGAAAAGGATGCTCAGTTTACCCGAGTATACCCAACCACGTACCGCGATAAGCTCGGTAATCAGGCATTTGTTTCCGATTCGACGCGAAATCAGTTCTTGGTCGAAAAACAAGATATTCAAGTAGACGAGGCTATTACCATTGTTAAGGCCGACACAACACCTGAAAAAGAGTTATTCACCTTTCAGACCGGCTTTCCCGAAATTCCAACGACGGCCATCAAGAAAAAAACCCAACGGCCCAATGAGATCATCTATCAAACAAAACCTAGCCGTTACCGCACCAGCTTTTTTCCGAATTTCTTGGTGACTCAATTAATTGATAACAGCATCATCAATACACCATACTATGTAAAGAATGGAGAAAGCAGCACCTTTAATACCTTCAGTCGGCCAAATATCAATGCACGATTAGAAGCAAGCATTCACGACCTTTTTAATGACCAAAGCCTTGTGGTCGGTGGCCGCATACCCATTCGACTCTACAGTTCAGATTTCTATTTGAACTATATGCAGCGCAAGTATAAACGTAATTTTGGCGTACAGTTCTACCGCATGTCGCGGCTGGTAGACGCGGTAAATACGAGTAATCGCATCTTCATCCATGAGATTCGTCCATATATCATCCAACCCTTGCCCGGGAACCTGGAACTGCGACTTGCTCCCTTTATGCGCTTCGATCGATTTGTAACGAATGCAACAGACCAATTAGCGCTGGAAACGCCCGACGATATAAACAAATGGGCCGGAGCAAAACTAGAACTCATCTTCGACCGCCATCTCGACGAAGAGCTCAATTTCCCAACGGGCATGAAAGGGAAAATTTACTTTGAACACTTTCAGAATCTAAGTAGCGAAAATCGAAGCACATCCGTATTGGGCTTAGACATTCGCTGGTATAAAAAACTAGCAGCAAAGATTCTTTGGGCCAATCGCCTGAGTGCAACTGCCAGCTTCGGACCATCTGCTATTAACTACCAAGTTGGTGGAACAGAAAACTGGCTCGCCAATAATTTTAATAGCCAGCTGAGTCCAAGTGCTAATTACGCATACAGTTTCAATAGTCTTGTTTCAGGACTTCGTGGATTCAATCAAAATTCTCGAAATGGAGGACATAGCTTAGTATTCAACAGTGAACTTCGCATTCCGATTATGCACTACTTATCACGCACACCTGTTAACATGAGTTTCATACGGAATTTACAATGGATTGCTTTTTATGACCTAGGCTCTGCTTGGAACTCTTGGAATCCATTTATTGATCAACATTATAATACCCGCGTGATTGACCAAGGTTCTGTTGCGATTACAGTTCGAACAAAGAACAACCCCTTTTTGAGCGGAGTAGGAACTGGATTACGCACCCGCGTCTTTGGTTATTATATCCGTGGTGATATGGCTTGGGGAATCGAAAATGGTATAATTGCCAATGACAAGAAGCCACAATGGTATTTCTCATTGGGATATGACTTCTAATTGTCCACCTTTCACCTGAAACTAGTGTAACTTGCAGGACGCCAAGAATGCGACTATGAATTATATTATCCTTGACCTCGAAGCGACTTGTTGGAAAGACCGTTCGGACACACGGCCTAACGAAATTATTGAAATTGGCGCTTTAAAAATTGACCAGGCTGGCAAAACCATTTCAGAATTTCATGCCATGGTAAAACCAAAAACCCACCCGGAGCTTTCTGATTTCTGTAAGGAACTGACTCATATCGAGCAAAAAGACATTGATGAGGCAAAACCATTTGACCAGGTACTACCTGACTTTCAGAAATGGATTGACCTGAGTAAACCGTATCTGCTTTGCAGCTGGGGATTTTACGATAAAACCCAATTTGCCAAGGATTGTGACCTTTTTGAACTTTCCAAAATCTGGCTCATCAAACATATCAGCCTAAAGCATCAATTTGCTGCAATCAAGAAAATCCCTCGTCCTATTGGAATGGCAGCAGCGCTTGAACTTGAAGGTATAAAATTGGAGGGCAAGCATCATCGAGCGCTCGACGACGCTAAGAATATCGTCAAGATTTTCCATGCAAATCGTGGAAAATGGAATACTAACTACTAATAGTCTCTTCGGAAGTACGCTAAAATCTCAGGTGTTTCACGGTTTGTTTTTTGCCCAAAAGCTGCTTGAGCGAATCAATACCTATTTTCACATGCATTTCTGCAAAGTCGCTGGTTACCTTAGTATCGCTGCTGCTGGTCTTCACCCCCTCTGGTACCATCGGTTGATCGCTAACCAATAATAAGGCTCCACTCGGGATTTCATTGAAGAAACCAACGGTAAAAATGGTGGCCGTCTCCATATCGACCGCCATAGCGCGGATCTTTCTCAGGTAGCTTTTAAATGTGGTATCGTGCTCCCAAACACGTCGGTTGGTGGTATATACCGTTCCCGTCCAATAGTCTTGTCCGTAATCTCGAATGGTAGTGGAGATAGCCTTCTGCAAGGCAAATGACGGAAGAGCCGGCACTTCTGCAGGAAAATAGTCGTTGCTGGTACCATCCCCTCGTATTGCCGCTATCGGAAGTATCAGGTCACCAATTTGATTTTTTCGCTTTAGTCCTCCACATTTCCCCAAGAACAAGACCGCTTTGGGTTTAATACTGCTCAAAAGGTCCATTACTGTTGCGGCATTTGGACTACCCATTCCAAAATTAATCATCGTAATCTGACCAGCAGTGGCCATTTGAAAAGGTTTGTCTTCACCTTGAATTTCGGCGCCCGTAATTTGTGAGAAAATTTCCAGGTAATGATCGAAATTGGTCAGCAGTATATATTTCCCAAATCCTTTTAGTGGCACCCCAGTGTAACGGGGCAACCAATTTTGGGTGATTTCTTTTTTCGTCTTCATGTTCTCTAAAGATACACTTTTGCACCGAGTGTGAACCACATTAAATCATAACCAAGCTCCGCAAAGGCTCCGAACCTATCCGATAATTTATAAGAAGCCCCGAAGAAGGCACCTGCGTAAACCGCGCTATGAAAATAATTATCGTTCACATAGCCTAAAGCAGGAGCGGCAGTAGCATACACGTGGGTAAACCGTTCAAATTGAACACCCATGTGAAGGCCGCCATACAAATCGAGCTGTGAATCAACAGGGTAAGCATATACTAGTCGCGCCGCAAAAAGACTATGACGCCAACGGTATTCCGATTTCCAATTGTTAAATGAGGCATTGGCACTGCTTCTACCAATTGCCAAGATGCCACCAAGAGTCAGTTTTCCGGTGCTTAAATTTTTAAAATCTTGTTCATAGCCAAGACGTATTCCACTCCCTATGCCTGTGCCTTGATAGATTTTATCTTTATGCTTTATGGGATAAAAATTACTAATGCTCCCTAAGCCAAGATGAACATTTCTATTCTCCTGAGCTCTGAGTTGTAATGCCATGGCAAAGACTAACATGACTAGTGCAGGCTTTTTTATCATAGCACAAAAATAAAGTATCATGGATTCACTGCTGCATGTTCCTTGCTATTTTTTCATGAATTCAACCCGTATTATATACCTTTGTTAGGTATGACTCAACAAGCTTCCACCTCCATCCAACTGGTACTACAAGAACTTGGTATTCAACCTGAAAATCCAGCCGCTTCTACAGGACTAAATTGGCTCGGAAGAAGTGATCGTGAAACACGTGAAATCTTCAGTCCGGCCGACGGTAAAAAAATAGCTTCCGTCCATCTAGCCAATGAGGCAGACTACGAAAGCATCATGCAAAAAGCCACAGAAGCCTTTCAGGTTTGGCGCACTATCCCTGCTCCAAAGAGAGGTGAAATTATTCGACAGTATGGCGATAAACTCCGTGAATACAAGCAGGAATTGGGCACCTTGGTTTCTTATGAGATGGGAAAAATCTTGCAAGAAGGTTTGGGTGAAGTTCAGGAAATGATTGATATATGTGATTTTGCTGTAGGACTTTCTCGTCAACTGCATGGTTTAACAATGCATAGTGAGCGTCCTTCACATCGTATGTATGAACAATGGCATCCTATGGGAATTGTAGGAATAATTTCCGCCTTTAATTTCCCGGTAGCCGTATGGAGCTGGAATGCCATGCTGGCAGCGGTTTGTGGCGATGTATGCGTATGGAAGCCCTCAGAAAAAACTCCTTTGACTGCGATTGCTTGTCAAAATATCTTAAAGAATGTCTTGGCCGATAACGAATTGCCTGAAGGTATATTTAACCTCATCATTGGTGATGCGCGTGTCGGAGAATTGATGTCGAACGACACCAGAATGCCCTTGGTATCCGCTACAGGATCAACGCGTATGGGTAAAAAAGTAGGCGCCGCGGTTGGTGCTCGATTAGGAAGATCACTTTTGGAGTTAGGAGGAAACAACGCCATCATAATCACACCAAACGCAAATTTAGAAATCGCACTTCAGGGCGTTGTTTTTGGTGCTGTTGGAACTGCAGGACAGCGCTGCACCAGTACCCGCCGACTGATTATCCACGAATCCATATACGAAACGGTAAAGGCAAAACTTTTGGCAGTTTACCCGCAACTTCGTATTGGTTCGCCACTGGCGAGCGATACATTGGTAGGTCCGCTGATTGACAAACAAGCTGTTGAGCAATTTTTAAATGCAGTTGAGCAAGTAAAAATTCAAGGCGGAAAAGTACTTTATGGCGGAACACGTTTGGAAGGAGAAACAGCCGTTGGAACTTATGTTGTTCCATGTATTGCTGAGGCTTCCAATGAAATGGATATTGTACAAGAAGAGACTTTTGCTCCAATTTTATACCTGATGAAATACCGCAACATTGATGAGGCTATTGCGCTTCAGAATGGTGTGAAGCAAGGTTTGAGTTCAGCCATTTTCAGTGATAGCATCATGGAATCGGAAAAATTCCTATCTGCTGCTGGCTCCGATTGTGGCATTGCGAATGTTAATATCGGTACTTCCGGAGCTGAGATTGGTGGAGCATTTGGAGGCGAAAAAGAAACGGGTGGTGGTAGAGAGTCGGGCTCAGATGCTTGGAAAGCGTACATGCGCCGTCAAACCAATACGATTAACTATAGCACCGAAATTCCATTGGCCCAAGGGGTTCATTTCGATATTTAATGAATTCAATGCTGCGGCTTTTCTTCGTGACTTGCCTCGTTGGCACCTTGTTTACGAGCAGCATGGCCTATTCACCAGGTTTTGCGGTATACCGTAGTTATGGCTACATGTGGGCACACCGTAAAACCATGTTGCCTCTTGAAGCACAGAGCAATGGAATAGACTTAAACATTTACTTTCATACCCAAAATAGCGGTTTAAACTGGACGAGAAATTACCGCTCTCCACGGCTTGGAATTAATTTCACTTACCTCGACTTTGGGACAAAAATTGGTGGCCAGGCCTATGGAATATTACCCTATACAGAGCTGAAAATTCTTGACCGACCACGGCAAGAATTGACTTTTCGGGTGGGCACAGGTATTGGCTATCTTACCAAGACATGGGCTCTCGACAACCTTCAAAACAAGGCCATAGGCAGTCACCTCAACGCGAATATGCGTGTCCATTTTTTGTATCATATATTGCTCACCAAGAAACTCGAGCTCTCTGCAGTGGTTGGTATCACCCACTTCTCCAATGCGAACTATAAAATGCCAAATTTGGGTATGAATAGCGTTGAGGCGGGATTTGGGCTTGGGTATAATCTCCATGTGAAGGGTAAAGAAACCCATCCCTATCAAGTAGATTCCACCGCCACAAAGCGCAAGCATGAATGGAGGCTATCACTAGCCACCAAGGAGACCGCCCTTGTTTATACCAAGCGGATTTTCGTTGCAGAACTGAGCTATAAAAACTTTTTTTGGTGCATGGATAAGATAAACTTCAATGCCGGAATTGATGGCTTTTTTGATCAGGGGTATATCTATCGCGACAACCCAGACCAGCTGACGGATGAGCCCAATTTTGCAAACTCAGTTGAATTTGGTTTAACACTTGGTGGTGAGCTGCTACTTGGTAAGTTGCACCTTATCGGAGAAGGTGGAATGTATATATATTCGCCGAAATGGCATAAAGGCTTAATTTACCAGCGGGTTGGTTTAAAGTATATGTTCACCCCACAACTTTCGGGGAGCATGACGCTTAAAACACATTTTGCACGCGCTGATTACATGGAATGGGGAATAGGATATACCATATTGCAGCACTAATAATCATCCTCTTCTGCGCATGCGGAAAAGTAGAGGAAAACTGCACCAACAAGGGAGCCTATGCCCAAATTGAGCGCCAAGTCAAACCCTTTACGGCTATTTCCGTTGCAGACCGTATTGATGCAGAATTGGTTCGCGATGCCGCAAAAAAAGGAAGCATCGAATTGCTAGGCTACGGAAATCTATTCAGCGGAATTCATTCAGAGGTAAAAGAAGGAACACTCTATTTGAGTGACCACAACCGCTGTAAATGGCTTCGGGAATTAAAAACCCGTATTCGAGTGATCATCTATGTAGATGATAGTCTTGATTTTCTCTATACCCTCGATGACGCATCTTTCACCACCCGAGATACCTTGCGCTTTGACTTCCTTCAAATGGACCATAGAAGCACCAAGGACCAAACACTACACTTTGATGGCATTCGGTTCTGGATTGAACACTACGAGGCCGGAGAAGTGCGTATTAAAGGAAAAACGGACATTATAAAAGTAACCAATTTTGAAACAGGCGCTTTTGATGGAAGTGAGCTCCTTAGCGAGGATGTTTTTATCTATCATTATGGGCTGAATAAAATACATGTCAATGCAAAACGCACATTGGAATGTCAAATTGAAAATGTCGGCGACGTTTTGTATTACCAAAAGCCCATCAACAACCCGTTAAAACAAGGTGCTGGAAA
>Ga0100402_1004407_pt1 | contig 14891 bp, 13 predicted proteins | sample CryGeyme20150102_FD_80419 | JGI IMG/M metagenome (GOLD analysis project Ga0100402, IMG submission 80419) | Groundwater microbial communities from Crystal Geyser aquifers in Utah, USA - Crystal Geyser metaG 2015-0102 | ecosystem: Environmental > Aquatic > Deep subsurface > Groundwater | place...
AAAAACCCACCGCAGCCGAAGCCGGGTGGGTTTTAAAGCGCAAGGAAAGACTTCTTTTTTGGCTGGCGGCCCTTGATGCCGCCAGCCCCCTCTCTGATTACCGGCCGTAAGCCGACTCGCCGTGTGACGTGATGTCGAGACCCTCACGCTCGTTCTCTTCGCTGACACGCAGACCGATGACCATGTCGGCAATCTTGTAGGCGATGAACGCCACCACCGCCGACCAGACGATGGTGATCAGCACGCCTTCGCCCTGGATCAGCAGCTGGCTGGCGATTGAGAAGTCTTCGGCGCCGGTGCCACCCAGGCTGGGGGCCGCAAAAACGCCGGTCAGCATGGCGCCGGTGATACCACCGACACCGTGCACACCAAACACATCAAGCGAGTCGTCAGCACCCAGCATTTTCTTCAGACCGGTTACGCCCCACAGGCACAGGAAACCGGCAGCCAGGCCGATCGCGATGGCACCCATCGGGCCGACCACACCGCAGGCGGGTGTGATACCAACCAAACCCGCCACGGCGCCAGAGGCGGCACCCAGCATGGAGGCCTTGCCTTTGGTCAGCGCTTCACCCAAGCACCAGGCCAAAATGGCAGCGGCGGTGGCGGTGATGGTGTTGATGAAAGCCAACGTCGTGCCGCCGTTGGCTTCCAGGTTGGAGCCGGCATTGAAGCCAAACCAGCCCACCCACAGCATGCTGGCGCCCAGCATGGTCAAGGCGAGGTTGTGCGGGGCCATGGATTCCTTGCCGTAGCCAATGCGCTTGCCCACCAGGTAGGCACCCACCAAACCGGCCATGGCAGCGTTGATGTGAACCACGGTGCCACCGGCAAAGTCGAGCGCGCCCTTGGCAAGCAGATAGCCGCCGCTGCCCCACACCATGTGGGCAATCGGCAGGTAGCTGAAGGTGAACCAGATCACCGAGAACAGCAGCACCGCGCTGAACTTGATGCGCTCTGCGAACGAGCCCACGATCAGGGCGCAGGTCAGGCCGGCAAAGGTCAACTGGAAGGCGACAAAAATCAACTCGGGTATCTTTACGCCGGCACTGAAGGTGTCGGCCATCGAGTCGGTGGTGATGCCGGCGAGGAACATTTTGCTGCCGTCGGCGATGATCAGTCCTTCGCCACCAAAGGCAAAGCTGTAGCCGTAGATGACCCACAGCACGCCGATCAGCGAGAACACCACCAGCACCTGCATCAGTACCGATAACATGTTCTTGCTGCGTACCAGGCCACCGTAGAACAGTGCCAGGCCGGGCACCATCAGCATGACCAGCATGGTCGAGACCATCATCCAGGCGGTGTCGCCCTTGTTGACGGTGGGGGCGGGGTCGGCGGCAGCCGCAGCGGCTTCAGGCGCAGCCGCTACTGCTTCGGTGGTGGCTGCAACCGCAGGCGCTGCGTCTGGCGCAGCCGTGGTTTGTGCTGTGGCAATGCCGCCAAGGAGCAAACTCAAACCTAGAGTGAGGGAGGCGAGTAGTTTTTTCATGTTGGTAATCTCGTGTCGGATTGTTTAAAGCGCTTCCACCCCGGTTTCACCGGTGCGAATTCGGATGACCTGCTCAAGAGGCGTGACAAAAATTTTGCCGTCGCCGATCTTGCCGGTGCGCGCAGCGCCTTCGATGGTCTCGATCACGCGCTCCAGCAGGTCTTCGGCCACGGCGGCTTCAACCTTGACTTTGGGCAAAAAGTCCACCACGTATTCCGCGCCGCGATAGAGCTCGGTGTGGCCTTTTTGACGACCGAAGCCTTTGACTTCGGTCACGGTGATGCCCTGCACGCCGATGCCGGAGAGCGCTTCGCGCACCTCATCGAGCTTGAAGGGTTTGATGATGGCGGTAACAAGTTTCATGCAGACTCCTTGGATAGATAAACGTGGTTGATGCCGGAAGATTGAAGCTTCATATGCTCACCAACGGTTGGATGGACAGGCTTGTTAAGCAGGGTTCGTGCCAGCCATCGCTTACTTAAAAGCCAAGACCGTTGTTATGGCGCGTCGCGCAGCCATGAAGCGGGCCATGCAGCCCGGCTTCGTGGCTGGCATCAAGGTGTTTGACGAGGTGCCTCCAAGCGAACAAACCAGGTGCGCTAAGATGTCCCTGAAATAAAACGGCACGCACCATAAGAGTGCATATTCTGTTTGTCTGTTGGCGGCAAACGCACTTTATGAAGTGGGGTATCTCGATGAGTTTGTCTTTGGTGCAAAGCCGGGCCCTGTTGGGGCTGGAGGCTGCGTCAGTCACGGTCGAGGTCCATCTGGCCAACGGTTTGCCCAGCTTCACGCTGGTTGGCTTGGCCGATGTGGAGGTCAAGGAAGCGCGTGAGCGGGTGCGCTCGGCCATTCAAAACTCGGGTCTGGAATTCCCCAACAACAAAAGAATCACCGTCAATCTGGCGCCGGCCGACCTGCCCAAGGACTCCGGCCGCTTCGACCTGCCCATTGCGCTGGGCATTCTGGCGGCCAGCGGCCAGATCGATGCCGCCCGATTGGCGGGCTATGAATTTGCCGGCGAGCTGTCGCTGTCAGGTGAATTGCGCGCGGTGCGCGGTGCCCTGGCGATGAGCCTGGCACTGCACGCCAGCCATGTGGTCACCCAGCTGGTGTTGCCGCCCGGCAGCGCCGAAGAAGCCGCGCTGGTGCCCGATGCGCAGGTCTACCGGGCGCAGCATTTGCTCGATGTGGTACAGCATTTCCTGCCGCAAGCGGCCGATGTGCCTGCCGCTGAGCCCGCGAGCGGCTGGAGCCGTGTCAGCGCGGTGACGCAAATACAAGAGGCGCACTACCTCGACATGGCCGACGTCAAAGGCCAACTTGCTGCCAAACGGGCGCTCGAAATCGCCGCCGCCGGTGGCCACAGCCTGTTGCTGATGGGGCCGCCCGGGGCCGGCAAGTCGATGCTGGCGCAGCGCTTTGCCGGCTTGTTGCCACCCATGACCACAGACGAGGCGCTGCAAAGCGCGGCCATTGCCAGCCTGGGCGGGCGCTTTACGCTGTCACAGTGGGCGCAGCGCCCCACTTGCCAGCCGCACCACACCGCCAGTGCGGTGGCGCTGGTGGGCGGCGGCTCGCCCCCGCGCCCAGGTGAAATCTCTTTGGCGCACCATGGCGTGCTCTTTTTAGACGAATTCCCAGAGTTTGCCCGCGCTGCGTTAGAGGCCTTGCGCGAGCCACTGGAGACCGGGCGCATCACCATCTCGCGGGCGGCACGGCGCGCTGATTTTCCGGCGCAGTTCCAGTTGATTGCCGCCATGAACCCGTGCCCGTGCGGCTATTTGGGGTCATCGCAAAAGACCTGCCGCTGCACGCCCGACCAGGTGGCGCGCTACCAGGCCAAGCTCAGCGGACCGCTGGTGGACCGCATCGACCTGCATGTGGAGGTGCCGGCCGTTGCCAGTGCCGACCTGATGCAGGCCCCGGCGGGCGAAGCCAGCGCAGACATCCGCGCCCGCTGCGTTCTGGCCCGTGAGCGCGCCGTGGCAAGGCAAGGCGTGGCCAACCAGGCGCTGCAGGGGCAGGCGCTCGACCAGCACCTGTTGCTCGACGAGGCGGCGGCCAAATTTTTGAACGTGGCCGCCACCCGCCTGGGCTGGTCGGCACGCAGCACCCACCGCGCCCTCAAAGTGGCGCGCACCATTGCCGACCTGGCTGGCGCGCACAGCACCCAGGTCAGCCATGTGGCCGAAGCGATGCAGTACCGGCGGACTTTGCGCACCGGCTAGCAAGGAGGAGCAACGTCAACGCGAGCGAAGGCAGCTAGTCCACGAGATCGGAAGGCGTGGATGCAAGCCATTGCGAACCATCCTCGCGCTCACCTGCAGGTTGATTCTGCCCGGAGTCTCACAGGCCCGGGCTTACAAATTGGGCGCTAGCAGGCGCTGCAGTTCGCGCTCATTCATGCCGCGCCGGGTAGCCAGGTCCTTGAGCTGGTCGTCGCCGATCTTGCCCACGTTGAAGTACACGCTATCGGGGTGGCCAAGGTAGAAGCCGCTAACGCTCGCCGCCGGGCTCATGGCCAGGCTCTCGGTTAGCGTCATACCGATGTCGGGGCACTGCAACAGTTCAAACATGTCTTTCTTGACGCTATGGTCCGGGCAAGCCGGGTAGCCCGGCGCCGGGCGGATACCCGTGTACTTTTCTGCAATCAAATCGCTTTCCTCCAGGGCTTCATCGCTCGCATAACCCCAAAGGTCGGTGCGCACTTTTTTGTGCAGGCACTCGGCAAACGCCTCAGCCAGCCGGTCCGCCAGCGACTTTAGCAGGATGGCACTGTAGTCGTCATGAGCGGCCAGAAATTGCGCTTCTTTCTTGTCGATGCCGAGGCCGGCGGTGACGGCAAAGACGCCGACGTAGTCCTTGATTTGCGCATCCGTTGAGTCTGCGGCAAGCTTGGGCGCGACAAAATCCGCCAGGCAGCGACTGGGGCGCATGACGCCGTCGATATCTTCCTTGGCGGCTTGTTGACGCAGGCCGTACCAGGTCATGGCGACGGTGCTGCGGCTCTCGTCAGTGTAGAGCGCGATGTCATCGTCGTTGACTGCGTTGGCCGGATACAAGCCGACGATGCCGTTGGCGCTGAGCCAGCGCCCATCGATGATTTTCTTCAGCATCGCCTGGCCGTCGGCATACACTTTTTTGGCCTCCACGCCGACCACTTCATCGTCCAAAATAGCGGGAAACGGACCGGCCAGGTCCCAGGTCTGAAAGAACGGGCCCCAGTCGATGTACTGGGCAAGCTCATTCAAGTCAAAATTTTTGAAAACGCGCTTGCCGATGAATTTCGGCGTGGTTGGCCGGTAGCTGGTCCAGTCGACGGGTGTTTTGTTGGCGCGAGCCTTGGCCAGCGGCCACAGTGGCGTGACCTTCTTGTTGGCATGCTGCTGGCGAACTCGCTCATAGTCGCTACCAACTTCCGCAACAAATGCGTTCACACCGTCGCCGAGCAGGTTTTGCGCCACGCCCACGCTGCGCGAAGCGTCGGGCACATAGACCACCGGGCCGTCGTAATGCGGCGAAATTTTGACCGCAGTGTGCACCCGGCTGGTGGTCGCGCCGCCAATGAGCAGCGGGATTTTCTTGATGCGAAAGTAGTCGTCCTTTTGCATCTCGCCGGCCACATAGGCCATTTCTTCAAGGCTCGGTGTGATCAGGCCTGAGAGGCCGATGATGTCGGCGCGCTCGGCTTTGGCACGCGCCAGAATCTCGTGGCAGGGCACCATCACGCCCATGTTGACCACGTCAAAATTGTTGCACTGCAAGACCACGGTGACGATGTTTTTGCCGATGTCATGCACGTCGCCCTTGACTGTGGCGATGATGATCTTGCCCTTGGTCTGCACGTCGCGGCCGGCCGCCTCATCGCGCAGTTTTTCTTCTTCAATGTAGGGGATGAGGTGCGCCACGGCCGACTTCATGACCCGGGCGCTTTTGACCACCTGCGGCAGGAACATCTTGCCCTGGCCAAACAGGTCGCCAACGATGCTCATGCCGGCCATCAGCGGGCCTTCGATCACGTGCAGCGGGCGACCGCCCTTGGCGATGATGCCTTGATAAGCCTCTTCGGTGTCTTCAACGATGAAGTCGGTGATGCCGTGCACCATGGCGTGGCTCAGGCGCTGCTCCACGGTGACTGGTTGCTCGGCGCTGCCGCGCCACTCGAGTTTTTTTGACTCGTCCTTGGCGCCACTTTTGGCCGTTTCGGCAATCTCGACCAGGCGCTCGCCGGCGTCGGGGCGCCGGTTCAGCACCACGTCTTCCACGCGCTCGCGCAACTCGATTTCGAGCTCGTCATAGACGCCGACCATGCCGGCGTTGACAATGCCCATGTCCATGCCTGCTTTGATTGCGTGGTACAGAAACACCGTGTGGATGGCTTCGCGCACTGGGTCGTTGCCACGGAAGCTGAACGATACGTTAGACACGCCACCGCTGACCTTGGCGCCCGGCAAATTGGCTTTGATCCAGCGCGTGGCGTTGATGAAATCGACCGCGTAGTTGTTGTGCTCTTCAATGCCGGTGGCAATGGCGAAGATGTTGGGGTCAAAAATGATGTCTTCCGGCGGGAAACCCACCTCGTCGACCAGGATGCGATAGGCGCGCTGGCAAATGCCGATCTTGCGCTCGTAGGTGTCGGCCTGGCCCTGCTCGTCAAAGGCCATCACGACGGCGGCGGCGCCATAACGGCGCAACAGTTTGGCCTGGTGCTTGAACTGCGCCACGCCTTCCTTCATGCTGATGGAGTTGACCACCGCCTTGCCCTGCACACAGCGCAGGCCGGCCTCGATCACACTCCATTTGCTTGAATCAATCATCACCGGCACACGCGAGATGTCGGGCTCGGAGGCAATCAGGTTCAAAAAGCGCACCATGGCAGCCTGGCTGTCGAGCATGGCCTCATCCATGTTGATGTCGATGATCTGGGCGCCGTTTTCGACCTGCTGGCGCGCCACCGAGAGGGCCTGGTCAAAGTCGCCGTTCAGGATCATGCGGGCAAAGGCTTTGGAGCCCGTCACGTTGGTGCGCTCGCCAATGTTGACAAAAGTCGCTACCTGAAACTTTGACGTCAGATCTTTGGCGCTGTCACCAGCACTTTGTAAATCATCGGCAGACGGTGCAATACCGATCGTCAACGGCTCCAGGCCGGACAATTTCATGGGGGGAACTTTGACGTGGGTATCTTTGACGTGGGGCATACAACTCACCTGTGAACAGAATTTCGAAAATCAGGTGAGCGTCGTTGAAAGGTATCCAAGCCTGGCTGGCCGTGCGGCCCGCTGCAACGCTCCTTGGAAGCGCACGATTTTAAGGGCTGCTTGAGTCGCTTGGGGTTGGCTTGCGCAGTGCCAACACGACCAGGGTGATGACCGTCAGCGGCAGCACAAAGCTCAGCATGGCGTTGGAGTACGCACCCAACGCCGCATGCTTTTGCGCCGCCAGTACCAGATAGCCCACATAAGCCAGGTAGTAGGCGAAAAACATGCCGCCCTCCCAGCGGGCAATTTCGCGCCCGGTCATGAACACCGGCAGGCAAGCCAGCGCCACAGCGGTCATGACCCAGAGGTCAAAATTGAGCAGCGCCGCCGGCACCACCAGCCCCTCACTGCCGATGGCGCCAGACACCACGCCAGCAATGCCCAAACTGCCCAGAATATTGAAGGTGTTGCTGCCCACCACGTTGCCCACCGCAATGTCACGCTCACCCTTGATGGCCGCCATGATCGAAGTGGCGACCTCGGGCATCGAGGTGCCAGCCGAGACAATGGTCAGGCCAATGATTAAATCGCTCACGCCCAGCGCCTTGGCAAACACTACTGATGCCTGCACCAGCCAGTCTGAGCCCAGCACCAGCAATCCCAGGCCCACGGCAATCAGTGCCAACTGCACAGACAGGCGGTCGAGCCACGGCGCGGGCTTGTCTGACGCAAACTCGGCGGCGTACTCGTCTTGCGCCGCCTGGCCCTGGCTGCGTGATTGCCACACCAGAAAAACGGTGTAAGCAATCATCAGGCTCATCAGAATGATGCCGTCAACAAAGCCCAGGTTGCCGTCCAGCGCCAGCAAAAACAGCAGCAAACTGGCCCCCAGCATGATCGGCACCTCTTGCCGAATGAGCTGAATGTTGACCACCAGCGGCGTGATCAGCGCCGACAGCCCCAGCACGAACAACACATTGAAAATATTGCTACCCACCGCGTTGCCCAGCGCCAGGTCGGCATTGCCCGCCAGCACGGCGCCCACGCCCACTGCCACTTCGGGCGCGCTGGTGCCAAACGAGACCACAGTAAGGCCCACCACCAGCGGCGATATGCCCAGCGTCAATGCCAGCCGCGAGGCGCCGCGCACCAACAAGTCGGCACCCACAATCAAGGCGAACAGGCCGCCAGCAAACATCAATAGTGTCATGGTCAATTTGTCGGCGCAATGAGTCGTTCAGGGCAGCCCAAGCTGACTGACCGTTTCAAGCCCTTGTGGGTGAACAGCCTCTTGGGCTTACTTGGCAACTACGCGCACCATTTCCAGGCACTTGTTGGAGTAGCCCCACTCGTTGTCGTACCAGGCGACCAGTTTGACGAAAGTGCCGTCCAGCGCAATGCTGGCGTCGGAATCGAACACGCTGGTGCGGGTTTCGCCACGGAAGTCGGTGGCCACCACTTTTTCGTCGGTGTAGCCCAGCACGCCTTTCAGGGCGCCTTCGGATTGCGCCTTGATCTCGGCGCAGATTTCAGCCATGGTGGCGCTGGTGTTGAGTTCCACGGTCAGGTCAACCACGCTCACGTCGCTGGTTGGCACGCGGAAAGACATGCCGGTGAGTTTTTTGTTGAGATCGGGGATCACCACACCCACGGCCTTGGCTGCGCCGGTGCTGGACGGGATGATGTTTTCCAGAATGCCGCGGCCACCGCGCCAGTCTTTGTTGCTCGGGCCGTCCACCGTTTTTTGCGTGGCAGTGGCGGCGTGCACGGTGGTCATCAGGCCGCGCTTGATGCCGAACTTGTCATGAATCACCTTGGCCAGCGGTGCCAGGCAGTTGGTGGTGCAGGAAGCGTTGGAAATGATGGCCTGGCCGGCATAGGTTTTGTCGTTCACGCCAAACACGAACATTGGCGTGTCGTCCTTGGAGGGTGCCGACAAAATGACTTTTTTGGCACCGGCGTCGATGTGCTTTTGCGCGCCGGCTTTGTCCAGGAAGATACCGGTGGATTCGATCACCACGTCGGCGCCGACCTCGTTCCACTTCAGGTTGGCCGGGTCGCGCTCTTGCGTCAGGCGAATCTTTTTGCCATTCACGATCAAAGTGTTGCCTTCGACCGAAACGTCGCCCTTGAAGCGGCCATGGACGCTGTCGAATCGCAGCATGTAGGCCAGGTACGCGGGCTCCAGCAGGTCGTTGATGGCAACCACTTCAATGTCGCTGAAATTCTGGATGGCAGAGCGCAACACGTTGCGGCCGATGCGGCCAAAGCCGTTGATACCAATCTTGATTGTCATGATTCTTTCCTCGGGTTAAACAAAAAAACTTACCTTGCTATTTTCGCAGCACTTTTTCCACCGTGTCCGCGACATTTTCTGGCGTGAAGCCAAAGTGCTTGAGCAGCACCGGCGCCGGCGCCGATTCGCCAAAGCTGTCGATGCCGACCACCGCTGCACAGCCGTATTGCCACCAGCCGGCGCTGACACCCATTTCGACCGCAATGCGCGGCACGCCCTTGGGCAGCACGGCGGTCTTGTAGGCCACCTCCTGCTGGTCAAACGTGGTGGTGCTGGGCATGGAGACCACGCGCACGGCAATCTTGCGCGCTGCCAGCAGTTCTTGCGCTCTCAAAGCCAATTGGACTTCGGAGCCAGTGGCGATGATGACCGCCTGCGCCTTTTTCTTCAGGCCCACTTCGGTCGGCTCGGCCAGCACGTAGGCGCCCTTGCTGATGTCGCCCAGGCTGGCCTTGGGGGCGTAAATGATGTTCTGGCGGCTCAGCAGCAGGGCGGTGGGCTTGGCTTTGTTTTGCAGCGCCACGGCCCAAGCCACGGCGGTCTCGGCGGTGTCACCGGGGCGCCAGACGTCGAGGTTAGGAATCAGGCGCAGAGAAGCCGCATGCTCGATCGACTGGTGCGTTGGGCCGTCTTCGCCCAGGCCAATGCTGTCGTGGGTGAACACATGCACTACGCGCAGCTTCATCAGCGCGGCCATGCGGATGGCGTTGCGGCTGTAGTCGCTGAACGTGAGAAAGGTGCCACCGTAAGGAATGAACCCGCCATGCAGCGCCACGCCGTTCATGATGGCGGCCATGCCGAATTCGCGCACGCCGTAGCTGATGTGGCGCCCGCCGTTGCCGATGCCGCTCAGCGAATCAAAGCGCAACGCTGGCGTGCTCTTGGTGTTGGTCAGGTTGGAGCCGGTCAAATCGGCCGAGCCACCGAGCATTTCGGGCAACGCGGCGGTGAAGGCTTCGAGCGCGAGCTGGCTGGCCTTGCGGCTGGCCACGTTTTCGGCTTTGGTGTGTGCGGCCACGGCGGTGTCCACCGCCACCTGCGCAAAATTCTTGGGCAGCTCGCCCTTCATGCGGCGCACCAGTTCTTTGGCCAGCGCCGGGTGGGTGGCCTTGTAAGCGGCAAATTTGTCGTTCCAGGCTGCCTCGGCTGCGCTGCCTGCGGCTTTGGCATCCCAGGCCGCGTAGATGTCCTTGGGGATCACAAATGGCGCCGGTGTCCAGCCGATGGCTTCGCGCGTGAGTTTGATTTCTTCGGCACCCAGCGGTTCGCCGTGGGCTTTGGCGGTACCGGCGCGGTTCGGCGAGCCCGCACCAATGGCGGTTTTGCAAATGATCAGCGTCGGCTTGTCGGCAGATTGCTTGGCCTCTGCAATGGTGTCGGCGACCAGCGCGGCGTTCTGCCCATCAATGGGGCCGAGCACGTTCCAGCCGTACGCCACAAAACGCAGCGCGGTGTTGTCGATGAACCATGGCGTCACCTGGCCGTCGATCGAGATGCCGTTGTCGTCGTACAGCGCAATTAACTTGTTGAGTTTCCAGGCGCCGGCCAGCGCGCAAGTCTCGTGGCTGATGCCTTCCATCAGGCAGCCGTCGCCCATGAAGGCGTAGGTGTGGTGGTTCACCACATCCAGGCCGTCACGGTTGAATTCCTGAGCCAACAGCTTCTCGGCCAGCGCCATGCCGACCGCGTTGCTGATGCCCTGGCCCAGCGGGCCGGTGGTGGTCTCCACGCCAGGGGTCACATCAACTTCTGGGTGGCCCGGCGTCTTGCTGTGGAGTTGCCTGAAATTCTTCAGTTCCTTAATTGGCAGCTTGTAGCCGGTGAGGTGCAGCACCGAATACAGCAGCATGGAGCCGTGGCCGTTGGAGAGCACAAAACGGTCGCGGTCAAGCCACTTCGGGTTGGCCGGATTGTGCTTGAGGTGGCTGCCCCACAACGCCAGCGCCATGTCGGCCATGCCCATCGGCGCCCCGGGGTGGCCCGAGTTGGCGGCCTGCACCGCGTCCATGCTCAGCGCGCGGATGGCGTTGGCCATGTCGGCAGGGGTCACGGCCGCGGTGCTTTGGGTTGCTGGAGGGGTTTGAATGATTTCAGCCATGGAGGAATGCCTTGAACAGATTGAACGAAACGAATGACTGAATTTTACGAAGTCAAAGGAGCTGGTCCCAAAAGCAGTGAACCGCCCGGTTGACAAGGGTCAGCGATGATGAAAAAACTTGCAGGTTCTCTCGGCTCATTTCAGCGGTATGGGCTGCGCTGCCGGCACCGGCACGGCCGTCACGCTGTTCTTCGGGCTGCCATCAATCAGCTTGTCGGAGTACACCAGATACACCAGCGTGTTGCGCTTACTGTCGACCATGCGCACCACGCGAACATGCTTGAAGAGGAAGGAGGTGCGGGCATTGAACACTTCGTCCCGCGGGGCGATCTTGCCCTTGAAGGCAATCGGGCCGATCTGGCGGCAAGCCACCGCAGCGTCAGACGTGTCCTCGGCCAGGCCCAGCGCCCCTTTGTAACCGCCTGTTTTGGCGTGCGACAAGTAGCAGGCCACCCCGTCCACTGCGGGGTCGTCGAACACCTCCACCACCACTTTGTCGTTGGGACTCAACAGCTTGAATGTGGTGCTGACTTCGCCCACGGTTTCGGCAGTGGCGCCTGACGATGCCAGCAGCACAGCAACGGCCAACAAGATTTTTTTCATCGAATGTACTTTCAGGTGGGTAAAGAGTACCTGGTCAAAGCGCCAGATGGTGCGCCAGCTCGGGTGTTGAAGGCTGATTGTCAACGGCTTTCGCTTCAACACAGTCATCAAGCCTTGCGGCTGTACACAAGCTGATGGATCACAGCAGCCCTTGAAGGCCAAAGGATTTCATGGCAGGGCAATAATTGCCACTCTGACGGTGGTTGACGTCGTATTTCAATAGAGCAGCCCCTACCAAGCTTCACATGATCTGGAGATGTTCATGATGCCCCGATTGCTTTCAATTTGCCTAGCGCTTGCCCTGATCACCCAGGTTCACGCGGCTGACACGCCCGACGCAATGGCTGCGCCAGAACCGACTGCGACCGAGCGTCTGGCAAACGCCCGCAGCGCCATCGATGCTAAAGACTGGCAACGCGCCTTGACTGAACTGCGGGTGGCATTGCAAACAGCCCCGAACAACGCCGACGTACACAACCTGCTGGGCTTTAGCTACCGCAAGCAAGCCCAGCCCGATTTGCCCAAAGCTTTTGAACATTACCAGCAAGCCCTCAAGCTCAACCCATTACATCGCGGCGCACACGAGTACATTGGAGAGGCTTATCTGATGGACAACAAGCCGGCCGAAGCCGAACGTCACCTGGCAGCACTTGAGAAAATCTGTGGCAACCGCAGCTGCGAGGAATATGCAGACTTGGCAAAGGCGATTGCGGCGTATAAGCCTCCAAAGTGAGCACAGCAACTTTTGTCGACCCGCTGCAGCGGCGAGCGCAGCCTTCGCTTGCACCTTGGATTGCGATGAAGAACGCCCCGTGCATGAAGCGATCCAAGCGTGAACACCATCCCGCCTGCAATGGCGGGATAGGTAGGCAGATCACCCAAACCGACAGCCACCGTTTGCTCGATGCGGTGTTGGAAGCTGCGATAGAAGCTGCATTTATCCCGGCCTGACGGATTAATGGAGCTATCGCCATGACTTTGTCAACACCACAAACCTGCCCACCGCCCGCTGGCTATGAAACCTGGCTTGACTATGCCGTGGTAAACATGGACACGCGCAGTGCCTATCACGAGTATTTGTTCGAGCTTTCGGCCGGTAGCAGCCCGGCGTGTGACCGTGAAGCCATGCGGGTTGCTGTTTTGGCTGAACTCGATGCCCTGCGCTTGGCAGCCCAGGTTGCCGACACCTTCCCGGCACTGCTTCGCTCGGGTATCCATCAATCAAGCCAATAACAAAATTTTAGAGCGCCTCCTCAATGGCCGCTTCCGCTGCCGTCTTGACTGATGAAAGCATCGGATGTCTGACTGCGACGGGTCTTTAAGCGAATTTCACGATTGCCGAAGGCCGACCATCAAAGTTGAATGTCGGTTCTGGAAAGATCTGTGGATCCGGATCGCAGCGCAAGCCGACCAGCACGAATGACAGGTTCCTGGAAGTCCAATTCAACGATCTTCGCTACGCTACGAACCCAGATGGACGGTATTGGTTCAATCTACCGTTGGCTGAGCCAGTTCGGCGAAATTATTGATCTTTACAGCCCCGTCCGGGAAACGTGCAACCACTTCCAATTGACCACCCATGGCTTCAATGTGACTGCGTAAAGTGGATAAATACATGTCGGTTCGTTTCTCCATTTTGGCGATGGACGGTTGTTGAACGTGCAGCACGTCAGCCAACATTTTTTGCGAAAGTCCACGTGCCTGACGCAATTCGTTCAGAGGCATTTCAGCCAGCATCACTCGCGCGTTGGCCGCAGAGCGCGCCTGCGCTTGGGGTGTCATGCGCGCACGCAGTTCACTAAATTTATTAGCCATCGATCAGTCCTTCCTTTCGAAGTTGCGCGATATGTTGGTCATAAAGTTGGTCGGCTATAGGAACGTGGATGTCGTACCAGCGGTCATTCCCGGTCTTGTCCCCGCCAATCAGCAAAATTGCTGCTCGACGTGGATCAAAGGCGTACAGCGTGCGCAACGGTTTTCCACCCTGCTGAGTGCGCAGTTCTCGCATGTGTTTATGCCTTGAGCCGTTGATGCCACTGCTGTGAGGGTAGCCAAGCCCTGGCCCGCGAGCCTCAAGCAATCGCACGCTCGAATCAAGAGCTTCCTGTTCATCCTCAGACAGGCTGGTCCACCAGTCACCGAACTCATTTGTGTATTCAACGTCCCAAGTCATAGGTAGACTATAGCGAGTCGCATACATTCCTTCAATGGAATAATTAGAAACACTTCAAACACATGTGGATAGTGTTTTGACCTGCAAAAGCAGAGCTGAACGGCCGGTTTGGATATGGAATTTCGGCATGTGGGCTGACCGCAACGGGTCTAGACCGGTCTGCCAAGTGCAAGCAGCGACTGATCGTCGCAGGCACAAGGGTGAATCACTCTGCAAAAGTTCACTCCGATTGCGGATACCTGCTTTTTGATTTTCAAGGGGACAGTTGAATGGCCGAACTTCGAACTACGGCTTACCGGTCTGGACGATCTCGCAGGGGCTCCCTCGTACCCGGCAAATCTTTGCTCATGCCTACAAAAAAATCAGGTATCGATATTCCCCGCCTGCAGCGCATTGGTTTCAATGAACTCGCGGCGCGGTTCGACCTCGTCGCCCATCAGCATGGTGAACACCTTGTCGGCCTCGATGGCGTCGTCGATCTGTACCCGCAGCAAAATGCGCACGGCCGGGTCCATGGTGGTTTCCCACAACTGCTCGGGGTTCATTTCACCCAAGCCTTTGTAGCGCTGGCGGCTGGTTGTGCTTTCGGCTTGCGCAATCAGCCAGTCCATGGCTTCGCGGAAGTCGCTAACCTTTTGTTCCTTTTGGCGTTCGCCCTCGCCGCGCGTGACTTTGGCGCCCTCGCCAAGCAGGCCCTTCAGGGTTTGGGCAGCCTCGTGCAGAACAGCGTAGTCGGCACCATGGACGAAGTCTTGCGTCAGCACGCTGCTCTTGATGTTGCCGTGCAGGCGGCGGCTGATGCGCAGAATGGGTTTGTCGGAGCGCACATCGAATTCGCCCGCCACTTCAGCGTCGGGCAATTGGGCTTGTAGGGCGATGGCCGAGGCCTCGGCGTCGGCCACGGTGTCGAGGTTCAAGGCCACGCCGTCGGCAATGGCGCGTAGCGCGGAGACGTCCAGAAAGTGCGTCAAGCGGTCAATCACGGCGTGCGCCTGCTGGTGTTTGTGGGCCAGCGTTTTAAGCGCCTC
>Ga0100402_1004412_pt1 | contig 14880 bp, 16 predicted proteins | sample CryGeyme20150102_FD_80419 | JGI IMG/M metagenome (GOLD analysis project Ga0100402, IMG submission 80419) | Groundwater microbial communities from Crystal Geyser aquifers in Utah, USA - Crystal Geyser metaG 2015-0102 | ecosystem: Environmental > Aquatic > Deep subsurface > Groundwater | place...
CACATCGCCGTAACCGGCAACGCAGGCGACCTTGCCGGCCAGCATCACGTCGGTCGCGCGGCGGATTGCGTCGACAAGGCTTTCCTTGCAGCCATAAAGGTTGTCGAACTTCGACTTGGTGACGCTGTCGTTCACGTTGATTGCCGGGAATGGCAGCTTGCCCGCCTTGGCGATCTGGTAAAGACGCATCACGCCGGTGGTGGTTTCCTCCGAAACGCCCTTGATCGTCTTGACTGTCTTGGTCAGGTAGCCCGGCTTGGCCGCGACAAAGGCCTTCAGTGCACGCTGGAATTCGATTTCTTCGGCGTTGCCGGGCGCGGGCAGTTCTTCGCCCGCTTCGATCCGTGCACCCCACAGCGCGAACATCGTAGCATCCCCGCCATCATCGAGGATCAGGTTGCAGGTCAGATCGGGGTTTTCGTCGGTCGCCCAATCAAAGATACGGGCAACATAGTCCCAATATTCACCAAGCGTCTCACCCTTGATCGCGAACACCGGAATGCCGCTTTTGGCAATCGCCGCGGCGGCGTGATCCTGGGTTGAAAAAATGTTGCAAGTCGCCCAGCGCACTTCGGCGCCCAGCGCCACCAGCGTTTCAATCAAAACCGCGGTCTGGATCGTCATGTGAAGCGAGCCGGTAATGCGTGCGCCTTTCAGCGGCTGGGCAGCACCATATTCTTCGCGCAGCGCCATCAGGCCGGGCATTTCGGTCTCCGCTATCTGGATTTCATCGCGGCCAAACTGAGCGAGCGCGATGTCCTTGATGACATATTCGTGAGTCGGGGCGGCAGTGAGGGTGGCCATGATGTGTCTCCTGAGCGCAGATCGGGCTGCGCGAATGCGGGTGCCTTTATCGCCTGCGCCCCTAGCCGCCCACCCGGCAAAGGGCAAATATAAACTTATCTTTATATGTCTATTTGTTGCTCATTTCGCTGTGGCCGCTATAGCACCAGGCATACCCCCTGCGCATGAAGGATCCGCACCATGACAATTTCCGTTGGCGACAAACTCCCCGAAGTGACGCTGGTCAAGGCCACCCCAGATGGCCCACAGCCGGTAAAGTCGGGTGAATATTTTGCCGGCAAGAAGATTGCGCTGTTTTCCGTCCCCGGCGCATTCACTCCGACCTGTTCGGCCAAGCACCTGCCTGGCTTCGTCGAGAAAGCCGCTGACCTCAAAGCCAAAGGCGTCGATGAAATCATTGGCACGGCTGTCAATGATGCGTTCGTGATGGGCGCCTGGAACAAGGCTTCAGGCAGTGATGTCATCACCATGCTGGCCGACGGCAATGCCGATTTCGTCGAGGCGATTGGCTTGACGATGGACGGTTCCGGTTATGGCATGGGCAAGCGCGGTCAGCGCTTTTCGATGGTGATCAACGATGGCGTGGTTGAGCAGCTCAACGTCGAAGAACCCGGCGATTTCAAGGTGTCCAGCGCGGAGCATCTGCTTGGCCAATTGTAATCGCGCGATCGTCACCAATGCAAAAAGGGCGCCCCTCAAGGGGCGCCCTTTTTTCGTGTCATACCAGCGCGCTAAGATTCTGACGCATGACGCGCTGAAAATGCTCAGGCGCCGCAAGGGCTTAACCAAAGTCCTATGAGTCACGCTGATCGAACTTTGGTATCAGTCCGCAGACAGCAATCAATAGCCCATCAGGCTCATCACTTCCTTGCGGCTGCGATCATCCTCCATGAAACAGCCCAGTACCCGGCTGGTAATCATGCCGACGCCGGGCGTTTTGACCCCGCGCCCCGTCATGCAGCCATGCTGCGCCTCGATCACCACGGCCACCCCATGCGGATCGAGATTGTCCCAGATGCACTTGGCCACTTCGGCCGTCAGCCGTTCCTGAATTTGCAAGCGTTGGGCAAAGCCGTGCAACACGCGCGCCAGCTTGGATATGCCCACCACCTTCTTGTTCGGCAGATAGGCAATCGCGGCCTTGCCGACGATCGGTGCCATATGGTGTTCACAATGCGACTGGAAGGGGATGTCTTTGAGCAGCACGATTTCATCATAGCCGCCGACTTCCTCGAAGATGCGGGTCAGGTGAATCGCCGGGTCCTGCTGGTATCCTTCGCAATATTCCAACCACGCACGGCCGACCCGCTTGGGGGTATCGCGCAGGCCCTCGCGGTTCGGATCGTCTCCCGCCCAGGCGATCAGTGTGCGAATCGCATCCTGCACGTGATCGGGCACATCAGGTTTGCCCATCGGGTTTTCAGGATCGAATTCCTCATCATGGTCATGGGCAGCAGTGACGTAATTCATTGTTGGTCGTCTTTCTTCGCATCGCTGTGGGCCTGCCAGGCCCTTCGCCCGTCGATCCCGAATGACGTAAACCACCAGCATCGCCCGACGTTCCTGACCCCGCCGTCGATTGTGCATGGAAAAGCACGCCGCTCATCACATATGTAGGGGAAATTTCCGGCATTTCACCCCCCGCCGACCCGTTGGAAAGGAGCCTGTTGTGCGCACGCCCGGCGCGGCCGAATTCGAAATCACCGCACGCAGCGTACTGGCGCAGCTGCCGATGCGTTTCCGTGAACCTTTGGCCGAAGTGGCGCTGCGGGTGGAGGAATTTGCTACCGATGAGCAACTCGCAGCGGTGGAGCTCGATGACCAATGGGACCTGACCGGACTATACGAAGGCGTGCCACTGACGCAACGATCACAGTGGGATCACGAAGTGCTGCCGCCGGTCATCACGCTGTTTCGTCAGCCACTGCTGGCAGAGATGGCGGAAACCGGGATAGGCTTTGAAGCGCTGGTGCGGCACGTGGTGATTCACGAAGCGGGGCATCATTTCGGCTTTTCTGACGATGATATGCACGCGCTGGAGGACAGCGTCGGCCATTGAATCAGCTAGCTGAACCGGCTGACGGCGAGGACAAAAACCCCACAACCAACAACGCCCGCCCCTTTTTCAAGGAGCGGGCGGTGTTGGTGCACCCGGAAGGATTCGAACCTCCGGCCCCCAGATTCGTAGTCTGGTGCTCTATCCAGCTGAGCTACGGGTGCGCTCCGGAGGGCGGCACATAAGGGCGCGCGTGATGCTTGGCAAGAGACGTTTGCCCGGTTTCAGCGATTTTGCAGCAACTGCCCTGTCAGGATGACATCGAGCGGCGGTTTGGCCAAGGCCCGCACCTCGTCAGGGGTAAACCAACCGATTTTGCCCCCTTCCAACGCGGCGGGGTTCCCGTTCCAGCGCGTGATAGTGTAAAGCAGGATGACAATCGCCCTGCCCGCTTGCGCGGCAGTGGCTTCAGCAAAGCAGGTCGGTATGCACGCCGCCGGATTGCACCCGATCCCCAGCTCCTCGCACAGTTCCCGAACCAGAGCTTCCACTGGAGTTTCATCAGGTTCAACCTTGCCGCCGGGAAATTCCCACAGGCCCGCATGATGCTTGCCCGCAGGGCGTTGGTGCATCAACCACCGCCCGTCGGCGCTCCGCAGCGCACCTGCCACAACCGGCATCCAGCCAACAGTCATGTCGGATTTTTTTCCATCATGGACGCGCTTATCAACCTTTTCTTAACCCGCCACAGCGATTTTACATGACATCGGATCGGATGCGATAGGAAAAGCTCCATGGTTTCGGCACTGCTGAAAGACATTGTCGATGATACTTCCGGAGCAACCGCTATCGAATACGGTTTGATTGTATCTTTGATTGTCATCGCCATGATTGCTGCACTGCAGGGGGTCGCCGTTGCGACCATCAAGATGTGGGGTGACGTCGAAGATGCGAGTACCGATGCTGTGAACAATTAATTCCTGATCTCCGTGGAGTTAGGAATTTATCAATAGGTGTCGATTAACAACAATACTGCTCACCCAATGACCGGGGGGGCTTGGGTACCGAAGACTGAACCAGGAGACTAGACATGACCTTCTTCAAGAACCTCGTCCGTGACGAACAGGGCGCCACCGCCATCGAATACGGCCTGATCGCCGCTCTGATCGCTGTCGCCGCCATCACCGCGATGACCACGCTCGGCCAGAACCTGACCTCGACGTTCAACACCGTCGCCACCGAAATGGCACCGTAAGACCTTCGGGACTTTCGCAACAAACACGAGCGGCGGGGAGCAATCCCCGCCGCTTTTGCTTGTGCGCTGCACACAATCTCAGCGCGCGCGCACCACCAATTTGACTTTTTGTCCCGGTGTCACACCTGATCCGCTGGACAACCCGTTGAGCACGCGGAAGCGTTCTTCCTGCGCACTGGGATAGGCCATCCGCCGTGCCAGACTGGCCACAGTATCGCCGCGCGCCACGGTCACCACCTGCAATTTCCTGGGCACCACGCTGGTGGCTTCGGACCGGGTGATTCGCCGCATCGACTGGAACATAGCGTGAAAGGTGCCCGCTTGCCCCGCTGGCGCAATCGCGATGAAGTGGTAGGCCCGGTCGCGGGCGAATTCATAGGCGAACACCGTGACATCGACCTGCGAATTGCCGTTGGCGACGCGCGCGGTGCCATAGGCGGCGGGCAGGCCGTTCACAGTGGTGCGCTGCATCTGTGCCGGAGCAAGCGTGGTGTTTTTCCCTCCCAACGCCGTAAACTGCTGACGCACGTAGGTTTCCAGATTGCCACTATAGGGTGCTAGCGTCATTTGAGCCTGCCCGCTCTGCCCCTGGATGCTGACGGCACGGGCGCCGTTGACCATGTAGAAGCCTTGCGGCGCAGTGAAGGCCAAGCGCAGTTCGGAATGGATGAAGGTGCTGCCCTCAATCATGCCCTGCGCCGGATCGTCGCCATACAGCAGCCCGTCGATCCGGGTGAGAAAGGTGTCGCGATTGGTCGTTCCGCCGGCAGCGCCAGCCTTGGCCAGCGCGCTTTGCACCCGGCTGGCGGGATCGGGGTGAGTCGACGCCCATTCGGGTACGCTGGCGTTCCTGCCCTGAAGCCGCGCGTCAAGCGCGTTCTGCGCCGCCAGACTCGCCAGCACCGTGCCCATTGACCGGCGATCGTAGCCTGCCTTGGTCAGATATTCGATGCCAAGATCATCCGCTTGCAATTCCTGCGAGCGCGAGAAGCTGAGGGTCAACAATTGCGAACCTTGCATGAAACTGCGTGACAGCGTCTCGCCCAACCCAGAATCGCCCAGCAGAAGCGAACTGCCAATCGCGCCCAGCACGCCAAGAATCGAATTGCGTTGCGCGGTCTGTTGGCGTCGCTGGCTGTGACGCGCAGCGACGTGGCCGACTTCGTGGCCGAGCACGGCGGCCAGTTCTGCCTCGTTGTTCATCAGCGTCACCAGTTGCCGGGTGGTGTAGATATATCCGCCCGGCACCGCAAAAGCGTTGTTGACTGGCGAATTTAGCAGGCTGACAGTGAAGCTTTCGCGCGCATTGCCGAGGCCCGATTGCACCGCGATATTCTTGCCCACCTGTTCGACATATTGCGCGTGCACCCCGGTCATCGCGCCGCCAAATTCATTCAGCAATTCAGGATGATACTTTGCACCTTGCTGTGCCTCCGTCTGCGTAATCGGGGTGGAGGCTGAAGGGATCGCGCCGCCGCCCATGCAACCGGCGAGCGCCAGCGGTGCTGCACCGAGTGCAAGGATACTGCGTGAAATTCGTGCCATGACTTGTTCTCCCGCCAAATATGATTGGTAAGAGGTTACCGGTAAAAACGCAGCGCGCCTACCCTTGTCGCGGCCCCTGTCGCGGCCCCTGTCGCAGCCCTCGTCGCCGCCGCGCTATCCCCCGATGGCGAGAAACCGTTCTTCGCGCGCGGCGATCAGCGCAGTGGCGGCCTTGCCTGACAGCAAGTCCAGCTCTTCGGCCAGTGCTTCACCCAGCAGCCGCGCAGCCGCCACCGGATCGCGCTGCGCCCCGCCGACGGGTTCCTTTACAATCCGGTCAATCACGCCGTCACGCTTGAGATGCTGCGCGGTGACTTTCATCGCCTGCGCTGCATCGGCAGCTTTTTCCGATGTGCGCCACAAGATCGAAGCGCAGCCTTCGGGCGAGATCACCGAATAGACCGCGTGCTCCAGCATCAGCACGCGGTTGGCCGCCGCCAGTGCCACCGCACCGCCCGAACCGCCTTCGCCCACGATCACCGCCACCATCGGCACGGGCAGCGCCAGACACGCTTCGGTCGAACGGGCGATCGCTTCGGCTTGCCCGCGCTCTTCCGCTTCAATCCCCGGAAACGCGCCCGAGGTGTCCACCAAAGTCACCACCGGCAGGCCGAATCGGCCCGCCAGTTCCATCAGGCGGATCGCCTTGCGGTAACCTTCGGGTTTGCCCATGCCGAAATTGTGCTTGATCCGGCTTTGCGTATCATTGCCTTTTTCATGGCCGATCAGCATCACTCGCCGTCCGCCCAGCTTCGCAAAGCCGCCCATGATCGCCTGGTCATCGCCAAACAGTCTGTCACCACCCAGCGGCACGAAGTCACTGAAGGCATGGGCGACATAGTCATGGAAATGCGGGCGCTGCGGATGGCGCGCTACCTGCGTTTTCTGCCATGGGGTGAGCGAAGCATAGGTGCTGGCCAGCAGCTCGCTGCTCTTGGCTTCGAGCCGGGCAATCTCGCTCGCCACATCGACATCGTGCAGCGCGTTGACACCGCGCAATTGCCCGATGCGTTCTTCCAGCGCGGCGACCGGCTTTTCAAAATCGAGGTAGGAAATCATTGCGCGGCGCTAGTCTGATGCGGGCTTTGTGGCAAGCGGATGACGGGAATTGACCAGCGCCACCAATCGCGCGGCATCGACGTGAGTGTAGATCTGCGTCGTCGCAATGTCGGCATGACCCAGCAGCGTTTGCAACACCCGTAGGTCTGCCCCACCTTCAAGCAGATGGGTGGCAAAGGCATGGCGCAGCACGTGTGGGCTGATCGCTGCGGGATCAAGCCCCGCGCGCCCTGCCAGCGCCTTGATTAGCTGGAATAATCGCACCCGGCTGAGATGTGTTCCGGGTTTCGATGGGAACAGATAACGCGATGCAGGTGTCAAGGAGCGCAGCAAAACCCACCGCGCCACCGCCTCCAACGCGCGCGCGCCGACCGGTACCAGCCGGGTGGTGCCGCCTTTGCCGGTGATCGTAAGGAACGGTGCATCGCGCGGCACCGCGCTCAGCGGCAGCGCCACCAGCTCGGTCGCGCGCAGGCCCGAACCATAAAGCAGTTCGATCAGCGCCAGTTGCCGCACCGCTTTGGGAGCGTCACCCACCGCCTCCTGCTCAGCCCGTTCAAACAGCGCAGCGATCTGGTCATGCCCCAGCACCTTGGGCAGCGGGCGGTGCATACGAGGGCTTGGCAAAGCGCCCGAAGGATCGTCGCGCCGCCAGCCTTCGTCCACCGCAAACCCGAAAAACTGCCGCAAGGCCGATGCCTTGCGCGCCACGCTGGCAGGTGCAAGCGCTGCCCATGCGCCCGCAAGGCTTGCCACCGCATCGCGCGGCGCGGCCACGAGATCGCCGATGGCAGCTTCTGCCCCATTCAGATCGCGGCGATACGCTGCAAGAGTGTTGAGCGCTGCGCCGCGTGACGCGGCGAGCATGGCAAGAAAAGCTTCGGTTGCGTTTGACATCAGCGCGCCTCAGCCGCGCGCCACGGCCTCGGCGGCGATCATGCGGGCTTCGGCGCCCATCCCGACGCGATTCAAGGCCGAAGTGATGTGAAACAGGTGCAGCGGGGTCATCGCCTTCCAGTTGGTGCCCTGCATCCCCAACCCTGCCAGCAACGCCACCAGCGCCGGATTGCCGACTTCGGCCGCGCGCGAAATCGCCTTACTCCAGCGGGTCTGCCGAGCCAGATCAATCCCCAGATCATCGGCCAGCGCACCCGTATCGCCTTCTCTCAAGCGGCCAAGCCCGGCCAGCCCTGCCACGAGAAACGCCGATTTGCGCAACCCTTCGCTCTCATCATCGCTGATGAAGCTTTCCACCGCACCCTGCCCCACGCCGCCACTGCGCGGTGCGCTGAGCACGATCAACGCCCAGCCCAGCGAGCCATCCTCAACCACGCCCCGCCACGCCAACGCATCGCGGTCAAGCCCTGCAGCGAGCATCGCAGCGATCAGATCACCCGCCGCATCGGCCTGCGCTGCATCGGCCGGAATGCGCGCGGCGGCATAGGCGGTCAGCACCCGTGCGCCGTAACCATCACCCCCACCCAGCGAGCCGCCAGCATTCCATAACCGCTGCATCGCGGCGATGCGTGTGGCTGGATCGTCGGACACATAAGCTTCGCGCAAAGTCGCCGCGTTCTGGCTCGCATCGCCCGCGCCTGCCGGATCGGCGTAAACTTCGGAATACAGGTCAACCAGCGCGGCGGCCGACACAATACCCTCGCGCGCCGCGCGGCCTGCAAACCGCACACGCTCGCTTGCCGGGAGCATTGGCAGCAGAGCTCCAGAACGGGCGTAGTAGGCCCCGCCCCGCGCCTTGAGCGCGCCATCAATCAATCCGGCAGGCAACGGCTCGCCCAGCGCGTTGGCGAGCGCGAACCGCCACGGGTTCAGTTCATCGACCCCGTCCCATTCAATCTCGACCGCGCGCTGCCCTCGCCCTGCCGCTCCGGCGAACCGCCGCGCCAGCAACACGTCGATCCGCGGCGCAACTCCGCGGCCCAGCGCCCGGTCAAGCTGCGAAGCTGCCAGCGCAGTCTCCCCGGCATAGGCGTTGCAGATTGCCTGCAACATCTGCCATTGGCCGTCTTCCCGCGCGGAGCCTTGCAACCGCACCGCCGGGCACGCGCCGGTAATATCGCCGCTGGCCAGATACGCGGTCAGCGCCTCACCCGTCAGACCGGGCGACCAATTGGCGGTGTCGATATCCTGCACCAGCGCGCGAGCGAGGGAATATTCGCCGATCCGGTTGAGCACACGAGCACGCAGCGCGGCGAATTCAATGGCGTCCATTCCCAGCGGCGGGGCAAGGCGGCTGACAAGCGCACGGCGCAGCAGGATATGCCCCCAGCGCGATACCAACGGCCCCTGGGTTCCCGCCAGCGCCGCGCGCACCAATGCAGATGGCTGATTGGCAAGCGCCACCGGGGGCAATCCACCTTCATCGCTCGCCAGCACGCCGACACGGTTCAGCGCCCGGCGCGCGCCTGCGGGAATGTCCGATTTCGGCTTGAGGCCCAGCAGCTGGTCAAGCTCCTCGGTCGACATGGCTTCGAGCTTTTCAAGGCTGGGCAACTGGCTGAGTTGATCGCGGGTGATCGAAGGCAACGGCGGCAGGCTGGCTGGATCGGCAGATGCAAAAGGCATTCCCGGCGCCGGAACGGGGCCACTTGCCGGAGTCGCAGGTTTCGTTCCCGGAGCGGGCGTAGCCGCTGGGGTCGCGCGCGGCGGCGGCGGCGGGGTGGGATCGTCAAACCCCGGCGGCAAAATCGATTCCGGCTTTTGCTGGGCCAAGGCGAAATCGACCAGTCCCGCCCCGCCCAGCGCGCCGCCCACGCCTAACGCCAGTACGCTGGCAGCCAGCCTGAAACGGTTGCGGGCGGGCTTCATTGCGGCTGCTCCGGCAGTTGGACAGGCTCGGCAATCGGGCGCAGCGGCGTCTCGCCACCGTTGATCCACATCAGCGCCAGCAGGCCCAGCGCCAGCGCGCCCACCACCAACGGCCAGCGTGACGGCCAGCGCCGCCGCCGCTCCGGGGCATCAATACCGTGCTGTGGGGTCAGCGTGCGCCGCAAGTGTGCCAGATTGCGCCCGCCCTAGCCCATCTATAGGCCGTGCCGCAATGACCGGAACGCCGCCCCCTCACGAACTCGATCTTGCCGCACCGGATTTTGCCGGGATTGCTGCGCGCATCACCCGCCCGGTGGTGCTGGTGGGGCTGATGGGTGTGGGCAAATCAACCGTAGGTCGCAAACTCGCCGCGCTGCTGAGTCGCAATTTCGTCGATGCGGACGAGGCTATCGTCGCGGCGGCGGGGCGCACTATCCCCGAAATATTCGACGCTTTTGGCGAGGCGTATTTCCGTGATGGCGAACGCCGCGTGATCGCGCGTCTGATCGGTGAAGGTCACGGCGTCATTGCCACCGGCGGCGGGGCGTTTGTAGATCCCGCCACCCGTGCGCTGGTGCTGGAACGCGCGATTGCGGTGTGGATCGATTGCGATGTGGAAACACTGGTCGAACGCACCGCACGGCGGAGCACTCGCCCCTTGCTCAAGACTGGCGATCCCCGCAAAATCCTGACCCAGCTGGCGCAGGAACGCGCGCCTTTCTATGCCGAGGCTCCCATCCGGGTGATGAGCGACACCGGCCCCCACGCCGACACGGCGCGCGCAATTATCGAGGCGATTGACCAATGGCTGTAATCAACGTGGCGTTGGCCGGACGCGGTTATGATGTGGTGATCGAGGCGGGGCTGCTGGCGCGCCTGGGCGATGCTGCAGGGCAGTTTTTGGCCAGCTACGTGGGCGGGCGGGCGGTGCCGTTTGTCGCGGATGACAACACCCACCGGCTGTATGCGGCAGGGGTCGAAGAGAACCTCGCCGCGCACGGTTTTGCCGCCGAATGGTTTGTGGTTTCCCCTGGAGAGGATGCCAAGACATGGGGCGTACTGGAACGCCTGACCGACTGGCTGCTGGCGCTGGGGATCACCCGCTCCGATCATGTGTTCGCGCTGGGCGGCGGGGTGGTGGGTGATCTGCTCGGCTTTGCCTGCGCGATCACCAAGCGCGGCGTGGGGTTCGTGCAGGTGCCGACAACGTTGCTGGCGCAGGTCGATTCGTCGGTCGGCGGCAAAACCGCGATCAACACCGCAGCGGGCAAGAACCTGATCGGTGCGTTCCATCAGCCATCGCTGGTGCTGATCGATCCGCTGGTGCTGAACACCCTTCCAGAGCGCGAAATGCGCGCCGGTTATGCCGAGGTAATCAAATACGGATTGCTGGGCGATGCGGCGTTTTTCAGCTGGCTGGAACTCAACGGCAACAAGGTGTTAACGCGCGAAACTGCCGCGCTTGAATACGCCATCGCTACCAGCATTGCGATGAAAGCCGCAATCGTGGCCGCAGACGAACGCGAGACGCAGGACCGCCGCGCGCTGCTCAATCTCGGCCACACCTTCGGCCATGCGCTGGAGGCGGAAACCGGCTTTTCTAACCGGCTGCTGCACGGCGAAGGCGTGGCGCTAGGGATGGTGCTGGCAGCACGTTATTCGGCGCGACGCGGCGAGCTTTCCGCCGCCGATGCAAGCCGTGCGGCAGGAGCGATTGCGGCGGCGGGTTTGCCGGCCCACCTGTCCGCACTGGGACTGACCTGTGACGGGGCGCGACTGGTCGATCATATGCGCCATGACAAGAAGGCCGAGGCAAAGACCCTGCCGTTCCTGCTGCTGCGCGGAATTGGTGCGGCCTATGTGGCACGCGATGTCGATCTGACTGATGTGACGGCATTTCTGGATGCAGACCTGACCGCTTGACGCCTGCGATATCAAGGTAACGGCAAGAGCGGTCTAAAGGGGGCCTGGATCGACCTAAACCGGGTCTAAACCGGCCTGAATTTTCACATTTATGTTATTTTTCAACATTATGTCTAATTTCATGGTAAATTTCGCCGCGAAATCGGCCATGTGGTGCATTCTCGCTCCATTAACGAGGGTAGGAAAGCATCTCAAGGCACTTCTGCCAGCCGCAGACTGACCACCTGCCGCACCGATCTTGCGCCGCGCGTATCGCCTGCCACCGCGAGCCGGAACGGCCCATCCGCTTCGGGCAGCATCGCGCCATTGCAGCGATCCGCCAGCACCACTTGCGCCTTGCCCAGCAGCGGATCGAGTTCACCCAGCGTAAACGCCACCCGGTAGCCATCGCGCGCTTCTGCCACCACCGCCAGTAGCAAGGCTGGCCCCCGCATATCACTGCCCGTCGGCGCACCCAGCCGCGCCATCACGTCGGCAAGCAGCGGCCCGGCGCAGGTTTGCGCCTCGCCATGAAGTGTGAGCGTTACCTCTTGGGTTGGCAAACCTGCTATCAGCGCAGGCTCCACCGGCACGGCCATGTTCAACGCGAGAGCTTCGAGCATCGGCCTATTCCAACTCCAAAATCACCGCATCCACCGCGAGGCTCTCACCCTCGGCGGAGTTGATTTTGGCGATCACGCCTTCTTTTTCGGCGCGCAGGATGTTTTCCATCTTCATCGCCTCGACCGTGGCGAGCGGTTGGCCGGGCTGCACCGTCTCACCCTCCGCGACGTGGAGCTTCACCAACATCCCCGGCATCGGGCAGATCAGGAAACGCGACAGATCGGGCGGCACCTTTTCCAGCATCAGACTTTCGTGCCGTGCCAGCCGCAGCGGCAGCACCAGCGCGGTGTGCGCTGCGCCGCGCGTGGTCACCTTCCAGCGGTTGCCGATCCGTTCCACAATCAGGCCGAACCGCACCTTCTCGCCGCCCGCAACCATTCCGGTCGCTGATGCCTGCACCATGCCGGGCAGCCAATCGCAGGTGCCATCCACCCGCACCCCATCAACCAGCGCATGGCCATCTTCCAGCACCACCTCGAACCGTTCGTCCCCCAGCTTGACCAGCCATGCGCTGCCGAGTGGCAAGGGCGCATCAAGCTGCCCCGAAATCGCCCGCGCGCGGGCCTGCAAGCTGACTTCGTTGCCCGCGCACACCGCCGCAAGAATCCGACGGAAGTCCGGCGAGGTCGCCGCGCCGTGGAACCCATCGGGATATTCTTCAGCGATGAAGCCGGTGGTCAGCGCGCCCAAACGGAACCGCGGGTGCTGCATGATCGCGCTGAGGAAATCGACATTGTGGCCAAGGCCCTTGATGCGGAAATTGTCGAGCGCTTCGATCTGAAGGTCAGCCGCTTCGTCGCGGGTCGGCGCCCAGGTGATCAGCTTGGCGATCATCGGGTCATAGAAGCGCGACACTTCGCCGCCTTCATAAACGCCGTCATCGACGCGTACCGAACCGCGCCCACGCGCCGCACCGCGCCGGGGCTTGCCCGCCACCTGCGCGTCCTCCTGCCAGCCCGGCAGCGGCGGCGAATATTCCACCAGCCGACCGGTTGAGGGCAGGAACCCGCGATAGGGGTCTTCGGCATAGACGCGGTTTTCGATCGCCCAGCCATCGATCCCGATATCGTCCTGCGTGAAGGCAAGTTTTTCGCCAGCAGCGACGCGGATCATCTGTTCGACCAGATCGATGCCGGTGATCGCTTCGGTGACGGGGTGTTCGACCTGAAGCCGGGTGTTCATTTCGAGAAAGTAGAAGCTCTCCCCGCTCGGGTCGGCGCCGCTGACGATCAGTTCGACCGTGCCGGCGCTGTAATACCCCACTGCCCGCGCCAAGGCCACGCATTGCTCGCCCATCGCTTTGCGCATTGTGGGCGTGACGAACGGCGACGGTGCTTCCTCAACCACCTTTTGGTGGCGGCGCTGGATCGAACATTCGCGCTCGTTGAGATAAAGGATGTTGCCGTGCTGGTCGCCGAGGATCTGGATTTCGATATGGCGCGGACCCAGGATGAATTTCTCGATGAACACACGGTCATCGCCAAAGCTGCTCAGCCCCTCGCGCTTCACCGCCTCAAAGCCCTCGCGCACATCGGCTTCGGAATAGGCAAGGCGCATCCCCTTGCCCCCGCCGCCGGCGCTGGCCTTCATCATCACCGGATAACCGATCTCGTCCGAAATCCGCACCGCGTGTTCGGTATCGTCGATCTCACCGACAAAACCGGGGACGACGTTGACGCCCGCCTGCATCGCGAGCTTCTTGGATTCAATCTTGTCGCCCATCGCGGCGATGGCGCCGACCGGCGGGCCGATGAAGGCGATGTTTTCCTTGGCCAAAGCCTCGGCGAAGGAGGTGCGTTCCGACAGGAATCCGTAGCCGGGGTGAACGGCATCCGCCCCGGTCTGCTTGGCTGCGGCGATAATCCGTTCCGCGATCAGATAGCTCTCCGCCGCAGGCGATGCGCCGATATGCACCGCCTCATCCGCCATCGCCACAAACGGCGCGCGGGCATCGGCATCGGAATAGACCGCAACGGTCTTGATCCCCATCTTGCGGGCGGTGGTGATGACCCGGCAGGCGATTTCGCCGCGGTTGGCAATCAGGATTTTCGAGAACATTCGGGTCACTTACCTCGGCCAGAACGGAAATGGATCAGGGTGTATTCGGCGATCACCCCGTCAGGAAGATCCTCAGGAATGGGATCGTCGGAGTGCGAAAGGTAAAACAGGCCGCGGTCGCCATTGTACACGGAGCGATTGGGAAAGCCGCTGCACCAATAGAAGTCCTCTTCATATAACCTGATGCGAATCCTGCGGCCGTCGGCGGTTGTGACGATGCCGCTCCGGCGTGGTTCGGTTTTACCTTCCAACAAGGCGGCTTGGGGCGGCTCAGTGAATGTGCCGCGCACCTTCAGGTCAGTTTCGCTCAGAAAGCGAGCCACTTCACGCTTCCTGTGAAGTTCCTGCTCACGCGTGAGCGTCGGACAGGCTTCCGCGGCCATAGGAAGCAACGCTGCAAGCGCGGACGCCAGCACCGAGCCACGCATCAGCGCAGTATGACCCCAGTTTGGCTGCATCACAGGCACGTGCAGTGAACCTCTCTCCGTTGTTCTTCCCTCCAAAAGCTATGGCGAGGGTTGCGCGCCGCTGCAAGCTAGCGGATTTGCGGCAGACGCATCGCCCGCGCCGATGATTCACAGCTTGCAGTTCCTCAGCCGCAAATCTCCTCGTCAGTAGAAAAAGCGCACTCTGAACCACATCGCGTCAATCCGGTCTGCGGCCAGACGAATGAAGCACGCATTGTATTCGGTGCCCTGCGCCCAGCCTCCAAGGCTCGGCAGGCCGTTGAGCGTGCACTGCGTGCGGGCATATTCCTGCCACAGACTTTGCGACGCCTTATGAGTCGCGAGCAGATCCCGCGAACAGCCGA
>Ga0100402_1004418_pt1 | contig 14875 bp, 12 predicted proteins | sample CryGeyme20150102_FD_80419 | JGI IMG/M metagenome (GOLD analysis project Ga0100402, IMG submission 80419) | Groundwater microbial communities from Crystal Geyser aquifers in Utah, USA - Crystal Geyser metaG 2015-0102 | ecosystem: Environmental > Aquatic > Deep subsurface > Groundwater | place...
AAGGCGCTCGCCGCCAACGCCGCGCCGGACGCGGCGCTGATCGCCGAGACCGGCGGCCTGAACGCGATGATCGTCGATTCCACCGCCCTCACCGAACAGGCGGTCCGCGACATCCTCGCCTCCGCGTTCCAGAGCGCGGGGCAGCGGTGCTCGGCGCTGCGGATGCTCTACGTTCAGGAGGAGGCGCGCGCGCGGCTGATGGAGATGCTGTTCGGCGCCATGGACGCGCTGACCATCGGCGACCCGTGGGACGCGGCGACCGACGTCGCGCCCGTGATCGACGCGCAGGCCCGGCGCGACCTCACCGGCTATGTCGAAAGCATGAAAAAGGCCGGGCGGCTGCTGAAGGCGCTGCCGGTCCCGTCAACCGGCTGTTACGCGCCCCCCGCCGTGGTCGGGGTCTCGGGAATCGAGGAGCTGGAGCGTGAGATTTTCGGCCCGGTGCTCCACGTCGCGAGCTTCAGGGCGCGCGACATCGACAAGGTGGTGGACGCCATCAACGCGCGCGGCTACGGGCTGACCTTCGGCCTGCACACCCGCATCGACGACCGGGTGCAGCAGATCGTCGAGCGCATCCGCGTCGGCAACGTCTATGTCAACCGCAACCAGATCGGCGCGATCGTCGGCTCGCAGCCGTTCGGCGGCGAAGGTCTCTCCGGCACGGGGCCGAAAGCGGGCGGACGGTTCTATGTGAACCGCTTTCGGCGGACGGAACCGGCGGCCGACCATCCGGCGCCGCAGGGGCGCAGGCTCGACGGCGCCGCGCTGCAGGCGGCGCTGTCCGGCCTCGACGCGCGCAACTGGGCGGCCCGCCCCGACCGGGTGGCGGCGCTGCGGCGCGCGCTCGCAGGCTGCGGCGGCGTCGTCCGCCGCGCGCTGGCGGGGATGGCGGCCTTCGATCCCGGCCCGTTCACGCTGCCGGGGCCGACCGGCGAGAGCAACCGGCTCAGCCTGCACCCGCGCGGCCCGGCGCTCTGCCTTGGGCCGACGCCGGAGATCGCGGTGGCGCAGGCGGTGCAGGCGCTTGGCGCAGGGTGCGGCGCGGTGATCGTCGCCCCGGACGCTGCGGCGGCCGCCGGGCCGCTCGCAGCGGCGGGGGCGCCGGTCGCGGCGCTGGACGGCGTCGCAGACCCCGCCGACCTCACCGCGCTCGAAGGGCTGGCCGTGGTCGCCGCCGCAGGCGCCTCCGACTGGACCCGCGCGATCCGTCAGGCGCTGGCGGCGCGCGACGGGCGGATCGTCCCGCTGGAGACAAGCGTGGTCGCGCCCGAACGCTATCATGTCGAGCGCCACCTGTGCATCGACACGACGGCGGCGGGCGGCAACGCCAGCCTGCTCGCGTCCGTCGCCTGAGGCGGCCGACCGGGGAGGCGGGCCGGGGAGGCGGGCCGCAAGACCGCACACCCGCCCGGCCCCGGCGCGCCGCCCGCAAGCGGACCCGCGCGGTCCCGCCCCGATTGTCGGCGCAGCCCCGGCGGTGCTAGCCTGCGCGCGCTGGGGGAGGTCGGCATGGGCGCGACGCGACGCTTTGTTCTGGCCGGGTGCGCCGCGTCGGCGTCGGTTGCGGCGATGGGTCCGGCGCTGGGCGGGGCTGCGTTCCGGCTGGGGCTGACGCCGGTGTTTCTGGACAACGACGCCGAGATCATCGAGGCCCTGCGCGCCGCGCTGTCCGACAGCATGGGCGCGCCGGTCGCGTTCGAGCAGCGGCGCAGCTATCAGGAGGTGACCGGCCTGCTGCTGGAGGGCGCGGTGGACGCCGCCTGGCTCTGCGGCTTTCCGTTCCTGCAGCACGAGGCCGCGCTGTCGCTGCTGGCCGCCCCGGTGTGGCGCGGCGCGCCGCTCTACCGCTCGTATCTGATCGCGGCGGCGGACGACCCCGCGCGCAGCCTCGACGATCTGGCGGGCGGCGCGCACGCGTTCTCCGACCCCGACAGCAACTCGGGCTGGCTGGTGACCGCCTCCGATCTCGCCCGGCGCGGCGCGCTGCCCGAGCGGTTCTTCTCGCGCGCGATCTTCACCTGGGGCCATCGCAACGTGGTGCGCGCGGTCGCCAGCGGCCTGACCCGTTCGGGCAGCGTGGACGGCTATGTGTGGGAGGCGCTGACCGAGGCCGAGCCCGCGCTGACCGCGCGCACCCGCGTCGTCACGCAGTCCGAACTCATGGGCTTTCCGCCCTTCGCCGCGCGGGCCGACCGGGCGCAGACGCCCGATCTTGCGGCGTTCCGGCGCGCGCTGCTGGGGCTGGCGGACAGCGGCGCCGGGCGCGCGGCGCTGGCGCTGCTGAAACTCGACGGCATGGCGCCCGCCGCGCGCGCGCTTTACGACGGCATCGCCGCGCGGATGCGCGACGTGGCGTGGTGAGCATGGCGGCGCTGCGCGCGCGCCGCCTGCCGCTGGTCGCGCGCGCGCCGCTGCTGGCGGCGGCGATGACGGCGCTGGTGGGCCTTGTCGCGTCAACGCTGGTGCTCACCGCGCAGGCGCGGCTGCAGGAGGACCGGCTGCGCGAGCTTGTGCTGCTGCATGTGCAGGGCCTGTCGGTCGCGCTCGGCCCCGCCGTGCTGCGCCATGACGTGTGGGAGGCGTTCGACACGCTGGAGCGCGCGACGGCCGCAGGCGCCGGGCGGCTCGCCCTGACCGTGGTCGCCGACGCCGCAGGACGGATCATCGCCGCCTCCGATCCGCGCCGCGCGCCGACCGACACGCCCCTCGACGCAGTCGCGTCGGGCGCGCAGGCCATCGGGCGGCTGGCGATCCCGCGCGCGGCGACGCGGCTGCGGGTGCTGGCGCCGCTGATCCATCAGGGCCGCACGGTGGGCGCGATCCTGACCGAGCTCGACGTCGGCGATCTGGCGGCGCAGCGGCGCGCGGCGGCGCTCTGGCTGGCGGCGGGCAACGGGCTGGCGACGCTGGCGCTGTCGCTGGCGGGCTGGCTGCTGATGCGGCGCGCGCTGCGGCCGCTGGCGGTGCTGGCCGAGCGCATGGACGCCGGCGGCGCGCCGGCGCCGATCCCCGAGGGCGCCATCCCGGGCGGCGACGACGAAGCCGCGCGGCTGATGCGCGCCTACAACGCCATGGCCGGGGCGGTGGAGGCGCGCGCCGACGCCGAGCGGCGGCTGGCCGAGCGCGAACGCTTCGTCAGCCTCGGGCGCCTCGCCTCCACGCTCGCCCATGAGATCAACAATCCGCTGGGCGGGCTGCTGAACGCCGCCGACACGCTCAATCGCTACGCCGACCGGCCCGAGGTGGTGCGCGCCTCGGCGGGGCTGATCGAGCGGGGGCTGAAACGTCTGCGCGAAGTGGCGCAGGCGACGCTCGATCATCACCGGCTGAGCGACGCGGCGGGGCCGATGACGCCCGACGACTTCGACGACCTGCGGCTGCTGATCGCGCCGGAAGCCGCGCGGCTGGAGCAGTCGCTCGACTGGCGGGTGGAGGCCGATCCGGCGGCGCTGGCGCGCTGGCCTGCGGCGCGGCTGCGCCAGATCGCGCTGAACCTGCTGCTGAACGCCTCGGCGGCGGCGGGGCGCGGCGGGCGGCTGGCGCTCGACGTCGCCGAGGCGGGCGGGGCGCTGCGGCTGGCGGTGCGCGACGACGGGCCGGGGCTGGACGCCTCGGCGCTGGCGCGGATCACCGGCGAAAGCCCCGCGCCGCCCGGCGGCGGGCTGGGGCTGGGGGTGGTGCGCGACCTGACGCGGGCGCTGGGCGGGCGCGTCGCCCATGCGCGCGACGGGGCCGAAACCGAGATCGCCGTGACCCTGCCGGCAAGGCGCGCGGCGCCATGAGCTTCAGGGACCGCCGGATCGTCCTGATCGAGGACGACGACATCATGGGCGGCTCGCTGGCGCAGCGGCTGACGCTGGAGGGGGCCGAGGTGGTGTGGCGGCGCCAGATGCTGCCGGGCCTGCACGCGGTGCGCACGCCCAGCGCGCCGGTGGATGCGGTGGTGTGCGACATCCGCCTGCGCGACGGCTCGGGCGAGGGGCTCTACGCCGAGCTCAGCCGCGCCATGACGCCGCCACCGTTCCTGTTCATCACCGGCCAGGCCGGGGTCGATCAGGCGGTGCGGCTGCTGCGCGCGGGCGCGGCGGACTATCTGGCCAAGCCGTTCGAGATGGCGGTGTTCCTCGAACGCCTGGCGCGCCTGCTGCCGCCGCGCGGCGCCGACGCGCCCGCCGACGCCGCCCCCGGCGCGCCGGTGCTCGGCGTCTCACGCGCGGCGCGCGACGTGGAGGCGCAGGCGGCGCAGGCGGCGCAGGACGACGCGCCCCTGCTGCTGAGGGGCGCGCGCGGCGCGGGCAAGCAGGCGCTGGCGCGCTGGATCCACGCCGCCTCGGACCGCCGCGCCGCCCCCTTCGTCACGGCGGAATGCGGGGCGCGCGACAGCCGCCCCGACTTCGGGGCGCTGGGGCGGGAGGCTGGCGACGGCGTGCTGTTTCTCTCCGCCGCGGGCCGCCTCGCCGCGCCGGCGCAGGACGCGCTGCTGGCGCTGCTGCGCGCGGCGCCGTCGTGGCGGCTGATCGCGGGATGCGGCCCGCGGCTCGACGAGCGTGTCGCCGCAGGCGGCTTCCGCGCCGACCTGTTCTACCTGATGGCCGCGCGCGAGATCGCGATCCCGCCGCTCGGCGCCCGGCCCGACGATGCGGTGTGGCTGATGCGGCGGCTGTTCGCGGGGCTGAACGCGCGCCGCGCCGCGCCGCTCTCGGGCGTCACCGCGCTGGCGGAGGAGGCGGTGCGCGCCCATGACTGGCCCGGCGGCGGGCGGGAGCTGCGGGCGCGGATGGCGCGTGCGGTGACGATGGCGCCCGGCGACCGGCTCCATCCGGCGGACCTGTTCCCCGAGCGTGACGCGGCGGCGGCGTTCCTCAGCCTGAGCGAAGCCCGCGAGGCCGCCGAGCGCACGCAGATCCTCGCGGCGCTGGAGCGCACCGGCGGACAGGTGGGCGAGGCGGCGAAGCTGCTGCGCGTCTCGCGCACCACGCTGTGGGAGAAGATGCAGAAGCTGCACCTCTAGGCGCGGCTGACCTGTTCGGAAATCCGAACGCCCAAAAAATATAATATTATCAAATGACTTACCGCAGCGCGGCACCGGGCCCGACGCGGTCGAACGCCCGCGCGCCGCGCGGTAGGCTGCCCTCAATCAAAACCGGGAGGACCCTACCCCATGAAATGCACCCGTCTCGTCGACGCCGGTCGGCGACAGTTTCTGCGCGGCAGCGGGGTCGCCGCCGTCGGCGCCGCCGCCGCCGCGACCGTCGGCGCGCCCGCGCAGGCCGCGCCTGCGCTCGCGCGCGTCGCCTATCCCGCGACCCGCCTCGCCAACATCGCCGATCTGACCGTCAACGAACCGATGGACATCGCCTATCCCGACGCCGACAGCCCCGGCGTGCTGCTCAAGCTCGGCCAGCCGGTGCAGGGCGGCGTCGGCCCCGACGGCGACGTGGTCGCGTTCTCGGTGCTGTGCCCGCACAAGGGCTGGATGCTGAGCTACAACGGCGGCGACAAGACCCTCAACTGCCCCGGCCACCACTCGCGCTTCGACTGCGAGGCCGGCGGTCAGCAGGTCTGGGGCCACGCCACGCAGAACCTGCCGCAGTTCGCGCTGCGGGTGGACGACAAAGGCGACATCCATGCCGACGGCGTGGACGAGCTGATCTACGGCCGCCTGTCCAACGTGCTCTGAGGGAGGAACAAAATCATGGCTTTCAAGCGACAGGTCGATCGTCTGCCGATCATCCCCGCCGACGCGACCGAACATAACGTCACCTGCCACTATTGCATCGTCGGCTGCGGCTACAAGGCCTACACCTGGCCGATGAACCGGCAGGGCGGCGCGGCGGCGGGCGAGAACGCCTTCGGCGTGAACCTCGGCGAGCAGCAGCCGACCGAGACCGAAGCGTGGTATGCGCCCTCGATGTACAACATCGTCCGCCAGAACGGGCGCGACGTGCATCTGGTGGTCAAGCCCGACACGAACTGCGTGGTCAACGGCGGCCTCGGCTCGATCCGCGGCGCGCGCATGGCCGAAAACCGCCCCTCGCGCGTCACCAACACCCAGTCGCAGCGGCTGACCGATCCGCTGGTCTGGCGCAATGGCGTGTGGCAGCCGAGTTCGTGGGACGACGCGCTCGACCTCGTGGCGCGGGTCACGGCGCGGGTGGTCACCGAAGGCTCCGAGGACGATCTGGTCGTCTCGATGTTCGACCACGGCGGCTCGGCGGGCGGCTACGAGAACACCTGGGCCACCGGCAAGCTCTATTTCCAGAGCATGAAGATCAAGAACTGCCGCATCCACAACCGCCCGGCCTACAACTCCGAGGTGCACTCCACGCGCGACATGGGGGTGGGCGAGCTGAACAACGCCTATGTCGATTACCAGCTGACCGACACGATCTTCATGCTGGGCGCCAACAGCATGGAGACGCAGACCAACCTCTACCTCAACCACATGGTGAAGGGCCTGCAGAACGGCGCGCGCATGGTGGTGGTCGATCCGCGCCGCACGCTGACCGTCGCCTCGTCGGAACAGTTCGCCGGCGCGGAGAACGTGCTGCATCTGGCGATCAACGAGGGGACCGACCTTGCGCTGTGCAACGCGATCCTGACCGAGATCGTGGACAAGGGCTGGATCGACCGCGACTTCATCGCCGCCTCGACCTTCCCCGAGGGCGTGGCGGTCGCCGAGGACGAAGCGCACCCCGCCTCGCTCGGCAGCCTCGAGCACGCGATGCAGGCGTGCCGCATGTCGCTCGACGAAGCGGCGGCGATCTGCGGCGTGGACGCCGCCGACATCGCGAAGGCCGCCGCCTGGATCGCCGAGCCCAGGGCCGACGGATCGCGCCGCAAATGCGCCACCGCCTACGAGAAGGGGATCATCTGGGGCAACGACAACTATCGCACCGTCGGCGCCATCGTGAACATCGCGCTCGCCACCGGCAATGTGGGCCGCGAGGGCGGCGGCGTCTGCCGCCTCGGCGGCCATCAGGAGGGCTACTATCGCCCCGCCGACGGCCATGTGGGGCGCCCCGCCGAATACGTCGATCAGTTCCTGATCCGGGGTCTGGGCGGCGTCCACCACATCTGGGCCTGCGACCACTACAAGACCACGCTGAACGCCAGCGAGTTCAAGCGGGTCCACAAGCGCCGCTCCGACATTGTGAAGGAAGCCATCGACGCCGCCGCCGGCGGCACGCGCGAACAGGTGGTGGACGCCATCGTGTCGGCGATCAACGCGGGCGGGCTGTTCGTGGTGGATGTGGACATCATCCACAGCCAGATCGGCCAGAACGCCCATGTGATCCTGCCGGCCTGCGAATCCAACGAGATGAACCTCACCTCGATGAACGGCGAGCGGCGGCTGCGGCTGTCGGAGCGCTACATGGACCCGTTCGGCAACTCCAGGCCCGACTGCCTGATCGCGGCGGGCATGGCGCAGCACATGGAGCGCGTGCTGCGCGACATGGGCCACGCCGACTACGCCGACCAGTTCAAGGGCTACGACTGGACCACCGAGGAAGACGCCTTCATGGACGGCTACCATCAGGGCAACCCCGAAGTGACCTATGACCGTCTGCGCGCCATGGGCAACAACGGCGTGCAGGAGCCGGTCACCGGCTTTGCGGACGGCAAGCTGGTGGGCGTCGAGCGACTCTACGCCGACGGCGCCTTCGACCGCCACGGCCGCGACGACAAGAAGGCGCTGTTCTGCGCCGCGGGCTGGCGCGGCTGGCAGGCGCCGGGCAAGGCGCGCGAGCAGGCGGCGCACCGGTTCTGGGTCAACAACGTGCGGGCCAACATCTTCTGGCAGAACCAGTTCCTCGACCAGAAGAACGACTTCATCCAGGACCGCTATCCCCACCCCTTTGTCGAGATGCACCCCGACGACATGGTGGAGCTGGGTCTCAACCCCGGCGATTTGCTGGAGATCGTCAACGACAACGGCGTGACGCAGGGCATGGCCTACCCGCTGCCGACGATCAGGCGCAACACGGTGGCGATGGTGTTCGGCTCCCCCGCAGGCAGCCAGGGCAACGTGGTCAACCCCGGCGTCAACGAGCTGGTGCTGCCCGACTACAAGCACTGCTGGGGCGAGATCCGCAAGATCGCCGACGCCACGGAGCAGACCGCGAAAGTCTCGTTCAAGTCCCACGAGGCCGTTCTCTGACACCGCCGCTCCGTCCCGGCCCCGCCGGGGCGGAGCGACCGCCGAGACCGGGCGCGGCGTCACCCGACAGCCGCGCCCGACCCGACCGCCGCCCGCCTCACCCCGCGAGAGACGGCCCCGCCTGCGGCGCGCGCAGCATGGCCGCCAGCCGCGCCGCCTCGGCGAAGCCCTGCGCCTTCAGCGCCGCCGCCTGCGCAGCTTCGGCGTCCTCGCCCCATTGCTCGGCCTGCCAGGTCTCATCGACGCGGCTCAGCGCCCAGGCCTCGGCGGCCTCCAGCGCGCCCTCGTCCACCGCCAGCCCCAGCACCAGCGAGCCGCTGAGCGCGACCAGATCGTGGAGCGCGGTCAGCGACAGCGCGTCGCGGTCCGCCACCGCCCGCGCCAGCGTGGCGACGGCGCCCGCCGGTTGCGCCACAGGGATCACCCCCGCCGCGCAGACCAGCGGCGCGGCCCAGCGCGCCCGCGCCCAGGCCAGCCACGGATCCCACGCCGCCGCCTGCCGCGCGCACAGCGCCTGCGGCCCCGGCGCGCGATAGCACAGCAGATCGCTCTCGCCGTAAGCCGCCACCGACGCGGCGACCTCGGCGAATTGCGGCGCGACCCGGTCGATGGCGCTGTTGAGCGCGCGCGTCACCGGCATCGCGCGCGGGTCGATCCGGTCTCCCTGCGCCGCCCATTCCGCCGCGCAGGCCTCGGCGGCCGCGCGATGCGGCGTGACCAGCGCGTTTCGCGCCGGGGTCTTCACCACGCGCGCGTCCAGCCGCACCGTCCAGCCGCCGGGCGCCGCCGCGACTTCGGCGCGGGTCCAGAAGCGGCGCGGCGCCGCCCATTCGCTCACCCCGCCAGCCCCAGCCGCGCCAGCTCGCCGTCCAGCGCGGCAAAGCTGTCGATGATCGCCGCGGCGCCTGCGTCGCGCAGCGCCCCTGCCGGGTGCACGCCCCACGAAACGCCGATCGCGGGAACCCCCGCCGCGACCGCCATCTCCACATCATAGGCGCTGTCGCCCACCACCACCGCGCGCGCCGCGCAGCCGCCCGCCGCCGCCAGCGCGTTCAGCACCATGCCCGGATGCGGCTTTGAGGGCGCGTCGTCGGCGCTTTGCGTCGCGGCGAAAAAGCCGCGCAGGTCATGGGCGTCAAGCACGCGCTCCAGCCCCCGGCGCGCCTTGCCGGTGGCCACCGCCATCAGCGCGCCGCCCTGCGCGATCCGGTCCAGCGCCGCGCGGGCGCCGGGAAACATCGGCGCCGCCGCCGCGTCGCCGACCTCGGCGCGCACCCGGGTGAAGGCGTCCTTGTAGCGCGCCGTCACCGCCGCCCGCGCGGCCTCGTCCAGCGCCGGCGCCAGCCGCGCGATGGCGATCGGCAGCGACAACCCGACGATCCGGCGGGTGGCGGCGGCGCCCGGCGCGGGGTGGCCGGCCGCCTGGAACGCCGCGTCCATGCAGCCGCAGATCAGCGCCTCGCTGTCGATCAGCGTGCCGTCCATGTCGAAGATCACCAGCCGAGGGGCCGCGCCCGCCATCGCATCCGTCCTGTCCATCCTGCGCCGCCTCTCTAGCGGGCGGCGCGCAGCCGCGAAAGGCTTTACGGTTTGTGAACCGGCGCCGGGCGACCAACGGGCGAGAGGAGGGACCGATGCGCTTCATCCTGCCGCTGCTGGCGCTGCTGGCGCCGCCCGCCGCCGCGCAACAGCCGCGCGCGGGCGGCGACATCTTCCTGACCCTGCGCGCCGGGCCGCGCGCCGAGCTTTCGCTGTCGCTGGAGGGCGTCGATCTGCACCGGCGCGACGCGGAGATGGCGACGCCGCTGACCGCGCCGCCGCCTTCACCGGCGACGCCGGGCTGATCCGCGCCATGATCGCGCGCGGCGCGGCGGTGGACGCGCGCGACGCGCGCGGGCGCACGGCCCTGCACCATGGCGCCGCAGCCGGGGCGCCGCCGCCCGTGCTGGCGGCGCTGCTGGCCGCAGGCGCCGACCCCGACGCGCGCGACGCGGCGGGGCTTACGCCGCTGCGCCTCGCAGCCGGTCCGGGCGCGGCGGCGCTGCTGACGCTGGCGGGCGCGAGCCCTTGCTCCACGGGCGCGGACGGCCGGCCCGCGCTCGGCGCCGAGATGCTGGAGGCGATCCGGCGGGAGGCGCCTGCGGCCTATCCGGCGGCGCGGGCGGCGTGGCTGGGCTGCCTCTAGGCGGCGCGCTCAGTGCAACCGCAGCTCGGCGCCGAGATAGCGCACCTCCGCCGGGCGCAGAAGCTGCGCATGGGCGAGGCGGACGGAGTGGATCGGGCCGTCGAGCTCGCGCGTCCAGAAATCGAGGAACTTGCGCAACTGCGGGAATTTCGGCGCAATGTCATAGTCCTGCCAGACAAAGGTCTGCAACACGGACTGCGCGTCAGGCATGCGGTAGAATATCTCCGCAGTGGCCAGCGACCAGCCATCGAGCTGGCGGCGGAAGTCGTTGTCGATCGTCTTGCCCATGGAGCCTCGCTTTCGGTGATGATCCTCCTGCTGCATTGCGCGGTCGCGCGGGGCGCCTGTTCGGCGCTGGTCGGCGCGCCTCGGTGATTTAATAGTAAGGGGAAAAGTTCACAAATCGCAAACCTGGATTTTGGTCGCAGGCTGCCGCCCGCTCTCGCGGCTGATGGCCAAAACATTGATCTATCGCAATGCAATCATCTGTCCGAATGCTTGAATCCGCTGTGCGCTCGGCGCATGCGATGGGGAAGGCGGCATGACGTTCAGGACCTTGCACAATCCGCCGGTCATCTTGCTCGCCGCCATCGCCGCCGCGACCGGCGCGGCGGCGCAGGACGAGCAAGCGGGTCACCAGCGCAGCGTATCGTTCAACACAGGCCTGTCGGTCGGCGGGGGCTACACCGACAACGTGTTCTCCACCGAGAACGACAAGACCGGCGACTTCATCAGCCTGATAGAGCCGTTCGTGTCGATCTCGGCGGCGGGAGAGGCCTTCCGCCTCGGCGCCTCGGCTTCGGCGGAGATCGGTCGCTACGCCTCGGAAACCAGCGAAAATTACAACGACGTCACGCTGAGCGCCGACGGCCGCTATCAGATCGCCGAGGGTATATTCGTGTTCGGCGGCGGCGACTACGCCTGGCTGCATGAGGACCGCTCCTCGCCCGACGCCGTCAACGGCGCGGAGCCGACGGAATACACCGAAGGCAGCGTGTTTGCGGGCGTCTCGGCGCAAACCGGCGCCCTTGGCGTGCGGCTGGGCGCGAACCTGCGCCAGCTGGACTACGACGACACGCCCGCGCCGGGGCTGTCCCCGCCGACCATCGACGGCGACGACCGTGATCGCGTGATGGGCGAGGTTGGCGGGCGGCTGTCCTACGCCATCACGCCGGAGCGGCGCATTTTCATCCAGGCGCTCTATGACAAGCGCAACTATGACGAGGCGCGCGACGCCGCCGGTTTCCAGCGCGATTCCGACGGCGTGCAGGCGGCGGTCGGCATGTCGGGCCGGTTCTTCGGCGCGCTGACCGGCGAGGCGCTGCTGGGCGTGCTGTCGCAGGGCTACGACGACGCCGCCTTCGACCGGACCACGGTGGTTGACGCGGGCGCCGATCTCACATGGCGCCCGGCGCCGGGGACGGCGCTGACCGCCGTGCTCGACCGCAGCCTTGAGGAGACGACGCTGCGCGGGGCGTCGGGCTATGTCAGCACCTCGCTGGGCGTGCGCGCGTCGCGGCGCCTTGTCGGCGATCTGTCCGCGCGCGCCTTCGCCTTCGTCACCGAGAACGATTATCAGCAGATTGCGCGCAAGGACTATGTGACCGAAGTCGGCGGCGGGCTGCGCTATCACCTGGCGCCGAACGTGTTCATCTCCGGCGACTACAGCTTCGCGCAGCGCAGCTCTAACGTCGCCGGGGCCGACTACGACGCGCATCTGCTGATGGCGCGCGTCGGCGCGGCGCTGGAGCCCGCCTTCGACGCGGCGACGGCGCCGCGCGCGGCGTTCAGCGGACCGGGCGCGTTCTATGTCGGCGTGCAGGCGGGGCACGGCGGCCTCGCGGCGGCGCTGGACGGACCGCGCGGCAATACCGGCGGCTCGATCACGGCGGACCTCGGCGGCTCCGGCAAGCTCGGCGGCGTCTTCGCCGGCTACCGGCGCGACATCGGCGGTCTGGTTCTGGGCGCGGAGATCGACGCCGATTATGGCGACGCCGAATGGAGCGACGTCGCCAACCGCGATTTCGGCGTGAAGCGGCGCGGCGGCGTCGGCGCCAGCGCGATCCTCGGCGCGCGCGCGCGCAACGGGGTTTTGCTCTACGGGCGCGCAGGTGTTGTGGGGACCGACTTCGAGAGCCATTACAGTGACGGCGTGAACAGCGTGCGCGAAACCGAGACCCGGCTGGGCCTGCGCGGCGGCTTCGGCGCCGAGTTCCCGATCGGCGGCGGCTTTTCCGGGCGGATGGAGTATGCGCTGACCTCCTACGAGGACTACGACTTCGGCCTCACGACGCCGGGCGACAATTTCGCCAACATGGAGAGCGTCGCGCGCGTCGGCCTGACCTACGCCTTCGGCGCCCCGCCGGAGCCGGAAACGACGCCGGTCGATTTCTCGGGGTTCTATGCGGGCGCGCAGATCGGTCACGGAATGCTGGCGGCGGAGAACACCGGCGTGCGCGTGTCGCAGGGCGGCGCGCGGGTCAACGACGCGCTGATCGACCGCGCGAGCGTGGGGCTGACCGGCGGGCTCTATGCGGGCTATGGCGCGACGTTCGGCCCGTTTTATCTGGGCGCCGAAGCCGAGGCGGAGGTCGCCTCGGTGAACTGGGACATCGAGCGCGACCCCGCCGGGCGTCTCTACTCCATGGAAAAGCGCGGCGCGGTCGGCGTCGGCGCGCGCGCGGGCTATGTGCTGAACGACACGGTGTTGCTCTACGGGCGCGTTGGCGTGGTGAACGGCTGGTTCGACAGCGATTACGCCACCGCGACAACCGCCGTCTCGCAGACCGACACCCTGACCGGCGTCCGCTTCGGCGGCGGCGTGGAGTTCGCGGTGAGCGACAACCTGCGCATGCGGCTCGACTACACCCGCACCGTCTATGAGGATTTCGAGGTGGATTATCTCACGGGCGTCGATGGCTTCGACCCCAGCGAAAACCTGTTCCGCGTCGGCCTGAGCTACGCCTTCTGACCCCTGCGCCGGGGTGCGCCACCCGGGCGCGTCACGGGTGGCAATATATTACATAAACTTTATATTTATTGACATGGATCAAAGATGGTCCGCCGCTTTCGGCTCAGAATCTCCCGTACCGAAACGTTCATGGGAGTGCTGATGATGTTCAACGCAGGGATGTCCCGGACGGGGATGATGTCGGCGCTGTTCGCCGCCGTTGCGGTGAGCGCGCTGGTCGTCGGCGGCATGGGCGCAGCGATCGCCGCGGGCCAGGGTCAGGGCGCAGGCGGCGCCAAGGCGCAAGGCCAGGGCCAGGGTGCTGGCGGCGCCGCCGCGCACGGGTCGCAGAAAGCGGGCGGCAAGGGCGGCAAGAGCCTCACCGACATCTTCCGCGACGTGGCGGGTGAGGCTGAGGACGGCGAGGACTCCGACGCGCCGGACTGGGCCGGAGCGCCCGGCGGCGGCAAATCCGGCATGGGCGGCGGCAAGCCCGCGACGGCGGGCGCCAAGAAGGGCGATCTGTTCGGCGATGTCGTGGTGATCCTGCGCGATTCCAACGGCGTGCCGATCCTCAGCGACGCGGGTTTCGTGCAGCCGATCGATGTGGACGGAAACCTCATCCCGCTGAATGAGGATGGCGAGGTGATCGACGCGACGCTGGTCGTGCCGGTCGAACTGGGGCGGCTGAACGTGGGCCGATCGCCGACCAAGGTGCTCGACCGCCGCGCCGAGGAGGTCGTCAAGCTGCTCGAAGACGCCATCGCCATCTCGCTCGACCCCGCCGGCCGCCTGACGATCACGACGCTGGTGGACGGCGAGGAGGTCGCCAAGACGATCGACTCGCCGCTGGAGAACCTCGCGCTCTACAGCGCATTGCTGACCCAGGGCACGATCCCCGGCATCAGCGACCTGCCGGGCGAGGATTTCGACTTTCTGGTGGACGGCGTCTATGACGTGCGCGACCTGTCGATGACCGCCGCCCTGCTCGCAGGCGCGACGGACAAGACAAGCACGCTCACCAAGGACGAGATCGCCATCATCAACGCGTTTCTGGGCATCAACACCACGCAGACCGGCGACGTGATCTATTCGGTGATCGACTACTCCGAGTTCACCTACGACCGCTCGGACACGTTCGAGGATCGCGAGGCGACGGTGCTGATCCAGCAGCCGGACGGCTCGTGGGTCACCGAGACGGTGAACATCTATGAGGAAGTGTTCGGCAGCGTGGATTTCACGGCTTCGGGCACGATCGACGCCTACACCCAGGCCGCCGATGATGCGCGCGCCGCGCTGCTCTATGTGCACGAGTATTCGGCGCCCGAGGATCAGATCACCGCGACCTCGAACTGACCCGGCCAGATGCGGCGGCGCCCGGCGCCGCCGCACCATTCCCGATCACGCGATCCGGAGCAGGATCATGACCACGGACACGTCTTTCCCCCGCAGCGCTCTCTCCCGGCGCGCGGTTCTGGCGGACGCTTTTCGCGCCAGCCTTCTCGCCATCGCGGCCGCGTCCGCCGTCACCCTCGCCGCGCCGGGCGCGCGCGCTGAGACGCACGAGGAAGGCGGCGGC
>Ga0100402_1004419_pt1 | contig 14874 bp, 19 predicted proteins | sample CryGeyme20150102_FD_80419 | JGI IMG/M metagenome (GOLD analysis project Ga0100402, IMG submission 80419) | Groundwater microbial communities from Crystal Geyser aquifers in Utah, USA - Crystal Geyser metaG 2015-0102 | ecosystem: Environmental > Aquatic > Deep subsurface > Groundwater | place...
AGGCCAACGTCTACAGTTATAATGAAGCTCAGGCTTGGCGAGGATACTTCACTGCTCCAGTGACAGGTACCTATGTCTTCAGAGGAAATGCTGATGATCAATTCAGGGTCTACCTTGATCACACCTATGGTTCAGTTGATCCAGCATCCTTGACCACACCACTCATTTCCAGCTCCACTGTTCAGACCTTCATGGACTACTTCAATAACGATGTTCCTAGCAGTCAGGCCAGCATCGAACTTGAAGCTGGGAAAAGCTATTACCTTGAAGCTTATCATATGGATACTGGAGCGGGAACAGGATTTTTCGAACTGGCAGTTGAGGTCCCCAACGCTGACACTACAGCAATCAGGCAAGTGTACCAAGTGGATAAGATCATAACAGACAGCACCGTTCAGCCTGAAGAGATCATTTATTCTCTGACAGGTACTAATGTGCCAGCTTCCTCAAAGCTAGAGCTTAGCATAACGAGGATAAACAACAATTTAGAAGTGACATATGACAAGAAGGTCAACATCACATACGGATGCTCAGCCTCAGTTTTCGAATCCGCACTCAATGATTTTGATAACTTCAACCCCTACCAGACTACTGTCACTCGCAAGATCTATGATAGTTTAGGCAACGAGCTACCTGACACCACCGGAGCCTACAAAATTGACTACCTGGTCTCTGTCTATAGGTAGAGACCCTCTTCGAAAATTGATTAACCTTTCGATACCAGGGTTACTTACGATGGATTCAATGCCACCTGGAGCAAAACCAGTGTTACCACTCACTCCCCACTTATCTCAGGAACCTTCCAGCTCAGCATTGGAGGAGTCCCTATTGTGGACTCTCTTCAAAGTCCAGATCTGCGCTATGATATCTCAGCCTCGACTCTTCAAGGATATATCAGAAATTCAGGCATTGTCGGATTTGACTATGTTCGAGTCAGTTCGGCCAGCGCCATCAGTTGTGGATACACTTGCTAGTGGACCATCTAGTTTAGGGAATACAACCAGGTAGTTCCTAACGTGGTCGTCAACGGTGCCAACTTGGTAGGAGGCAGCACTACTCCCTCAATTACGAAAACCTCTGTTCGCAGTTACTCTCCTTCTATTGACTTCAATCCAGTCGACTACCGCTTCCTTCACACATACAGCAACAGTATCAATGTTGAGGTCAAGACAAATGGCTTATCTGCAGTATGTACTGGCGCATGCAGTTATACCTTCAATCCCTTCACTGAAATTACCAGCTTAGGATATACTGGAAGTACTTTACAATTTGCCATCAGCGACCCCACCCTCGCTGGATTTGCTGCTTCTGACTTAACCGTCCCTGTTGGTGGATTCAGCTGTACAAATGTAGCTGGTTCTATTGGTTCTTTGACTTGCAATATGAGAACAAATACAGACGGGTCTGCTACTTTAGTTGCTGGTTAAATCACTCCTTTGGTCTACGTCAATCAATATGGTATTGCAGGCCTGGCCTCAGGCGTCAACCCCCTCTCCATCCCTCTCAATACTGACTCTCTTTCTTCTACAACAGGTGGCAACAACGGTGGCTATCTGATCACCCTCACAGGCAGCGGCTTCCCTCTTGACGTCAGCCTCATCAAGATATAGATGTGCCAGAAGCAAGCCACCATAAAGACCACCACGAACATCCAGGTCGAGTTTTACATTCCTGCTTGCTCTACCCTAACAACTGAGGCCGTCACTGTGACTGTTGGTACTCTCACCAACAGTACCCTTAGCTTCACCTATATCGATGGCTCAGGGACTGCTCCTCAGATCACAGCTATCAACCCTGTTTCGGCTAATCCGGGAATCAAGGGAACTATGATTATTACAGGCTCAGGATTCGGCACAGATGCATCAGTGGTTACTGTTTTCCTGGCAAATAACACTGGCAAGATCTATCAACTCCCCATTCTCAGCATCAGTGATACCAGCATCAAAACAGGTCTACCTGGAGGCCGTTAGGGTACTTTTACTGTTGAAGTCAACCTACCTACTCTTGGAGATTCAGTCCCCGCAATCAATAATGCCAACATTTTCAACTATGCCTTCACAGTATCTTCAATATCTCCTGTCACCGGCAGCATTCATGGTGGAACTTTGCTGACAATTACTGGTGAAAATTTCGCAACAGCTGCTCAGCAGACCTTGGTGTATGTTGGATGGACACTCAACTGGTTCTGTACTATATAAGGCATCACCACCAATGAAATCAAATGCAGAACACCGGCCATCAGCGATAAGTACAAGACTGGTGAACCTGTGCAGGTGGTCGTCTCCACTCGCCTGCTCATCCTCAACTACTGCTCTGGTGTCTGTAACTTCACTTATCTCACTGCTACTGAATCACCCTAACTGACATCAATGTCTGACTCAACAGTGATGATCTCAGGCAGCAGCATGAAGACTATAACCTTGACAGGATCAAACCTGATTGACAGCAATAATTTTGCTGAGGTAGCACTCACTCATAGCATTACTGGAACAGTGACCGTTATTACCCCTAGCTCTTCAACTGCTACCCAAGTAGTATTCGACGTTGATACCAACATCGCCTCAGGAACTTACTACGTGAGCGTAAGAAATGAGCTAGGAGGCACCAATAGTAAAGAATTGTCAATCTATTGGACCCCTGGATCTGCTAGTTGGGCATCAGGTGGATCAACAGCCGGAGGTATCGCCACTCTGTCTAATGGAGGAAATTATCCTGCTTCTATTGATGGTAAATTATTCTCAATCAGCCTCACTGCCAATGGAGCCAACTATCCTATCAAAATACGCTCATGCTGCAGTGGAAATGTTATCGAGATGGAACTTCCAGCAGCTGCTTCTGGAACTTTTTTCACCATCACCATGGCTGGCCCAGTCAACACAGCAACAAGGAACTACACACTTTCTTCTAGCCTGACTCCCACGGCCAGCATAACCTCTTCTCTTACTCCTGCTCCTGGCACTTCTACTGTTACCTTCGATCTCACCAACTCAGTCTCAGCTACGATCACAGAAATTTCTCTGGTCTCAACAATCAGCTCAACAAATGTCATTAGCATTCCCGCCAATAGTTGGACTACTACAGGGGCCAGCACATCCTTCTCTGCTGATCTCAGCTCAGGGGCCTACAACTTGAGAGTGCTGACGACACCCAACGGATACGTCCTTTTTGATAACAAATTAGATGTGCAGTTCCCTAGCGGTGCTACTACCTCATCTGGACCTATATCCTTCAACGGTGGGACGTTCACCATTACCGGCTCCAATCTATCTCCTTCCAGCTTCATCACAGTCAATCAACTTAGAGGAGATATCATCAGCTATACGCCATCAGCTGTCCAGTACCATGTGCCTGCCCTGGTGACAGCCAATAGCCAGACTACATTCACTCTTGCTCAGGAAGGGCTAATAGATAGAAGCAAGCTAGCATACATATCGGATATGGTTCCTACTGTCAACACTGTATAAAATGCTTTTGATGGCTCAGTCACGAGTATCTACTCTTCCAGCAATGCTCAGTGCTGGATGGGAGTCGATGCTGGCTCAGGATTGGCCATTGCTGTCAGCAGAATCAGATTCTTCCCTTCTTTGACCTGGACCAATGTCGCCAACAAGATCCTCTACTCCGTTTTTGAGGGCTCCAACGACATGACGACCTGGACTACTCTAGCTACTGTTGACCAGACCATCCATACAGGCTGGAACACTCTAAAAAGCAGCATTCAAACACCCTTCAGATATGTCAGGTTCAGCCATAATTCCACCTCCAACTGCAACATATCAGAGTTCGAGCTTTATGGAATCACATACAGCACAAGTTCAGTATCTTTGACTTCTCAGACATCAGATGTGGTTTATGAAGATGGCAGCAACAGTCAGACCTTTGCTGGTGCAGTAGAGTACAGACAAGATCAGACACCTATCGTGACAAGTGTCAGTCCCAGATATGGCAACATTGGAGGTGGCTACATCTTGACCATCTCAGGCAGCTATCTTGACATTGCTTCTGCCACGGTCACCATTGATGGAGTTGATTGCCCAGTTCAGAGTGCAACAGCCAGCCAGATCACATGCATTGTTGGCACAAGAAGCAGCACCTACGCTCAAGATAACACTTTTTCTGTCACACTTGGAAACAGTTACGCCTTGCTTGAAGACACTTTCCTCTACGTGTTGGAATGGAGTAACAGTACCACTTGGGGAGTTGACATGCCTCCTATTGACAACGATCTCATATACGTTCCCAAAGGCACCACTCTCTTAGTAGATCAGAGCACACCTATTCTTTAGGGCATTGCTGTTGAGGGTGGCACTCTTGTCTTCAAAGATGGAGTGGACCTGACAGTGCAAGCTGGTTTCATCACCATGAATGGTGGCAAGTTCATCGCAGGTACAGAGAAGCACCCTCACAATAGTAAACTGACCTTCATCATGTACGGTGGCTACTACGGAAAACAACAGCCTCTCTTCGGAAATAAAGGAATCGGTTGCCTCAACTGTTAGTTCAGCATGTATGGTACACCAAGGACAGTCACCTGGACCACCATTGCCGCCACCATCAACACAGGAGACAGTCAATTCACCGTTAGCGAAGCTGTCGATTGGCAGGTTGGTGAATAAATAGTGGTCGCTTCCACAAGCTTCAACCATTGGGAGGCCTAAAGAAGGTTCATCACTGCAGTTTCAGGGCAAAGCATTACAGTGGATTCTCCCTTTGTCTACAAGCACGTCTCCGTTATTTAAACTTATGGAAGTGATTTACTGTAAATGAGAGCTGAGGTGGGTCTTCTTACCAGAAACATCAAGATGCGAGGTGATGATACTTCAGTCAGCAAAATGTATGGCTCGCATTTACTCTTGACCCGCTCATAACACAACAACTTCAAGGGACACGTTGCTTATTCGTAATTCACTCACTGCGGACAGCCTCAGATCATGGGTCGATACTGCATCCATTTCCATATGGCCGGAGATGTGCCTACTTCATATGTCAGGGGTAACGCAGTTCATGATTCTTTTGCCAGAGTCACCACCATCCACGGAGTCCATTTCTTGACAGTGGAAGATAACGTTGGATACCGGGTTAGAGGACACAACTTCTTTGTGGAGGACGGTATTGAGACTCATAACTTAATCAAGCATAACCTGGCGATAGGGTCAATAGCGGCCACAAACATGCTGCAGACTGACACATCTGTTGCATCCTTCTGGATCACCAACCCATCCAATGATGTGGTGGACAACCATGCAGCTGGTAGTGATTTCTACGGTATTTGGTACTAAGTCAAACCCCGTCCTGATGGACCATCCGCTACTCTTGATGTATGTCCAATGGGAAATCCTCTTGGAAATGTCAGCAACAATGTGGCACACTCCAACACTCGCTTCGGCCTGAGAATCTTCACCCTGGCTCCTCGGCTTTACCCTTGCATTGATACCAGAGACGACAAAAATCCTGAAGACCCATGGATCCATAACCCTTCAATTCCTGCCACCTTTTCCAATTTTACTCTTTACAAAAATCTATAGGACGGTGTCTTGGCTGAAAACGTGGGCCATGTGATATTTGACCGTTTCATCGTGGCTGAGAACTACCATGGAGGTATCGAAATGTATCTTGCTAACTTCACAAAAGAAGCACCAACTATTCTCAACACCACCATAATTGGTATGTCGACAACAAACGCCCACTCCGACACCACCAACTACACAAAGGGCATGGCAGGAGCCATCACTGGTCGATCTGGTAGCTTCAACCTCAGCAACGTCAGATTTTACAGCTATCCAGCCGGAAGCTATGTCCTGAAGACATGTAGACATTGTGATGACCCACTCAAATATACCAATCTGGGGACAGATGTCTACCTTAAGCAGTTGACTTTCACCAATATTAGTGGAAGATATCTACAGATGATCGGCACTAAGAGAGATGTGATTTTTGACACTGATGGATCGATGAGCTCAGCTTTCGATGGACTCAGTCGTCCTACAGGAGGTACGATTATTCATGGCTACAACCACATCAAGGCCTTCCATCAAAGCACCTGCCCATCTGCCACTGATGCTGCCTCTTGGGATAACAGTATCATGTGCGATGCCACAGAGACAGTTCGAAGAGTGGTCTTCACCAACATCATAAACAAGGGGACCTTCAATGCTCAGTATATGAAGGTTACTGAGCTTGCCAGTATTAACGACACCACCAGCGAAAATATCGCCTCTTCTCTCTATACTCAGGTGAGATCTCTTTTAGACGGCACAACAATGGAGCCAAAAAAGGAAAAAACTAATGCTTGGTCCTTGCCTTATTTGACTGGAAACACTTATAATGTATGGTGGGGATCAGGCCTTGATTTTTCCCATATCGCAATCTTCACCACTCCTCTCTACAATGCTCAAGATTCAGGCATCATTTTCAAATTCAACTACACGGCCAACAGATAACTTTTCTAGGTGGGACCGATGCGTGGTGGTGCAAAAAAATTATCACAGCTCGACTACCTCTCAGAGGAGATCACCTATCTTGATGCTTCCACCTGCTAAAACGGACAGTATTTCCATGACAACCAGGAAGGACCTGCCAGAATGATGTCCATCTGCCAGAGTGGAAAGAACAGGACAGCCTATTAATACACAGAAGTCAACGGAATCATTTGCAGATATTTATGTCCTGCACCTGCTGGCACCTTCGTTAAGGAGAAATTCATCAGAAGATGGAGCAATACAAGTCAATGGCCCAACAATGTTCTCCCTCAAGCTGGCGACAGGGTAGAAGTTCATGGCAACTGGACAGTTTTGCTTGATGTCGACCCTCCAGCTCTGGATCAACTGATCATTGACGGGACATTGTTCCTGGATGACACTCGAGATGTCAACATCACAGCTAATTGGATCCACATTCGTGCAGGTAACTTTAGTGCAGGATCATCAGGCAATCCATTCATTCACAAACTGACAATTCAGGTCAACGGTAACAAAGCTGATAATGGATACTACATCGACCCCATCCTAGCTGGTAATAAACATATGGTGGTCACTGGCACTCTTGAACTTTACGGCCCGACTCCCTCAACTACCATCAGCTATATTACTGAAACCACTATGAGTGGCTCGGATATCATCAAGGTAGCCAGCATGACAGACTGGCAAGTGGGAGACACCCTAGTCATCGCACCTTCATTCTCATACACTGTCCAGCAACATGAGACCAGAACCATCAGCAGCATCAACAATGACGGAACAATCACCCTCAACTCTCCTCTGACATACACACATTACGGCTCTTCTTCCAATACAATCAGCAATAACTATGGAACTCTAGATGCCAGGACGAGAGTAGGTCATGTTAACAGAAACATTATGATTGTGCCAGGCCCTGATGTCAACTGGGGCTTCTCTGTGACAGTATACGGTTTCAGGGATACAAACAACAACACTTGGATTGGAAATGCTCAGCTCACAGGAGTCCAGTTCTTGAACGGTGGACAGTTAGATACTTACAACTCTCCTCTAAAGTTCCTCAACACCTTCACCAGCACCATCAGATCCAACATCAAAGACAGCTCCTTCATCAACTGCAAGGCCAATTGTGTCAAGATTGATAATGCAAAGAGCATCACGATGACTGGCAACGTCCTATACAATGTGTGGGTGATTGGAATTCAAGCTGACTCTGTGGCAGACATATCCATCAGCAACAACGTCATCATTGGAGTTAGTGGAAGGCCCAGCATGCCTGAAGGCACTGACCTGACAGCCTGCATGGCTGTTGTCAACTATCCTTCCCCCACCGATAAAGTCCTAGTCAGGAACAACTACTGCCAAGGATCCACGCAGCACGGTTATGCCTTCACCTTTGTCAAGTGTAACTAAAAGGAGCTTAATCCTTTTGCTAACAACACTGTGGGATCAGCCAAAATTGGGTACATCCTCAACACGAACAACCAGCAATGCCAGCTTTTCTCCTATGCTAAAGCTTACGGGTGCCTGATTGGGCAGATCAGTGGATCACCAGGTATCAGCAAAATCATTTTCGATCAGTTCATCATGGCAGATAACGGCAGGGGCGTTAGTCTCAAGTTTGGAGGGGCAGGCAGTGACCTTGACAACACTGCTATCCTACAAAACTCATACATTACGGCCATCTCAAGACCAAACTGTGCTTAGTGTTATCAGGCTGGAGCATTCACCTGTCAAGGTATGATAGGCAGTCGTTTGCTGACTGCTTCCAACAACGGATAAACCCTACCAAGTAAATTTGGCACCGGCTTCGACACAATTTGTAAAGCTCCCAACTCAGATAGCAAAAACTACTTCATCAACGTCACCTTCGATAATTATCAACAGTCCTACACAAATGCCAATTTGGCGAGGTGCAGTAACAACTTTGTCTTGACGCCTCACTCCGTCAGTCATGACATGGTCGGCAGCGCATATTTATACACCAGCAAATGCACCAACTGCGACAGTGACAGCTATTTGAAGGCTCCCAGCCCCAATCCTAGTTTCTTGGGATGGTTCGGTGGATGCGGAGACATTTTATGCACCGGCAGGATCAACTATGTGGTGCAGGACTGGAATGGAACCTTCTTCGGGCAAAAAGGAACCATTATTCCCAATCAAAATAACCCAATAGCTCTCAACGAAGGGTGCTCAGCTTACTCCACAGCCATGAATGCTTACATGTGCCCTACAAGACAAGACTTTGCTGTGCTCGAGTATGAGTCCAAGGCTGCAGATTTCCAGACCAGAATCATGTGGCCTGTTAGCCTGACCTCTGACCAAAATGGCTATACGACTGTCACCAATGCCTGGAGAGAATGGGAGTGGTTCGGTAATGAACCTCAGAACAAACGCATGGGCAGATTCGCAACAACCTTAGCTCTCAACAGAACATACAACATGACCTTTGTCTCAGAACCTCCTCATAAGTTGGCTCTCATGCTGCAGCAAAGAACCCCTGACACAGCTGGCCAACCAGAGAACTGGGTACAGTTCAGACTGCACTACCCTCGGCCGAACTCCATCCGCCTCCGTCTCAATAACCAGATTGTTGACCCTATTTTGTTGACAGATATCAACCATACCACCTCAGGTCTACGGGAAGGCCTCAACACAAGCAAATGTGGCAGCAACGCTTATCTGTACACCAACTACACCATTTCTTTTGTGATTACATAAGAAGCAGGTTGTTTAGTTCAGATTGAGCTGACGGACAGCATTCAGCTAACGACTCATTTCGCTATGAACATCAGCGAATTCTTCCTGAGCAACAACAGCATCACTAACTTCATTAACAACTTGTGTGCCCTGTTGAACATTGTTGACACATCGAGAGTCAAAGTAGTGGGAGTGCACAGTGGATCCGTCTCTGTCACTACCGTCATCACTCCCAGTTCAGTCACCAGCACCACCAATGAAACCACCAATGTGACGGTGCCTGAACCTACACTTAGCACTATCTCCACTACACTCAGCAGCATGATCACATCGGGAACCTATGGATAGTACATGTCTTCTAATGCTGGTCTAGGAGCTGTCTTGGGAGCTTCTAGCTCCTACTACACGCTGTAGACTGTGGTTGAGGCCTCAGATAGCAATGTGGGCCTAATAGCAGGCTGTGTAGTGGCAGGAATCGTCATGGTATTCATGTCCATCTTCATTTTTGTGTACTGCATCAGAAGGAGAAGCAAAGTAAGTGACCTCGCAGTAACCGATAACGACGAGGAGTTAGGTCAGAAATACGACATTCACAACCCTGTGGTAGTGAGTGAGTTGCACCACTCCGACGAGAAGTCAGACAACAAGATATTCAACGTGAAGGAGAACATGGAGCATTTCGATTGATCATCACAAAGCATATCATTAAATATTCATATAATACAGAACATATATACAAATCATAAAAACATAATCATTTGGTTCCAACAGGACACTGTTCTGTGAGGCTGGGGTCTTGGGATTGTCAATTGAAGATCTATGATGACTTTTGGATCTGGGCTATATTTTCAGTTGTATATAAGGAGTTTTTGGAGAATGTAAGAAAAGAGGTCATCTTGGATATGGACTATCAGGGACTGATTGAAATACTTGGTAGCTTAGCTAGTTTTACTGGGTGAAGCATCAGATATGTATCTGGGCTAGGAGGACAAGGGTTAGTGGTTCAATATCGACTAATCGACAAGAAACCAGCCATCATTTTGCTCTACCTGGTTGATGGGGATAAAATCATGACAGAGAGCGATGTCATCTGCGTCTATATTTACTGCAAGGCCAAGGGGGAAGACATGATGGGGGAGAAACATAGATAATAAGATCAACCTGCGATGGTGGTGGGAGTCTTTAAGGGCTTCCATATCAACTACAACAGACTATTTAAAGGAAAAAAATGACGAAAAGACCACTTTTGATAACATGATTGCGAACAGAAAATATATCTATAAAGAAGCTGTAGAAATAAATATTGCTCTAATGAGCACATCCTTCTTCAGAAGACTGCCGTAGTGCCGATGGGTTAGTTCATGATGGCTTGTACTCATAATTTAACTCGCAGCCTGGGCTTATCAGGTTTTCTCGAAATATAGTTAATTTGATATGCTACTTTAAATCGATGGAGGATATTAATTTATGACAATGTTTCAATGTGCTACCCTTATCAAGGCCGCCATCCCAGCCTTTTAATAAATTACAGAAAGAGGCTCTAAAATCCACCCAGATCAAGACCTGATCAACTCCTTGAACATTCAAATCAAAAAACTCCAAGACGCAAATGATGTCCTCACCGAGCAGTTATCTGATTTGGAGAAGATGATGATGGAGGAATTGCAGCTAAAGGAGGAAGAGATCCAAAAGGTGTTAAGGGAAAATGAGGCTTTGGGGGAAGAGCTTGAGGATCTGAAAGATAAATTTACCCACCTCAAGAATGAGAATGATGTGCTTGAGATTGAAATTGAGGAGTAAAGGAGAGACATCCAGACTCAGAAGGCTCATTCAAAGGATAAACTCAGAAAAATGAAGGTTGATCTTGAACACCAAAAATCCCAAAACAAACTGCTGAAGGAACAACTATTAAAAATGGAGCAAGAAGAAGGAGAGCTATTGGCATTGTACCTAGAACTCCGATAAAAATCAAAGGTGGCTTCACAGGATAGTGATAGACACTATGTTCGTGTTAAGTAGGGAACCCTGACTTTTCTCCCTCCGGAAAAGTTTTCAATCGAAGACAACATTCTGGAACTTGCCAGAATGATTGACCCAAATAAAATTCAGGATTCCAAGATGACCATCAGCGAATCAATCGGCAAATTCCAGCAAGAGGAAACAAAGACTTCATTTTCTGATAATTTTCAGGTTGACGAGCTGGACATGCTTGAACTGGCCCCAAAGAAGCCAGCGGTCAAGACGAAAAAGACCAAATACATCCGCTTAGGTTTTTGATCCTTCTCCATTTATTGACTTCAATATCTTCATTTATCTCATACCTTCGACAAAAGTAAAACGAGCAAAGAGCACAAACATCAGCCGTATCTGTTCTCATTGCCATTTATGATGAACTGGATGTCGTAGTAGTTGTTTTTATCATCGTAGCGACCGTAGCACTGACCTAAATCTCCCAACCGGCTATCCAGAGCTGGCATAAAACTTTGATTCAGGTAGAAAAATAGGTTCTGCTTGGTGACCTCTGACATCTTTAACTTGAACTCCATCAGCTTTTGGCTGGGGTTGAAGAAAAACTCATATTTGCTGGCATTGGCGATCCCCACTCCTTCCGTTCTGAAGGTCACTCGCACCTTCGGCATGGAGGAGTAAGCTCTAGCAGCAACGGGGTGCAGTTGAGATAAGTCTTCCTCAGGCGCTTCTTGCTTTTCGATCGGTTCTTACATAATATGCGTCAAACAAATGTATAATGATCTGATGACACATATAAACCATGATATAGTTGAGAAGAGAACCAACTAAAATATGGTACCTTCCTCAAAAGTTCATTTTCCGTCATGATTGTCCATACCAAACTGATGGAATTATTTAGCTGTATAAAAATAGGGAATGAATAAATCTGATGCATACGCTGTCATTGTTTCATGGTAGATCTTGTGCTATCCAGGGCCATGCTCAAACTGCATATGGAGGTCGGATTCAACGATATCAAGTACAATCACTGCCACCAAAAGTCCCACTACATCAACCTCGTCATTGAAAATTAGGGTACTGAGAGGATAAAGCAGAAAAGGACCAGCTCGACTACGATCAAATTTTTGTGGATGAAAACAAAAGATAAGTTATTCTTGATATCCTGCAGCCTTTGAGATTGTAAATGGTGGTGGGGCCCGATAAAACTGCCATTTGTCCATACAAGTTACAACTAATATCCAAGCTCAACTAGGAGGTCAAGGTTTAGATACCTTTGAACAAGGACAAGATTCTTCAGCATTACTTGACTCATTAAATATTCTAGGATGTGGTTCCTCTGCAACAGACTTATTGGTTTGAAGGAGGGTGCATCAGCTACTGGGTGCATGTTGTCAGAACAGAGAAATTGTCAGATCTATAGGAGGTCGAAAAATTCACATCATAGTTCAAAAATTCATCAACGAAGGCATCCAGATAGGATCAGAGCCTTTTAAGAGTGAAAATTTCATAAACATTACCTCAAAGCAAGCTTTAATCTATTCCTTCCAAAGTTGAGGAGCTTGAGCTTCCTGATCGTGAGCCTGTCCTGAAGAGTAAAAGTTCGTCCCTTCAGAGGATGTCGGTTCAATAAATTGCCGATAAAATATAGATCGATCACTTCTTAAAGGAAGATGATAAAACCTCCTCAATCGTTAAGGAAATGGTCAAGTACATTCAGCTTGGAATAAGGGGCTTGAGTGAAGAAAGAAAAAAGCTTATAAATAGTGCTAACATGAAGCTTAAAGCAGCGGTAGTGATGATTCTGGTCATTTTAATGATTATTTTTTCAGATCAGGTGTTCTTTCGAGGGAAAACCTCCAACACAACAAGAAAAAGAGCAAAGGAGGGAAAAAGGAACACAAAGGAAAGGAAATAAAAATAAAGAGCAAAATGATGAAAAGAAGGAATGATAATATATACTCTTGTGCTTGATATATGAAACGAACTGCTTTCAATCATCAAACAAATTTTGCTGACTCAAATTCAGCAAAGACAAAACAACTATTTGTGATGGGTCAGGTCTACCTTTTTATAGACTAATTATAGTACATGAAATAAGCCTAACAAGCCGAAGAGGCCAACAATGACAACCTACCTGAGCAACCACAGTTCCTTGTCACTCCAACAAGGTCGCCTGCTCGACCTTTCAGTAAAGGAACTGGAATTTCCCTCCCGAACTTCAACTTTGCTCATCTCCTTAGCCCTCCATCAAAAATAAAAGAGCATCAAATCGAGCTGATTTCAAGCCAAGAAAAAAAGTTAAAGGACAATCAAGCAGTAGAATCACCCTCAAGGCCAACAGCGTTCAGAAATCCTTACGCCAGGTTCTTCAATGACTCCAACTCAAAGATGATAAATGAAGAAAATGAGCTCAGACAAGCCAAAAGAGAGGCGTCTAGTTTCAGACGTCGACTCATAGAGAGTTTTAACTCAAGTGCCAAGGAAGTCGAAGAAAAAAATCTCAAGATGGATGTTGAAGAAAGGGCTCTCAAGGAGATAGATCCATCAAAGATCAAGTTTTTTCCTGAAGAGAGTGAAGCACCAGCTAAAGTTAGCAAGCTGCTCTGGTTCAAGCCAAACAGAAAAAATGGAAGATATTTGAAGTGGAATTCCAAGCTCATGTGCTGCGAGCCATGCTACAAATGCTTCGGTTGTGACAGGGAATTTGAGGTTCCTTCTGCCCTTGGCGGTCATCTCTCCAGGTGTCAATTCAGATCCTTTCATGAAGATATTGTTGCAGGAAAGGAACCCAAAAAGACCAAAGAACAAGGCAACCTTCCTTGTCTGATGAACTAACAGAGACAGAAGCTCAGACCAAAGGAGCAAAAACAACCCCAACCTATGTTACTGTCCTTCCACAACTCTTAGTACAATTTGCTTGCTGAAGATCAGTATCAGTCGGAAATTAAGAATGTCAAGAAGCAAGCAAGCACCAGGAAGAAGAAAAGACTCAGAAAAATGCCAAAAAATAGTACGACAATCACAAATTTCTACAACCTGAGGCAGGAGTCATCATCAAGAGTGGTTAAACGAGGTGTTCGCCAGCAACTGTAATCTCGAATGATGAGGTAGAGAAATGCAAGACGTTCGAATGAGCAGGAATGATGTGGATGACAGCATATAATCACCATGCTTCTTTATAGGACTCTCTTTTGCCATCCTTGTTGAGTTTGGGTTGTGTTTGCTGAGCTGACGATTATATCTTTGTTTTCGAGAACTCCTCTAAAGCTTACGAGCAAGAGCTTATAGAATTATGAGACTTTATTGTAATAGAATAGCTTAGCCTATCTCAAATAGTATTACCCACCTTGTCTCAGTTCAACCAGCTTATTGTAATTTCTCAACTTAGCTAAATACTGAATAAAAAATAGCAAATCATTCTTAGAGTCCCTCAAAGTCCAAATGGCTTTAAGACCATCCTGAAGAACTTCCAAGGGTAGCCACCTCTTCAACTAGGGATTGTTGGTTCTTTTGATCAATTCTTTCCTGTTTTTGCTGACTCAATTTTTACTTAAATGTCTCACGTCTGAGAAACTGTTTCCTTAGTTTGTTTATCTTGGCCTGATCAACAGTCATACTCCGTCCTGGAACCTCTTTTGAGTTTTTTGGATTGTTTTCATGCTACTCTTTCATCCGAAAGGAAACGATCAAAAGTTATTATTATATTGCAGCAGGTCAAATCGTGGTCAAAAGCTACTCATGCCCCTTC
>Ga0100402_1004433_pt1 | contig 14844 bp, 8 predicted proteins | sample CryGeyme20150102_FD_80419 | JGI IMG/M metagenome (GOLD analysis project Ga0100402, IMG submission 80419) | Groundwater microbial communities from Crystal Geyser aquifers in Utah, USA - Crystal Geyser metaG 2015-0102 | ecosystem: Environmental > Aquatic > Deep subsurface > Groundwater | place...
GGCCTAAACACCTAATTAGAATATCCAATGATCGGAGGGTAATAACTTTGTCTAATTTGGACAATGAAATCCATAACCCTTACGCAGGGATCGCGTCATACGTAGGGTTGGCGCCTCTGATGTCTAGCAGAGTTTGAACTTCAAAAAGGGTTGTGAAGAGGGAGAATCTGCAGCATGTCCCCACAGATTCATATCTGCTGGAACAGATCCAACTGCAGGGTCCAATTCCAAGATGGCAAATAGAGGTTTGTTCCTTGTAGCATGTCAGTCATAATCCAAGACAGCACCACAGCACCAGTTACCACCTCTGGTTACGTTAGTTCGAACTGCGCAAAAGATGTCCTGCTCGTATCTGTTATTTTAAGGTTAAGGTTTAGACTGACAATCGACGCTGATAATTATTAGCGTCGATTAGCTACCACCTTTTGAAGTAGAGTACAACATTACTAGTAGCTAGTAGTAGCTAGTAGCTAGTATTAGTACCTGGTATGAATTTGGCAGACAAATCCGTGTTGTTGTTGTTGTTGTTGTAGTGGATGGAAATCCAAAGCAACACTCAGTAGTAATCATGTTGTTGTTGGTTTGTTTCATGCTCGTTATTGAATATTTTTTCTAAAGTTCATCTACTGCTCAATCTTTCCAAGCCAAGCTTTCATAACGATTCTATTTTCTTGAACCTTATCAACGCTAGAGACATCGGAAACTGGAGGCAAAGAAGAGCAGGCAATACAATACGTAGTGCGTAGCTTTAAAGCTTTTTCCCAAACAAGATGCGTCCGTCTATCACCGTCCTTTCTGTTGCCGTCGTCCTTCATGCCTCCTCGATTAACGTTTCCGGACAAACCGACGATGTTTTGTACAATGGATGCGACCTACAGAATTACTACGCTGGTCTCTGGAATAGTGACATGACAGGACTTCGAGAGGATGTAACAAGGCAAGAATTGGAAGCCCTTTTAGAATCAACGCACCGCAAGGTCCTGCCCTACACCGGCCGTAACGACCAAGATGACGTATGGAAAGCCTTGATTGATTTGGATCATGGTCCTAACAGCAGTAGCAGCAGCAGCAGCAGCAACAACAATGTTGATACAACAGTCCGACTGATCTATCGGCAGACCGATGTACCAGCGAGACCGTACGGGACCAGTGATACGTGGAACCGAGAACACTTGTGGCCCAAATCTCTAGGGGTGGAATATTCTGGACCCGACTTTACGGACGTTCACCACTTGCGGGCGTGTGATTGGAACGTTAATTCGGCGAGAAACAATCTTTACTTTGGTGCCTGCGGGATCGGAGAACCGCAGAGCGAGTGCAGCAGTCCTGCCCACCCGGAAGCCGCGCCAGATACAGCTTCCGATTCCGTAACGTTCTTGCCTCCCGCGGTAGTCAGGGGTGATGTTGCCCGAGCCATCTTTTACATGGATGTACGCTACTCCAACCAGAACAACGACGACCACGATCGTGGCCTCGATTTGACTCTAACGGATTGTCCCACAAATCAACCACACGAAATGGCCTACAAGAGTCAACTTTTGGAATGGCATGCCGCTGATGAAGTGTCCGAACAAGAACGAGATAGGAACCAACGAGCCTGTGAACGATGGCAGGGCAACCGCAATGTATTTGTGGATTTTCCGGAACTTGTCACGAAAGTCTTTGGAGAACCACAACTTCCGCTGGGAGATGGTCTTGGATATCCGGGTTGCGATGCTTCGTCTACAACGCCTACTGAGGAGGTAAACAATCCTTCCACTACGCTTTCACCTAATTTACCAACCATACCAATTACTGCTGGTGGCATCAAAGACTGTAGTGGATTATCTCCGGGTGACATTTTCATGACAAGTATGAATTCTGATTCTCCGGAATACGTCGCCTTTGTAACACTGCAGGATCTTGGCGAAGGATTGGTCTTTTTCCTGACGGATAATGCCTGGACGGGTTCCTTTTTCCGTGCCAACGAAGGGAGCGTATCATTTCGCGTTCCTGCAGGAGGAATCGCCGCTGGATCTGTTTTTGGATTCGGAACCTTGCCCGACTTGATGTATAGTGCAGAGTGGGAAAGCGAACGTGGACAAATTCAATTGTCGGCATCTGGTGACACAATTCTACTGTATTGTATGAAAGATGATAGCAACAATGATGCTATTCATCACTTGAACGCAGTGGATTACAGTGGCAGTGGTTGGATGGAATCGAATCTTCCTGAAAGTGACTACGGAACCAGCAACAGTGCGTTGCCTGGTAATCTTGCTTCGCCACAGCTGGGAGGACTAGCATTGCCTCACTTTGACAATTATAAGTACACAGGATCCACGGAAGGGACTGTAGCAGAATTACGAGCATCACTTTCAGATCCCAACCAATGGTACGGAAGTAACGATCCCAACCATGGCGTCTTTCTGTCTTCCTTTAGAGTCCAGTTGCCTGATGGCGAGACGTCTCCCTCCGAGCGACCCAATCCTTCGCCAGGGGATGTCATGGTTGTAGGTATGAATTCCGAAAACCCCGACTTGGTGGCACTGATAGCTCTTGAGTCGTTGCCAGGTAACTTTGAAATTTACCTAACAGACAATGCTTGGACAGGCGGTAGCTTTCGGACCAACGAAGGTACGAAAAAACTTACGCTCCCCAGCACAGGTGTAGCTGCTGGCACCATCTTTGGCTACGGCGAGAATATTCTGTACGGTGAAGACTGGGAATCAGTGGGCGGCAGGTTCGCTCTTTCCGAAGACGGAGACGTGATCATGATCTATACCAGACGAAGTGAAGACGATGAAGTGGTTCATTTGGGCGCATTTTCCTACAATGGAGTGAATAGCTGGTTAGATTATAATGGCATGTCGGAAGAAGCATTTGATACCTCCTCGAGCTCACTGCCCAACAGCCTATCTTCGGTGGGAGCCATAAGTCTTCCGCGGCAAAACAACTACATCTATGTTGGACCTACCAGTGGCAGCAAAGCATTCCTACAATCTTCCTTACAGGATGCACGGAATTGGCAAGGTAGCTCCACTACTATTGTGCAAATTTCTACTGAACCATTCACAGTGCAACAATCTACAGCTTCATCCACTCCGTCTATTTCGCTGCTTACTGTGTTTGTAGGCAGTGCGTTCCTTCTAATGCTGTACCATTGTTGACGCATGCTTATTACTGCTGTGCCTCCCCTTTTTTTATCCTGGCCTCACTTGCTCCCCTGCCTGTCAAGTCAAATGGCTTGCCAAGTTTTCGCAGGCAAATCCAGTACCGTGAATGTCTAGACGCCTTTTTTATTTTTTGCTGTACAGTAGGAACAAAATGGAACAAAATTGCTCTACTACAACTCGGACCTGCGTTCATTACAACACTGGCAGGCAGTTCGGATACTTCAAGACTATTCCCAACGCATTTCCTATACTTTCAGTTTTGATTCTGAGCTGGAAAGGAAGCCGGCTAAAAATCTAATTTCTTCCGCTCGCGCAATCACTTTTTGATTAATACTGTTGCCGTAAAAGTTCATCTACTAGCTACAGTAGTAACAATAAGAACACGCCGACAACACAATTTTATATTGGTAAAACCCACTCGCGTGTAACTATAGTAGCTAGCTGAGGCTAATACGATGCCAGCAGCCAATCAGCTTGTCGTCGTAGATGCTACTACCTGTAATCATTATTACAACATCTTCTGGTTCCAAGAATGGTAGCAGTGCAGAACAAAATATATTTATTTTGCGTCCCATCCTTAATATATTACTCGTGATAGCTACTAGCTAATGGGCGGCAGCAAAACGTTTCGATGTTTTTCATTCTTTTTCTGCGCAGCCAACCCCACAAAAGTACAATCTCGTGTTTCCAAACAAACAAAAAGGCAATTTCCAAGTGTGGTGCACAAACATGAGAGAAATATAAAGATATCTCCTGTTTTTCATTTATTACTAGAGTCATTATTAGTATGGACTTCCTTCCGCTTTGTTCTCGCTGTCGGGACTTTGTTGAAATTTAATTTCATTCTTCAAACCTTGGTACCTACAACATTATGAAAGGAGAATTCAAACACACCCAAAAAGATCAAACGAATAATTGTCAGTAAAGTACATGTGTGCAAGTTCCAATGAATATATCATTATTTGACTCGGCAGTACAGTAAAACAGTTGGCACCGTTCATTCCCCCGTCGCGGTCAACGGGTCGGCTCAAAAGACGAGCCCTGGAACCTGGAACAACAACCAAAACCCCAAAAACAGAGAACACTCATCATCTAACTACTGTATAAAAATACTGTAATACTAGTGCATGTACGTACGCAATTTCCACCTTGGTTGGCCAGTATCCTCGTGCCTTTTTGGTACGAACTTGTTTAAAAAAGTCATCCTTTTTAATACCCACGGGCAATCCCTCCGTTTCAATAACCAATTTTCGTAGTTGCATCAAATCAGCTTCCAATGCATCCTCGTCGTTCTTTTCGTTCATTAGTTGATCTAGGATCTGTTCGAATTTTTTCTTTTGAGCCAATTGTTGACGTTTAAAAGCCATGGCCTTTTCTTCGTTGGCTTTAAATTCTTCGGTAGGTTCCGACAGGTACATGGGACGTGCTTCCGCTGCAGATGCAGATGGTGTAGGAAGTGTTGCCATGAGTACTACTGCTGCTGCTGCGGCTGTTGTTGTCGAACCTACCATTATTTGTTCCATCACATCACGACGAGACGAAGCAGCAAGACTCGTTGTTTTTGTCGTCGTCGTCGCTGTTGTTGGTGGAGTGAACGCCTCGGATGTGGCAATGGCGGAAAACAGGAACAATGTAAAGATTGGCAGCTTCATTATGATGATTGATGATATTATTATTACTACTATTGGAAGGTAAAAATATAAAAACGATCAGAGAAATGCCACGGCGGGTATTTTAAGAAGGGGATTTGTATGATGAATCCAGGATGAATCCAATAACAGATCTTTTTTGGTTGTTGTCGTCTTGACATGCTTATTACTGTGTCATTGATTTTATGGAACGCACAAGTTGAGACAAAAGATACTCCCATAGGGATAAGGTTGGAATGTTAGAATGAGTTAGTATTGCCAACTGGCCGTCCGTCATCCACCGCTCTTCAATTAATAATAATAATATTATTTTTGTTTGTTATTTTTCACCAGGATCCCAGGATCCAACCACCCAAAACAAGCAACGGAGAGGCTCATCAAGAAGACATCATCACAAGCCACATGCCACCATCATCCGAATCTGGAATACAAAAAACATCGTTGTGCACGTTTTTGTTACTACTTTGACGTGTCTTTTTTTTCAAAGGCTACAGTGCAGTGCAAATTAAAAAGGTTGTTGTTGTCTACCGGCTACTCCCCGCCGCCAAGAATCTGGAAATACCAGTATTAGCCTAGTACTACGTGCCGGTAGATATTCAATAAAAAAAAAAACCAAAAAAATGCCGCGCTTTTATTATTTATTATCCTTGATCTTGTTTGTGAGCTTCCAACGGGTCGAAAGAATACAAGCTCTGTCTTCGCGACGCAATGCCAATGCCAATAATAATAATATTAATAATAGTGTAAAATCATGGATACATCGAAAAGAAGAGTCTTCTGTATCTCGATTCAATACGTTGCAATGGACGGATGCTGCACTTTTACAAACCAGAGGTGGAAGTCGGAGACCTAATAAAAATATCAATAATAATAATAAATCTAATAATGACGACGACAACAACAGCAACAGCAACAACAACAACAAAGACGACAATAATTGTGCTACTGAATCGTCAGCAGCAAAATCTACCGAAGAGGAAAGTGAGGGAGATGTGACTGTTACTAGGTTGGAAGAAACTGCAATGGAAGAAGAGTCTTTGTCTCTGGAAGAAGCTACAGCATCAGAAACGTTGGACAAAGCCATTTCTACCACCAATTCTGCTGCTGCTGCTACTGCTAGCAACGAAACACCATTTACGAAACTTTCACCAAGGAGTGCTTTACAAACAGCTCCTTCATATTCTGCTCACTTAACTCTCGTTGAAACATTAGAACAGGCAGCAGAATTTCGTAAACTTGGAAAACTCAGTCACGATCAAGGATCCTTTTCGGATGCCGCTGTACAATTTCGCAATGCTGCCAATTTACTCGAAGCCGGTATTAATCACAATAATAATAATAATAATAACATGGAACATGAAGATGATGATGATAATGATAATGATGGTGCACCAGCACGAAAAGACACGCCATTGTCCTTTGTCGACAATGACATCAGTGATGATGATGTGAACCTGTTACAGAACGAATGGGCCACCTGTCGATTGCACGAATCGTTGTGCCATTTAAAGGCAGAAGATTACGAACAGTGCATCGAGGCATGTTCGTCGTTGCTGAACTCCATCAATCATACACCCGCCGCCATGATTCGGGCCAGGGCTCATCATCGGCGTGCCAAGGCCAAAGTAGGAATCGATGATATGGATGGTGCTTTGGTTGATGCCAGATCGGCAGCCTTTTTAGGAGATCGGAAGGCTGTGGCGTATTACGGAAAATTGCTTCGGGATACTGGCGGAAGCAGCAGCAGCAGCAGCAGCGGCAATGACATTTTTTCTCCATCGGCATTTGGAACGGGTGGATTTCCGGATTCTTCATCTCTTTTGGAATCGCTTCTGAACAAGAGTGGTCCGTCGGAAAGTGGTGCTGGTGCTTTTAGCGGTGATGGAAACCCCAGTGACTTTTTTACGTCGTCACTGCTGAATTCCTTGGCTGGTTCACCCATGTCGCCGGGTGGACCTGGTTCAAGCATGGGAAGTGGCGCAGGTGGTGGTGGTGGTGGTAGCCTGGCAAAATCAGTCCTCAAATCGCTCTCCAAGAAGTTAGAGGACGAGTCAACGCACGATGGGATTTGTGAGTATTTACAATCAGCGAATGCAATGCAAATCCAATCCATGGCAACCATGGCAGGGCTTCAATTAACAACAGGTCAAGCCTCAAAGCTAGTGTCTATTGCGCACGGTATAACTCCAAAAACAATTCGTACCGTGGTAAAAACAATAAAGCGAGCCATTTGGAGCGTTCAACTTATACGCAAAATATCATCACTCATTTCGAAATACAAACATGTTATTTTCTTTGTCTTGTTACTACAATGGACCAAAAGCGCCATCTTGCGACCTATTCCGATTCCCAAAGTCAAGGTCCCCCGAGGAGGAGCAGCAGCAGCTGCTGCTGCAGCAGCAGCAGCAAATAGTCATCAATCGGCTCCCAGACCTAACAAAGTTTCAAAGCAGGCGACGGCAGCTGACAACAAACCAAAACCAGTCGCAACGAGACCGGGTGTTATTAAAAATAATCTTGCAGCTTTAGCCGCTGACGGCAGATAAAGTAACGAGATTTATTCTATAAGTATTATTTACAAAGCTCTAGCATTTTGCTGGGCAGTAGAGAGGGTAGGGTCTAAAACTGTCTAACTCAAAACTCAAATAATAATAAGCGTTAAGGACATCGGTTGTTTTACGTTCTACCATCCCTTCACAACCAAAAACAACGGTCCAGGTGGTGATTGTGGGTCTGTTTTCGTTGGCATGATCTTCCTGTTATTTTTTCACTAGCTACTCTAGCTAGCTACTACTATTCTCTACTCTACTAGTACTACCGTAGATAACTGGGGCCTCATCAGAGCCGAGAACAAAGAAACTTTGGTTACCGGTAGATTCATAAATTCATATGAACTAGCGAACAAGCTACTAATAGCTACTCGGAGTAGCTGCCATACCACCTCCACCGCCATCGAAGTACTCTATTCGCGAAAAAGTAAGAGAGAAAAAGGGGGATGCTTGGAGACTATCATACAGAGAACAGAATATTATTGTGGATGTGCATCAGGTGCATTGGACTTTGGACTAATCAGTAGCAACTGGCTAGGGAATTTTTAGATTTATTTCTCTATTATCTATCCGAAGCAATGGTCAATCCAAATCCAAATTCAAAAAGGAAGCGGCGGTGCAAACATCTGGATCTTGGAGTTCCTTTTTCTTATCTTGTTCTAATATTAGTGGCAGGCGTCCATGCTTTCCAATCAACATGTCACATTCGCAAACCACAAATACACCATCATTTACTTTTCAATTCGCCTTGGAGACACCCTCAGCCTCTGCAGTCCACATACGTTAAATCACGACAAGCTACTTCAAATTCAGCACTATTTGGTATAAAAGGATTTCGATCATGGTTCGAATCTCAATTTCCAAACGCAATGGATGCTATCCCCAAAGCCACAGCGCACGATAAATTTGATCACGTTCTGATTGACATGAATCAGCTCCTGCACGTATGTTTAAGAAAATCACGATCCGAGGGACACGCTCTAACAATGTTGATGAAGGAATTAGATGAATGCTGTCAGTTGGCCACACCTACGAAATCGTTGGTCCTGGCCATGGATGGTCCGCCCAGTGCGTCCAAACTAGCCACCCAACGACAGCGTCGGTTACAGACGATTGTCCGAACGGAACGAAAGATCAATCAGATGGACCAGCTCTCGTCAAGTGGAAGGCAGGTATTCTCAAAGCGAAAACAAGAAAGCAAGCGACGCCGGTATGCGGCCGAAACTCGGACGCTGTGCATAACTCCAGGAACTGACTTTATGAAGTTGACCGAACACTGTATCCTCTACTGGGCTTGGCAGCGCCAGCAAAACAACAACAAGAACCATTTTCTGAATCAAGTAAAAATTTATATATCACCTTCGACGGTGGCGGGAGAAGGAGAAGTGAAATTATTGGAATGGATTCTGCGGCAGAGAAAATGGGACACTGGAAAGCACCAAGGAGAATCGATAGCAATTTTAGGGGGTGACTCGGATCTGGTGCTGGAGGGCCTGGTCATTCCACCATCCATTTCACACAACGTGTTTGTACTCTTACCCGATGGTAACCGAAAATATCTTAGCGTGAGTCTCTGGGAGACAACTAAGACACTGAATCAGTTTTTACCCAAACATCTGCCATCAGAAGCGACGATGCGAGTTCGAACGGATCTTGTCTTGCTGTTGATTCTGAATGGAAACGATTACTTTCCCAAACTTCGGGGTTCCAGCGGCTTTCATAAGGTATTTCATGCCTATCTTCGTACGTTGCGAGAATGGCTAGCAGATGACGACAAGGATGACCAGTCGGCTTTTCTCGTCGAACCAGAAGCATTGACGTACAACGTCGATTTTTGCATTGCTTTCTTCACGAGATTAAAGCAATTAGCTCCTCCAAGCTTGCTATGGTCACAGCAACAGAATGCAACCGGCCCCGATGGCGAATACATTGACCATGGAAGAGCCTCGCGGATAACACCTCTGGCGAAATTTAATTCATTGGTAGATTCTGGATTCTTTCCGAAACCGATCTACTGGAAAGTCTTGGATGTAAGAGGAAAAAGCGAGGATGACTTCGATGAAGACGATGCAGAGGAAGAAGACTTCATGGAAGACGAAGAAGGTATCACACATGACTTGGAAGAGGACGACGACGAGGACGACGACGAGGAGGATTTAGATGATGACGAGCTGGATGAAGAAGGCGAAGAAACCTTGGATGCCACAAGCAACGCTCAACAACTCATTTCATTACAAATAGGAAAACCTGGAACAGATGACTTTGTTTCTTACGAGATTTGGCAATCGAGAAAGAAAACAATGAAGAGAGCAAAACACCGGCTTGCCAGTATGGCTCTAGAGGATTTGTTTGGCGATCTCGGAGAGTACTTCGATGGCAACTTTATGGAAGGATCATTCGGTGATGGGGATGGACAAGATACCTATGCCTGGGATGTAAGTTTTGAGTTGCTCCTGCACTATTTTGATTACCTTGTCTTGAATGAACACTTTGCTCATTGTGGGTCCCGCTTTCTTTTGTTTTGGCTAATAGATACGACGCCCAGTAGACGGAAAACCAGATACTTACCTTGGAGGCCTTCTATGGAATTTGCAGACTTATCAAGATGGAGTCTGTCCTGACTATTCTTTCAACTACGGGAAGCGTCATGCCCCGACCGCGAATGAAATCGTCAGCTTTTTAGAGGACTCCAAACAAAACCACGCACAGTTAGGGATACGACAGCTGATAGGAAATTCCGCAACAGATTCTGCGAAAAATGACGATAGCAAGTATCCTATCAGTGCCGGGGTATCCTGTCTAGCTGCACTTCCGAGCGATGTTCGAGATCTAGTGCCGGAACCGTACCGCTATCTTGACACCAAAACAGTCGAGGAATGTTTTGGTCAATGCATGGATCCGTCTGACAACGTTTTCGACATGAAACGATTTGAAAAACTCTGTGATGAGAAAGTTATGGAGCTCGGTCATGTAAACGGCAGCAGCGGTATCGCAGCTTCATTACCTACTTCAACAATGAGCGAAATGCAAAAGATTGACCAAAGTCACTACTGGATTGTGCTTTCGAAATCAAAAATGCCTTTGAAACGACCAATTAATCCTCCGCCGCCATTTTCAGACCGCCTATCTGAGCTGAGACCAAATAATCGCATAAGCGTAAAAAGAATTAAAGCTGTGTGGCAACCCCGACCTCGTGCTTTTCGGGACAAGGAAAGCCCTGAAGTTCACGACAGCTTTCTCTCTCGCTTCGATTCACTCAATAAGGTACACTATAAGTCGGCATACAAAAAGTCTACCAAAAAGAGTAAGCAGACAGAAGGCAAACCGAAAGAGCTACCTCCAGATTTTACAGAGGTAGAATCGACAGCTAGTAGCAGAAAGAAGAAAAAGTTGCATAGCCCTGCTATAGTAACAGAGCGGATGCTGTCGTACAAAATCAAGCAACCGCCGAAAAAGCCATTAACGACTACAGATGGACAGTCTGCCTTGGCATGCCTAAAACAACTTGAGGATGCAGGCTTCATAGGTGAAATCAAGTGGAGTATCACTGTGCCGTCTCCATCTTCCTATGCCTCCTTCAACCCAGACGAGCATGAGCTTGTTGGTTTGACAGTAGCCAAGTCTGAAAATGATAACCTCAGCATTTTAGATGAATTTCTTGCTTATGAGCAAGATCGCGATGTCAACCGAAATTCTCGGCAATCTATCAAGCATCATCTGGCAGATTTTGCGATTTCCGAAATCACGGGAAAAGACATCAAGTGGACAAATGGAACTTTCAAAGATCTGAAAGACTACATCGTCAAGAAACATAATGTTGCTAGCGAAACTACGTGATCGTTGATGACATCAAAAGGCTCTACTGATACTAATAGTAGCTACTCGAGTAGTAGCTAGTTAGTAGTCTCAGCTACTCGAGTAGTAGCTAGCTACTAGAAGTAGTACTATCAGTCGCAGCCAACTGTCGGAAAAACAGCTGTGTCATCATTGCGTAGTGCTAAAGGATACGAAACGAGTTTTGAATCTGTGACAAGGAATCAAACAACAATATTACGTCACCATTAGTGACTATCAGCAAATGTCCCCACTCAATGTCCATTCACACAATTTTCTCGACATCACGCGAGGAGACTTAAGGAAAGCGGTCCTTTGAACGGCCTTCATTTCCAACTATTAAGATATCCACTACTGAGACAAGACTAAAGAACCACTAGGGAATGACTTTTTACCAGTACTTCGCTGCCTCGTCTTCTTTTTAATTATTTCAACTACCTGTACAAGAGTAGTACCAGTAGCTAAGAAGAAGTAGTAGTAGACTACTAGTACTTAAAAAAGGGGACTGCAAAACTATCAGTGAGCCTGCCCTGCAATGACTCTAAATACTACTTGGTTTTTTTGCGACTCTCAAGAAAAACTACGATCTGCGACCACTACTATCATTACTGTTACCAGTACTGCACTCGGGTACTCTGCAACGCGATCTGTTCCTTCAGGCAAGATCGAAGTTACCAGCAAGATAAACAAGATACTTTAATGCATCGATCCGGTAGCAACAACTTCGTTTATACATTAGCTTACTTTTTTGAAAGAAACAATCTCAATTCATAATCTAGTAAACTTGTCTTCTTACGCATTGATTAACAGTCGACTAATCCAAACGCAAAAACAAGAATAAAGATACGAATCGCATATCACTGCTGCCAAGAACGAAAGAAACAATGATGATCAAGTCTGCTGCTGTTCTCTTGCTTGTCGCTCCTCAAGCCACGGCCAGGCTTCACGGCCTTAAGGTGAGTACAGGATGCGCCATAATACTTAACTGCGTCGCGAAGAGGAATATTGAGACTTCCTCTCGAGAATCTTTCTTTTTAAGAAGTAGATCTTCCATCCCTGTTAACCAGTACGAGGTCGCAACCACCTTTCGACAACTAACACAAGCCTTCCGTTCTCATTCCGCTTCGTCTGCTTCCATTCCTCGCAGGCCAATCAGGCCCATGTCGAACGTCGTCTTCCTAGTACGACTACTTTCCCCGATCTTGCACACGATCCTACCGCATGGAAGGATACACGACACGGGTTGACGGCTCATGAATACTCTGGCAATCCCAACTGCGAGTCCTTTGGCTTCGACTTCGGTGTCAAGATGGAAGGATGCTTCGAACATTTGGCTGGGAAGTTAAACAATGCCGGAATGACGATCACAGATCAGAAGGACGACTCGTGCGAGGTTCCCGAGTTGAATCTTGGCTCGTTCGAGTTGAAGTGCTCTGCTGAAAACGAACCCGTCGATGCGACGATCCATAGCGGCGACAATGATATGGTCGTCATCATGAAAGGAGAAAACGGTGGAACCATTTATACTGGCCTTGCCAAAGGAAATTCCTACACAGTTGACATTGGCCCAAAGCGTAAAGCCATCTCGCACATTGAGTTCTGCTTCAAGGTACGTTTGCTTGTTGGCTGAAGACAAGCCTTGTTCGTCAAACCGTGCCTACATTCTCACAAACATCGGCCCATTTCCTTTATTTTCCTGACGTTGAATCATATAATATAGTGTGCAGACTGTGAAGTTGTGCACACTGAACCCCGTGTCCTTCCTCCTCTAGAAGAAAATGACACGCCACCCACTCCTGAGAAACCTGAAGGCTCTATCGATCCTGAGCTCTGTGCAGCATCGGATGCCAGCTCCATGATTCCAAATGATCTTGGAAACATGGACAACACTCTTTGGGGTGTGAAGGAACGCGGCGAAATTCCAAACTGCGGCGATGATGGACAGACTGCATCTTTCCAAGGTAAAGACCTGATGAAGGTTCCAGGTGACCAATCAACGTGTTTCAGAATCAACATTTGCCATGGTACCGCTGGAGGTGGCCCTGGAGTATACAAATGGAACAAGATTACCGTTGGGCGATCTATGAGTTCCAACGGGCAGCTTCCCGGACATTGTGAGTACAACCATAACACTTATGATGGTAAAGGCAAGCTCCCCGACTATTTCCCAGGATATTCTGTTCCCAACCCAAATGGTGCTGGAAAGTACTACGGAAGAGTTGATGAAGAATGTAACTTCATTCCCCATCCCTGTGAACCCAAGACCCCTGAAGTGACAGAATGCTCGAGTGACATTGACTGTCCTACTCCTGTTTGTGATCACGGAAGTGCTTTTGCTTGCCAAGGCTTTCGCTGCGACGGTGGCAAATGCGTTCAACCTCCAGCTACCTGTAATGAAGAAACTATTGCTTGTGATGATGGTATTACTGTCTTGACACGCCAAGGTGACAACTGTGAATTCCATGGAGAGTGCCCGGTTACCACCAAAAGTGTTGACACCAGCTGCCCAGCTGTAGAGCCCGACCTTGGTGCCACATGCTCCTTTGAGGGACAATGTAAATATGGAAAGACTGTTTGCTGCGATGGAACTGAGCATGCTGACATGGTCAAAGAGTGTTTCGAAGGCACTGTTATGGGATTTCACACTGATGCCTGCCTCGGGGTCCAATGCCAGGAGCCACTTCCAATAGAGCCAATCTCAACTGAATGCCCTGAAGGCGAAACCATGATTGTCAACCATGACCTTGCCCAGAGTCCCACCACTGAGCTTAAAGCCACTGTTAAGGCCTACCCTGATGATGCTGATGGCTTGTTTGACATTACCTTGTATGGTCCTCCCTATGCTCCTGAAGGTGAATCAGTCACTGTTCCTGGATGGTGCATTGACTATACTCGTGTCATTAGCAGTGGAGAGTACATGATGGATGTCTTTACTGCCTTTGATGCTGACCTTCACACTGATGCTGTTGACAAGCCTCAATATCTTCCTAACCTTGCTTGGTTGATCAACCATATCAATGTTGGTGATAGCTTTGAAGAGGGTGATTGCAAGGGCACAATCACCTGGAGGGAGTATCAAGAAGGTATCTGGCGCATGATTGACAATGACCAAAAATATGCTGGAGATACAAACGATGGAGTTGATTGCATTGCCCAAGGAATTGCGGCCAGAGCCATCAAAGAAGGTGCAAATTATGAACCCAACTGTTTCAATCCTGATGAACAACTTCCCTTGATCTATGTTGCTGATGGAGTACAAGGGCAGACCAATGGGGAGGGAAGTGGTGAATTCATTCAACATCAGGTCATCATGTCTGAGACTCCTCTGAAGTCTATCAAAGCTATTTGTGAATGTAAGGTTGATGACACACCCAAATCTGTACCTGACTCTCCCACTGCTTCTCCCAAGACTCTTGCTCCTTCTGGAGCAGCTGGTGAGCCCACCACTCCTGATGATGGGGATGGTGAGCCCACTACACCCACCACTCCTGATGATGAGGATGATGAGCCCACCACCCCTGATGATGAGGATGATGAGCCCACAACACCTACCACTCCTGATGATGAGGATGATGAGCCCACTACACCCACCACTCCTGATGATGAGGATGATGAGCCCACTACACCCACCACTCCTGATGATGAGGATGATGAGCC
>Ga0100402_1004443_pt1 | contig 14830 bp, 14 predicted proteins | sample CryGeyme20150102_FD_80419 | JGI IMG/M metagenome (GOLD analysis project Ga0100402, IMG submission 80419) | Groundwater microbial communities from Crystal Geyser aquifers in Utah, USA - Crystal Geyser metaG 2015-0102 | ecosystem: Environmental > Aquatic > Deep subsurface > Groundwater | place...
AGCCTTGGCAAATACAAAATTCCGATGTAAAGAGATACATTTCCTCCCAGGAAGATAAATGTACCTTTTTGCAAGACTAATAGCTAAGCTAACAGGAAAAGTTAGGTTTGATTGAGGAGGAATGCAAAAATTTGTAGAAAAGAAATTTTGACTTGGCTCAGTAAATTATGCAATCTTAGACGGTTATCAGATAACACGAAAAAAAAGAGAGGCAAATGGAAGAATCCATCAAAATAAGCCGAAATATAATCACGTCTCTCAATGAGCGTTTAGCGAGAAACAAAAAAGAGTCAGAACAAATGATTGAAAATATCAAAGCTGAGCATACAATACAGATCACTGCCTGCGAGACCAGCAAGCAAGAACAGCTAAAAATTGCTGAAGCTCAAATATTTTAGCTGAAAATGAAAATTATTGATCAGAATCACTTACTCGAAAAGTCAGCCGAGAACATGGAAATTGAAGCGACCAAAAGAATTGAAGAAATATCAAATCAATACCAATAAAAATTAATAGAGCTTGAAGGTACAGTCATTTAATTAAACGAAAACATCATAAACTTCCAGGTGGACATTATGAAACTCGATGGATAAAACATTCGGCTGGCTCAATAAAACGAGAGACTTTCTTCTGATCTGAATGAAAGGGTTACTAAATTTCAGTACGATGAAGATTTGAGTAAATACAAGGAAAGGGTTATTGAGCTGTAAAATACACTTTTTTAACTCCAGGCTAAAAATGAAGAACTTGAGGACCAGCTGTAAAAGAAAGATGCCTCAATAGCTGAGTTAAAAATTAACCTCACCAATGCTCAACTTTAAATTATTTAACAGAAGAAATTAATAAAAGAATCCTCCAAAACACACCAGGATGAAGACTCCCTCTAAAACTCCAGGACAACCGAAATACAGAGATTGAAAGAGGTGATAGTTGATTTATAAAGCAAGGTGAAATCATATGAGTTCAAATAAGTTGATTGGGAGTCACAAGTGCTCCAAATCCAACAAAAAATGATGGAGCTATCAGAGGAGTATCAATAAAAATTGCAAATAAAATAAAGATCTATTGCCATGCTTTCTTAAATTGTAGAGATCAAGGAAGAAGAAATCAATAACATTAATATTTAGGTCAGTGATGATCAAGAATTGTTCAAAAATATATAACTGTGGAAAGAGGAAAAGTAAAACCTTCAAAATGAAGTGAAGTAACTGAGAGAATTATATAGTCAACAAGAAACTACCATTAATAACTTGATGAAATTGCTTGAAGATAAAGAACAAGAAGCTGAGGCTCTTAATGAGCAGCTCGAAGATGTTGTTCAGGAGAAAAATTAAATCAAATAATACATTGAGGAACTTCAGCAGTTCTAAAGCTAAATGAAGGCTCATTAGCCTAAATAATAGCATGATTGTTCCAAATCCGAAGGTGAGTAGCACAGTCCAAAAGATGAGCTTTCTCCTACCAAATCACTAAACTCTGATGAGGGTCCTTCCATTGAGACACCTCACCGTCCCCCTCCTGAAACAATGTAGGAATGGATAGATCAAATTCATGAGCACAGCAGATAAGTTCTCATCATGAAAATTCAAGAGTTATATTTTATCAACAAATCCTTAGAGATGAAAGTGGAAGATATAAACGATATTGAAAACAATGAAAACGCAATGATAATGACGAAGTTCAAGACCTTTGAGGAAAATATCGAAAAATACGAAGAATAAATCAATTAGCTTTATGAGCAGAATGCTGGACAAAAGCAGCGCATCCAGTAACTGAATGATCAATGTCTGGTGTATGAGGGAAGGTTGGAGTTCATGGATAACCTTTATCGGGAGACTGAAGTCAGTCTTTTTGAAACTGGCTAGGAGCTTATCAGATCACAGCTTCAACTTGTCAACTATCGCTTCGGGCATGAAAAATTTGACCTAACAAGTGAGCCAGAATCATAATTTCAGGAAAACATCAACTAAATCGATTAAATCATTGGATAAATGATGGCCGACGATGCTGAGGATGAAAACGATGATAACTACGATTCTGAAGCTGAGAGTCATTCATCCTGCAATGAGGTAGATTTAAATACTAAAATAAAATCTGAGTTGATCGAAGAGAAAGCCGAGCTCAAGAAGTAGGGTGATTACGACTAGGAAGAGCTCATGAAACAGGTGCAATAGTAATAGTAACAATTGCGATTGCTACTCTCAAATCGAGGTCAGTAAGGAAATCACCCATAATAATAAAATATCATTGAAATAATGCAATAAACCTCAGAAAACTAAATTCATTACGAAGTCGACTAAAATGGTCTGGGAGAGGTGGTAATGTCAATAAAGGTATCCCATGTTTCATCAGACTCGGACTAGGAAGAAGAGTCGACCAACAAAGAGGAATTGACTAAGTAACAGCAATATCCGAAACGGCAAAATTAAAAAGAAAGCCAAGATCCTAACAAAGCTCAGGGTCAGACTTAGTAGAACAACTAAGCCAAAGAGTGATAGCCTGTTTCATTATTTATCTAAAATTGTTACAAAATATGTCCTGGTATCTGTTCCAAGATGCAGCCGCCTACCAAAATAGAGGGAAAAAGGTCGACGGCTTTAATTGTAACCCATTTGTGATTCAGATGTTCCCAAAGGAAAAATCAATCTCTCCTGGGGTATGAACGAAGGCTTCGATGCCAGGCCTCAGAGCAACAACAGTCATTTCAATTCCATTAATCCAGCTACCGACACTGTCCCTGCTACTCTGACTCCCAACTAAGTTGAGCCTGCTGCCAATGCCAAAGTTCTTTCAGAGACATCAGAAGAAGAACAATAATAATTGCTGAAACTGCTAAAATCTCAAAAAGCTAAAGATCTTGAGCACGATGTCATTGAAATGTTCAACAAAAGACCAAAAGATAGATCATTCAATAGCGGCAGATCTATGTCCAATCCTGCAAGTGATAAATAATAGAAGAATAGCAAAAGATTCGAGGTAGACAAGAGAATACGCTTTTTAGAGAACAGTCTCCTTCCCTCATGCAGAAGAGATAACATGACAACCATCTTCGACCACGATCTCAACCGAGGAGTGCCCCTTTAATAATCCCGAATGAGTGGAAAATCTGTCCTACACAACAAAGTATCTCTGCTATCAATACAGAAAAATGAATCAACTGTTCCAATGGGAGACGGCTTCAACTTCTTCATTCAGCCATAGCAAAACAAAAAAGAGCTGTATGAACGGTTGAAGGAGCAGTATTAATATGAGGAAGTACGCAACCAAAGGATGAAAAGAAGCAATATTAGGTTCGGATGAAGAGCATAAATACCAAAGATCACAATTAATGTTTTTTATTGAAAGATGCATAAATTGAAGAGCATCAATAGACTGTTTTGGTCATCAGTTCGTAAAATTATTGATATGTGATCTGCTACTTCTGAGTCTTACCTGCCCTCTGGATCATCAAATGCAGCATCTCGTCATCATCGTTTTATCCCAATAGCCTCGACATTTCCTTCAGGTCCTGGAAAGTGATAAATCCCTTTCCTTTTCTGTCATACTTTTTGAACACACGGTGCATGCTTCGATGGTTGATCTTGTCCCGAGGTTGGCTTGTCATGGCCTTCATGAACTGATCGAACGATATGCTACCATCTTCTTCCATATCGTACTCAGCAATGATCTCGTAAATTGTTTATTTGCTAGGAGTGAAGCCATTTTAGCTCAACAGCAGTTTCAGATCATAAGGAAGCAGCACTCCAGTTTTGGTCGAATCATAGTAATCGAATATTTCCTTAAGCTCCTTGACATCTTCCTTGGTGATGTCAGCTGTGATGTAGTGCCTGGGATCGAACTATCTAAGATCTTTGCGTCTGAATCTGATATCAAAGTTGGAGCTCTTCTCCATAACGTCATCATTGCCGTGCATGCTATATGCAAAATGGCCAGGACTGTAGGATTTCTTTGCACCTGACCTTTTAGTCTCTTTGGAGCCCTTGAAGGAAGAGGTGACGAGCTTACTGTCGGTAGGTTTGATCATATGATATATGCAATTAATTTTTATCTTTTGAAATAGTAAAAAGCGAATGCAGGAAACAGAACACTAGCCAGAATTGATTCTAGGTCGATTCGAGAAAGGATCTCTAATAGAGGTGACCCAGCGATACAAAAAGTACAAGCTGAAGGATATCTACGGAGGGTAACGAGCCTAGATCAAGATTCAGAAGCAAGGGGAAGCTAAACCCACTATTCTACACGAGGCTGGCTATCTACAGGAAATGCAAGGCTATCCCGGATTTCCCTTAATGATCTGGTACCAAACATTCTTAAACTAGGAGTGGCAACTTCAACTTGCAAGAAATGGGTCTGGTCACCGGAAAAGAAGGGCTAACCTTGCCTCAACTGCTGCTCCCCTCCCAAAAAACATTCTGTTTCTCTACTGTATGCCTCCTTGCCATCGAAATCATCAAAATTGTATAGACTTTGCATGACAAAAACGCTGTCTTGTCTGATTTCACCCCCTCTAACTTCAGAATCCGTTCTGACAAAATAGATAAATTGGTAGTCTCTAGCCTTTATTACTGTCGGAGGTACCGGTCAAGCAAAACTTTAGATCACTACAAGTGCAAAGATGCCTATCATGGCTAGCTCATCAACCATTTTGTCTCGGTGCATCGTCTTTCTAGCCTTCTCACCTCCAGAAGAGACGACCTTCAATCATATTTCATGCTGATCGTGTATTTTTTGAAAGGATAGTTGCCTTGGTCCAATGTGCCTCTTGACAATTTAGCAAAAGCTTAACAGACTCTATTAAAAAAAATAAGACCTGTTTTCACTGACCCTTCAGCAAAACTCAAGGAAAAACTTCTGGAAGGCCTTCCTCATGAATTCCTTGACATTTTTGATCACATCGTATCCCTGAAATATGAGGAGAGACCCAACTATTGCTTCATCCGTCTCAAGCTTCAAAAGCTACTCGATAAAATCAGTAAGGATCGATAGCCTCTATTTCAGTGGATAGCCTACCTTCCCCTAATCCGACCACCTATCTTGAGACCTGCTCAACTAGCTCTTACCTCGTACAGGGACAAAAAAGCATAGCACAATTACTACTATCCAAACTAAGCAAAGGTGGAGTTGGATAAAATAAGTCAGTTCCATAGTATGGCATCAGAATAACAAGTTCAGCCAGTCTCTCTGATGTATCAAAAATCCCGAAAGCACAAGCCTGGCTGCCTGGTGATGTGAATGGTTGGGAGGGTGATGGATGTATATGATGAACGTGTGGATTTGTGTGAATATAAGTGAATAATTCAACATATATATTATGTAGCAAAATATCCTGAAATTTGGCAAAGAGCTCTTTGTCAGCTTCAAGAGATAAAACATCAACCAATACTACGAGGTCATCGCAAAGGTAGTCCAAGGAAAATGTAGGAACTTGGTAAGGGAGCCTTCGGAGTTGTCTACAAGGGTCGCTTAAGAGGAACAGAGGGGCCCTGGAGGGCCATTAAAAAGATACAGAAAGCGCAAATCAAAGATCTTAACATGCTCATGAATTAAATTGAAGTGTCCGCTGGCCTTGACAACCCCAACATCATCAAGATCTACGAAATTTACGAGTTCAATAACTCCGTCTACATTGTCTCAGAGTAAACCATACCCTATTCAGTCTCTGCGAGGGAGGTGAGCTTTTCGATCGTCTTGACCAGACTGGCTGCCTGAGCGAAAGTGATGCCAGAGTCCTTTTCAGACAAATGGTTGAGGCCATCAATTACCTCCATAAAAATAAAATTGCTCACCGTGACCTCAAGCCTGAGAACTTCCTGTTCCTGAGAAAGGATTCATCCAACCTAAAACTGATCGACTTCGGCTTGGCAGTCAGATGGGACAAGAGTCTCAGGGAGGAGCTCAAGAAAAGAGGTGAAAAGAAGCTGGTCGGCACTGTAATTAGTTATCTATGCAGTCCTACTATCTCGCTCCTGAAATCATGGAGGCTAACTATGACGAAAGATGCGATATTTGGAGTTTGGGTGTCATTCTCTACATTCTCCTCAGTGCCCTACCTCCCTTCGATGGCGACAATGATCGACAAATCCTTGACAGTGTCAAGAAGATGAAGTATGAATTCTGCACCCCCGAATTTAATAACGTCTCCAATGAGGCCAAAGACCTAATCAGCAAAATTCTGAAGCCAGCCGCTCAGAGACTCACTTTGGAATAAATATTTGCCCATCCCTGGATGAGCAAAGAAGTGCCTAACACTGCATTGAAGGTCAGTTTCAGAAAAATGCACGAATACAGCAAGTTTTCCAAGGTACGTAAGCTAATATTCAGCTCAAAAAGTTAACAGCTACCTATGTCGCATCCCAGATGTCTGAGAAGGATGTTTAAAAGTTGGGCGAAGTCTTTAGAAAAATTGACGCCAATCACGACGGTTTTATCAGCATTGATGAGCTGAAAACTGCCCTTTCTGAGGAAGGAAACTGGTTCGAGATGAAGGAACTCAAACAGCTGATGGACTCGATTGATGTTGACAAGAATGGCAAAATCAATTATACTGAATTTTTGGCTTCTTCCCTTGAAAAAGAGGAGCTTTTCAAGGTGGATAACCTCAAGAAAATGTTCAAACTTCTCGACAAGGATGGCAACGGCCTGATCGAAAGAAGTGAACTTCAGACCCTTTTCACCGACAACGTTATTGACGAGATCAACGGTAAGAGCCTGGACGAAATTTTCGAGGCTTGTGACAAAGATAAGAGCGGTTCTATTGATTTTTAGGAATTCAAACAGGCCATCCTGATGTGATAGCTCTATTGCCATAAACATTATAATACATTTGCATATTAACATCAGCAGAAAGGGCTATCAACTCTTCAGTCAACTATGGTCACCTCGTCTCCATGGTAGTTAACCGACACACAAAAGTACAGTTTGTCCTTCTTTTCCTTGGTGAATTTGAGGGTATGCGTGTTGGGGTCCTCGTTTCTCATGAAGATCAACTCTCCAGTCGACGGATTGGCTGTTATGGTTAAAATGTCTCCTTAGTTATAGTACCAGCTGGTATATACTTCATTAACTGCTGAATCGTTGCACCAACTGTAGCCGTCATAAGACATCTGCACTGTCCCGTGGGTCGGTTGCTAAAATTTATAGCCAAAGCTGTCAGCCGCACTCTTGTAAGCTAAGCCAGCTGCCATCCATCCCTTGATTCCATCCATTCTTAGCTTGATGGTTCTCTTTTTGTTCCCTATGCTCGGCTCGATCAAGGCAAGAAGAGTATACTAGTTATCTGGCAAGTTAGGCATCTTCATGTTCTTGCTGTCTGTTATTTTGAGATCGGGATGTAGGAAAGTTTGAGAAAATTTAAAAGATTTGACTGCTGACTCAAAGGGGTTGAACATTTAAAGGATTTATTATTAATGGAGGGTCTTTTTGCTGCCTTGCACCTTTTCCTTGAATTACTTGTAAATGGAACCAACCTCACTCTTTATGTATTTTACCATATTGACTCCTTCCAGCTTTTACTACAAAGGTATGTTTGGGTATTCCTCGTATTCGTTGGCGAGCCTATCGAACTGATATATAAAGCTAAGCACCTTGTTCATCCACAAGCTCAGCTATCTCTTATCCTGACTAGGTCCCTTGGTCCTGAGAGCCACCACATTCGCGATGGGAGTGTAGAAGTCGATGAAGTACTTACCATTCAGAAGCTCCCTTGTTTTTTGGAAGTAGACTGATATAGCGTTCTGAAGGTTGGCCTCGAACTCTTTGAAATGATTTTTGGCTATCATTCTGATCAAATTGATGTGGTGGTCCACAAAGGCAGCTGTAGTTACATCGCTCAATAGAGTCCCGCATGTTTGATGAATTTGAAGCAGCATCATTTTTAATGCTTTCGGTTCCATTTACTATTTTCCTTGCAGCTTGGTGGTCGGCAGACAAAGAGCGCAGATCAGTCCACGAGGCTCCACTTCCTCCTTAGTTACTATCATATTGGCTTGTTCTCCTGGATGATGAGCACACTCAAAGGACAGCTTGAGAAAGTTGCCAAATATCTGGTGTCGATGTTCTAGGGTCTGCATTTGTTTGGATTATATTTATATCTATTGATTTCAGCATAAAAAGAAATATTATCAAAGCAAGGAGAGGACCAAAGAATGTGTCTCCTTCTGGTCAGGAAGCAAGTAGCTGAGGAAGGAGGAATAAAGGGATTTTTTATGTATTTTGGGGCTAAAAGAGATGGACTTTGAATCCTATAAAACGAGATAATCGCTATCTGCTGACAATAAATTACCTTAGATAATGTTGTCCTCTTTTTGAATATACGAGTCAGGAGTAAGCATAAAATATCTAGTGGTATTGCTACTTATCTCAGCAGCTTTAAATACTATTTTCCCCTTGGTCTTTTCATTGTTTGCCATGATGACCCTCGAAATAGTTGTATTATTGAAAGTTAGATAGTTATGAGTGTACTTCTCTCTGAAATTGTATATTATCATGAAAGACATAGCCTACTGGTAGTTTTCATTACAAAAAAGTGCGATAAAATAGTGGTCTAATTTGAAGGTATGAGACACTGTGATTGTTTTGCAAAAATGATTGATCTGTAGCTCAGAGGTCAGCTGCTTAAATTGTTTGTCTGAAGATTAGATAAATTCGTGTACAAAGCATTATATTGGCTTCGATTTGTTTGTAAAAGATCGATAGACTAAGATGTCTCGGTCGAATGACTAAAGACTGGGATTCAGCAAGGGACTAATAGCTTCTTGGTATTCAATAGATACAGTAATGTCACATGAAAGAGGACTGAAAAGTCCACAGTAATAGAAAATTGCATCTTTTGATCGACCGATCAGCTTCATATATTGTAGGCCATTGTGAGCCACCACTTTTATTTATTTGTTCATCAAGCATTCATATTTGATTTCTTCCTTCTTGTGACCCCTCAGACTTAATCTATTGACCTCTGTCTGGTCAGCTCTCTTGGCAATACTTTACCTGATGAGGTCATATCCAACCCAGAAAACATGTTCCCTTGTCATAAGCCACATCATCTGATAGCATTCACGCACCTCAATGCATTTACAGTCTATTTTCTGATATTCAAAGGTCAACTATAGGCAACCTATCTCCTTACATTGTTCAAAATCATAAACAGTCAGCTTGTTGTCTTCAGCTATCATTACGACCATTGTCTGTTGGCCTGGAAGGATTTTGACGAATTTCACCCTTGCTTGTCCGTTTTTGGGAAGGTTTGTTTTGAGAGGTGGTAATACCAAATGAAATGACATTTAATATAGCAGTCAGATCTAAAATAGAAATTCGCTTCTACAGAGAATATTTAAACCTCCGTATGAAAATTAGATAGCCCCTCACTGTCACCTCCCATAAACATAGCAAAAAGAATATCAACCCAGCATAACTCAATGCTCCCTTCTCAGCAACTTCTCCCAACCGTCACAACTCAGCCATCAACCTCAAGTTAGCAAAGGAAAAGTCCAAAGCAAAAAAATAAAATAAGGACAAAAAGAATGAAACTCGGCTTGAAGACAAAAAAACCAAGAGAAAGTAAAAGAAAAAGCCAACCAGCGAACTGAACAGTACCATCCTTTTCAAAGAAAGCATAGATAGCAGATAGTCTAGAAAAGAAGATTCGACTGTCACTAAGCTCAAATCCAGAACAACTGAGAAGTACTGTCGGCTGAGCTCGAAACCTGAGCTCAAGAATTCATTATATTGCGACTGGCTAACAAAATTGATGCAGGGAAGCACTGTCACTGACAGTCTCAAGGAGAAGAAAAGAAAATCGGCAAAAAAAGAACAAATACAATTCACTCTCCCGAATGAAGAGTATCTCTTCATCGGGGAAGAGTTTTATCACGTCGACAAGTTGTGCCCCACCAAAAGAATTCTAAACACTTTTAGAGATGTTTGTTCGGACTTCAATTATACTGAAAAATTTGTTGCCCAGGATAAAAACGATAAGCCTGTTAAGCTGGATATCAAAAAGAGCAACATATTTTCTGAAGCAAGAAGGCAAATTGAGTTGAAGAGTAAGGAAGCCAAGGCTGTCAAAATTCAGAGGTGGTGGAAAAATATCATGAAAGGAAGGGTCAGTTAAGTGCGAGCTAACCCCGAGCAACAACTTCAGGATGAATTTTATGCCGCTCATGAGTAAAAGGTTAACTTTGAGGATGAGGAAAGTATTGAATAACTCCGAAGTCCTTTCGAAATCGAACAACTAAACCAGTCTCCAATTCATAGTAAGAACACGAATTAGGACTCTATCATTGCCAGCTTCAATTCAATTGAGTCTCTGGAAAAGCATCCCAAGAAGATTATGTTGTCCAAGGAAAATCTCAACAACCTTCTGAATCATGAATACAAGTTGCCTGAATAGCACGAAGTGAACTCAGAGGAAAATGAGTAAATATTCAGCAATTACTATCAGTTCAAACAAAAATAGGACGATAAAGTAGAAAAAACCAAAAATGATGAGGAAGAGGTGGTATTCAGGTCAGAAAATGAAACCACCCTAAGTCCTCCCATGGATCTTTTCAAAGAACTATAGTAAGCCAACAGAGTCAAAGAAATGATCTAAATGCGAATTATGCAGCAAAAAGGACACATGAGATTGCCTGACTCCTATCACAGCAGAGTAGCTATCAGCACCAACATTGTCTCAATCCATAGCTTCCTCATAAAATTCTTCAATTTCTATATCCAACATCATCGTGATGAGTTTATCAACCTCATCAACATGCCCTATGGACACAGCATCACTGCTAGAATCCAACATCTCCACGGCCTGCCTCTTCCGGTAGAGGAGGAGTAAGAAGATGATGAGGGCATTATTTATGGCTTGACCAAGATTATAGACCAGTCTAAAATATCTTAGTTCTACGACTATCTATAGAGTAAGGAGAGCAACAAGAGCAGCGTCTTCAATGCAAACTTGTAGTTGGAAAGAATTCACAGCCAAGCCGTTTTGGACTATTTCAACTAACAGCTGAATTCTTATAGGCCTTACAAAGAAATAAGTACCTTTTTTGATATGTAGATGGAGTGCCTTACCCCTGGAATAATACTTACAAAGCTCTTACCTTCTACTTCGTCACTGAGGAAAACATCGCATAAATATTCTAAAAAACAGAGATTGCCATCCTCAAAAGTTGCTCAATGCTTACTGGAATCCATTTGCCCTATTCTCAACCTATCCCTGTTCAATCCAATCCCTTCGAGTTCAACCTGACAGAGTGGATGGAACAATACGAGTCCAAAAGTCATGGAATGATCCTGTAATACAATGAAGATAAGGAGGCCAAGCAAATCCATTAAGATATCAAAAAACAGGTCTTCGAAGCCGATAGTTAGATCTTTACAGGATTGTTGATGGAGCTTTCCAAAGAGGTCTTTAATCAACTAGCTGCCGAGCTTGTCCTAGATATGGCCAACCTGGACATGTACTGAACAATTTATTGATATTTACTACAAATTTTATGAATACACATCATCACAGCAGAGGAGAAAAGGGATACTCACATACAGAGCAAGTATTACCCCTCGCCAGCTTTATGTACCCTTGATCTCCCCAGTCGATGCCCCAACTATTTTTTATCAGCCAGTATTCTTTTGTAACACCGACCACAAGGACTGCATGATTGACTTCATTTTTGCAGTCATCGTAAATGCCCTCCTTGTAAAACGCCCAAAACAATGCTTCAACGGCCACCGTCACAGGACCATTCAATAAAGATCTATACAGCCCACCACAAGCTATATCTCTGTTGTAACTTGATATTTTATAAGGACCTCCTTTGCTAGTTTTGCAATTTTTATCTTTCCCAACATAAGGATAGGAGTCTTCAGTTTTAACTCCTTTTTGTTTTAGATAGTTAAATGTATACTCGAGCTATCCTCCTTGGCATCCTTTGTTTCCGAATGGAGTGGAACAATCAACTAACTGCTGTTATGAAAGTTCAATTTTGATGCCTTTATCAATCATGTATGCACTTTAGAGTGCTCCTATTGAGGCAAAGGCCCAGCAAGAGCCACACATCAGCTGATTTTTGACCCTTGTTACCTTTCCTTCTTTTCTCCAGTCAATATACACCTATCCTTCCAGAATCAAAGGCTCTTCAATTTTTCCTCTGACAAGAGGAGAACTAATTCTTGTACCCAGGTAGATTTCTCTGAACTACTATTGTGTCAGATCTGCAAATTTATTGATTTTCATTGTATAGTTCTTGTTGGCTTTTGAGTTATGCTGATCTATTCTCTCCTTGTTGTGAAGGAATACCTGCTGTCTGTAAATTTCCTAATTGTTGCTGTAGATCCTTTGATACTGATTTTTGAAGAATTGAAAAGCATCAGAGCTGGCCCTTTGGTCTACAATAATATTGGAAACCATGACCAAGAGTATTGAGAATGCAAATAGAATTTTCATATGCAATTAATAATAACAAATTGTATCTCTTTCAATTTGATGAATCTGCAGGGTCAACTAGCCAACTACATTCTCAGCTCTGACTCCTCATCCTCTAATTAAATCACAACCGAACGCCTCTCTCATATTTTAGAGGACAAATTCCAAGATGAGTATGATGAAGAAAGCATTTTCTCACAGGAATTATTCAGAACAAATATCAAAAAATTGTCATAGGTTATCATCAGTGTCCTCTACAACAGTAAATTACAATTCGTTAAAGTTGAGCAACTGGTTCCCTTCGTCAGCATTCTCCAATATCTCATTCATAATCAATCCTTTGGCTTGCCTGATGCTGTCTTGCTGAGGGTTCAACAGTACGTGATGCTGATGGTGGTCATGCAGAGTGTCGATGTCATGAGGAATATGTTTGAAGATGGAAGAAATTCGGGAGTGGTTGCCAACTTCTATGAAAACATATACAAGAGCGCCTTCAGATACAGAGTTTTCTAGCTTGGCAGAGCCTATGGGCTGAAAATTTAGAATTTTTAGCTTCCCTCCTACCTTTTACAGTGCATAATTGAGCAGAAAGAGAACATTTATTAGAGCTACGATACCAAGGTAACAGCTGAGTGGATCATTCTTTCCTTCATTTACTTCATCCTTGCTACCAAAGGTGATCTCTACAAGCAAAAAGCAATTTTGTCCAAAATACTAGCAAAGTACAATAGTTTAGCTTTCTCTCACTTCAACCGCCAAATAAATGGAGACTAACTATGCCACTTCTACAACAATACAATTCTCAGGCTCATCGGCAAACTTTAGGCTAAGGAAAGTGAAAGGTTGATGGACGAGGTGAAGACAGATATAGATGTAATTAACCAGTATCTGGTGAGTCCTATCCAGAACGAAAATAATACAGTGCTGGATAACGTCATTTTCTCTTCCAGTTGGGAAGTGTGATAGTATAGGATGCATAATATCAATACAATCATATAGCCTTTGATGGGTTGTTTCGCACCCCTTTGCTGCCTAGAGTCTTGGTTGACACTAATAGATAGCTCATTCTACCCCAACGCAGCTCCAAATCTATCAGTTGCTTTTCGTTCAAGTGGTAAAAACCCTTTTCGAAGTCTATTCCCTAGCTGACTACTCCCGCTAATCCGTTCATATTAACTTTAGAGTATATTCTTCCCTAAAAGCAGAATCCTAGACCTTCGACCTCGAACAGACCTGCAGCCTGGGATTCAGCAGTATTCCAACTGTCAAGCAAGTTTGCTGGTCCCTCAAGTATTTTTCCAAGCACAATAAGCCTCATGTCGATAGACTCATCAATAGGCACAGGAATGTACATGACTCTCTCTACTCCCTAAAACTCTTCCTTTTTATGCTTCCTCTGCTCAAACACAAGAATATCCTTCCTTTAGCAAACCTCAAGTTTTTTCTCGCCAAAAGGAGACTGACTTGATCTGATCAACTGAACCAAGTCAATGAGATGAGACACACTTCCGAAGCATCTCTAGAACCTTGCTCCTCCTTTCTTTGGTACGGCCTCCTTATTATCATAGGTCTCAATTTTTGTAGAAGTGACATGAATCTCTTCCTGTGGATTACGGCTCAAGTGTATTTTTTAGGTGTACTTTCCATTTGATAAATTTGCTATAATTTTATTGATAGGGTCATACTGGTTCATCTGAGGCGGTTTGAGCACAAATACCATTTTAGGCTTGATAATGTGATAAATCTCGTAGAGTAGAAACTCCCCCAATCCTGTGGTATATCCCATCGTATTGACCACCAACCTTTTTCCGAACCAAATATTTCTGTAACAGGCATGCAAATATCTGATTGCCCTAAGGTATGTCTGTAAGTTGTTTACAGGTGTCAGCTAACCTATCCATATTCTTTTGATTTGCTATCCAAAAATGAGACTGACACAGCCGTCGATGCTAGCATTTTTACCAATATCGCAGTCGAGCAAAACAACATCTCTGTTGTTTGATTGGAGGTAATTGCATAAGGTACTTTTCCCTGTATTCTTTGGCCCAATTATCATCAAACTTTATGCCTTGCTGACAGAAGCTGGCAATCTGGGCCATATTATATCCTTCTTTTATGCCTTTTCTGGCTAGCGATTATTTTAGCAATGTTATGCTTGCATTTATTATTAGGCAGATGGAGACTCAGAGTAGGAGATGAGGTCAACAAAGCCTTACTGGAACACGTTGGTTCTCTCCTCTTCTTTTGGCTGAAGTTGTTTCTTCTTCTCCTTCTTTATATGCTTGCCCTTCTTGTGATTCTGATTGTTGTTCATTTTATTATAATGACTCATGAGACTATTTACTGCATGCCTTTCATGGTCTGCCCAATGTCAGTGGAGAAGGATGTTTCAGCTGTCTTGGGACATTTCAAAAAACG
>Ga0100402_1004455_pt1 | contig 14800 bp, 16 predicted proteins | sample CryGeyme20150102_FD_80419 | JGI IMG/M metagenome (GOLD analysis project Ga0100402, IMG submission 80419) | Groundwater microbial communities from Crystal Geyser aquifers in Utah, USA - Crystal Geyser metaG 2015-0102 | ecosystem: Environmental > Aquatic > Deep subsurface > Groundwater | place...
ATCATGATCGGTAAGCACAGAGTTAGGTTACAAATATGGGATACTGCTGGCCAGGAGAAGTTCAAGACCATCACTCAGACATATTACAGAGGAGCCATGGGAATAGTATTAACTTTTGCTGTCAACTAGCGAGAGACCTTCGAGGATATACAAAACTGGGTCAAACAAATCAAAATGCATGCTTCTTAAAATGTTACCAAAGTTCTGGTTGGCAACAAGGTCGACATCGAGGATAGGCAGGTCAGCTATGAAGAAGGACTGGAGCTTGCCTCTTCCATGGGGGTCAACTATTTCGAAACATCAGCTAAAACTGGTGTTAACATTGAGTAGCTTTTCACAAGCATGGCCGAGGAGATAAAGGGTAAGCTTGATGAAGAGGAGAAGGTGGGAGTGATATCATATACGGGTAGCAAATTGCTGAACAGACAGAATACTGAGGCTTAGAAGAAAGATGATTGCTGCTGATATTTATGAAGTACTCAATAATATTTAATCAATCATTATGAACACAGTGCTGCGACTTGCCAATAGGTTTGGTGCCCTCAACGCTCAATACCAACGCAACAAATCCCTCAATGCGGTCAGATTCGAATCACAAAATATTATCTGGGATCACGAGGAGGTCAACTTCCAGACACAGGCATTGGCAAAGGGATTGACATCTCTCAACTTTCAAAAAGGCGATAATTTCTTGCTTAGAGTCCCGCCTGCTCAACAATCAGAGTCTTACATCACCAGATTAGGAACTGCTGCTATTGGTGCAAATGTTATCCTTTCGCAGGGTAGGACTGAAGCTGAGATTGGAGATTAGATCAAGAACAACAATGTCAAGGCTATTGTTTTTGAGCCTACCTTGGCAGTTGGAGAGAATCTCTTCATTGATGTCCTGAATAGCCTTGTTCCTGAGTTGGCCAGGACCAAAAACGGCCAGAAAATCAGCTCAAGCAAGTTCGGCTCTCTTTCTGCTCTCATCCAAACCAACTTCTACTCTTACCCAGGAGTATACAAATTCAGAGTAAACCTGTATCTATTTAGAGCGTACTCAACTATGCAAGTGACAAGTACTTCAAGCTTCCCAATGAAGCCTCATACGAACCTCTGAATCTTGGCGACTCTAGTAACACTATCTTCGTCACTTCACCCGCAAGTGATTTTGGCTTCAGAGCTGGTGTTTTGAACTCAAGCATCAATGGAAGATATGTAGTTGTTGTTGAACCTCACAATGTCAATAGAATTGCTGAATTCCACAACAACAAAGTCGATTTGGTGGCAACTGAAGAAATTCCTAACTTAAACGAGAATATCAACGTCTTTGTGGAGAAAGGATCAGATTTATTCCAAGGCAGAAGCAACAGAGTCGAGCTCTGATCTAAGTGAAATCATCTATAACCTATTCTATCCAACATTGTAGGGTTTTATAATCATTATAACATACAGATGGGCTGCACCATCTCTTAAGAAAATGCTGATAAAGCAGAATTACCTTCCAAAAGATACGAAGCACGATAACAGCTAGGAAAGGGAGATAGAGGGCAAGTCAATCGGGTATTTGACAATGTTCATAAAAAATAATGTGCCGAAAAACTTATCAGCAATATTCCTTCAGATGTCAACTTGAAAGATAAAGGCAGTGAAACAGTCAAATCATTTGAAAAAATGAAAGAAATGAAACACAAAAATATAGTCAGTTATGACAACATGTTCGTGAAGGATGGTCAGGCTCATCTGTTGATGGAACTGTCAACCAAAGGAAGCCTATAGCAAAAAATAGAGCTCAAGGGAAGAATATCTGAATTTGCAGCAGCAAAGTATGCCAAATAGATCTTGGAAGGATTGGCCGAACTTCACTCTCACAACTTGTTTCACAATAATTTGAAACCTAGCAATGTTTTGTTCTTTTAAGCAGGAACAGTCAAAATATCAGATTACTGCATTGGAGATATCCTTCGAAAGCATTAAGTCAGTCAATCAGGTATCTTCAAGTGGACTAACTATCCGTATATGGCACCTGAAGTTGTCAAACAACTAGGAGTGTCGACCCTTTCTGATGTGTGGAGTGTTGGATGTCTGCTTATCTATATGATATCTGGTAGCGCTCCTTGGAGCTATCTCGGTCCAGAAGAGGAAGTTTTCAAACAGTTGACAAATATGGTTGTGCCTCCTCACCCTCTTGGAATTACAGTAGCATGCGAAAATTTTCTAGATAGTTGTCTTCAAATCATACCGACGCAAAGATCAAGCGTTGCTGAGCTTCTGAGTCATCCCTTCATCACTGGGATACCATCTTCACCGAAATCGAAAATATCAAAAGAAAGCATTGATCTAAAATAAACTGCAGTTAGAGAAACTCAATAGTCAAATCCAAAAATGGCCTCCAAACAATCCCTCTAAATCAAGCGGTAAAGGCTACACACTTATAAGGGTTTCAGCCAGAAGATAAATCTTGATGACAACATTATTGTAGTTGGAGAAGATGGACCGCCTTAGCAGCTGTCCTCTTGCGATCCTTCTAGGTTTTCAATGAATCATCAATCGATTGAATATGAGGATGAACCCAATGTAGTGATGGTGAACAACAAAAAAGTGAAATTGTCACCTAAGAAGTACAAGAAGCAAATGAGAAATTATGTTGAATCTACTGGCGAGTCAGAATGGATCTCACCTTCAAGAGTCAGAATGAATACAGTAAATTAACATGGAAGGAATCATGCCTATTCTAACAACATTGAAAATATACTTAGAAATCAGACTAGAGGAGCATCGACTAGCTTCCAATAAATGGACAGGTATGATGATGTTCCAGGCAAAGGAATGAGAATTGTGACAGAACCTGAAGAAGTAGATAGATCATTTTTCAAAAGGCCTTTAAAGTTGATCAAGAGAAGGGTGATGGAGAAAAAAGCTGAGGCTAACTTTGAAAGAAGTATTAGCGAATATACAAAAAAATATTCAGCAGCTGAGGAACTTTGGAAAATGCATTAGTAGAATCAAGGCGAATTGTCGAGGGCCAACTCTAACTCAAAACATGAAGATGTCATTATAGACACATAAATATCGAGAGCAGAGAGAGACAGGTACAAATAATACCAAGAGTTCACGGATAAAAAAAGGCATGAGGAACGCTTGAAGTGGGAGCTATAGCTGGTCAAAGGCAAGTAATTGCTGAAAGAGGAGCCAAGGTACAAGTATAAGTATTTGATTAAGTGAAATGATTTTTTTGTAGTTTTCAAGAAGTGATAAAGCATGAATATCAACGAATTTTATTACTCCTGGGAGGTATGTACTTCTTGTCCACACTGCTCAAAGTCGGTAAATTGCTGCTGTTTTGGTTGAGCGCGTGAAGGATATCTCTGCCAGTCGAACTGCAAATTTTGGTCGGTCTTTTGCTTTTAAGCTCTTTGCGTTTGAGCATATTGTTATCATTGAAATGGGTTGAATTTACAGTGGGGATAAAGAGCTTGTTGAAGACATCCTCCTTGTTTTCCAACTCAAGTTGAACATACTTGATTTATTTTTACAAATTTTCGTAATCTCTTTCTTTTTTGGACAATTTAGTTTTCAGAAGAATGATCTATTCCAGATCTTAGACTTTACTCTGCCTGTTTTCAATGCAGGTTTTTATCTCTTCAATGTTACTCCTATAAAGCTCGATTTCATTTGATCGTATTTCCTCGATAGTTTTAACAGAAGCTTCGTACTTCTTTGTAATTTCCAGTTCCTTTTCGTAGAACAGCTCAATTCGATTTTAGACATCTTCTTCCCAAGCTCTTTTTAGTTTCTCTTGCTCTTGGATTGATTCCTCTAGTTCCTCCATGTGTTGCTGGTTGATCTTCAAAATCTGAGCTTTGATTTGCTATATTTCAATTTATTTAGATCTGACCTTCTCCTTTAGCTCCCTAATGCTTCCTTCAAGTTTAGAAATGTTCGAACGGAGATCATAAATTTCACCAAGATGTCTGTTTCTTTATTTTTTGTGTTATTCCTGTAGTTTCTCATTGGCTCTAACTTCAGCATTTTTCTCACTCTTTACACCCAAAATGATAGATTCAAGTTCCTCTCTCAGTGATTTTAGTTTATTTTCACCGTCAAGAGTCATTCTGGCAATCTCAGTGGTATATTTTAGTTCCATTGATGTCATTTTGTTCTTGTATGATTTCTCCAATTCCCTAGTTTCTTTCTAATGCTTTTGTTTCATTTAAGCAATCATTTTTTCATACTTCTCAACAGTCTCTTCTCTTTCAGTATTGTGCTTATTTTCCAGCTCCTTTTAATGTTTGCTAATCTTTTCTTAGCATTCCTTTTGAAACTGTTTGATTTGTTCCTGACATTTCTGGGAATGTTCATCAATTTTATTGATCCATTTTTTGCTATTTTACTCATGGTCTAGTTTCTACTTTTGATGTTTCTCTTGCCACTTCCGGATCTACTTCTGCACGCTGATTTCATACAGAGCCTTTTCCTCAGCTTTATCCTCGATAGTTTTTCTGAGCTAGAATTCATAGTCTGCCTTGATAATTCTAATTTGTTTATCTCTTTGGCTGCAAGCTTCACAACTCATTCGATATAACGATCAAATAATTAATAATATACTTAGTGGTCTCTCCATTGACCTAAAGAATAAAACAATGCCTTTAAAGAAGAGAGGGCAAATCACTTTTTGGAATTCTTTTCTTCTTTTTAGTCAAAAAGATCTTTCTGTATTTGCAGTTCCTTATTAACTAAGCTTTTGGAGCTTTCGGAGATATAGCCGGCGATTAGTAGCTAGTCAAGAATGAAGTAGGTCTGAATAGGAAAAGGTTCACTTTATGGAAGTTAAAGATAAGATCTAACTCGCAAACATTGCCGAAGTATTTATCCAGGATCTCAACAAAACTTTGCATCAACTCCAGAACAACCATTTCGTTTTGATCTTTGTCGACAATTGTTATGAAATAGAGACTTGCGAATCTCTTGTAAACTATCTTGTATTCCTTGTAGTCCAGAAAGTTGCACATCTTGGGCTGACGGGTAATGACTAACTGATTCACCTCTCTGGGTAAAAATAGGCTTACTTTAGTATCTTTTGTCGCTCGTGTTGGCTCAAGAAATCGGTATACCATTTTGTTAATCGGGACCTTCCGTGTCTGCTGATCAAGAAGAAGCAATGGATCATTTTCAGAACAAATTCTCTTACGATTATAACTCAAATCAATCGTGGCAGCATTACAAATAATTGAATCTCAGATATAGTTAAAAAAGATCTATTCTCATTTTCTCTTTGCCTTCTTTGATCTGGTGGGTTTTTTGTCTTCTTTTGGAGGTTGCTTCAACTGTTATTTCGGATCTTTTTCTTTCTTTGTTGGAATTTTCCTTATTAAGGGTGGTTGTTTTATCGAACGATCACTTAACGTATCATAGAGCAAAAAGCTAATGCCGATGATGACCATGAATAATACTATTTTCAGCTTGTAGCTAAAAGTTGATTTTTTATGTCCTTCGTCATCGGTTCTATGATGGGTCTTCAATAGTTAATCCACCTTTTTTATTTAGGCCTACGGCAAACTTGATATTTTCTTAAGCAAAGCTGCAGAAGGAACGTCCTCAAATGTATCTTTTTTGGTCATAGCAGGTGATGTGGTTTCTTCGTTGCCTCCAGGGACTGGACTCAGGCTTAGATACTCAAGTTTTTTGAGTTTATCTTCTTTCTTTGAGATAGTCAAGGAAGGAGGTCGGAATCTAGATCGAGCTTGGCTTCCAGACATCCGATTGCTTTCTGTATCTTTGAGAGGTTCTTATTCAGTTGGATTGCTGGTCTGTGTTTTGATAAGCTCTTGTCTGACAATTTCCTAATTTGAATGCTCGTACTTGGACACATGAATTTTGTAGTCAACGCTAGACATTTCAGATTCATACTTCTCAACAAACATGCACTTTTTGCTAGTTTTAAAATCGTTGATCATACGGTGAACAGGCAATGCAATAGAATGGACCACCCCATCTTATAGACCTTTGATTTAGTATTTGAGGACAAAAGTATTGGCAGGTACATCGCTAGTTGATCTGAATTTAAATGAGCTAATGGAGCTGAGATCGATTATTTTTTGGTCAGCGTATATTTTTTGCACTTCTGTTTGAAAGAATGCCGAATTAGGTTCGACTTATCGATGTGCTTCAACGAGAGTAACTCGGAACATGCCATAATGTGGAATTGGTTATTTGAGGCTAAGAGAGGTAACAACTATTTCAAATTGATACTCGGTATTCATATTATTAATAATAAAATGACTTTAACTTATATTTTAAAAGCAAATAAAAAGGATAATAGTTTGAGTGCAATTATGGTTCGAGAAAATAATCAAGAGAAGAAATCGTCACATCCATCGTTTTGCCTTGAATGTTGATTGTAAGAAAATTCGTTGTCAATGTTTGGGTAATCCTCAAAAAAATTTCCTTCTCCTACGTTCAATAATTCATTGAATTGAGCGTCTAAGACCTCGTTTCTAGCCCGAGATTCACTGTTGCCATGAATTTCCTCATGTTATCTTTTTAGCTGTTCTTCAAATTTCAGGTTCTACTCTTAATAGATCTCTGCACTTTAACGACGACGTCTGGGAGCTTAAGGTTGATATTATAGTTTTTCAAAGACATGTTCTTCCTCTTCTGGCATTTTTTTGACCTCTGTTTTTAGATAAACTTGTTGAACTTCCGACCTGGTTCTTTTACTCCTCATGTATTATGTGATAAATTTATCAACATGTTTGTTTAGCCCAATTTCTATCAAAATTTAACTGTTGAGTTAGGAAAATTTTTTGATATATTCCTATTGAGCTGCGATTCCAGGATCAGGAATTTGAATTCTCTTGTTAATGGCTGTTCTTTTCACTTTGGAAGCAGACCTTTTGGCACCCTAAGACTGCTCCTGACTTTGCTGCCCTCTTTCAAAATTTTCCGGATTTATTTTTTCATTTTCTTTTAATTTTTTAGAGGTCAGCTCGCGATCGAAAGGCTCCTCAACTTAGTCTTGCTATCCAACCACAGGTGATTTTCGAGTTTTATTGTTCTTAAAAATATTGTCTTATTGATCGAGTTCTTAAAAAAAATATTTATTCTTTGATGGATCGGCATCCAAACTTATGTATTTTTCGATATTTTCATAATCTGGGGAATTATTGACCTCCTCCTTCACTTTTGCCTTCTTTGGAGGCTTGATTGGTGCAGTCTGAAGAACAGAAACTTTAGGTTTAAAAATTTGTGTAGGATTGGGGTTTCTGTAGGTTGTAGGAATTACAATTCCTCTGGAGATTGGTTCTTCACGATTTTTGAGAGCAGAGTGAGCTTTGGGAAAGTTTGTAGCTGAATCTTTGTGCTCTTCCTCGTTGGAGAGTGGTTATTTGGGAACTTAAGGGTGGTAGAACTGGTGAAGACTGTTTGCTCCTCCAAGTTCAAACTTGAAGCTAAGCTGTTTTGTGGGTCGGTTGTCAGGTTGCTCCTTCTCCTCTTTGGATGGTTCGCTCTTGTAGCGAGGTTCCATGGTATCTGATCTCATCTTTTTAAATATAGTATGAGCAAATGAAGACGATGTCGATTTGTATTAACGAATTGATATATTTCGCTCACTTTTTAAGGCTCCTCCCAATGTCCATATTATAATGCCCTCCCGAATTTTCATCAGCAGCACAGAACAACGGCAACTATACAAGGTAGCTTAAAATGTGCAAAATGATAAGGTAGGAAGTCATCAAAGTGTGTACTCTTTCTTAACCTTTGAAGGAGGAAGCAAAGTATCGATTTTACCGAGAGATGCTAAAGTTGGGCGGCCATGCGGACAGTTAAAAGGAGCATCCATCTTGTACAGACTGTCTAGCAGACCTCTCATTTCAGTTGGTTTCAGAATATCACCTACTTTGTAGGCATTTTTGCAAGCAAAGGTCGCCATGGCAAATCGTTCATTTTCAGAATATGCGTCTGTATCCTCATGCCTCTCATTGTAGAGCTTATCGATGACGAAAAGGAAATCCTCTTCTGTTAGAGCTTTGTTATAAACCTCAGGCACTTTGATCAGCTTCACTGTAGTTTGCTGAGCCTTCTTGGCGACTATCTGGAACTACCAGCCTTCTTTCTTGATCAATGCCTGCTTCTACACCAAAGTTTCTCTGTAGTAGTTGGGTAAAGTGATCAAGATGTCGACATCAACGGAGTATCTCTTTTAGGGTGTAATCATATACTGCAAGAACAGAGATTTTTCAGAAGCAGCATGCTGGTCAACCAAATAAATATATCCTTCATAGTGGACCAATATGAAGCCATCACCAAAGTTGCCAAGAATGTCACAGATTGAGAATACTTTTTTGTGGAAGACAGAATCTGTGGTATCTTAGCTGGAGATATTGAGTGTGTCTTCATTGAGTTCCTTTTATTTGTAGTAATCCGACATGTAGGCTGGAAATTGCTGACTTTGGAACCTAGGCTTCATTCTGACAAATTATAATAATTGGACTCACAGCAAACATCAGAACCAGGCCCTGAAAATGAAAAATGGATATAATTTCACACATATGACAAACTATGTAACAAAAACCTCATTTTTTTCTTTATTTTTACCCGATTTTGATTAATCAAAATATAAAAATTTAGACGATAAGTATGTCAAATCATTGAATGATCTTGATCTCATCACCTCTGGAGGTCATCTCGATAAAGGGGTATATTTCTTCTTCAATTTATCTCAGGGACTCAGAACCAGCGTATCTGCTGTTGACATACCATACCACATCTTTTGACTTCCTGTCGATGAACATAGTCAATATGTCTCCATTCTTGATGTTAGTGAATCTGGTCTTGCGATATGATGGCAGGATACCTAATATTTTTCCACTGTAGATTTATCCGTCTTTACAGTAGAAGTACAACATTTTGGAATTGTCACAGTAGACACAGTCCTGACCTACCTTATAGTCAGGCATCACTCCTACGGAAATCATTCCGTACAAGGTTTCCACAACCTGAATCTGAATATAGTGTATGCTATTCTCGGGGATAGGTTCAAAGCTCGTAAACATTTTGACTTAATCCGATTTTTTCTTGACAACTCCATCTCTTGTCACTTTGAAGTGTTCTTTGAAGCTAAGAGTGTTGTTAATATCAAAATCAAAGTGTTGGCTGTATTTTCTGAAGATGTGCATACTTTTCTCCTCTTTGATCAATTCATTCATATGGATGTCGTATATTTCTTCCTTCAAGTTTTAGTAGGACTAGTTGAGTTCAAAAAGGAAGTCCTTCTCTTTTGATAGCAGTTTGTGTAAATATTTGATGTCTTCCTTGGCCACGTTATTACTGTGTTCGAGTTCGCTAACTCTGTGAAGGAGGTTGTTATATGTTTCAAGGCCAGCGACTGCCAGAAAGGCAACCAAGCAAATAAACAAAATACATGTTCCAACAGCTATTCCTCTGTTGATTTTCTGGTCTGAGTTGAGTTTGTCGAGTTTTGTTTCGTATACTTCCACTTGCGCCTATTTGAACTTTGCCATCATTCGTTCTAACTCCTTCTCAGTCACCAGTTGAGTCTATTTCATGATCTGCGAGTTCTCGCTCTTGGTGAATTTGACAAATTTGGGAGGAGAGTCATCGTAGTAGGTGTCGTTGAGGGTCGATTCTGTTTAGTTTTTGTCTTTGTCACTCATACTAAAGAAATAATAAATTATCAGAAGTTTATTCTATGCTATTGATTTAGTGCCTCAACCAAGATGCCTCCTAAACCTGAGATGAATATTCAGGGCCTCTTGTACATTTGATCGAGTCAATAGGGCAATTTCAAGATAAAGTGACAGTTTATAAATTTGCCATTTTGAAATAAGAAGGGCTCGCAAAAGTGGGAGATGGATTTATCAACAAGTATCATAATTTAATGATGAAGGAGGTGGAATAAGCTCACGATAGTTTGCATGAAGTGCTACCTGCCCTTTCGATTGCTGAGTCAACCCAAATCAAAAGCATCAATCTCAATGAACTCATCAAAATTCATCGTTACCGCCAGAAATATGATATCGTGGATCCGAAGTTCAACAAGTAATTCTGAAACAAATACAGTTCCTACATTCACATTGAGAACAAGATACAACCAATTGAGATTTATTATCAATATGATCGGTTCAGATCCTATATCTAGGACCTGAATATGGTTTATTTCAAATAAATCTAATTCAGCGAAAATGTCAGGCTAGAATATATCATCAGAAGACTCGATTTTACTCTCTATGGAGAGGACTATAGTATTTGTTGGTCTATTTATAGATTTTAAAGAATTTCTCAAAGAAAATGAAGTCTACGAATACATATAGAACAAATTTTGCCATGAGATCATTGAAACTGTGGAGTAGACAACAAACTAAAGAAAAATACTGGATGTCAGAAATCAAATATTCCTCACATATTTATACAATCAACTGTACGAATAAAAGTATAACTTTTCAGAGTCCCAGAAATAACTGATCAAACAAAAAATAAATAAAGTATATTAATAGCTGGAGAGTAAGCTGAAGAACCGAAATGAGCGATAATAAACAGAGATATAAATATCTTTGAGTCGGCAACAATGTGCTGTTAACAGTCTGACTAACCAATCATAAAAATCTCTTTAGAAATGCTAAGAATAATAAAATTAGAGCAATCTCATCAAATATCTTAAAGATCACCTGAATGACCCCTCACATGAATAGAAATAAGGTAACATACAGGAGAGTATCAACTGCTTCTGGGAGGATCTAATTTATGAAGAGGAGCTTTCTCTAAAATTGGTATAAACTGAACTGTAAAATGAGTATTTGAAAAATCAGATAAACGATCCTGCCCTCAGCGAATAAAACAACACTCTTCAAAAATTAGAATATTTGTATCAGATCAATCTGGAGTACATTAAAGAATTGGAAAAACTTAAAGTAGCAAACAATAGAAATCGGCATTTATTCAAAAAAATACAAAGAAATGTTGGGCTTGAGTATAGCTCAGGAAGCAAATGTATTGTTCCTGCTGAGGCCTGTCCTATAGCATAGTGTTTTTCAAGACCTTTAATCATACCGACTGAGTAGGAATTGAATAACAGGCGAGTTCAGAAAGTAGATGACACTGAAACAATCAAGAAGATCCTATTCAAGAGCATAGAAAAACTAAAAAAAAGACAAATAGCTGACAGCATAGAGAAGGTTTATGATATTGACAGAGATGAAAGCAAAGGTTCCAAGCACTATGGAAGCATTTTGTATACTGTTTGCTTTGAGTATGGCCTGGAACTCTAGGATGCCACCTTTGCCGAGCAATAATTCCTTGAGCTGAACGATCTAAGAGAAGAATCGACTTTGACTTCATACCTGACACCAATGAAATCCAAATATTCGTATATTTCTCACAACATCTACACATTCCTTCGAATCGAATAATAAGATTTTCCTTATGACAAGTTGACAAATAATAATGAGGAGGTGCTAAAAAAGATAAAAAATAAGATATCAAGACACCATAACATTGGCAAAACCGAAAGGATGGATTATTACTATGACTAATTCAAAATTTGTCACAATTGCAGAAATTTATGTTCTATGCCTTTCCTGAAGCATTGTAAAAAGAGAGTGAAATTACAAGAAACTACAAAATAATAGTAGGAATCTGACAGTGATGGAGATTCTCTCTACACTGAAAAAAAATTCAAAAGTAGAAGAAGTTCAGCACATATCATCTAGTGCTAGCGTTATTTTTGTATTTTTTGTGTTAACAGTCAATTTGGAGGCAAACTTTTCAATGAGAAAGGTTGGTGCCCAGCTTGTCTATAGGCCTGTCACTGCAACATCTGTCTCCGAGAAAGAATGATAAAAAAATTGGTAGATTTGTATGGTTCATTAGGAGGGGATCTCAACAAGATTAAAAGCTAAAAATAGATAGTTGATAGCATGAAAGTAAGAAGAGCAGATGAGGTCAACTATGAGGACGAATATGAAAGCTAAAGTTTGGATTTAGAAGATCTCGATTCCAAAGTTTTTGACAATATGATAAGGAAAGAAGTGATGAAGGGCTACCTAGCAAGAGATGTATGCCTGTCACTCCAGCAACAGGAGTAAATCATGGCATTGGTGGTCGATCGATAAAATCTCAAATATGAAGACCTTCTCACTCAGAAGAGCATCTTTCGGCACAAAGTTAAACACTTCGGGTTTAGCTTTGAACAGTTAGATAAAGTAAACTAGGAGGAAGAGTATCGCCGACTAAGATAAAAACGGGTCAAATTAGATGAGTAGAGGGCATAAAAATTGAAGAAAAGGCAGACTATGGTCCTTAGCAAAAGCAAAGAAAGCCGAACTAGGCGTAAATCTCCCAGCCGCTAGGACGAGTTTGAATATTTTTACAATTTGCCCATTTCTGACTCAGAAGGAGAGTCAAGCTCCTACCATATCAGTACAATTTCCTTAATATTAGAAAAAAGGAAGAACAAGGAAAAGATATACGAACCAGAGTACAATTTTTGATAAAGTCCACCCATCTCATTTTACTCGTATAACTTTATTTGACAAAATAGTATTTATCGTTAAAATAAACATTAATGCGCTCCAGATCTGTCAAACCTAGAAGATTGGCCATAACAGAGCATCTCGATAGCAGTTCTGAGTGGAATATTTCCAATGTTCTCACCGAAAAGAATCGCAATACTACATTAGGTTTCATTTCGACATGTTCTAAGCCATTCAAGAAAAATAATCTGACGAGCAAGGCATTGACCTCAAAGATACAGAGAATGCCATTGACGAATATCACGAATAATTGTAACATGGCTAATACAACTTCAATTTTTTGCAACTCATTCATCAAGAAGAGGCCCAAACAACAGAAGTCAAACATTGAACAGCTAAAAAAATAAATTTAATATTTGGAGCAAGAATAGTCCGACACCAATCAATTCCCAACCAACGAAACTTTATTCTAAACCACCAACTCTTTTATTGAAGACCGCAGAGGAAGCATGATTAGTATTAACTAAAGTATCAAACAAAACAGCAAAGCTTTCATCATTGCTCCCATCCACTGTAGCCAACATTCTTCTGAGATGAAACTCAAACGTAAATACTTTAGAAGCAAGGAAAAGCAAAGATCAGTGTTCAAGCAACATGAGGATAAGGAGAGGGAGGAGCGAATGTTTTTGAAATTTTAGTTGATCGCTCCTTATCGCAAATATTTTCAATCAAACAGATTCAACAAAACTAAAAATTGTACAATGAAGATCGACCAAGTGCTTGGTAAGAGGATTATCAAACTTTAAAAATATCCCTTTGAGGAAGAAATGTGATAATATCTATATCATCAGTATCGTGCTGAACGATTCGTCACTTTATCGATAAATTTTGATAGCGAGTAGCTCTGATAGAGATGAGGTTTCATGATCAGGTCAAAAGGTGTAGTTTAGGAGTGATCGTCTTCAACCTAATGTTTGATCGATTTCAATTTGGCGAAGTACCTGTTGTTTGCTTATCTAAGTTTTTATCTGCGGAAAGCTTTCTACATGTTTTCTTTTTCATTTTCACAGTAGTCATCTTCATCGATGTTTTTATTCTCTTTCACATAACTTTCCTTGATGAAATCATATTTGGGAAATTTTACACTTTTGTTCTCCTTTATTTTGGGTAATTTAATAGAAGAATCTGCCATTTTCCCATCGGCTCGGAACAGCTTACTTTCATGTTCCAGCAATCTACTGCCACATGAGCAAGACCAATTAGTCACAAATCCTACACAGCATACACATTGAAGGCACTTGCGGTCAACTGGATCATGTCTAAGAGGAGAATGTTTGCACAAACACTTAATCGATTTGCCAGGGATGTACTTGAACTCTTGACAGTTGCAGTTGTCAACCACACATGATAAATTGTTCTGATTACCGTTTAAATGTTTTCCCATGTTGTGACCACAAAAGCATAGATCGAGTCGTTTGAGTATACGACACTACTTTCCGAGATGGCTCAAACTTTTGACCATAAAGTTCGGTGGTTCATGATTGGCTTTTTCGAGAGTATTTTTAAGTTCAGCTGCAAAATCTTTTTTATGCTTGACATTTCTCTTCATCTGATTGAATTGGAATGCCACTTCAATATACAAATACTATGAATCGAAAATAATCTCTTTATAAAAATCAGCAGAATGGTCTCTTGAGAACATCTTTAACTATGCTGATCATCTATGAACATTGGACCTCTGAAGAACAAAGGAATAAAAAGAAAACAACAAATGCTGAATGATACCTCTTCTTAGTAGAGCAGTTAATCTGAATTTGTTGCTAGAAAAACAAACAATAGAAAAATTAATGCAAGATCCAGTAAAACCAAAACTGTAAGGAGTAAAAAAGAGAAGGAAGAGGTGGATAATGTAGCAAAGGCTAAGGAGCCATAAATAAAACATAAGAGATCAGAATAGGATTAATAAAATAATTCGGAGTCATAATCGAGCAGTAACTCATAAACCGAAGCCATGTTACCTTTGCTTGTAAAGAGAAAAATGGTTGTGTAGTCATAATCCTCATCTTCAGTTTCTGAATAGTCATCTTCATCATCGTCAGAATAAGAGTAGTAAGAATCCTAGAAATCGAGCCAACCTCCAAACAAAAAGAATAAAAAACCCTAGTAGAAGCCTAATTTTTCAGGGAAAAAGTAAAATAGAGGCCAGCAAGTTTCACCTCAAGAAAATGAGCCAAAAAAGCTAACAAGGCACTCTGATCCATAAGCTGTTCTAGAATAACCAGATGCCAGTTTTTAAAGGAAACTAAAAAACAAGTTAAAGAAAAAAC
>Ga0100402_1004456_pt1 | contig 14798 bp, 11 predicted proteins | sample CryGeyme20150102_FD_80419 | JGI IMG/M metagenome (GOLD analysis project Ga0100402, IMG submission 80419) | Groundwater microbial communities from Crystal Geyser aquifers in Utah, USA - Crystal Geyser metaG 2015-0102 | ecosystem: Environmental > Aquatic > Deep subsurface > Groundwater | place...
GAGGCCACTCGACCCAGCTGTCGCCCGAACAAAAGAGCCTAAATCCCCCCTAAGTTCAAAAAAAGAAAACATGTTTTTAAAAAAAAAAAAAAAAAAAAAACATCTCCTTTTGGGTCATCAGATATCTTCGCACACAAGTAACAATGAAGGGATGTACCTAGACGTGTGAGATTTCCACCGTACTTGAAGACGAGCTGTAATGATATGCAACGCTTTTTAGTATTTCTGTCTTCGTCAGTGTACTCTTCCCACTTCGATGGCTTTAACTGAAGCTTTCGATTCATTCCTGCAATGCGCCACCGCTCCAGAATATCCCGGATATGTCTTAAATGAACACGGAGACTTTTGTCTTTTTCGTTAGCTGAACCGTCCTTCGACTTTTTGTCGAGCTCATTCAGTGCCTTTCGTACAGTCTCCAGGAATTCAATCATAGGCCCCTTCGCTTTAACTTTCAATTCTTTGGTGCAGTCTTTTGAATGCTTGTGGAAGTATTTAAGAATAAGAGGATCATTCATTTTCACCTTCAGTTTCTGTTTCGGCGTTCGATCTCCGTGGCGAATGACAGCAATTACACATCTGAGTTCCTCTTCATGCGAATCTAACATACTGGTAACGCCGTCATTTCTGTTTTCACGTGCATGGGAAGAGTCAAAATCGCCAACCTGCGAGCTGGTTTCCGATGGGCACATGGAAGCTGGCTCAGATGCAAGCTGATTCGGGATCTCACGAACGGGAACAGCTCCATCAACAAGAGTTGCCGCAGCAGTGGCCAAGACGTCGGCAGAGCTTGATCGAAAAGGCGAAGTTGGGGTTCTCGTTTTGCCTTTTTTGCAGCGGCCTTCACCTTCCTCGTTATCATCGTCGCTGTCTGCCTCATCTTCTGCAGGAGCTCCCTGAAGCATACGAGTGGCCCGAGAGAAAATCGTGCGGGGTCCCTTCTTTTTCGAAGAATATTCTATGCGATTGACATTTGCAATCAACGGATCCAGCGTCGAAAATCCAACGGAAGAGCCGGGCTTACACGTCGCAAGGATATGTTCCATCAAAATCTGTGCACAGTCATCGTAGTACTTTCGGCTGTTTTTAACGAACGAAAATCCATTCACATCGCAAACGTAGGACACCACCTGATCCTTCACTTGTACTCGGAGCAAATCAAACCCACAAACAAATTGTTTAAAGACCAAAACAATGCGTCTCGCAATCTCTTTTTCGCGAAGGGTCAAAATGACGGGAAAGCGAACTTCCTTGCCTTCCGAGTTCCGCTCCACTTTTCCATCCACAGTGGGAGATTTTCGAGCTTCTGCATGACCGTACTCGGGTCCTACAGTGTACATTTTGACATCTGTTCCTTGCGTCTCAACAAATTCTTCGTAAATGTAGGATCCATCGCGCCTCACTTCGTTGATATCGGGATAAAATTCGCTAGATCGATTTCCAATTTTGCGAAATAACTTTTTGCATCCTCCACCGGCCGAGGTTGGATAGTAGATTGCAATGTTGTGGTCGTCAGCATCCACGGGCTTTTCTACAAAAGGCTTGTGTATAGTAATTCCATTGACCTGCAAATTGGTTCAATATAAAATATGAAAGTAACGAGGGTGTTGAGGTGAAAGGTATGAATGCATAGATATCAAAAATAGAATAAAAAAACTGCCAGGCCAACATACCTCAATATGGTCATCATGTTCCACAACTTCTTGATTCCCATTTCCATTTCCCTCACCCTTTCCTGTACTGACGTAATCGTCACGACTCAGGTACACATGCCTCGGCGTATCAATACCGGCATCTGCCAACAAGTCGTATACGGCTCTTCGATCCTTGAGCTTTTTTTGCATGGCCAGATTGTTGAGAGTAAAGGGCTTTCTCAGTTCCACGTATTCCATAGCCTTGTCCAGGGGATATCCCTTACTGTAAAAGGCGATGAGGACGTGACAGGTCGGCCACTCTTCGATGGGTTTGTTCAGGATCATGTCGTCTCCAAAAAAGACAACGTGAAATGCTTCTTCGTCCAATCGGGACAGAATTTCTGCCATGGCTTTGGACCGGGCTTTCTTGTCCATGGCACAAATTCCCAATCGAACGCGATCATCGGTCTGATCTTGCAGATCCGAACCATCTCCGGCGGTAGATCGAATCCGTTCGCTAGCTGCCGGAATAAAGGGAATACTGTTAGATTGCGTGTGTTTGTGTCCCTTTTTCTTTTTGAGTTTGCTCGTGGCAGTAACAGCAGAAGATTCCGCGGCACTGTTGTAGTTGCTACCATTGTCCGTGAAAGTGTCCGCTGGGAGTACAACTGTCACCGTTTTGGGAGGAGCCGTGATTGAGTCTGCTCCACCCGCGTCTGTTTCTTCGGTTAGATCAATTTTGGCTGCAACATCCTTATCCACCTCCATCTCATCTCCCTTGAACGAAGATTTCTGAGTCGAAAAATCTTCCTTTTTGACTTCTGGCATCCTCTGGTGGACATTGCTGTCACCGTTGCTCATGACAGCCGCTGTAGAGGACGTTTCCTTTTCCCTGGGACTTGCGGTATCTTGTTCCACCATTAGTATCCTAACTTTTAATTAGTTCGTTGAGAGAAATCGTAGTCTAGAAATGATGAGAGCAGCCGCGATAGATTGGTGGTGTGCAATACCTTCGCTTAATCTTTGTCGAGTGGGGAATCTTCCTGTGAGATGAGTACTGGAAGAGGCTTAGTACTAATAATAAGTCTCTCAAATTTGAATCAACAATTGATTGTGACCGGATGACGACTGCACCCACTAGACTACTATGCAGATTCGATTCAGTGTTCTTGTTCATTACCAGGTAGTCTACTCTAGCTACTCTAGCTAGTAGCTACTCCGAGTAGTAGTAGAGTCTAGCTATTACTCCGAGTACTAGACTAGTAGTAGTCTACTACGGGACTAAAAAAAATTGAATGTCTAATTTTATGGGGATCACAACTATGGTGCCCGCAGGGCGCCAAGGTTCCTTGAAGGCAACCATTGGCACCCCAAAGGGTGACAGAGTTGATCACAACCGGACCACACCCTCCATGGAGGAGGATAGGATCTGCTAGTCTTTTACGGGACTAGTCTACTTACTCCTACTTGTTACTACTTCTACTTTAGCTAGCTAGTAGGCACTACGGTACTAGCGTAGTTAAGTACTCGGGTACACGTAAGATTTTTTGTAGAAAAAGTAAAACGAGTAGACAACGGAACCGGTGTCAGAATGATGGGAGTTGATGTGCATCTATAGTTCTAAAAATCCTATCCTTACTGAATAGAGGCGTCAAAGGCCTTTTTTTGATAACATAAAAAATAGTGCTGTGCAGGATGCTGTTAATAATCCACGTCGTCACTTACTCAAAAAGCACTGAAGCTATTCTAAGATCTGCTCCAATCCACCACAACCTGCGGCCTTGCCAATCATCTCTAAAGTCTTTCCAACAACCAGATCAGCGTCGCTAAGTTGGAAGTGAAAAAGCGATTAGACAGTAAACAATAATCTACCTACTGTATATTCGTTATTGTCGGCATTGTTGATCCGCAATCTTTGTCTTGCTTTTTCTCTGGTGCATGTGTGTGTGGTTGCGTGAGGTGCGGATCCGTGTACGTCTGTAAGATTCGATTCCTATTGCGAGAAAGCAAAAGAATGGGAGCCTGCAATTCGACGAACGTAACTGAAGAGGTAGATTTATCAAACCACGCAGGCTATTCATTTCACGAAAATTTGGTCCGTCAACGGCATGGTCGTGATAGATTCAATGAAATATACGAAGTACTGGAACAAATTGGACACGGTGGACTCTGTACCATCTATCGCATCCGGAAGCGAGAGGAAAGTATTGGAGGATTTGCAAACATGGTAGCTCGCAGCAAGGGACGAGGAGGAGCAGTCAACAAGGTATTGCATCCAAGAAAATCCTTCAAGCGTCGCGGAGGAAGCAAAGTGCAAACACAAACAAAGAATCCCAACAACAACAACAACAACAGCAACAGCAACAACAAAGAGATTCACTTTGCATTGAAGGTCATCAACCTCGCCCTGGTTCAAGAAGACAAGATTGATCAATTGAAGAACGAAGTTGAAATTTTGAAAACACTGGATCACAAAAACATAATAAAAGCCTACGAGACTTTCTCCTTTCGAGTATCAAGAACACTGGAGATTGTCATGGAACTATGCACAGGCGGTGATTTGCATGCACGCATGCCCTACAGCGAAATGAGTGCTGCCAGAGTACTGAAACAAATCCTTAGTGCCATTTCTTATGTACACAGGAGGGGCATCATCCACCGCGACATTAAATTTGAAAACATCATGTTTGAGAATACACATCCAGAAGCCGCCGTGAAGGTAATAGATTTTGGACTTTCCAAGAACTACTCCGTGGAAAATCCCGTTTTGACAGAACGGGTCGGCACACTGTACTCCATGTCACCCGAAACCATGAAGGGACACTACACAACCAAGTCAGACTTGTGGTCTATTGGAGTTTGCATGTACATGATGTTGGACGATGGCAACAAGCCATTTGAAGGCAAAACTCCCAAGCAACTAGTAGCCAAGGTATTGTTGGGAGATGTCAAGTTTGAAAGTCACCATTGGAAAGAAATTTCAGACGAGGCGAAGGATTTTATTCTCAGTCTTTTGAAAGTCAATCCCGATGACAGAGTTACTGCCGATGACGCAATGAAGCATCATTGGTTTACCTCTAGAACTGTAATGTCGTCAAATGCTTCTGTAGTAAAACAAGATCTCATTGAACGAGTTCAAGATGGAATTGTTCGATACGCTGATACTGGTGAATTTCGAAAACTGGCACTCAATGTGATTGCCAAAAAATCCACCCCGGAAGAGATCTTTGAGCTACGAAAAGTATTTGATAAATTCGATACCCTGAACACAGGAACAATCACTCTTGATGAGTTCAAAGCTGCTTTGCTGAGGTTCAATTACAGTGATGAAGAAATTCAAGAGATATACCGCAAGGTAGATATCAACCGAACAAATGTTATTGACTATACAGAATTTTTAGCCGCAACACTCGAGACGCAAGGTGCTATCGAAGAGTACAGATTGATGGAATGCTTCGATCAAATGGACAGCGATGACAGTGGTAAGAACATCTCCAGCTTGGTTGGTTCTGTTGTTCAACGTGCCTTTCATTCGCCTCACTTTTCTGCATTCCGCCTTCAGGGTACATCTCTCGAGAGAACCTGCGAGATCTTCTGGGGAAACACGCCAGCGAAAAATTTATAGATACATTGATGGAAGAGGCCGACATTCTGAAAGATGGCCGCATTAGCTATGAAGAATTTCTTCAGGTTTTATCATCAGAGCATCGAAACACAGTCGCAAAGTTTTACGACGAGACAGCACATGACCTTGCTGATTTGCCTGACAATGGCAATGAGAACGACGGGAATGCTACTGAAGTAGTGCTTCAAGAGCATGGACTATTGGAGTCATCCGAATCTCACCGATGATGTAATACAGTAGGCTCAATTAAAATTGAAGCACTTGCTATATCTTTCAAGGTGCTCAATATTGCCATTTTCATATCATATTATTATTTATTGTCCATTAACTTGACACAACACATCAAAGACAGAAAACTTCTCAGCCGTACTATTTTCCGTCTAGATACCATCATCCATTTCATCATTTTTGCCACCAACGCTGTCCTGAGAATAATACATATCTAGGATTTGGTCGCTTGAAGTCGCCTCGTATGGTCGTTTGTCGTCGCGGATGCGTTCAAAGCGAGGAAAGCGGAGACCGATGCCTCGGTCTTCATCACCGGTTTTTCCAACAGCGCCACGGTGCGCAGACGATTTGGAAAGATCCGCTGCCTTGACTTCCCAGACCTGCACACTGTCAAACCATACGTCACATTCAAGCTGACTAGTGACATTGTACTGACTGCTCTTCGTAGGGATCTTGTGGTTGTTTAAGTGCTCAGACAGCGATTTCAAGTCCTCGTCCGAAAAGCCGGTGCCAATTTTGCTGTAAGTAAGATCGCGGAGAAGAGAATGGTAAGAATGTCCTCTGTAGGTTGAATAATATAAGAGAGAACAAAAGAAAGCTAAACAAACCCCACGTACCATACACTCTGGAACTCTTCCGTATCAGGATCATAGCACGCGAGCAAATAGGCTCCGTAAAAACCTGTTCGTTTTCCTTTGCCGTGGTACGCCCCAATAGGGACGAGGTCGACCGAATCTCCCAGCCCTTCAAGATAATCTTTCTTGAGTTTCAGCCAATTAAGCGATCGCTTGGAAGGTTCGTAATGAGAATTGTCGTCTAAGGTCTTTACCATCAAACCTTCGCACTGTCCTTTCACGGCAGCATCTAAAAATTCTTCAATGACGGTGGTATCTCCATCCTCTTGATGATCCAAAGAAATGGCAAAATTGAATTTGCCCGGGACCACAGAAAAGTGCTTGCGCAACAAATCACGACGCTCTGCTAGCGTACGGCCTAACAAGGATTCCCCATTGAGATACATCAAATCAAAGGCTTGCACAATGACCTGAACCTTGGCGGTTTCGGCAGATTCTTCAGTCTTTTTTCGCGTCGAAAGGACTTGGAACGGTACCAATTTCTCCTTTTTGACGTCGTATGCCACTACCTCAGTATCGCAGACAAAACTAGTAACGCCGGAACCAGCGGCTTCCTTAACAAATTTGGGAACTTCTGGATATTTGGCCGAGGTATCCAACAAGCTACGAGAATAGACGCGAAAGCTGCCGTCCTCTAACATGTGCACCTGTGCTCTTTCTCCATCGTACTTGTACTCGCAAGTAAAGCGCTGACCATTCAAACGCGTCAAAACCTCCAATATAGACTTTGTTGGCTTGGCCAACATGGGTGCAACGGGGACACCAGGCGTTAGGGTACACACCTTGTGCAATTCCTGAAGAGGCACCGACACGCAGGCGTCAATCAAGGCATCGTAGGATGGAACTTCGGAATAGGCCTTTTTGACAATGGCCACGGCTGCTTCCATGCGCTTCTCTGGGGTAACTTTAGTATTACAGTACTCCTTAGCTTCTTGAGGAAAATCCTTGATCAATTTTGCAGTGTTAGATTTGGTGTACTGTTCCTGCACTTTGGCAGCTTTAGATGGAATGCTCTGGGTCAATGCTTGGGCCAACGAAATGAGGACGGTCGACTCGGCCAGTCCAATGCGCAATTTTCCTTGTAGAGCTCGAATAATGTATTTGGGCTCGGCTTGATTGGTAACTCGCACCAACATTTTCTTGATTTTATCAATCTTGTGTTTCTGGGATTGATTTCCCTTCATATTGGCTATATCCCGAAAGGTTGTTAATATTTCTTGGCACCCGAGCGGTTTCGTGGCTTGGAGTTTTGCAAAGAATCCTCCCAGTGTCTTTAGCTTACCCTTAACACTCTGAGCGACTTGCCCCAAATCTCCCAATTCTTCGTATTTTTCCTTGATGGATTTCACTGTTGCTCCGTAGGCTTCGGCAATAGCCTTGATCAAAAGGGCATCGCCAATCCCCAGTTCGACACATTCGTATGCCGGAGCGACCGAATTTGACAGGAGATACATGAGTGGGTAGAGATTTTCGGTTTGGTCGGCCTCAATCTGTTCCCGAAAGAGTTTGGTAACGATTTGTTGGATTTCAAGACGAGACGAAAGGGCCTCGATTTTTTCAAACGCCTCACAGACGGTTGCATAATCGAGACTGGCAGAAGAGGCGGACGTAGATTTGCTGTCTACTTTCTTGGAGGAGTTTGATTTTTCGGCTGCCTTTGGTTTGGATACAGTGACAGGCATTTTAGCGGCAGACTTGGTGACAGTTGGTTCAGCTTTGGTTGTCTCTTCCAAATCGGGCACTCTCTTGTTGGGAGAGTTCTTCGCTTCGAACGTCGCAGCGATCTTTTTGTCATTGTCCTCCTTCTCCTCCTCTTCTCCCTCTTTCTTTTCGTTGGAAACCTCCTCCTCGTTTGTGGTATCGTTGGTCTCGACTACCTCCTCCTCGTTTTTGTCACTATTGGTCGTGACTTCATTATCATCGTCACTGTCCGAATCATCATCAATGACGCGACGTTTGAGTTTTTCTTCGGTACTTAATTTGGTTTTCTTTGTATCTGATTCAGCATCACTTTGGGCTGGAGAAGTCCGTTTGTTTTGCGAGTTTTCCTTGCCTTGTACTCTTTCTGTATTTTTCTTCTTCTTGCCAAAGAACGAATCCAGTTTGGTTTGAGGATTTTTCTTCTTGGGAGGAGGATTGCCTCCAAAGAACGAGGTAAGTGTGGTTTGCGGCATTGTTGTTGCTGTTGCAGCAGAAGAAGGATACTCCAACTGCGACTTTACTTCGAAGGGGCGGCTGATATCGTTATCCAGCCAGTCGTTTTGTGCGTGAGAGATGAGCAGCGATATTAATATTTATGCATCAATGATGAAGCGCCGAGAAAAGCAAGCTGGCTTGTTGGCGGCAAATTAGACTAGACCTACTCAAACGCTCACAACAGCAATTCCTATTGCGACCATGTGCGTCCTTAAACTTCTCCAACTTGCGGTTGATGGCAAGACACTCTCTTTGTACGAACGAAAACCACTTATTATTACCAGGTATTATTACAGCCAAACTGGGCTTAGATTACTATTATTTTTTTCTTTTGATATCATCTATCATCATCATTATTTTCATTCTTAACACCACAAATAATTGTAACAAATCTCCATCGAGAGTAGATACTAGCTATAGAACTACGCATAATTTCAAACGCAAATGCCGCTCAACAAGGCTTCAGCCTATATTGCCAAACAAAAACGAAGGGCCGAAGAATGCAACACAATGAACCAAGAACAAGGAGTATCTGACAGACAAGAAGATGACACCTCCCAACCTATTGCTTCCTCTGCCGCTATCACCCAGCATGGCGAAATGCCCCAAAAGAAATTTTATCGACAACGAGCCCACTGTAATCCCCTCGCTCACAATGATTCCTTTCAATACCCGTCGTCACTGCAGGACACGGCGTGGTTGGAAGAACATTTTCCCAATTTACCAGAAGGACAACGACATCCAACCTTCCTGGATTGTGGCTGTGGTTTTGGCGGTTTGACAGTAGCGCTGGCGAAATTGCTACCGGAAGAAGTCATTCTGGGGCTGGAAATCCGACTCAAAGTCAAAGAATACGTCCGATTGCGCATTATGGCGTTGCGGCAAGAGAATCCTGGCCAGTACGAAAATTGTTCAGTCCTGCGCACCAATTCCATGAAGTATTTACCCAATTTCTTTCCCAAAGCGTCGCTCCGAAAAATGTTCTTTTGTTTTCCGGATCCTCATTTCAAACGCAAAAATCATGCTCGTAGAATTGTGTCGCTGCGACTTTTGAGCGAATACGCCTATCTATTGCAACCCACAGTAGGAAGATTGTACTGTATTACCGATGTCAAGGAATTGCACGAATGGCACTTACGGGAATGTGATGCGCATCCTCTCTTTCGCAAATTATCGGTGCAAGAAATGAAGGACGATATTTGTGTTGAGACCATGATTAATGAAACAGAAGAAGCCAAGAAAGTGACACGATCAGGAGGTGACAATAAGCGAGGAGAAAAGTACTATCAAGTGTACGAACGCATTCCGGATGAAGGTGCGCCCAAGATCCATGCTGGTAATTTCTTTCCTGTCACTAGCGAAGAAGAGGACGCAAATAGGAGTACGGCCGAAACAGACAACAAATAATCATTGAACTAAACTCTATGTTGATATACTGTAGCTAAAAAGACAACGTTGAACACCATGAAACTGTAAAAAAAACGACTCATCTAATCAGTAATGCAGATTATGTCCTTGCCTCCTTTCGATGTTTTGTCGTCAGTTGACCGCAGGCCGCGCTTTCGTCGTCCCCTCGTGTCACGCGGACAAAGGAGTACAGATCATGCTTGAACCGCAAATGATTTTGGAAGGCCATAGACGTCTCGGGAGACGGTTTTCCAAAGACTCCTCCTTCAATGGGATTATAAGGAATCAAATTCAGCACCAATTTGCAACCTGAAACTTCGTTGATGATAACCTTGGCAAACTCTGCCAGTTCATCTGCATGTTCCAGTGAATCGTTCACGCCATCCAATAGCACAACTTCTAACATGCTTGTACGCAAGTTCACAGGACGAGCTTTCAAAGTATCAATCATACCTTGTCTTAGTTCGTGCATGGTGTGCCTGGTGGTAGGTACGAGTCGTTTCCGGAGTTTATCATCGACTGCGTGGACACTCCAGGCAATGGTGCAAGGAGCATCCACAAATTGCCAAAATGATTCGGGAGTAGGGGCTACCGTTGACACTGTCACCTTTGCGGCGCTGTAGGAAGACACGAAAGAGGGCAGAGCGTAATTTAGCTGAGGTATGCACACACCCTTGCCGATCCTAGACAAATCAATAGTCGTTCAATCAAATCCATTGACCAACTATCAAATCAGCACCAATACAAACTCACCTCAACTGAAACTGCCCATTCGCAGTAAGCCTTTCTGTTGCCCGAACTACATTTTCAGCGTTACCAGAAGGTTCCCCAAGGCCCATAAATACAACATTCGTAATTCTGGGAAGATTTTCCAGACGGCAAACCTTCTTGGCATGAAACATTTGGGTCAAAATTTCATCGCAAGTCAAACTCCTCAGTTTTCCCATTTTGCCAGTCGCGCAGAATTGACACCCTTGACTACAACCAACCTGACTCGAAATGCACAGGGTAGAGCGCGTACCTTCCCACGGTATAATGACAGTCTCAACTTCTAATCCATCAACCAGCCGCAGGAGTAATTTTGTCGTTCTATCGGCGCTTCGTGATATTTTACTTACAGTGGCCACACCTCCTTCGACGCGCCCACCATAATTGGGATACAAACTGGCAAGCTTTTCCAGGGCATCTTTTCCGAGTACCTGAGTCCGCCGACTGGAAGGCAACTGTTTTCGTATTGCGTCGTAGTCTTCCCGTTCCAATAAATTGTCTCGGCCGGGGGATTTTGCATTACCAAAAAAATCGGCAGGATCAATGCCCAACGCATACAGATCCCAACAAATTTCGGCTCGACCAAGTCCACCTAATTTCTCGCCTAGTTCTGAAATGCTCATGCTGATCCCACCAACTTCTTCCATCTCCTTGTCATCAATAGCCGTATCTGCAAGAGGCGAAAGGACATGGGTTGAATGTGTCAACCGACGACGACGTGGTTGTTGTTTTTGTTGGTTTGGTATGGAACTTGGAATCATAGCATATGATTGGACCAGAAAAAGCGACAAGAACAGCGCTGGCGCAAAGGTGGTAAGATGGCCCATGATTGTCTTATGTATGTTTAGTAGTCGCAAAAAATAATATGGAAATCATAAAACGCTGCCAAGCAATCCAGATGTGGAAGCCGTACAGTATATAATACGCCATCATCGTTATCGATCTATTCCTTTGCTCGCCACTCTTTAATTAACTGGTGACAGTTCAGTCAGTAGACTCAATCACGAATTCGAAGCTGAAGTTACGAAAATTGAGTCCCTCAAACCTGTTGCAGAGTACCAGGCAGGTCTACTGGTACTGCGAAAGAGTACTGTACTCATTAACAGCTTTTCCCATGCCGCTGTCACCTGAACGACGACATCCGCAACCAGTAGACTGACCAACAGAAAAATCTCGTTTGCCAGGGACTGTTGCCTAGGGTGCAATGGTAGGTTGCGAGCTTTCTACTGGCGCTGTCTTGTTGGCAGAACATGCAACAGAATGCTCATTTGAGCAGGATGCACGATCAAAAGGGATGGCCATCGAGCTCCCTGTAGTCTAATTGTCTTTTTATGTGAGGATCTACAACTCCCAGCAACGAAGGGAAGCAACCGGCTTCTGTACAAGTTGCTCGTGAAACTGCGACTAACGGATGTGGCTAGAACAAATAAATTTATGTATTTTGATACCATCACCAAATTGCAGCCTGAAAATGTGGGAGGAAAGTAGCTCCCCGTCTACATTTGCTCTGAGTTCGCTTCAGTAGAACTGCCGCATCATTCCATCATTATCGATTGATCTTTTTTAAGAAAATACTCAGTATCGGTAGTATTTTCTAACGTCCATTTCTTACTACCATCCCAAAGCCGTTTTAGCGGCTCGTGAAATAGAACAGTCATATTACTTCGATGTCGAAAGTTTCAAGACTATGCTGGAATTATAGTCCCTTTTCGACGTTAGGCTAAGCAACGATAAATGAGATCTAAGTAGACTACTACTACTCTAGTACTATCAATATAATTGGATGACCCTGGATAATAATGCAAACATTATAGGTAAAATGAGACCCAAGTCTTATTTCAACCGACAAGGTAGGATAACCCTATAGTAAAACAGTAGAGTTACCTATACTGTCAAATTTTGCAATAGTACACGACCTACTTTTAAGTAGAAGATACACATAGCATTGGCAGTACGTTGACCGTGTTTATGGACCTACTTCATGCCCATAAAGAGTCATATTATTTGGCCGGGAATGAGACTTTGAGGCTAAGTACCAACATGAAAAAAGAGACCGGCACTGGTTAACTAGGAACGCATTTTTGGGTCCTTTAAGTGAAGCACTCTTTAACATTACTTATTGTTTTTTGCAAGTATTTTGCGCAAAATATTGCTGCTAGTAATTATCTAGTGTTTAAGCAAAATATTGCAAACGCAAAAACACACCCCTCATGAGTTTGGTGGGATTAGATTTTTACTATCAAAATACTGTGAAGCAACAGGTAATATCGCGTGATCATACTTTTGCTTCCAAAACAATAGTTTGTTTGCTTGGAGACAATGGCTGCGTCTGCAAAAGCTACATACTTCCCGTACTTGTGTAAGTGCATGAGCTTTAAGCACCATGGAACCCTCACTGAATACCCCCCTCGTACAACGCCGTTGTTTGCAGAGGCAGAGCTGATTAATGTCACCCCAGAGGATATTGTGAAGTACATGAGCTTCAGTGCCTATGGCACTGCAACTCCAGGTCCAGACGACCGGCCAACAAACTGGAGGTCTGATACTGCTGAGTTCGCGAAGAAGGCAATTAGCCACTACATGCCAAACACCGGCGCTTGGAACCAGGCTGGTCATGGCAATCCAACAAGGTCAAGACCGGTACAGCAATTTATTGCAAATTTGAAGCGACTCCAGGTCCGACAACTTGGGAAAGCTTCTGCCGTGAAGCGAGACATGAAGATGGCAGAGTTTAAGTTGGCTGCTGAGATGCTGGAAGCGCAAGAGGACTGGAATTGCAACCGGTGGCAGCATTCATTCGGGAGCGAGTTAAGCAAGAGTACAGTGCTGTTCGACCTGAAGCCTTTGAAGATGTTAATCCAGTGGAGAAGGTACGTTTAGTTATCTTTCAAGTCGGAGAGGCATTGATTATTGATGAAGATGCTCCTGTTGTTGATGAAGCTCCTCAAGAAGACCGAGTTAACAATGGGGATCCTACTGGTGGAGCCATGGCAGCAAGGCAGCCCCATATCCAACAACGTGCTGTACTACAAGCAGCAGGACGACAGCAGCTGGCCGACCACACAACAGCTCAGCTTCATGGAATGAGTATGAGGTTAGCAAGGGTGGAAGAGGCTCTGGCTGCTTCTACTGGAGAGCTGAAGATGGAGATACAGAGGCAGGTATCAACGATTAACAAGAATGTCAGGAGGCTACAGATGACTGCCCCTACAGTAAGACGTACGGTTCCTGGCAATGGCAACATCAACATTGCTGCTACTCAACCAAGACGACCGGAAGTACAGCTCTCCAAGAGACCCAAGGACCTCTACAGCTTGTGGACTGAGTACACCCATGGATTGGGAGGACTCAAAGCTGCCAGAGACTTTACATCCGTGGAACGAGGTGCTGTGAAGCAGAAGTACTACAGAAGGAAGACGTTTTGGGATGTGGTTGCTACTCATATTGATGGAGGCTTTACAGCTCCTGCAGCTATTGACCTCCTCTATCAAGTTTATGGAAGGAATTTAAGTGTGACAATGGTGCTGAATAAGATGCTTGAAGACCGGAAGAGATTCAATGGACGTCCACACCCAAGACTTCGCATTCGCACTGCTGGACAACCTCGTCTACAAGTACCACCACCACCCCCCCCACAACCACAAGCAGCAGGACGAGCTGCAGCTCCTACTATTGTAGCTAGACCTGCTGGTGGAGCATACAGGAACTTGCCTGGAAGAAGACTGGATCGCGATGCTGTGGCTCGTCATCGACGCGAACGAGCTGATAGACGACTTGTTGCTGAACAACAACGACGACAAGAACAGCAAGAAGAAGATGAGATCCAACTTGGAGAGGTTTAAAAGCAAGTTAACTTGCTTTTTAGGGTGTGTAGTAGTAGCTGCTTGTATCTTGTTGTCACCATGGCCATCATATCCGGAACAGCTGGCTTGTGGATACAGTTTAGCAGCGTTGTGTACTTGTATTTTTTGTATGGTATTTGGACTTAGAGATTTTAAAGTTAATTTGACTCTACGTAGACTCTAGTAGTTACCCTACTGTATCATTTCTGGTCTTATTTTTAGGTAGGTATGTTCACAGTATGGTACCTGGTAGACTCCTTGTACCAGGTACGTACTACTACTACTGCGCTCGGACATCAGGAAGGTCCAACAAACCCCTATTTAAACCCTAAAAGAGAAATATAGCACGAGTTCTGGAACTGATCTAAAGTTCTGAAACACCCGTTAAAATAATTTGAGTCATGTTGAAATATGTTGAAATAAATATGATTTCAACACATTTCAACACGAGTCAACACATTTCAAC
>Ga0100402_1004457_pt1 | contig 14792 bp, 20 predicted proteins | sample CryGeyme20150102_FD_80419 | JGI IMG/M metagenome (GOLD analysis project Ga0100402, IMG submission 80419) | Groundwater microbial communities from Crystal Geyser aquifers in Utah, USA - Crystal Geyser metaG 2015-0102 | ecosystem: Environmental > Aquatic > Deep subsurface > Groundwater | place...
AAGATCAGCAATTAATAATTTTATCGAATGAAAGGAGCTTATGTTGACTGTTTAGCTAGGCCAAGCCATGGCTCTCTCACTCTTGCTCAGGCAGAAAGCCTTCGGAAGAAAGCCAGCTATCTCTAAGCTGCTTTGAAAGAATAAATAGAGAAGCGCCAGGAGGTTGAAAATAAATTGCAACAGTACCGAGAAAGAAGTCTCAGGACAGAGAAATAGTTTACTCGGATAATAGCAAAATACGATCCAAATATAGCCCTCTTGAATGGCCAGACTTATAGTCAGTAAATATGGACCAGGCTCACTGAGTAGATTGAAAACTTCAACGCAAACTCTGAAAGAATTCTGGAGAAGAGGTGTGACGAGATATTCAACATAATGGACAGAAAGATCAGTCAGATACTATAAAAGACGGACTATGAGATAAAAAAAAACAAGAAGCTGTCTGAAGACTAGTACCACAACATCAAAGAATAAATCAAAGAAGCTCTTAGCATGGCCAAGTAAATTGAGGAAGAAAGCTCAAACATCAAGAAATAAAATCGCTAATTGATCTTCAAAGTGAATATTCTTAGAGAAGAGAAAAAACTCTTGGTCTAAGAGCTCAATCAGAAGAAGCTGATGATACTGAAAATCAAACAGGACTACATTGACCCAGCATCCACATCTGTTGACTCTGCCAAGCCAAGGTCAACTAAACTCTCCTTCAATTAATCATACAAAGCTCCCAAGTACGGTTTTCTTGATGTAGATTTGTTGGAGAGCCCTCCTTGAAACGTTCGACTGTGTCTATTGACAATCCAGAGACCCGAATGAGATCAACTGAAAGCGAAAGAAGGAAAGAGAGAAGCACAATGATGATGAAAACAGATAACCATTTTAAGCTTTGTCTTGAGAGGGAAAAAAGAAAGAATACAGAGCTAAAAGGAGTGGTTGGGAGAGTTCAGGCTAAGAACGAATAGATTAGAGCTTTAGTGGAGCAGGCACTAAAAAGGAAGTCTCAGAAGAGTGGATCAAGTGAGAGAGAAAAATAGTTGGAAAGGTTAATCGAAGAGATCAAGATGAAGACTATTTTGGTCAGTTCTCCTAAAAAAGAGATAAGAATGGACTCTCATGAGTTCTCGGACATACTTCTCCTTTGATTACTTTAGCTATCTATACAATTCAAGCCATCAACATAGTATCTCCAAGTAAATTGAATATATATTGAAGCAAATGTTAGTAAACTATTATATTAACCCAAAATTTGACCTATTTAAAGCAGGCAATCATTAGCGGATTCAAGTATGAGAGAACAATAATAAAAGGACCAGCTTGAACATCAAACCAAAGGTTGTGAATTTTCACAGGACAAATTCGACTAGAAGATTAGTAAACTTCTTCAATATTTGGCAAGGAATCATCTACCCTTTAATCATAATCATTTCCAGAGGGTTTGTGTAAGAAAACAGGATAAAATATTACTCTTAATTATTGTCCAGTCTTAGTATTAATGAATTGCTCGCTGAATTTGACAATAATAATATTTGTACATGGAGATAGCTCATAAAATTTCTGACTAATTCAATAACTCCAGAGTCTAAGATAGCACTGCTTTCAAGCACGTGGATTCCGAAACCATGAAAATCATTCTCGGTACACTACTGACACTCGCATATTCCCTGTTTGTGATTGGGCTCGTCATTAGCCTCACAGTCAATAGTCAGACCAGAGATTCCTTCGTTGCATACATTAACCAGCCTAAAAGTGCAGGATTTATCGTCGTTATCGTCGTTTTGGCTGTGCTCGTCTACAGCTTCGGGCAGGCATCAAAGAAGTAGAAAAATTACAAGCCCTAGACGAAGAAGAACATCAATTTCATCAAGGACATCATCAGGGGGCTCATATTCATCCTGATGATTGTCTACATCACTGGCTTCGTCCAGTAAAATAACGATAATTTGGAAATTTTGATATCCTACTGGATCTACATTACAGCCACCGTCATGTTCACCATCTTGCACATTCTCAAATGGTACTACTACTGTTTGGGGGCTGCCAAAAACAATCTCAAGCCTTGGACAGCTGTTACTCCTGCTTAGGAATTTCTTTAGCCGAAATAAAAAGAAGCCATTAGCAAGCTGGCGAAAGAGGCAGTCAGTACTGGCTTGACCACAGGAGGAATGTTCACTCTTTTCGCTCCAGCAGGTCAAGCTCGTGTAGGGTCTATGCCTTCACCTGCAGAAGCATAAAATTTAAATGTTGATCGTATGATCCAGCCTGATAGTCCTCAAATAAATACTGAGAGGCAACTTTATCCGACTTAGAACTGATTTTTATAGCTTTACACATATCATTCACCACATCAACCTTCCTTTCCCGTAGCCCTTATTGAACTCGTAGAAAAGAAAGACTCCGATCACAATCAAATTGATAGCAACTTTTATCAGAGTGGTCCAGATCATTTTCTCCTGCACCGTGTACCTGCTTTCGTTTTTGTGAATTCCCTCGACGTCGATATTGAAATTTTTGTTCTCAAGCTCAAATGCAATCAGAACAAAAGGAATGGCAAAATATCTGAACTAGACTAGCTCGGATAAACATATATACCCGAATGTGGCTCCCAGCCAAAGTATAAATTTCAGGAGTTTCAGTTCATTTTTGACCACCTGTTTGTAGAGGAAATGAAATGCGAATGCATAGACCATGGTTAGAGCATACCTCAGGAATTTATTTTTGATGATGTAGCGGTATATGTAGAAGGTATAATGCCTGTTGTCGTCTGTTATGAAAGGGTGAACGAGGGTGTACTTGTCTACCAGGATGATCGAAATCGACATGAGGAAGAGGAAGGTGGCAAGGGAGTGCCGGGAAACATATATTCTTTGGAAAAAGGCATTGATTGAGTTCCAGTATTCCCCAATAGTAATGGGAAGATTGAGGAAGCAGAAAAGTGACAAGTATAGGAGTTGGTTTGGATGCAGCTTCATTTCGTGATGTTCATGGTCTCCGAAAACCAGCCTTCCCTTGTTAAATACTTTGATGAAGCCCAAGAAAATGGCAACCACCAAGATCTGAATTTTGTTTTGCCTGAGGATCTGCCACTTGTGAGCAAAAAGGATCTTGATGATTGAAACAAAGTGGCTGAGAAGTGACTTGGGGACCATTATTTGCTTACGGTGGTCAGAGATAATTCGGTAAATTATCAGGTACAAGATCCATATGACATTGTTCTGGCGAACAAATATAGCCAACAGGGAAATCAAGCCCAGCCTGAACTCACTTTGAGACAAACTATAGTAGAACATTACAGTCACCAGACAGACGCTTGCTGAATCAGTGTAATCCATAAAATTAAAGAAAAATATGGTGGGAGTAAGAGCAATATTGAGAGCCCTCGACAGATTATTGGGGAAGGGCTCAGGGAAATCTAGAATTTTCATGGTGTAGATGATGAATATATTGCTGAAGAAGAGTGAATTTACAGCCCTCATGACAGACAGGTCAGGAGGGAGTACGGTGGCGAGCAGTCTCTGGAAGATATACAGTCCTGGGGGCGTAGTGAGTTTAGGCTACCAGATGGTGAACTGGTTGTGATAGTAGTAGGTGAATTGCCTGTAGTGGAACTCCTAATCCATGTAGGTGTTGGGGACGAAATAGTTGAAAAGGTAGATGAGGATCAGATTGGGGATATTGATAATAAAGAGAAGCTTGAGGATAGAGTTACGCTGTCTGAGAATGGAGGTGCGCCTCTCCTTGAAGCCGAAAACCGACTCGACGAACTTCATCTTGATTAATTATAACAAACCATTAGAATCTGCTATATATATTATCATGATAAGAGAATTGTATATCAACGCCTAACTGAAATGTTCTTCTTCTGGAGCTTCCCTCCCTTCCTCGATTTCTTCTTTAGCTTCTTTCGACCCATGCTCACCATGTTGAAAAATGGGTTCTTTGACTGCCAAGTCAGTTCAGCAGGCACAACTGCATCAGGTATTGCCAAAGCCTTCATTAGACTCTCAGTTGAGGCATAGCACTTTCCTCCCAGTTTGGACTTGATCTTCTCCATCTCTTATAGTACCTCATCATTGTACTGCTTAACATTCTAAGGGCTGAGAGGGTTAAACTTTTAGGGAGAGTGGAAACGTGTAAAAGCTGTCATTGGTCTTTTGACGTTATGAATGACTGTTTCTGAGGAATGAGCATATCCAATGTTGTTCCATTTTTTGAACTGATTGAGTGGCTGCTCATATTTATTTTTGAGGAATTACCGACGATTGTAGGTAGGATAGGCATTAACTATTTCAGAAGGAAGAGCCAGAGGATCATCAGCCAAATCTATAATGTGACTGTCCTTCTATTCGTTTTCTTTATTACTAGAAATGTGTGTTAATTTAGTATACTTCATTGTCGACTTGCTTAAAGTTTTCGCAGACATGAGTCTTTTTGACTCATTTCTCCGATTCATTTATCTTTTGAGGCTAGACTTAACCCTGGCGTAGTGAACATATTTCTCAGCCATTTGTTCATCCTCACGGGCAGCCTGTACTAGTTTTGTATTGACAACGTGATAATATTTCTTCAAACAACTTTCTCTGTTTTTTGTTTCTGGAGTTTACTGTTCAACCTTAACCTATTGACTGTAGGGTTTGATAGTCTTCTTCTCCTCATTCTGATAGAGATATTCCTCCTCTTCACTGCTCTCATCACCCTCCTTCACTTCATTGACTTCAAGCCTATTGTTACTTAGTTCTTCCTCAGGGGCCTATTCAGAATTTAGGTGCTCAGAGTTTTGTTTGGCTTCAGGATAGACCCAGCTATTTTATTTGTTGCGGGTGAGAGCTGATCGGGGATATTTGATGCTCTTGTTGATTGGCTTTGATACAAGAGGCTCTATTCTTTTAGGTTCAATGGTTTTGATAATATTGTAGAGTTGCTCATAGACGGGTTAGTACTATGGGTGCATTGTTCTGTGCCTTTCGATGAAATCTTTGCTGATTTCAAGCTCTTCTTCAATATTTGTTGTAACTTTATAGGAAATCAAGTACATTATCTAATTTAGAATTCTTACAGAGAAACTTTAGTAGACTGATTGAACTTCGAAGAATCGGGTCTGAATGTATAGTTCTTGGCCTTGCTCCTGTGCGCAGTGTAGGGCCTAAGGAATGAGGGCACATTTTTGTTCCAAGTTACACCCGATTTCGGCCTTTCACAATTAGAGTATGTGGGCTATTTATTATTATGAACAATGCTTAGCATTCTATTGAGCTTGCTCGAGGCCAAATCTATCTTTTTGTGGTCATGTAAATTATACATTTTTTATACCTCCACGAGGAAGGGCTCTTGTAATTCCTGCCGAATGTTAGGTGTCACTTGCAAGAGAAAGTATATTTATTTGATAAGATTTTTTCTGAATGAGAGGTCGCTTCTGGACATGTCGTTCTTGACGATGCTGTAGAGACGAGTATAGATGGGGTTATCCATGAGAGCAGCTATTTAGAGACGGTTGATATCGAGATTGAGTTCGGAGCAGATGGATGCCGTTTATTTGACCTGGTTGATGGTCGGGGAGTGATTTGACTCCATTTTCTATTTAATAAATTTCTATTGTCGATCGCAAACAGGAGCTAGTCCTGAAAACTATATAAATTTATTTTGATAAGCCGAAAGATCTTTGGCGGATAAACCTTTGCTAGAAGGATGATCCTCAATTACATCATAATTGAGGTGATTAGAGTTATATAATGACCGTGAACCTCCGTAAGTTGATTTCAATATCATCTCAGCTGTCAGTAGAGGCCTGTAGGATCATCAGCGAAACCTGGACGCACCACAGCTATCGATCTTACTAAAAGGGCCCAGGTGATCTTGTCACCGATGTACTTGCCATTCTATCCAGACGGATTTCATGGTTCAGGAAATGATTACACATGGTATCAAACTGCACTTTCCGAACGTCGCCATCATCGGTGAAGAAACAGCAGAGTTCAAAGGGAAAATATAATACAATTACTCACAGCTGGACTACGATATATTGCCCTCCGAGTCCTCTATCGATCAGTAAATCGAGGCATAGCATGTCTGTTTGTGGATAGACCCTCTTGACTGTACACTTGGCTATGTCAAGGGGAACGTAGAAGACGTCACTGTCCTCATCGGGGTGTCGGCCTATGAAAGGCCCGTTGCTGGCATCATCGGCACTCCATTCAAAGTCATCGATGGCAAAAAGGTAGCAAGTCCGGTTGTTACAGTTGGGTCAACTAAGTAAAAGGAAGCATATGACTACATTGAAGGAAAATTCATTCCGAAGCAATCAAAGTACCCAATCAACAAACCTCTGAGAATAGTGACTAGCAACTCCCGAAAGACAACTCCCATGACAGCTGACCTCCTCAGCACTCTCAAAGCAATCAACGTAAGGGCAGGAGGATCGGGTAGGAAGGTAGTTGGATTTCTAGGTAGATCATGATGGTGGCGAACGGAGAGGTGGATGCGATGACCTACTGCGAAAACTGGACTCACAAGTGGGACAGTTGTGCGGGTGATGCGATCATAAAGGCTATGAAAGGTAGATTTACCACTTCTTGGGGAAACAACATTCGCTACAAGGCAGACAGGGGCAGCACTCATAACAAGCAAGGAATGCTGGTGACCCTCAATCACAATGTCTACGAAAAGTGCTCGGATATTCTGAATGGAATTTGAACAACTGATTGTGTATATGATACTACTTGGCACAACCGATAAAAGCAGTATAGAAAGCCGCAGGGCTATTAAAAAGGGCGAAAGGGAGAGTAGCTGGATAGCCTGTATAGCTTAGTGGTAGAGCACTTGCCTAGTAAGCAAGAGGTCACCGGTTCGAATCCGGTTACAGGCTTTTTTTAATGTCAAATTCCATTCCCAAATAATCCCAAAGAATAGAGCCCCGTTCCTATCATATAAATTTTGAAAATTCAGAGGCATATCAAGAGAGCAGTTATGACTCAACTCGATTAAATTTATTGTCTAGAATTGATCATATTCATAATATAAAACAAAAGAATGAACATCAGGACGGAAACATCAAAACTACCGTTTTTTTCAAAAAGTGTCGAAAAAAAAATAACCTCTCCAGCTTTTCTTAACCAACCAAAGTATGATTTTTCAAGCAGGTTTACTCCTCATAAGATTATGGCCGCGCTGACAACAAATCCCTAGAGATCCCTTTAAAAGAAACAAAGGTTTTTGTCGCCTCCAGCAACCAATATTACCACATCTTACAAACATGCTGTCCCCAATAGCATTCTATAAACTTCCAATCTAGTGCATGATCATATTGATAACTTGAGGATATCGACATCAAGTGATAGAAAGGTTCTTATCAACGTGAACCCTAGTTCAAAACCTCTTCCCTTGTTTATTCGAGAAAAGAACTGCAACCGGAATGGTAATCGACCTTAAGTCAGTAAAAAAGAAGACGCAATTCCACAAATGGGAGTTTCGGCATCCTCTCACAACCTAAAGGCCCTTCCTCCAAAGCCAAGGTTATCTGCTGATTTAGGAGTAGCTTACAGTAGAGTGAAGAGCTGTAAATAGAACTCTGTAAAAAAGCAATAAACTAGAAGCTTCAAAGAATAAAATAAATCAAGATAAAATTCCGAAACCAAGAGATCAGAATATGGAAGCAAAAACCCCCAAGATTTCAATTTCAAAATGGATTAGAATCATCTCTATATTCCTACAGCAAAGCCTCCAAAAACCCGATCTGTCCAGAATTACGATCAGGGAGGAAACTCGAAAGTCCCTGGGTTCATCAAAGCAAAGTAATGTGTCAAAAGCCTTCAACAAAGCTGCGAAAGTGATGCAAACAGTAAAGCTTCCAGGAGAAGTGCTCAATTAAGACATCTAGTTGGCGACTAGGTGGAATCCTTTGAACAATCTGACAATTCATCAGGAGCATTTCAGATAAACATTAAACCAGCTGTAGCAAAACGAAGTATTTCAGATTTCATGTTAATAAAGCTTCTTGGCTAGGGGTCTTTTGGAAAGGCCTACCTCGCTTTATAAAAATAGTTAAACTTTATATGCGTATTGAAGATTATAGAAAAGGCTCAACTCAATGCATATGACTCTTAAATGCTTCAGAGGTAAATCAGAATTCAGTCATTTTTGAATCATTAACATTTAACAAGCATGTATGGTTGCTTCTATGACGAATAGCACATTTACATGGTCATCGAACTCTTACCAGATGGAAATCTGAAATAAAATCTCAAGATAAAGCCAGTCCCTGAAAAGAAGATCGCCTGGATGATCAGACAAATTAGCGAAGGAATCAATTACATGCATAGTCTAAGACTCATCCACAGAGATATCAAGCCTTAAAACATCTTCACATTTGGGGTAAATATAAGCCAATATAGACATATGTAAAGCTAGGAGACTTTGGATGCTCAGTCCACAACGAAATCACAAGGGCGTCCTTTGTTGGCTCCCCTTGCTATCTCAGTCCGGAGCAGCTCAGAAATGAAGACTACGACGAGAAAGTTGACATGTGGGAAATAGGAACTCTCACTTATGAACTTCTCTTTAAGAGGTGTCCGTTTGAAAAAGATATCCTGTAGATGATGAAAGGCCAGAGAGATACATCGACCCTATCAGATCTCCAATTTCCTCCCCACCTTTCAATATCAGTCGAAGCCAAAGATTTTTTGCTCAAAGCTTTAGCAAAAAATCCAAATTAAAGGATAACTATCGAGAAGGCCTTGAGCCATAATTTTTTGAAGTCGGTTAACCCTGAGCCTTTGTAGCTGAAACTTCTTCAACGGTGATGATATTAATTACTATGCTTACTTTATGATATTGACTTATTAATTTTATCGTCATGGAAAGAAGCAGGTTGAGCAATTCGTCCTTCGGGTCTCCAGTCAAAACATCTCAGGTCAACAAGTTAGAGTAGGACAAGAAATACATTCTCAAAAAGATGCATTACTTGTTTGTAATTTATGCCTCTAGAGCATCTCGATACTCTTATCGCTAAATCAACGAAAAGTCGTTCATGGAACTGATGGCAGATCTCTACCGCGCCAAAGGATTCAACCTTATAAAGAACAGTGAGGCTTGGAAAAAGATAGCCACTCTGTATTATGGTAAAGGGAAAAAGTCAAACATGGACTACGAGGCCTTTCTGAAGCTGTTGCCAGCATTGAGTGAGCTGTATAGCAAAAGCCAGACAGGTGAATAAGGTTTAAAATATTTGCTGAAGCACATGATGATTGTGTACGAAGATCAGGTCGCTCGGTAGATTGAGCAAAAGTATGTGTAGTTCGACAATACTTTTACGAGTGAGACAGTAGACTACCTGAAAAAATTGCAAGGCAGTCTCTACACAGTTTACAAGGTAAGCTTTCCGTAACCCAGATCTACTTCCCTGAATAAATCAACAACAACACTCCTCAAAGCCAAGATCGTGTCATCTTTTAAGTCTACGAGCAAGTTGTCCTCCTATTCAAAGAATTCTAAATCTACCCCAAAATCATTAGCGCCAGCCATCTCTACCTGATCTTTCTAGAAATAGCCACTAACAATGTGCGTAACGCTTTCACCTCGGCAGATTAGAAGCATCGTCGAAAAGACCGTCTTAGCTCCTTTGGATTCTCTCGATTACTAGAGCTCCTTGTCAGAGTTGCGATGGTCAGTATCGACCGCCTCCGAGATATTGAAGATCCTGAATGGTGGTTTTCACACCAGAAGGAGTGTCTTAAGGCACTATTCGAGTACATGGAGAGTATCCGAACAAAGAGCAAAAACAGTCTATTCCAGCACGCCAGGTTTACCTTTATAGCATATGGGGAATACAAGCTTGAAAAGGAAAAGTGGGAATCTCTGGCGATGGAGTCTCACTTGAAGCCGATGGCAAGTCATGGGGACTTTTTCGATTTATTCGAAAAGATGCAGCTATGATATGAAATTTATAGTCCAAAAAAACATTTTATAAATGGGTAGCTGTGAGAGCCTGTATAAAGACCACGAATACGCCAAGGCATACGATCTCATGCAGGAAAGGTTCACCAAGGACAAACCTTTATTCGATGTGAAGGACATCAGTTTTCCTTTGTCAACGAAGGAGATGGCAATAGTTGATAGCAACAACAAAAGAGTAAAATTAGCAGGAGGAAACTGGTCAGGGGGTCATGCATCCAGACACTGCGTGGGAGGTCTAGATTATCAACCAATTGCTAAGCTATGCGGTGATATCCGGGACAACTTCGGCATGAACTGTGTCAGATTGACATTTTCGATTGAACTGTTCAAGAAAAATAATATCGTCCCTAATAATCTCATCAAGGCCAATCCACAGTTCTTTGGGATGACCTGTGTCTAAATATTTCAGCACACTGTCAGAGAACTGACTGATTCGGGGCTGATGGTAATTTTGAATAACCACACTAGCAAATCTCAGTGGTGCTGCACTCCTTTCGATGGAGACGGGTTGTGGTTCAACAGCGAGTACTCAGAGGAAGACTACTTCAGCTGTTTGGAAAGACTTGCAAGGATGTTCAAGGATAACGAAAGAGTGATAGGTATGGATGTAAGGAATGAAGTGAGAAGGTCATACGCCGGTTAACCAACCTGGGGAGACGGTACGAAATATGATTGGAAGAAGGCAGCTGAAACGGCAGGAAATAGAATCCATAAGATAGCCCCTAACTGGCTGATCATCGTTGGTGGAATGAACTACCAGACTGACTTCACCTAAGTGAAGGACAAACCCATATAGTTAAAGGGCAAGAATAAGCTTGTGTATAGTGGACATCTCTACTACTTCACCTGGGGTCCTGAATTATTATGGAAGTGTTTCAGCGAATCTTACTTCAGAGAAAGGTGGTTCAATTCTCAGCTCTTCATTCGCAGTGTGTCAGGGGGTGTACCTTTTTTGATGGGATAATTCGGGAATAACACTCGCGATCGATATTGGATATATCTGATCAAGTACATGAAGGAGCTTGACCTGGATTGGACCTACTGGTGCCTTGATGGATACAAATGTGATAATCAGGAAGATTAGACCTATGGAGTCTGGAACAGGGATTTCAGTGCCCCAAGGAATCCCTAGATGTTGGCAGATATGTTAACCATCGCCCGCCCTCGAAAATTTGTATGATAATCTATTGGGCCTATCAAAGTAGGATTGATTCATAATCTTATAAACTCTGTCCTTCCAAACATTTATCAACGAATGAAACGACCTGCTCGCACCTTTATCATTGACGAAGATGAACACCTCTAAAATCTTAGAAAGATCATCAAGAGAGATTTTTTCGGTAGCACTTCAGCTCAGTAAAATTCGGAGACCGTTCCTTTGAACCTCAATGGATACCTGCAGAACTATAAGTCCAATTAAAACCAATTATTTTCTGAAATGGTGCATGCCAACAACGAGGAATGGAAAGAAAAACATTGGTGGATCGACAAGCAAGACAAAATGCTTATGATTAGCTCATCGGAAAAATTCAAAGCCTTGCCTTATCACAATATGTTGGAAAAACCTTCCTAAATCAATGGAATCGACACCAGTCTTGTCAAGCAAGACGCCAAAAATTCTTTGTTCTTCAATCGGTAACAGAATTACGGGTCTTTGCAATCGAGAGACTACGAATAGAGTAAAAAAGTAGTCTACTCCAATTGTAAATTCGAAGATCCCGTCTCGAAGTTGAGAGCATAGATGAATGTTAAACAGGAGGCTTTCACCCCTGCCCGGTAGACCAATGAATAAAAAAATATTCGCCAATCTGAAAACGTAGCTTCACATATCCCTGAGTCTGTTGACGGGAATATGATGACCTGGGGATAAATCTAGAGCACTCCAATGCGTCTGTCAGGTGCAACTTTTCACATTCCGGAAACACCTCAGAGATAGCAACTTTTGTACGAATTGAATAGCAAGATAAAGAGTCAAAAAAGCAACCCGAAGAAGAGCGAGCATGCTCTTAAGATATTAGGCAGTTTGACTCCAAGCTTCAATTCGAGCCGGCAACGAATGGTATCAAGTATTCGAAGGGCAGACAGCGTGAAAAGATAAAAGCATTGTGAGAAGAGCGATTTGAGTGGCCTTCTTAATATCAAGAAAAGATGATTTTAACCTCTTCGAATCTCACAATTATAAAAATATAATGATCTGTAGAGCCCTAAGACTATCAAAGATCATCAAGCCAGCATGCACTAAAATGATGCATTTCCCTCAAATTAGGGGATTGTCGACCAACAGCGTGTTTTGCTTTTCTGAAGACAAAAAAACACCTCCAATCAAGTCATCAGGAATAAAGCCCACACCTTCTAATGAGCCAGATAATTCAATCGAAGCTTAAATCGATCCATTAAAAGCAAAGGAAGGTGAAAAGGGCATGGACGAAGGTGATAAAGGAGTCGCACCGACAAAGTTTGGAAACACTATGCTGCTCATTAGTGCCTTAGCCTTGGCTATAGCCTATGCTTACATGTAGATTCAAGTCATTCGAGCCAACAAAAAGAAAGGCCCTGAAAGTCGGGTAACAAGCAAGGTTACAGGGGTTGGCAAGGCGCAAATTGGAGGAGAATGGTAACTTTTAGGGACTGATGGGAAGCCTTTTTCCAGTCAAAGGCTTGAAGGAAAATACTATCTGATTTACTTTGGGTTCACTCATTGCCCTGATATCTGCCCGAACTCACTCACTAAACTTGCAAAGGCAGTATCAAAAGTGAAGAAAAGCAAGGAAGCCAACTTTTTTGACTTATAAACAGTCTTCGTCTCTGTTGATCCTGATAGAGATACTCCTGAAAAATTACAAAAATTTATTTCCACCTTTGATCCAGATATGATCGGAGTCACAGGAACTCATAATCAGGATCCAGCTCTTCGCTAGTGCATGAGAAAGTTTAAAATTTATGCCTCCAAGTTGGAGTTTGAGGAGGACGATGAGTTGGTCAAAGGTCGGAAATCATACACGATAGATCATACGATTCTGACCTACCTGATGAGCGACACCAACGAATATTTGACTCATTTGGGTGGCAACTTAGGAGAGCATGACCTGGCTGCTATCATTTCTGAAAAGATAAAGGAAGACAAGCACCAGAAATTGAGAGAAAGGAATGTTTGATGAATTTGCAATTGTAATAATAATGATAGATAGACACTATAGTTTGTCTTGCTACGCCTTGGAGCATCCCTACCAGGCATACTACTCTCAGGGAAAGTAAGTGATCGAGCTCATTGATATCAACAATGATATTTACCAATTTCGACTCCCTGACTTTGAACAATATGAGGTACTTGATTATTGAGTCAGAAACTATAAGCCAATTGGAAAGTCAAATAGTACTACAGATTTGACAGCATCACCTTTGTTCTCTATCAGACCAATGATTTCTTCATCCTCAAAAACGATTAAGCCCCGAGCATCATTTAAAATGTCGAACAAGTTGGCATCTATTCTTGCTAAAATAAGGTCTACTTCTTCCTTAAAAAGTACGAGTAGGACAATCACGAATCAGAAGTTCGGGCTATTGTTCTCAAACATCAACATAAATTATCAAATACACTAGAGCTCAAGAAATGGGATTTACTAAGCATAGGGGACGAGTATGAGCATAATGAGTTGTCGGGCTCGAAAATATAATACTTTTTCGGTTAGTTTTGCTTAGTCAAAAGCAAAATCAAATATATGTTGGGAAGACTGCATCTATAAGAGTAAGAAAAATAGCTCAGCTCCCATCTGAAATGCCAAATAGTTGACGTTCAACTGCCTCTCAATATGAAAATCCTTGGCTCGTATCACAATTCTCTGGTCTTGATGAGTGATCAAATATGTGAAAAGCAAGAGGAGCATTCGGTATATTATTTTTTGAATGCTGAAATTGGAGTATTATTGCCTTTACAAGACTTAGTCTGGTGTTTGCCTAGACTGGAATACATAACCTATGGTAATTTTCTGATTCTGGTCAATGAGCATTATATCCATTTCTACGAACTCATTAGAGGTACCTTCATCACCAAAATCAATTTAATTGTCATTTTGGAGGAAGTTGATACTGGTTCTAGTGTTATTCTGGGAACCCAGCATACGCAATAGGTAAGGTACGAAATCCTCTTTGATAAACTCTGCCAACAAATTTCGGGATTTTATCTACTCGACAAATAAAGGCTGTCAGTTTATCACTTCAACATAAAAGAACTCCTCAACAGAGCCTTCATCAACACCATGAAAATTCAATTCCAATAATTACAATCAGAAAACGAACAAGTTCACTAAAATGTAATAAAGACACTCAACTTCAGAATAAAGAAGCTCAAAGCTCTGTAACAGTATATAACCGAAGGCATCAGAACATTCTCCTTCGGAAATAGCTATCGATTCCTGCAAAAGTACAAATAACTTTATCTAGTGAGCAAAATGTTTTCGTGCTGAATGATGGGATCTACCTCCTCTTCAGTGCTGTGCAGAATAATGAGGAAAGGATCAAGAAGGACAAAAGTATGCTTCTGGAGATAGAAAAATAATTGATTAAACTGTGCACGAAGTTAATAAACTAATCCAAATACGAAGATCACATTGCCAAGGGCCTAAGTATTGCCTACAGCCTTTATAATGACTACAGGAACAAGAACTCCATTTTGGAGAAAAAATAAAATTTTGAAGTTTATGTAGGACTATTGGAAACAAGGAGGGTTGGGAAGTTGCTGAGACAAAGCAAAAATAAGCAACTGTTTTAGTTATCGTATCAGCTGGCGGTCGGGATCAAAGGATATGAGTATTTGTAAGCTTTGGAGAAGAAATGATGACATATGTATATTG
>Ga0100402_1004468_pt1 | contig 14772 bp, 9 predicted proteins | sample CryGeyme20150102_FD_80419 | JGI IMG/M metagenome (GOLD analysis project Ga0100402, IMG submission 80419) | Groundwater microbial communities from Crystal Geyser aquifers in Utah, USA - Crystal Geyser metaG 2015-0102 | ecosystem: Environmental > Aquatic > Deep subsurface > Groundwater | place...
AAGTACTTAGGAGAATGTGTTAGCCCTGTGGACTTAGTGCGAGTGTATCCCCCTGTAGGTTCTGGTACTTCTTCTACAGTCTCATTTGTAGTCTTATTTTTGGCGTCTATGGGCGTAGTAGACCGCCCTACCGCCGTAGTAGTACTTTGAGTACGAGTACAGTCGACTTTTCGTAACTCTTAAATCGTCGACCTACCTCTACTACTAATAGCTACTCGGAGTACTAGTCTAGTAGTAGTAGCTAATGTAGTACCTGGTAGTTGGCCATTCGGGCCTCTTGAAATACCGTAGCTACTACTACTATCAGTAGTACCGGTACTACTACTAGTAGCTACTATCGTAATATTAGTAGTCTACTACGGAGAAATTAAAATTTGGTTTTCACGTAAGCTACAATTTTTGAATTCAATAAAATTTAAAAAAATTCAGGAATAATCTTTTTCTTAACGGAACAACAAATTCCTATGCCATCACAAATTTATTTGTTTACACTGTGTACAGTGATATTTCGAATACACTTTCATTACGGTATACCGTATAACCAGATCATTTTATAAACCATTCAACTATGTCTCTCAATTACATGAAAGTATCTCTACTCCTGCTGGTGATTTCGGCATCATCAGCTAGTATGCCACAAGGAGTCTTTCTTCGTACAGCTGCTGCTGCTGCTGCAACTGACAGACGATTGGAAAATAATGATAATCAAATCGAACAACAATACGAAGGAGAAGATGATGATTACATGGGTTGTTTCTGTCCTTGCAATGTCGCTGAATCCAACACAGAGGGGGTCGTCGCAATGATTGCCCTAGACGAAAGCCTCTTGGGACCTGATGGAGATGATTACATCTGTGTCAGTGAAGCACAAAGTATCCAATACAACACCGACAACAGTGCCGTGTGTGACGAATCGTGTTATGATGACTTGATGGATGATGAATATGATGGTGACGATGATTCATTGGGAGATGATGAATATGATGGTGACGATGATTCATTGGGAGATGATGAATATGATGGTGACGATGCCGAAGGCGGAGATGATGATGATGACGACGACGAAGAAGATTTCGAATAAGTAAACATTATGGTACAATTTGAAATTTCTAGAAATCCTCGCTTAAGATTGGCCTGCTGCATACAGCCAACCACCGCAACTCTTGTTGCAGAAGGAAATTGCTAGTTTCATACTTTATTGGTTAAAGACTTTGTATCTCCAAACATTGACACGGAAGAGATACGATTCTCCAGCTTTAGATTTTTTCATTGAGATGCCTCTGTTCTTACGCTCACTGCAAGAGACGTAGGCTCGTCAGCAGGTACTGTGAAGTCAGTCGTGAGCTGAAGGGTTAGCTAGAGCTCTGAAGGTAGGATCGGCAGTATCTGGGAGAGCCGCTAGTGTAGAAGGTGGCTCGATAGTAGCTAGGGCTTCAGTGGTAAGCTCGGTAGTGGCTAGCATGGCTATAGTGGTGGCGGCAATGGGTTCGTAGTCACAGCAGGAGATCCACTGATGATACTATCCTCCTCAGCTTGAACAGCAACCTCGTCCTGTTCAACAGCTTCGAAGAGCGCTTCTCCTTCAATACGCCCAAACACTCTCAAATTCCACGAGGATAGTAGAGACTGAATCCCGGCAGTGTCAATGCCACCGCCACAGTCGCAACATGCCTCCGTAAACGCAAAACCAGTTGAACTGTCCACAAGATCAATCGCCGACAAGTTGAACGCAGTCACAGCAGCAATGTCGTTCACCATGCCGTCAACACACACCTGCTTTCTCATATCATGACAGTCAAGGCTCTCATTTCCGTGGATTTTTACAACAAATGATTCATCGACACAGGCAGGACTACCAACAATCCAATCAACTATAACTAATTTCCATGCACCCTTGGGATTTTCCCCCCAAGTCTTGACAGACATCAATTCCCACACATTTGTACCTTGAGAAGTTTCACGACGGTTAGAAGGAAGAATGTTTGCCACCGTGCCTTGGGGAGACTCAAGAACAATTTGAAGCTCTCCTCTGCTAGGATGTTCCAAATCAAGATGCAAGACAACCGACTCGGTTATGAATCGTTCGTCGGCTTCGATGATGATAGAAGAAACAGCAGCATGGGCAGCAGATTCCCCAATGGGAAGATCAATAATGGAGGTCTGGTTAGAGACTATCATTTCAGGGCCAAAGTTTGTCCAATTTTTGGCAGCTTCAACAGCAGCGTATGTATCCATCCCACCAAAGCCATAGTAGGCGCTGTGGTGGTAACCGGCAGCATTCGTCGTCCATGACAAACTGTCCGGGTCATGCTTCACAGCAGTGTCGGCAAGAATTCCTTGCACGTCACGCCACGTTAGATCAGGGTTCGCCTGGAGGACAAGAGCAAGGGCCCCACCAACGGCAGGTGCAGCAAAACTCGTTCCAACTGAAATGTCATGACATCCTCCTCCTAAATTGGCAACAATGTTATTGGTGCTAAACTCGTAGTCGCCACCGGGTGCACTACAAAACAGTATGATTGTAAGCGTTTCGTTGGTAGGCAAGGTGTGAAGACGAGCAAACAGTTTCTATCCCCTACCTGATGAAGAGCGCTGCATCTCCTGTTGAGGAATAGGAGGCATGGAGCGAATCTTTACCCACGGCACCAACAGTAATGGTGTATCGAGAATTGAGATATCCCTGTAAATAAAGGGAGCGAAATTGAGTGTACAAGTGGCAGAAAGTATTTTAGCGACACAGAGAACGAAACAGACAAAGAACAAAAGAAAAGTATTTTATTCTGCACGAACCTCCATGTTAACGACTTCGCCTCTTTTGTATTCGTTTCCAGCAGCAAACACTAAAGAATAAATGGGAAAGATGAGAACAATAGTTACCATGACGAAGGACTGGTAGCCCGTAAAGAGAAAACGCAAGTAACAAACTACGAACCAAAAATGATACCCTTTCCGTCGCGTCCTTCCTGTATGGCAGTTTCAATAGTTGCAAGCTCTTCCTCGGGCAATTTATTGTAGGTGCATCGAGTATACAAGGAAAGATATTTTGTGCAGATCTGAACTTGGGTTTCGAAAGCAGCCCCGCAAAATGCGGATAGCAGCAAAGAGCAGTTCTTTGATAGCAGAGAAGGCTGTTCTCCGGTTTCGATACTATATAAAGGACACAATGTCTCAGTCGCTTGCAAACGTCTTCTGTTGCTGTTTATGTCTTCACAAGCATTATCATTCCATGAGTTGATGGAGATGTCCACTCCAGATTCTGTGTTGAGAGAGTGTCGTTATCCATGGTGTTAGTATGGTGCAAAGAAATGCAATGATACAGAGCAGCGATGAATTATTGGACGATACTGAAGTCTTTACCCAATGCTCTTGTGTAGGGCTCGTAGTAGAACCCTTCGAATGGCGCCAAAGACTCCTTTAGCAGAGGAAAATAGCAGGCCGAAAGTGTGGCATCTGGGGCAATGCCCACAGCACATTCATCGTTATTTCCACTGGCAGTAGCAATGCTTGCAACACCAGTTCCATGTTCAAATGGATGATAGCGTCCCAGAGGTGTGTGCATGGGGCACGATGCGTTGGCATCAAATTTAGATGCAAACTCACTATGATTTGCTTCCACTCCAGAGTCTACCACCTGGATATGAATACCTTCTCCAGTAAGACCTTGGTCCCAGACGGGCTGAACATTGAGAATGTTAAAAGACCATTCCATGGCATTGTAAAGAGGATCGGAGAATGCATTGTTTGAATTGGTCACACAGTTGACTGCTCCCGTCACAAAATCGTCAATGGTAGGACAGGCTGTCGTGCTTAAATTCAACAAAGGTGGAATATGATAGCCACAAAGAGCGTTTCCAGGGCACCAATGGCACCCTGGGCTGCTGCTGGTGCACTCCTCACAGCTCGTAAAGTGATGTGAATTGCATTCCTCTTGCTCAGCAGTCATTTCGACTGTTACCCCATCTGTAACTTCGACCACTTGCTGTCCCAAAGCGACAGCTACAAAAGCCATCACTAAAAGTGCCGAAGAGATTTCCATTGTAAGTCTACTCTGCGTACTGACAATGATTAACAAAAAATCTATTTCGTCGTCAGATGATGGAGGGATAAAAACAAAAGCAAAAGTCCGCTGTGACAAGATAATAATGACCGAGTTCGATTCGTCAAAAATAATCGTAAGAAAATTAGGAACTTTTCACTGTTGTTTCATGATTAATGACGGAGTTGATGAAAAATTGCGTACTGTAAGTAGGAGAGTACAGTACTGCAGTTCCATATTACAAGGATTAGATTGTGGAAGGTTATCACAGTAATATTATTACCAGGTACCTGGTAATAATACCATTCATAGCTACCACGTACTCGAGTAGGTACTGGTACCGTTGACAGCAAAAAATTGTAGCGTTCGTCAGCTTCAGCAGGTGCATTCCTCTTGTTGTTGGAAAAGCGTCGGAGTTCCACTTGGAGAGAATATTACATATTTTAGAATAAGATGCCAGCACTGATGGCTGCTGGCTTCGGCAGGCTCCGCGAGTGATGATATTTGAATGGGTTTGTGCCTAGTTGTTCTTACTCCTCAGTGCTCGCAGCAGCAAGCTGACCTGCCCAAATAAAAATGGTGCAGAGGGCATTTGTGAAGTCTTGGAGAGACAACTTTCGAGTATTCTCTGCAGATTGTTTCAGATAAAAGCAGCCGTAGCTTGTACTCCCACGCCCGGGGGAGACGCCCACCAAGACCTACCTACAGAGGTCCATGCTGTGCTAGAGCCGTGGTGTTGCTCACTCCTCCCTATTTCGTGCGGTGCTAGCTGAGCTCCGTGCTCCAGCTCAAGGAGGACAGTAAGTTTTGTGTTCGACACAATGAGTTATTCTGTGCTGCAGTGTCTCTGGTGGCTACAGTAGCTAGTAGCAGTGGCGCTATTTGGATGGTGGTGGTGGGAAAATGGTAGTACAGTACCGGTACGAATCAAGTACTAGTACTCTACTGTAGTACTCTAGCAGCTCTAGTAGTGACTACTACTGTACCCGCAAGGGCCTGTCCTTCACCAGAATTTTGCCAGGTGGAACCGAGAAACACCCAGATTCAACTTCTCAGTTGATTGCTGGGTGACGTTTGACGAAGGAGATGTATTATGTTTGTTGCCTCCTGAAAATCAAATCTGCAAATGAACAAAAAGAAAATTGCCACACGACGATAATAATAAAAACGCCCAAGGGATAATAGAATTGTGCGCAGTTGAAATTTCCGCATAAGCAACAAAAAACCGACTTTAAATTTACTCAGGCAGCACGTTCATCTACGAAGACTTTCCACCATCTAACCCTACCTATCCATTGAGGTTTGCAAACATCATGAAAATTACTTCAGGAGCAGTACTGCTTGCCTTGGCAGCCGCCATCGAGTTAAATCGATCAGATGCTGTATACACGGGCACACCAAACATGGCGGGACCATTATCATTTTCCAGTTCGCTGCTATCGAAGCAGTCGGGTTGGGGATTGTCCAATATCCGAGGAGGAGCTTCGATGCGTAAGATAGTGTGTAATGCAGTATACGTTTGTGATACGTTTAAAAGCACAGATTTGTCTCACACACACGTTATATTTGCGTATATTTCCTTTATCCTTCTCAATTTCTGGCTGCAGCCCCCATCGAAGGCGAAGGCGAAGAAGGAGCAAAGCCCAAGAAAAAGTCTAAAAAGAAGAAGAAATCAAAAGCTGCCAGCAAACAAGAAACGAAAAAATCAACTGCTTCCTTTGCGCAACAAGAATCGGATTTGTCAACAGCTATTCTAGGAGGTGCGGCCGGTAGAAACGCTATGCGCGTCTTTTCCTACTCGAGCGACGAAGGCCACTCTGTGGTGGGAATACCAGAAGAAACCCTCGAAGAAATGGGATTGTTTGAAGGCGATACAGTCTCGATCAAAGGAAAGCGCGGAAAAAAGACCATTGCCAGTGTTGCTGCTGTGTCGACTGCAGATGTTGCTTCTCTTGTAGATGGTGGTAGTGCTGGGGAGAGTCATCCTATTGGAATGTCGCTGGATGCCATGAAAAATGCCGGTGTTAGATCTGGCGATACTGTGACGGTTGTACCTACTCCCGACGTCAAATTCGGAAAGGCTGTTTTGATTCTTCCCTATCAAGATTCACTGGCGTCGGCCGGAGTTTCTGGTACTGCCGAAGATACAAAATTGTTTGACAATTATATCAAACCCTATTTTGATGGAAAGTTCCGAACGCTGCACAGAGGTGATTCTTTCTCAATCGATGGTCCTCTAGGAGTACTAGAATTTCAGTGTATTGAAATCGATTCGGTAGAAGTTGACGGTGACACAGCCTGTGTTGTAGTAGACGAAACCCTGATTGAATGCGATGGCGAGCCCATTGATCGTGACAATATGGATGATTTGGAAGGTGCTGGCTATGATATGATCGGAGGTGCTAGTAAACATTTAGCCGCTGTCCGAGAGCTTGTGGAACTTCCACTCCGTCATCCTGAGCTCTGGCGCAAACTCGGAATGAATCCTCCCCGCGGAGTCTTGTTGACTGGACCCTCTGGATGTGGTAAGACTGCGATGGCCCGAGCTGTGGCCGCTGAGACCGGAGCCTACTTTTTTGTTATTAATGGACCAGAAGTCATCTCTAAGCGTGCTGGAGAAAGTGAAACCAATCTGCGTCGTGCATTTGAAGATGCTGAAGCTAATGCCGAAGACTACAACGGTGCTATTATTTTCATTGACGAAATTGACTCGATCGCGCCCAGTCGTGAAAAGGCTGGTGGTGAAGTAGAAAAGCGAATTGTGTCACAGCTCCTAACTCTTATGGATGGTATGAAACCTACATCGAAGGTTGTTGTCATGGCAGCCACCAACAGACCTAATGTTATCGAGCCAGCTCTTCGACGTCCCGGACGATTCGATCGCGAGCTGGACATGGGAATTCCCGATGAACTTGGTCGCCTGGAAATTCTTCAAATCATGACACGTGACATGCGATTGGGAAGCGACGTCGATCTTGAGGTCTTGGCCCGTGGCACACACGGTTACGTAGGAGCTGATCTACAACAACTTTGTATGGAAGCCGCACTTGAATGTATCCGAAGTAAGATGGGGCTGATTGACTTTGACAAGGATCGTGTCGACAAACGCATCTTGGATAGTATTCTTGTCGAGGGTAAACATTTTGACCACGCTATGGGAATTGTACACCCGTCCTCGCTTCGAGAGAACCAAGTAGAAGTTCCTGATGTACACTGGGACGATGTTGGAGGTTTGGAAGACGTCAAGCGCGAGCTTCATGAAACTGTTCAGTACCCTGTGGAGCATGCCGATAAATACATCAAATTTGGAATGAGTCCCAGTAAAGGTGTGCTTTTTTACGGTCCACCTGGTTGTGGCAAAACACTCCTTGCCAAGGCCATTGCCAATGAGTGCGGGGCTAATTTTATCAGTATCAAGGGTCCTGAGTTGTTGACGCAATGGTTTGGAGAGAGCGAGGCTAATGTTCGTGAGCTTTTCGACAAAGCACGAGCTGCCAGCCCTTGTATTCTAATGTTCGACGAAATGGATTCTATTGCAAAGACCCGTGGTAGTGGTAAGTACCAAATGAAGTGTTTCAGTAAAAAGCTTTCGTTTTTCTTGCCTTCTTCTTTTGCTAAATCTATCAAACCTGGTGTTTTTCCGTATAATGTTAGGTGGAGCTGGAGGCGGCAGCGAAGCAGGAGACCGTGTGATCAATCAGATCTTGACAGAGATTGATGGTGTTGGTGCACGAAAGAATGTCTTTGTGATTGGAGCTACTAATCGTCCCGACATCCTTGATCCTGCTGTCATCCGTCCGGGACGTTTAGATCAATTGATCTACCTTCCTCTTCCTGATCTGAAGAGTCGCCTGGCTATTTTCAAAGCACAACTCCGCAAGGCCCCGCTTGACGAATCAGTAGATCTAGAAGTCCTTGCGCGGTCTACCAACGGCTTTAGTGGAGCTGATATCTCTGAAATTTGCACAACTGCGTCGAAGCTTGCCATCCGAGAAGCCATTCTTGCAGTCGAAGATCGAACGAAGAGAATCGAAGACGGAGAGATTGACGAGGACGATACTTCTTCGGGATCATCTGAAGTGAGTGGAAATATGCTCATTGGAAAAAGACACTTCAATTTTGCTATGAGTCGCGCACGTCGCAGTGTAACAGAGAAGGACCTTGCCTTGTTTGAAGAGTTTGCAGAGAAGCAAAAGGCAGGCAGAGGAGAAGCCGCCACAAACTTCAAGTTCGATGCTCCTTTGGCCGGCAGCAGCGCCAGTGTCGAAAACGAAGAAACCCCACAGGATGACTTGTACTCATAGGGAGTCGTGTAGCTACTAAGAAAACCAAATGGACCAAGCATTCATCTACTAAATAAATACAGTAAATACGAGTATCTCTCTGATCTGTTCTTGTGACAGTTTTATTATTTATCTTTGATCTGCTACAACTGATAGTAGTACTAAATTGCCTAATCGTTAGGAATAGTGTTATAGGGCCGTCTGTCGTCGCAAGGTTTGTTTTACGCTCACCTCTCCTCGCATGCGAAAGATACTGTACTAGTAGACCCTCTACTGCTACTAGCTAGTACTAGCTAGCTAGTAGTCTACTGTAGTACTAATAAGAGCTCTACTAAAGTGGCAGTCTACTACTCAGTCTACTACTAGTAGAGACCCATTCGAAAATAAACGTTGTACTCGACTACATTTTTTTGCCATGCAGCCTAACAATCCTTTTCAATAAGCTTTTTATAATCGTTGAATCATCAGAATTGACAGCTACAGTTCTGCAGCGCAGAAGGAGATCCTAGTAGTGCGTTAATCCCGCGGCAGCCTGTTTTGGATCAGTCCTCATTGCTAAGAATCTTTCGAGACCGAATGGTTGATTTGTCACACTACTGAAACATACTGCTAACTGCTAACTGGTACCAGTGATCAGTCAAAGTTCGAGCGTTTCTTTTCTTTCGTTTATTTGACGTCCGCAATGGATCACATTTTCCGACAAAATGCACTTATTAGACGGGGCATGGTAGTGGCTAGCCATGCAAGGCCGATGAATTTGCAACGAACCCTGCATTTACCTCCTAGAGTTCGACCGAACGGAGCAATCATCGGCACTCGAAGACCAAGAAGTAATCAAGGGCGTTTGTCGTGGTTGTCAACGTATCAAATTGCAGAGGTGAATAATTTGCAAAGCATCGCAACTGATAACAGCAAGCAGCAGCTTCTGGCATCCTATCTTCAAACAGACGACAAGGAACTGTTGCTAGAAGAAGCGCCAGAATCTCACTGTGCAGCGGAGGATATTCCCGAAACAGTAACAAACAAGTACGACATTAGTACGCTTCAAAAGAAAACACAACATTATCTAAATGAAGAAGTTTTTCCTGTCGGATCCTTTGACTTGGACTTGTTTGAGGAGGCTCGAGGATTGATTTGGGCGTGGAGTGAGCAGGGTAGCGCCGAGAGTGTCCAGCAATCCTTTCAACTGCTCAGACGGTTGGTGGACGAGCAAGGCTCCAATTTTCACCCAGATCTTAACGAAAAAAGTATAAGTCATCTGCTGAATACTCCAACCTTGAACACAGTCGTAAAGAACTGGTACACTTGCTGGCAACATTTAGACGAGATTGCCTTGGAAAATCTATCAAACGGAGGGTCGACAGGTATCCCTCGGCCACAAGATGTATTAGCGACAATTGAAAATCTGGCAGATAAATGTCCTAGTCTCGGTCCCCAAACGAAGTGTTATGCAATCATCATGAGAGCTATTTTGTATCGAATCAAAACGGTTGAGGAAGCAGAATACGTTGAATCCCTACTAACAAAAATGGTCAAGGGGTATCAAAGTGGTGATAATCGCAAGGCTCCCACTATTGTGGAATACAATATTGTAATCAGCGCCATGGCCAATGTTGCAAAACCGGAACGAGCAGAAGCCATCCTAAGAAGGCTCTGTGATGACTTCAAAGCTGGACTATCGAAACTTGCGCCGAATGCCTTTTCTTTCGGGTCAGTACTATTTGCATGGGGCTTTTCAAAACAAAAAGATGGAGGCCAGCGAGCACAAGATATACTGGATATGATGATTGATATGGGTGAACAAATGAACGACAAATCTTTGGCTCGTCCCAGTGCTCGCTGCTACAATAGTGTTCTGCAAGCTTGGTGCCGACCTCAAACACAGTCAGGAACGACTAACGCAGAACGCTTTTTACAGAGAATGCAAGAAGATTATCGCTTGGGAAACGATGAAGCGAGACCATCAGCAGAGTCTTATGGATTGATTATCCATAATTGGTCCCTCATGGGCTGCGCCGAGCAATCTGAGAAAGTTCTTCGTTTGTTGTGCAACGACTACAAAAGGAACGGAAACCACCTTGCAAAACCTACCAGTTTCCAATTTAATTCTGCAATCAGTGCTTGGCCAAGGTCGAGGGCTTCGCATGCCCTTGATCGAGCATTTTCTGTTTTTGATTACATGAAAGAGCTAGAAGTGGCACCAGATTCCGCCACTTTTGGTTGTCTGATGCTGTCTTTATCACGTTCCAACGATAGATTAGCGGGCGAGAAAGCTGAAAATCTGCTTAGAATGCAGCAAGAGTTATTCAAAGAGGGCAACGATGCCTGTAAATGCGATACGCTTCATTATAACGCGGCGATGCATTGCTGGAGCTTGGTTGGAAATGCTCCCAGAGCAATTAAACTGCTTAGTGAGCTGATACAAGAGCACAAAAGAGGGAATGTTAAAATTACTGATGAACGCCCATTCATTACAGCCTTTGCGGCGCTAGCGCGGTCGAAGGATCGCACTGCGGGAGAAAGAGGTGAAGTCATTTTTGACGAGATGGTGCAGATGTGCGATGCTGGTGAACTTGCCTTTGAACCATCGACCATTTGCTACACGGGATTACAAGGTTGCTGGGCAAGCGTTGAGCGACCAATATCAGGTGAAAAATGCGTGGCGCTATTAGGGAAATTGAAAGAAAAATATAATTCAGGTGAGGCCAGCATGAGGCCAGCAGAATCCAATTACAAAGTCGCTATTGACGCCTTCGCTAGAATAGGCCAGCCGGAACGAGCGGAAGAAATTTGGTATGAGATGCTGCAGGATTTTTTAAGTGGCAATTCGGACGCTAAACCGGGTAGCGAATCTTGCGTGGCTGTTATTGCGGCCTGGCTCACATCTAACGCCCCTGAAGCGATGCAAAGAGCACTCGATCTAATAGATCGAATAGCCGAAGTGGACCGTTCGGATGCGATTGAGCTGAAGATTGATTTAAACGATTACTATCTCCTACTTGACATATGCTCAAAGTCGGACAATCCCTGCGTTCTTGCTGGTGGAGAGGAAATTGTAAAAAAAATGAAAGTAGTTCATGCGGCTGGATTTGGGGCGGTTGGACCCGATACTCGGTGCTACAATATCGCTATCAATTGCTGGGGGAAACACGGAAGTGCGCAATGTGCCGAGGCCTTATTTTGGGATATGTACACAGATTTTCTGGAGAACGACAACAAGGCAGCAAAGCCAGATGTGTTCACTGTGTCGACTGTTCTAACGGCATGGAGGCGTTCCCACATCAGAAATGCACCCGAAAGGGCACAAGTATATTTTGAACGGATTCAGAAAATAATCGATACGGGAAAACTGGACCTCAAACTCGACGCCGCATGTTATGCTTCAATGCTGAACTGTCTAGCAAATGCTAATTCTGGCGATGCTACCGATGCTGCGGAACTCATTTTTTCAAAGCTGAAAAAGCAACACAGGGATTCAAAAGACAAGACTATTCAGCCAACCTATCATTTATACTACGCTTTTATTAAGTGTCTTGCAAATGTCGGAAGGATGGAACGAGCGGAAGAAGTTTTGGTGGAAATGTATACGCTGTATCACAACGGACGAAAGGATTTAGAACCAAAGAATTATTTCTTCGCCCAGGCTTTGAATGGGTGGTTTCGGTTGGGCGGTGAAGAAGCACCCGAACGAGCTGATAAGCTCCTTCGGTGGATGGATTGTAACTTACCAAGATACGAAAGACCTGACTGCATGCAGTTTGTCAGTCTTCTGAGATGTTGGGCTCGGTCAAGGCATCCCGATTCTGGTAAACGGTGCGAATCGTTGCTCCATCAATGCGCTAATCGTTTCGGTTCTCACAGGCCTCTCATTAAAGATTGCTGCGCTGATGTTGTGTGTGCTCTAGCCAGAACCGGCAACCCTGACAGGGCGGAGAAACTTCTGGTTCGCATGTGTGATGACTATATCCAACACGAAAAAGGAAGCCCACCCGCAACACCGCATCTTCGTGCTTTTATATCAGTCCTAGCACATTTGAGAAAAACCTCATCCGGAAGTATAAGTTTACGAGCACTTCGCCTTGTTCAAACTTTACGGGACGTGGATGCTGACCACAAAACAACATGGAAATATAATAATGTTTTGGACGTCTGGGAGAATTTGTCGTCAGAAAAGTCCCCGGAAGCTCGCTTAGACTCTTTCCTTTCGAAAATGGAAGAATTAGACTCATATTCCATAGTTGGTGCAAAAAGCAACGCAAAGTCTACAAAGGACATCCCATTCTCGCTAAAGTACTGAATAAGCAGTCGTTGACAGACACAGTCTTTGATTTGCACCTTTGTTCTTTTGATGCTCTTTCTGTTAAATATATGACACAACTGCTACAATTCAGCTTTTACATTTCTTTGTTGATCAACATTTAAATACGGCATCTACTCCAGATTATGGGACTTAGTTTCTGTAGCGAACCTCAGACATTTGACATGCACTGCAAAACGCAGCTCGGATGTTACGTCGTGAAATTTATTTATTTTTGTTCTTGCCCTTTTCTCCCTTGGTCAATTCCATAGGTCCACGGACAAAGGGCAGGAATTCCTTTCCTGCCATATACGGACGCAAAACTTCGGGAACTACAACACCATCAGGTGTTTGGTGTGTCTCCAATAGGCAGCATATACCACGTCCAGTGGCACAAAGTGTCGCATTCAACATATGACAATACGACTTTCGGGCAGTTAGATCACCACTGGTCTGTGTCTTGACACCACAGCGGACCTCAACTCCGCGGGCCTGGAAATCCGTGCAGTTGGAGCACGAGACAAGCTCTCGGTACGCCTGTTGGCCAGGGAACCACGCTTCCAAATCATACTTTTTGACTGCAGCATCGTTCAGTTCACTAGAAACCAAACAGACGACACGGTAATCAAATCCGAGAGAGTCGTAAAAGTCCTTGGCGGCCTGCAACATTTTCTTTTGCTCAGCCTGGGAGAGTTCAAGATCATCGCCTGTCAAGCAAAATTGCTCAATCTTTTCGAATTGATGCACACGAAAAATGCCGCGAATGTCCTTTCCGGAGCTGCCAGCCTCCTTCCGGAAACATGTCGAAATACCGGCGTAACGTAAAGGCAGGGACTTTTCTTCCAACCAATCTCCCTTGTGGTAGGCGCAAATGGGCTGTTCACTGGTCGCAATCAAGTACTTTTCTGTGGAACCGTCGGGGTCATCTGTCTTACCCGAAACCTTGTAGAGCTGCTCATCAAAATCTTCCAATTGGGCAATGCTGGCCATGACTTCCTTGTTCATAAAAAAAGGTGGCTGCAAGACGTTGTATCCACGAGCTCCTAAAAAGGAGATTCCGTAGTTAATAATGGCCTGATTTAGCAAGACTCCAGCATTGGTCAAAAAGTAGGCACGATGTCCGGCAACAGCTTGACCGCGCTGAGGTTCGTAGCCGCCAATGCGCCACAACAAATCATCGTGCGTCAATGGCTTGGAGGGAGGCAAGGTGTACTCCAGAGTACCTTGAGGAGAGGGCAAAAAGTCATCTTTGCCCTCCGCCTCCGGGGGCATCGGCTTCAAGGCAACGACGAGGTTATCTGCTTCTTCGTCATCCGAAATGGGGACTTCTGGATCTACAATGTTTCCAATTTGTCCCAGGAAAACATCTCGCTGTTCAACCAGGATGGGCAATTTGGCATCCAGTTCCTTAATTTCGACCTGCATCTGCTTCATCTGTGCCACTTCATCATCACACGGTTCTTTGGCTTTCTTTTTTGGTGCGATGACTTCCTTCTGAAGTTTGTTCACGGCCTTGCGCAGGTTGTCACCCTGTTTGGTCACCTCGCGCCACTCCTCGTCAATCTTGAGAACTTGATCCACCACGGATGGATCCTTGAACCGCTGTTTCTGGTAGGTACGGTACTTTTCGGGATCTCCGCCCTTGTAGTCACGTAATTCGTTGATATCAATAGGCATACTGCAATGATCTTGGTACCACCACTGCGTGATACTGGAGTACTGTTCTGGCTAAGGGAAGTCAAATACAGTAATTATTTAACCTCTTGCTTGATGAGAGACAAGGAAATAATTAAAAAAAAAAATTATGGATTTTACCGATCTTTCATCAGTTTGGTTGTGTCCTGCTGTGATGACCGTCTACTGAACAGTACTAGTCTACTACTGGTGTAGTACTTAATTAATAATAGGACAGCCACAGTGCTCATATCCCAAAAAAATCTACGGTAGATGCACTTGATGCCTCGAAAACTTGGAATGGGAAGTAGTAGACTAGCTAGTAGCAGACTTGCCCCGAAATGCTACTTTCACATCCTTGTGTTGTCACCAATCGAGGGATATCCCTACCCCGGGATTTCCAAAACTGCCCCGGGATGGGGAAAAACACAATCCCGGGGTTGTTTTTGGAAGTAGCATTTGTTGGGCTTAAGTAATATGAA
>Ga0100402_1004481_pt1 | contig 14758 bp, 11 predicted proteins | sample CryGeyme20150102_FD_80419 | JGI IMG/M metagenome (GOLD analysis project Ga0100402, IMG submission 80419) | Groundwater microbial communities from Crystal Geyser aquifers in Utah, USA - Crystal Geyser metaG 2015-0102 | ecosystem: Environmental > Aquatic > Deep subsurface > Groundwater | place...
GAAGACTGGGAAAAAGATGGAGACTTTCGTGAAGCTATTGAGGATAATTGGCAAGTTCTCATCAAATTTTGTCAGCAAATGAAATAAAAAATTCTCAAATTGGCTGAGCTCAAGTACCATCCTTAGACCGCCAAAATAGAATAGTTGCTCGACATTGACAGGATAGACACTCGTGAAAAAACTGCAAAGCAAGAACTGGCTAGGATAGTGGGTGCCCGTGAGAAGGAGCTAATAAAAGAGTCTGTGCTGGTAGAGGAGAAGGAGGAATAGGACAAAGGCATATACTTATGATTTGTTAGTGTGCGTATAATACATATCAGATGGGGAGGTTGATGATTCTCTCGTTTTGGTTGCTCTGGATGAAGTAGTAGATGAAGTCTCCATAGAAGATGGACTGAAAAATTCCAGCTACAAATGATATCATCACCAGATCTTTCCATCTGTAAATCCTAAATATGGCAAGCATTACCAGTGCAGGATGTAGAAGAAACGGTAGAAACCCAAAAATAACACAATATGGGCCGTGATGTTTTCAATGTCCTTGCATTTTGCTATCATGTAAAGTTGAGGCAATATCGCCATTGATTCCAGCCAAATCGAATAGGCCCAAAGCATCCCGTAGGCCGTGAAGTGCCTGTGGAAGAAGAAAGCCAAGACCAGAGCTGCAAAGTAGATTGCCCAATGAGGAAAAGAGTCTGACTAAAAATCATAGCTCTAGATAAGCCAATCATTACCATTTTGTGGGGGCGTTTGAAGCGCATGACATAGATGGTATAGGCAGTGATTCCAATGAAGATGAACCTCATAGCATTGAAGTAGAGTGAGCCCCAGTGGTGCTCTATCAGCATGTCGGAGTATCGGGTGATGAAGACGATGAGGTAGATCTACTGGGTTTTGTAGCTGATTCCAATGACGTTCTTGTTGGCGAGAATTTTGAGCAGCAGCATCAACACTGCGATTAGGTGCAGGAAGTCACCAATCAACTGAAAAAGGTCCATTATTATTATACATGCAGGCGCTAATCAACGGGTCCTTTTCAACACCACGGCTATAATATGCTTCCTCCATCTTTAGATCAATTTCAATTATGAAGCTATTCAAAGATCATCTCCTGATTATTTTTCGTCACTAGGAGCCGTGCATCTGTGTTAGTTGCAACCTTCCCCTCCTTCTTGGTCAGGAGAACGGTAGGGATCTACTTCAGATAGGGACTATAAAGGTGGTAGCTTGTTCATTCTGACCTTGTTTCTGAGAATATCATTCAGGTAGTTCTAGAAATTTTATATGCTGAATGATTTTCTAAGCTTGCCAAAATATTGTTTGGTTTCATAAATGACAGTTACAACAGGATAACCAACTCCAACAGCTCCCAGTTTTTCCTCAAATTCGAAATGATCTCCTCCTTGAGCCCAGAGGAATTTAAAAGGTTTTCCTCTGAATTTCAAGCCAACTTCTTTGATTTTTTCAAAGTATCCCTCATATTACTCATGTGAAGAGTCCAGCAAGTTGGGAAGGAAGGTGATAACACAAAGACCTCTGCCTTTGCAATTTTAGTCATAAACTTCCTGAGAAATCAACTGAACCTGAGCAAAATTTTTAAGATCCTTTGTTTTTTCAATTGCCCATTCAGTCATACCAGCAGCAGTTCTAGGTCCATCATAGTCGATAGCAGTCGAATCGTCTTTTTTTCCTCCTGGGAAGAATTTAATTGTAGGATACCCTCGGACTCCGAATCTGCCAGCTGCTTCCTTGTGCTCTGTAGCATCAACTTTGGCTACCTTGACCTGTCCCTTCAAATTAGTTGCTAGCTCTGCGTATTCTGGAGCAAGGCTTTTGCAATGTCCGCACCAAGGAGCATAAAACTCGACAAACCAAGGAGCATCATCGCCATAGACTTTTTACTCAAAGGTGTTGTCAGTAAGCACAATAACATCTTTCTCATCGATGTCTCCTGCGCCTGAGCCGTAGCTACCTTGGCTGTTACCGCTAGCTCCTCCTCCTAATCTTTCGTTTGCAATCTGCATATTAAGGAGTATACATTTCTCAATTTTCTGAACATGAAGTCAACGATGCCTTCTGAGGTTCTTTGTCCATCATAATCTGACATTTTGCCATCGACAAAGAATTTAATGGTAGGAAAGCCTTGCACCTGCACATCCGTCCTTTCCTTATCTGCCTCAATAGCAGCTATGTTAGCGATGCCCTTGAGAGCCTGGGCAGCTTTTTCATACTCAGGAGCAAGGTTTCTGCAATGTCCGCACCAATTGGCATAAAATTCCACCAGCCATATGCCCTTCTTCACCTGTTGAAAATCAGAAGAAGTGAGACTTTTGACAGCTGAGAATCGATCGTAGAAGCACTGACCACCCACGATGAGCAAAATCAGTACAGTCAAGAGAGAAACTTTCATTCACACGTAAGATTTATATAAACTTAATTGGAAGGTATTTAAAGCTCTAGAATTCTTATTAACTTTGGGAACAGCCTTTTTAATCGGAAATAATGCCAAGAACCTTAAAAATATGAAATTAATTGAATCTTGCTCTAAATTATTTAATGCTGTTTCCAGGTAACATGAAAATTAACGCAAAAAAAAAAAATCAACTATTAAAATATTGAGAAAAGTCCTAAACTACTATAGCAGGACCCTCCGCAACATCTACCTCATTTACCATTTATCTAACTTGCTCACTCTCCATCATATGCAAGTCTTGCCCTACCAGTCCTCTCGGTTCAAAGAGGTTATCGTGAATATGAAAACGGTCCTCATATATCGCAAGGTGAATTTATTCTTGATGCTGTACTTCTGGTCCATTGGAAGGGTGGGTTGGCTGGGCCTATGAGTGGGAGTAATGTTCATGCTCTATTTCTGTCAAATCTAGCATACTTGGGCCGAATGTTGCATTGAACCTCTGCTCTTGCTCGTAGTGCGCCTGGGTCATTTGTAAGAGATTATGCTAGGATTTATTGGTGATGGAGGGTGAGAATGGCATACAGAGCATGGAAATGGAGGCAGCCGAAAGGTACTCAAGTTGCTTGAGTTGGACAGCCAGCTCATGCGGGATGGCGTGAGAGGCCGTTCTATAGGGATTTTACATTTTGAACTCATCGAGATTCCTTAGCATTTTGAGGCGCATGCGCTAGCTGGTTCTTTTGCGCATATGTCCTTCCTAGTGCCGACTGCTCATTGTTAAATTTATATGCCTGGAATTACTATTCTGGGTGTAATACCGACGAAGTAGTATATATTGTCCGATCTGCCTCAATACTTTGAAAGGTGGGCAAGGGTGAGTATAAGCAACAGCTAAATGCTTAGGCTTAATTAATTGTCTGATATATGTTTAAAGTGAGTGGATGAAACCTCGGAACAAGCAGGATTAGCCCTTCGATTACCTCATGAAGGTTATCATCATCGGAGACTCGGGAGTAGGAAAGAGCAATATCCTTCTTAGGTATAGCGAGGGAAAATTCGTATAAAATTACATGATGACCATCGGCATCAATTATGTTTACAAAATCATCGAAGTTGATGGGACCAAAATCAAACTGCAGATTTGGGACACTGCAGGCCAAGACAAGTATAAAACAATCACCAAAAATTACTACCGCAATAGCCAAGGTGTTCTCATAGTCTACGGCCTCGATTCCAGAGATACTTTCCACTCTGTCCGTACTCTTTTGACCACCTAGGCAACTGGATCGAAGATCTATCAGAAACAGTGAGTGACGGAACCCAAATCATGATAGTTGGCAACAAGAGCGACCTTGAAGAGAAGAGAGAGGTCACCAAGTAGGAAGGTGAATACTTGGCATAACATACAGACATCCCATACATGGAGGTAAGCGCCAAAAGCGGGGAATCAATTAATTAGCTCTTCACTAAGCTGGCAAAAATGATGAAGCAGAAAATCATAGACAACGAAGGGCGAGAGTCTTCCCAAACCGGCGGTGGAGGTATCAATCCTCCTCTCAGTCAAGGCAACTCTCGTTGTTGCAGGAGTGAATGATATGTTTTAGGAGTGTGTAGAGTGTGATGGGTTCCAGGGTATTGGGTATGTGTGGGCTATATTACATACTTTTTGATAATATTTGAGATTTGAATAGATTTGTTTATGATGGAGAAGTCTTCACCTGAAAACTCCTTGGGAGATATCGAGGAATTCTTCCCGGCAAACCGTTTAGAGATCATCAACCAAAATATCGCCAACAATGATCCCAGCACCATCCACGATAAAATCTAAAAATACTAAGAACTTGACTCCGAGCAAAGGTATCTCCTCTCTCACTCAGACGCCAAATAGTTCGCAACCTTCCCCTACTTCTCTAGCAACTCGGATAGTAAGGAGTGCCCCTCCTCAAACCCCTCTTCAATAAAGTCGTAATACATCAGCCACTCAGATCAAAGATAAGGACGATATCGCAAGATTGCTGCTTGAAAAAATGCCAGCCATCGATCGACAACTGTAAAAATTAGGCAACTTTGAAGAGAATCTGAAAAGCCTAATAATTCCTATTCTCAACTTCTATCTCAACTACAACCAATTCGACGTAAGCACGCATAAATTTAGGCCAAATAATAAGCTGGAAAATAGTTGGGAGCAGTCGCCAATAAGCTGAATGACAAAGATAGAGGAGATTTCGTGCTCAAACACGTCATCGAAATGGCTCACGATGATGATAACTAAGATAATCGCATCGTTGCAGTACAGCTCTTCAGCAGCATGAGCTAATGCTTCGGCAAAAATCTCTGCGAGCAGTTCATCGGACTGGAACTGCTGTCTCTGGGAGAAGACGTCAGCTTTAAGGTCAGAAAGGAGGCTATCAAGCAGTTGCCTACTATTGGTAAACTAGTCAGCCAGCAGTTCTTCAGTCGATTGTTCACCTTTTATCAATCCAAGGCTAGAGACAGCGGTAACTGGGCCATTAGGAAGGCATGTATTGACATTGTGCTTGATGTGGCCAAACTTAGTCTACCAGAGTAACGGGAAGGTCCTCTCACAGATACTTATTTAATATTGCTGAAGGACAACAACAAGTGGGTGCGTATTTCTGCCTACAAGAACCTTGGTCCTTTCATTCACCTTGTTAGAAACAAGCTTAATATGGAGCTATTCAAGTAATTTTGCAAAATGCCTTAAGCTGAAGTCAACAATCTCAGCAAATAAAATGAAATCATTTACAGCTGTGCCTATAATTTTCCCGCTGTTTTGGATGCAGTAGGCAGACAAAGATGGTAGCCAGACCTTTGGAAAGTCTACGAACGTTTCTTAAAATCCAATGACAAGAGACTAAAAATAACTCTGAGCGAAAGTCTTCATGAAGTTGCCAAGCTTTTAGGTTAAAGTCTCACCGAAAAGTATCTTTTCAGAGTTGTTGACACCTTCTTCAGAGACAAAAGCGATGAGATCAAGCTCGGAGTCATCAAGCACATGTCATCAATCATGAGAGTTCTCAGCTAAGCCAAAAGATAAACTCTTATTGGAGTTTTTGAGTAATTCCAAAAGGATCAGAAAAAGTGGAGAATTAGATAGTCTATCGGTCGACAATTAGGATAGATCCTCTAGATATACAAGCCTCAGCTCATTTTTGAGTATGTAGTTCCTATTTTACTGAAATTTTGCTCAGATACTGTCAGCACCGTCAGAGAAGAAGCTGCTCGTAAGGTGGCAGACTTCATTTAAAAATTGAGTGAGTAGGAAGGTCTCATGATAGGATTAATTGAATCAGTTAAGGCTTTCGGTACTTCTCCCAAGTACACTCAGAGGCAAGAGTACACCTTCATTAAATTAGATTTTTGATAATGTGCGAGAAGCTGATGAACAATCCTGACCTGTTCCGTCAGCACTTCCTTCCCATAATGGTGGAGCTAGCTGACGATAAGGTAGTCAACGTGAAGCTAGTTTTAGCATAAATAGTAAAGAAGCACATCGATAGGAAAGGTAAACTAAGCGAAGATGAGGATTTACTGAAACTACGTGACAAATTGAGAGCTGACCCTGATGAATAGATCGACGCTGTGTTTGCTGAGTAGTGATGGTTGTATATTTTGGGAGTATGCTCATTCTCTGAGCTAGAAACATTATAATTTTTCCCTACCATATGAAAGATCCTCTTCAGGAGTAGCGATAGCAGGATTAATTCTAGGACAAACGCACCATCATATCAGGTACTACTAGATTGATCACTCAGGCTAAAATATCCACAAAACTTACCTCTTCGGACTTGAAGGAGTCGCTGCCCTCAGAGGAGTCACCGTCAACATCAGGCAAGGATAGTTCGTCATCATCCTCGGAAACTCAGGAGGAGGAAAAACAAGTCTGCTAAACATCATAGGCACCATTGACAAGCTCACAAAGGTATCTTCATCATCACTCAGGGCCATCTTGAGCTTTACAATCAAAAGATAAAATAAAGTACCTCCGACTAAATCCTATCTGGGCTAAGACTTAACCACATAGGCTTTGTCTTCCAAACATTCAACCTTATCTCTTCCTTAACTGCAAAACAAAATGTAGAGTTACCTATGATTTTGAAAGTAATCCTTCCTAAAAATAGGGCTAACTCAACTCTAGAGATATATCACAGCACGCTTAGCAGTTGCTCGAGTCAGTTGGCATGGGACATCGACTCAAACACTACCCGAATCAGCTATCTGGAGGTGAGCAGCAAAGAGTCACCATTGCACGAGCTCTTGCTAATAAACCTCAGGTTTTGTTGCTAGATGAGCCAACTGGCGATCTGGATACAAGAAACACACATATAGTGCTAGACATTTTGCTAAAGCTCAACGAAAAAGAGAAGATAACTTTGGTCATGGTGACTCACGATGTCAACCTTAAGTACCTTTCTCACCGAGTTCTCAAGGTTCTTGATGGCAAAATCATCGGATAAGAAAAGATTGACCCTCGCACCAGAACTGAGCATATTCAAAATTTGAGAGGTAAATTATAAAAAATGAATAATCCAATTGAGCAAGCATCCAACTATGAAGAAAGGAAGACTGAGGTAAGGAAGGTGTAGGATTATGGAGCCATCAAATGGCTAAAATAGAAGAAAATTCGCGACAAAATAGAACACGAAATGATCGACAGGTGTCGTGAATAACTATCAAAGATCAACATAAACTCAATGTCGGAAGAGACGGTCGAGAAGATGGAACATATGGATGATCTTATGTGAATATTATGAGGTGTAAACACAGATAATGATATATCATAAATGCTCCTCCATTTAAATATCATCCATGCATAGCTCCATTCGCTCATTGCCCTCCAGCCAGACTAAAATACCAATCAGAAATAAGAATATCAAAGCGAAGAAACTGTAAATACGGGACTCATGTCCATGAACATCGAAAATGGCATAGACCAGATACATGAGCATTGCTGCCAAAATGAGACCGATCTGAATATGCATCTAGTTGTAAAAATATTGATAAAGTTACTGCTTCAGGTAGATTAAAGCAACTAGCCTGGTCACCAGCATAGCCACAGCAATGATGACAGCGCCAAGAATAACCTTGAAAATAGTCAACCAGCTGAAAGAAATATCACTCTCCAGCACGAGAAACTTCACTACCACAGTAAACAAGACCAGGCAAAGAAGAAACAACTTGACGAGTTGTTTGAGATGGAAAATGTCATAGCCTTCCTTTGTGTAGAGATAAAGGACTAAAACTTTAATGCACATGAAGGCAAACAACCACAAGCTTTCAAGAATAGAAACAGCCATGAAGCAGAGCATAATCCAGGGAAATAGCTTTAGTTTTAGGTTGGGAGCCTTATTTAGTTTGATTTCGTTTATGTAGAAATTTTAGATGAGGAAAGGGAGAGCCATGCTTGCCCAGAAAATAGTAGAAACCATGCAACTGTCGATGTGTTGCTCAAAAAACCAGTCAGAAGATATAACTAAGGAGCAGTAAATTATCTCCACCAGCATTATGAGGACTACCAAGCTAGCCAGAATCATGTAGGTCCTCCGAGGCTAATTCTAGTTCTTTAGTCGATTGTAATTATTGCCACTTGAGGTCATCCTCTTAAAAGAGCTTGCTATACTGGTGTACTTGATGAATTTTTTCTCAGAAACAGAATTACAATACCTAACAATCAAGTAGTAGAGCCCTTCAGCAATCATGAGTATGCAGAGACCTTTTTACATTGTGAACTGGCTCCCTTACTCCTTTTTTGGAATAATGAAGGTAACAGTGACGACCTCAGCAGAAATAAATGCGATGAAGAGAAGGTACAAAAGACCTCCAACGACATGGTTATTTTGATAACTTCCAATGAAGGATTCCTGCTCTGAAAAAATTGATGTTCTCCTGCTCCAACGAGATATGGGAGATGTTTGAGGATGGAACTACTATTCTTCATCGTTCCTCGATATTTGGCGCGTTGTCTTCTTCTGAGACGGTCGATTTTGAAAACGAGGGCGAGGATATGATTTGTAAGTGTTATTCAAGTTGACCCTCGTTACCCGAGATAACTATTGATCATTGACGATGCCAGCTAAATCTATTTGCTTCTTTTCCTTATCTTATTACCTTTCTTGGGGAGTCATCAAAGCATACCGAACGGATTCATGGTCTTTATTCTTATGATGATAACTGCGAAAAGAGCTTTGACTCATGAGTTGATGAAAGAGGATTTATTTTAAAGAATAGGATAATTTATTGACGATTACAGAATCAAAGTTACTTAACCATATAAGGTCCTTCCAGCTCATATCCTAATTTTCTGTAGTAATGTCTCGTTCCAACTCCAGAAATAACCGCCATCTTGTTAGATCCATGCTCCATCTTTGCAATTCGTTCGGCCTCTTCCATCAGCATAGTTCCATAACCCTGATGCTGGAATTTGTTTGGATCGCGACTGTGAATGGGGACGACTGAGCCATAAACGTGGAGTTATCTCACTAAAGAGCACTCTGGCCCCAGCTAAGGTCTGAAGGTGTTTTCTCCACATTTTCTCAGACGAAGAAGGCCAACAAGAATGTCCTGTTTAGGGTCCTCATATGAAATGAAAGTTTACCATCCCTCATTGGCAACATAATCTCTTCTGATCAACTCAATATTCTCAGGTTTTATCTTGAAGTGAACCTCCTTAATTCCAACTTATCTGGTTCTAACATCACGGCATGGAACATTCATTTCTTTCATCTTTGCCAAGGCAAGCTCTCTCAGATTACCTTTCTAGACTCCTGAAGTCACCAAAGGCATAGGAATATCTCTTTGAACTCGATACACTCTAACCCAAGGAGGCACAAGAGCCAGCAATTTTGCCACAATTTCAACCAAATCATTAGGATGATAATTTTTGTACTTTCCATTTTTCCAAAGCTCATAAAGGCCAGTACCTCTGATAACCAAAGTAGGATAAATTTTAACGCCATCAGGCCTGAAGTCTGGATTTTCGAAGAACTATCTGAAGCTTTCAAGATCTCTTTCTACTCCCATGTTCGGTAGATCAGGCATCATATGAGTAACTACTTTATAGGCACAATCCTTGGCAAGGGCAAAGGTTTTTTTTACAGCTTAAATAGTATGTCCTCTGTTTGTGTCTCGAGCAATATCCTCGTAGATGCTCTGAACTCCGATTTATAGCCTAGTACATCCATAAGACAGCAAATCCGACAGTTGCCTTTTACCACAATGATCGGGTCTTGTTTCGATGGTGATTCCGATACACTTAGCTTTGCTTTGCTATGAAAATTTAACAGCTTCTTTGTGATCAGAAGACACATGACCGCTGAGAGCATCATGAAGATTCCTGATAAAGTAATCGCGATATTATTAATCAAGAGACATAAATGTTCCTCCCATGACAATAAATTCGACCTTGTCAACATCATGCCCTATTTTTTTTAACTGCTCAACTCTATCTCGAGTCTGGATGTAAGGATTGTATCGAGCTCTGATAGCTCTCATTGAGGTCGGCTCATAACCTGTATATGACTGTGTGGAATATTAGAAATCTGAATCTGGTCCACCTGGACAGTATATACAGATATTTCCTGTTGTTGCAATATGAGGACATCTGTGAGGTTTACACATGACAGCAACAACAGCGATACCACTTGCTGTTCTGACTGGCTTAGCCTTCAGGAGAGGAGTAAGCTTATTCTTATATTTTTATGGCAGAGCACTGATGATATCGACCAATTTCGGAGCCTTTGGTACTTTATTCTTCCGAGTGATCTCGTGGATCAAATTGTTCAACACAATCTTTTCTCTCTTCTCATAAACATCTATCAACCGAGTGATGATCTCTGCGATATTTTTATGATGAAGTACGTTAACATCCACCTTTTATTTGTTCTGCTTGTTCGGCTTTGGGGCTGCTCTTTCAGTCTCAACTTTCATAATTTCTTTTATAATACAATTATAAACTTAATCAATTAGCATGTGGCATATCCCCTTCGGTCACTGTACGATACAGCTCAGGTCTTCCTCTTCTCAATCTTTTCTCCTCCTAGTCGATCGTTCCTTGATACATTTATTTTATCCTTTGTTCTACTCTGTTAAGCTCCATGAATCTTAATTTATTGATTTTCGAGAAAGATTCAAAAGGGCCGAACAGATCCTCATGGTGCTGAAGCTCATCAACAAAGTTATACACCTCAGTTGGTTCTTTTTTATTGTAAACAAATGAAGTTTCTTTGATAGTGGGTATCATTTAATTTGATATTTTATCGGCTATAGATGACTAGACTTCTTTCACTCTTGTTTGATTTTTTTTAATCAATATTTCCTCAAAATATCTGCTGAAGTCAAGTAATTAAGTGTAGTCGATGTAGCTAAAGTTCTATTTTGATTTACGTACTTTGTATTTTATCTTTTTTTTCACACTTTTTATATCTTTCTCGTAACAGTATCTTTATTTGAGTGTCTTCATGCCGAAGTTGACATTTTTCATCAATATCTTCTTGAGGAAAGGCTTTCTTGAATCACAAAAGGAAACCATCCATGCATCTATCTTTGAGTCTGTATATCCGAGCTCTTTCAAGATGGCGATCTGATTGTAAATTTCATCAATGACGCAATTGCACTTAGCATATTAAACCCTTTCCATCGGTATTTATGCAGTTCTATCTCTTCTCTTTCTCGAAGAGCAAAGAGGAAAGAACGGCTGAGTTATGCTTTTCTTGTGCAGCCTTGATGGTTTTGTGGGCTTTGTATAACTGGAGCTGATTTGCTGAAGGTGTCTATGAACAGTAGCCTTGTTTTTTTATTATTGGAGCTAGCTATCAATGTTGATCTTTCTCTCTTAAAAAGCATGTTCTTTAATCCAATCCAGAATTTCTTCCAAATTTCTTTATTTTTCTGGAGCCTTTTATCCTACTGTCTTACTCTGCCCGGAATATCGAACAAACTTTTTCCTATTCTTAATCACTTTTCCGATGCTTCCTTCGTTATCAACAGACCACTCGGATCGAGGTTCCAGTATTTAAGTCATCAACCTTTTTGCTGGGTTTATTCGATTGAATTTTACAGAATCGCTTTGGATTTATGTGTTGAAAGTAATTTTCCTCAATCTCATATTTTAGAATACTAAAATAGAAAATAACTTAAAGCCTAAGGTATGAAAACAAATACCTTTTTTGAATGCTTAACTGCTCCTTGAATAAAATACATTAAGGGATAATCCTGATAAAAAATAATCAAGAAAAACAAAAATGGTTGGTTCTTGTACCTTGAGACAACTAACTGCTCATAACTTGGATAAAGTTTTTCTTCTTTTGCCCACTTGCAACTGCTACTTTTTCAGCTGAAGCTTGCCTTTTGATCCTGCTCAGATAGGTCTTTTCTTTGCTATTTCTATTCGCCACTGATAATCTACTCTGGCTGTTGGAAACCGACAATAGATTTGGACTTGGTAAAATAGCATGGCTATTATTTTTGCGTATTTCATCTTTTTCACTGCCTTCTTCTATGCGTTTTTTTATTCTTTTAGTTGGTGGCAATAGTTTTTATTCAGGCTTTTCTTCAACGACTATATTTCTCGAAGAGCTCATATACTAATTGATCGGAGTCATATCTGATAATTTGCTTGATAGATCATTCTAGTTGATATTTTTATTATCTTCTTTTTCTACCCTTTCGATGAACTTCGGAGGCGAACAAGCCTTGTCATGTTTTTGCACTATAACTTTTCCTTGAAGCTGCTATCTGATAGTGTTTTATCCAAAGCTAAATGTATCAGAACCCAATAGTTTATGTCCTTTCTGTTCCTTCGGAAATGTTTGTTTGGATATTTAATTTTCCTTAATGATTTCAACTTGAACTCCTTCGTCTTTCACTTACTTCTTTTTACTAATTTATCGGTTTATTTCTTCTTGCTTGAGCTTCCACATTTTATCAATCAGGTTTTCATCTTTCTTATTTGACCTTCCCAAAGAGCCATTATGTTTTTTAGCGTATTTATCTGATTTCTGAAGGGCCTCAGTGTTGATTTTTTGAATTTTAAGAGCTTTGTTCTGAGCTAAAAGATCAATAATTTGCTGATTGAGGCTTTTGTTTTCTCGCTCATACTCATTCAAAAGACTCTGCATGTTGACAAGTCTTTATATTTCGATTTTTCTGCGTAAAACACAAGGTACTTGCTCATTGCTATTTCCGACCCCTTTGTTATACTTTAATGATATAAATTATTACATACTAAGCTCAAAATAATCTTAGAATCAGACCATCAAGAAACCATCTAGTGAAGTATCCACCATTTTTTCAAGTATTGACAATTAATCGATATTGAAAATATTAAACTGCACTAAAATGGAGAGAAAACCTATGCTTAAAAAAATTGGTCACTAGTCCACAAAAGACCTCTCGAAGCCCACATAAAGTTATGTGCAAGCTTAGTCTCAAGTAAGCTCAAACGTCAGGGAGACTAACACCCAAAAAAAGAGAACTTATGTCAAGTATTTTCAAAATCATCCTTTCAGCAGTCCCCGTGTCTAAAACTCATCTAGCTATAGTCAACGAAATGGGAACTAATAATCCCAAGTCTTAAGAGGAGATATGAGCAATTACCGAGATTTCTCAAGATCTTACTGTCGAGACTCTGTAGATTTAGTTGCAACTGAGCACATTGTAGCTCTACAAGAAAGGTTGAGGAATATTCACGAGAACTATAAAAAATTGATTGATGAGGAAAAGAAAAAGAATCAAGAGAAGGGAGAAGTGATCATGGGATTGTTGGAAGAAATGCAAACCATGCACAACTAAAAGATGCAAGGAATCAGAAAGATGATCGAGGAGAGTGAGAACCAAAAGAAAGAGGTAGGGTTTGTTGATGATAAAATGGTTGAAATAAAGGGAAACATTGATGATCTTATCAATCAGTCGAGCAATTTGAAATCCAACAATGATTAATTGGAAAGAAAAATTGCATAAAAAACAAAGATAAATGAACAAAAGTAAAGAGAACTTGAGGAGTTGAATGAAGAGCTGCTGGAATCCAGGACTGAGCTGGAGCAATTTTAATTGAATAATCTCAAAAACAACAAAATCAATCGATAAATAATGGAAATTTTTAATACAGCATCATCTCTTCCTAACTGATATTCATAAATCCGTGCATTAAATCGACATCAATCACCAATATATTAAGAGTAGCTGCGAGCTAACCTGAAATCAGAGCTTTAACATATCCCTTTCCCACTGCTTCTTTTTTCGGGAGAGTCTTACTTTTAAGCTGCTAAGTTATTTCGAATTGTAGCTATCGTCGCCATGATATTTTCAAACTAGTATTGTTCCAGCTTCTATTAACTTGGCTACTCCTTTTCATCTCTTTTTCTTTCTTCTACTCTTGACTCTTTGCGAAACTGTTTTTTAATTGATTTTCTCAATTGATTCACTCTCCACTCACTGAATATTTTCTTTAAGTAGAACCATTATTTTTCTTTCATGTATTTATTGATGTTGTGTGCTTTGTTCCATCTTCTGAGAGGCTTTATTACATTCAAATAGGTAATGGCCTAATTTTCCTTTTTTCTAAAAATCACCTCCTGTCTTAGTCCCAATAACACTTTGTAGTATAGGTTTGTAAATAAAAATTAATCAGCTTTTCTGAGATTTTGACAGTATCTTTCAATTATGGCATCTCCAAATTCATTGAAGGCTCTTCTTTTTTTGTATTAAATAACCTTCTGCTTCTCGATTGTATTAAATTTTCTAATATTGTCAAAATACTTCGTTATTTATCTCTTTTCCATAAATGCGATGATCTTTTCTTCTATAGCAACTGCATTTTTGAAGTTAGTCTTGAATCCATCCATTGCTTTTCTCTTTAATTTATTGAAGTAGTATTTCTTTTGAACTTGGCTATTGACACAGTGAGTCCTGAGTTTATCAAAATAGCGAGTGAGCAAACATTGCTTTCTTTTTTTATCGGCGTAAGTATTCATAATTTATCTTTTGTATCGGTTTTATTGAACCTCAACGACATAATTATTCCACTTGTGCATTATATTTTTCATGAGCTTGTGGTGACATCGTTCGACAAAAATGTTCACAATACATTCATTTTCAAGTTCAATCTAACGTTCGGCAGCAAGAATACCAAGCTTACCGTTCCAATTATTGAAAGCATGGCTCATTAGTCGATGCCGATGGAAAATTTCAGCCTTTAATAAGTAATACTACGACTTCCAAAAGTCAAAGCATCTTTTCAAATAGCTTTTGTATTTGAATTTTTTGACGATTACTTTTTACTCTTCTGCTATCTTATTAGCATTTCTTTGGAATTTTATGTAGGACTTA
>Ga0100402_1004484_pt1 | contig 14753 bp, 8 predicted proteins | sample CryGeyme20150102_FD_80419 | JGI IMG/M metagenome (GOLD analysis project Ga0100402, IMG submission 80419) | Groundwater microbial communities from Crystal Geyser aquifers in Utah, USA - Crystal Geyser metaG 2015-0102 | ecosystem: Environmental > Aquatic > Deep subsurface > Groundwater | place...
AATTTGGGACAGCCTAATTAACTTGAAGTTGGTACCAGCGGTACAGTGTTTCTACTGTGAGTCATGAGCTACAGTCACGGTACAGGGGAGCTCCGGAGGGCTTCATTCGCAGGAGATACAGTAATACGATAATAAGAAAAGATTAGACGATCATCAGCAAAGAAATTACTGCGATTAATGAGGATATGGGATATGAACTTCCTTTCCAAAAATCAAGGAACATTGAGCATTGTTGTTGATACTCAGCTCATCTTACACCAATAAATCGTAACTAGATATACTTAATACTGACAGGTCTTCGACAACTATGAAAGCGCACATCACTTGGAATCGCTCCTGGCGTCTAGTGATAGGCGCAATAGTTCTTGTTCTCCTTCTTTTTCGTCAAACAGAAGCTGCTACAACTGCTTCTCCAGCTGTGGACAATGCTCCCTCCATTTACGATTGTTTACAGGCAGCTTCGGGCAGTGACGAATGCCATGCCGCCTTTGGTGGAAAATGTGTCTGGTGCGCCGAACCGATCTATGGGCTCTGTGTAACGCCCAGTGTGGCATCAAAACTTGCGAACTTGCCTTTCTTCACCTGCGATCCAACTTTTTCTAGCACCACTCCTACTACTAACTTCAGAAAAGACAACAGCAGATATGACGATATTTTCTATTCGAGCAACGGCGTCGAGAATCCGTCCCAGCAGCAAAGTCGTCACCTTCGACAAGGCCCTGCTGCCAACAAGGTCAAAACCAGAACAGCCGAGATTAAACCTTCCGCGGAAATCATAGATATTCAGTAGCCAGCAAGGATCAAAGCCAGGTGAACAGCGAGGATCCATTAGTTGGCATAAACGGAATAGGCCTGGTTTAGTATGTGTTTGCTTTGCAGGAAGTAGGACACTGGTATTGATACAGTTATGTTTTGCATTCTATTCTAAAATTTAGTATCTCCAGAAAAATATACAGTAGCCTTGATAGCTACCTAGCTAGTCCTCGCTTTCATCAATTTTTGTTCCTTTCTCGACAACGAAGTACGTTGTAGAAAGCCTCTGACATGGCAGCTTTTTGGCAAGGAAATGGTTTTAGCAGGAATGTATCGGCTCCAGATTCCAAAAATTTCGCCTCCATATCATTTGCAGATAATCCACAAATGATGCTCTTGACACCGCCAACGCATCTAAGGGAACGAACAGTTTCGGTTCCCAACATTTGTTTTTCAGTGCTCGCCACTACAAAGAAATACAAGCAGAGGTGATCAAATAATGAGAAACAAGGATGTAACAGCATACCAAACAAATCTTACGAGCACAAACTCCTCACTGTATTGATCCATGAAAATGACATCAAAGGTTTGATTTTCACACAAGACCAAGGCCGTTTCGCCATTCTTGGCTTCCTCAATTTGCCAATCTGGAGCCATGCGTAAAGTAGCCCGTCGAAACATTTTTCTAATCATGGTGTCGTCGTCCACTAGGAGAATCCGCAATTTTTTCGGCAGACCGAGGGGGGGGAGCTTTAAATCAACTCTAGTGACTTCTGCCGTTGTAGCTGACATTTCTGTAGTAGTTTCGGTCGATTCGATCGACTCAGTGGTACGTTTGATTTCCGGATCAATTCCGGCTCCCAGTAAGACAGCGTTGTCTTTGGTCTCCAGTGGAGGTTGGTTGAGGCGCAGTACGAAACGCGCTCCAAGACATCCTTCGATGCCACTGTCAAACGCCTCGTCCAGGCAAATATCTGCGCCCATCAATTCCGACAAGGTCTTACAAACTGCAAGACCTACTCCCGAGCCTTGATTCAAGTGTTCGAGTGACTCTTGGAATCTTGCAAATAGTCTATGGCGCGTGTCCTCGGGTATCCCAGGACCTGAGTCTTCAACGAAAAATACCACACTGCCGTTCACGACATTCGCTTTTAACCGAATGTAGCCCTTCTTCACAAACTTTGTGGCTGTAAGGAAACAAGCAGAAGAGAAGACAAGGCAGAGTTTTGAGTAAGGATCAACTACACCGTGGATTGCGCCGCCACAAGCGCCAGCGACCAGATAACCGGCAGTCTTACCATTTGAGCTCAGATTGAGAATAATCTGTTTCAGTCTCATGCGATCACTTTTAACCGCAAGATTCTCCGGACAGTCTACTTGCACGTCAACCTTGGCGCCATGCAAAAATAGACTAGCGGCCACAGGATCAAGAATATCGCGGCGGACGTCTACCGGAGCCAAATCAAGGATGATTTGCCTATTGCGGGCTCTGTGGATGTCTAGCATATTCCGTAATAATTCATTGATGATTTGAAGACTTGCATCCATGATACTAATGTCTTCCAGAATTTTCTTTTTGTGAGTCTGATCTTGCACATGTTCGGATACAGCCGCAGATACAAAGCTCAATGCAGAAATGGCAGAAGAGAGAGGGTTTCTGACTTCGTGAGCCATGAATTCGTTCAAGTGCCGCTCTCGGTCGCTCTGTATGCGAGCGATTGCAGCCTTCTCTCGTTCCGCCGCTGATTTCATGCGATTGAGCTTGGAAATGCGACTGAGATACGAATGAAACCACGCAGCGCAGAGCAAGCTGGCAGCAAAAATGAGTGTGCCACCCAAAACAACATACGTCTTGTTGACAGGATAAGACGAGGATACCATGACGATGGTCCAGGTTTTCCCGGCCACGTCTAGACGTTGTTCAAAATATCTACTATTGTGGGGACGCGGAATATCTTGCATTTCAATTTCCGGAAGCTCTGAAAACTTGGGAGTCAGTTGACTACCATCTACTTCCAGGGCTCCCAAAAACGAATGAGTTGTGCTCGTTGAAGTTGCTGATGCATTGAAGCATTCATACAGGTACACTCGCTGGTCCTCCGTTGCTGATCGCAAGGCATATTTCAAACATGATGGGACACGGATGACAATTTGTGCCAATGAATTGGTACTGGGAAATTTTTCGACAGAAGTTCTCACTCCAGGATGCGCTAATATGAGACCATAGGCATTGGTCTTTTCTTGCACCAGTCGCAAACGTGAGCTTAATTGCTGCGTATTAGTCTCAATGGCAGTAATGGCATAGTCGGCCGATGAAACTATTGAAAAAAGCGAGTAGAGAGCGAGAGAAGAAATAATAATGTCAGATGATGGAACTATCTACACAGAGCAACTTTGCTTCCATACAAGGGCGTAGACGCTCGCACGCACACACAAACGACACAGAGTAAAGAGTACCTACCTGCTAGTCTATCCAAGTCAATAGCAGCAACATTACCGACGACCGGTTCAACATAATGAATGGGCATATAGTAAGGAGATTCCACTCGTTTGGTCAAATAAAAGCTTCCATCTGGTCGAAAGACTCTTTCGGTAATACCGGCGTATTCAACGTTGGGATAGTTCGATTCGTAGTAGCTCCTTGCTTCCCGTTCCAACGGTTCTCGATATTCGTGCGTGATATTCCGCAGCATTTGTACTGCTGAAAACTCTACTCCTTGTGCCCGAATGTACTCGTAGAGCCTTCGAAACTCGCTCCTGGAACAGTATCCCAAGTGTCCGGCAACATCCTCGTTGACATCAATCTGTTCATTGGGTTCAACAGATTTGTGACATGACTCGTGAACCCAAGCACCAAACATTTCGTACGTCGTCCATGCAGATAAGACCTGGTAGGTTATCTGATTCGCCTGGCCAGTAAATCGGCCCTCCATGTCAGTGTTGTGGAAATGATACCCAAAGGCGATAAAGGTTATGCATGCAGTGAGACCCAACAGGACGATCCCCAGAGTTAGCATCCATTTGGAAAGATTTTTAAAGGGGTCAGATGTTGCTGTTGCAGTCAGGGGTTCAGAAGCCATAAGCGATGACCGTGAAAGCTGCAGTGAAGAACTTCTTGATAATGTTCTCGGGTAGCGGCAGCAGCAACAGTTCCGTGTTAGTGCGGATCTCTTTGATTGCTCCTCCTTTTCCTCTGTTTCCTTTAACCGCTGCACACCTACCTCGACGTCCAGGAAAAAGGTCTCGGTGCTAGAAGTTCCAAGATGATTGTTGCACCCATCCAGAATGCTGCTCCTTGTTGTAGTAAACGGAGTAGTAGCAGCAGTATTTCCTTCGGATATTGCTCGTGTCGCTCCAGGGCACGCCATTATTTTAGCTGGACAAGGACAAGTCCAGTTTTCAGTAATGACAATTGAGAGGTTGATGATTATCTTTGGGATGGTAATGCTGAACTTTCAGATTCGTTTGCCGTCGATGGAAGAATGGTACATGTGATCATGTACCGTTGCCATGCCGAAGTACAAAGGAAGAGTAGTAGTAGGTCTAGCTAGTAGTAGACTAGAGTAGTACTGGCTGGTGGTCTACTCCTAGTACTACTAGCTAGTAACGGTAGTAGCTAGGTATCAGTAGCTAGAGTACTCTAGTAGTAATCAATTTGTGGTTACCGGAACTTTTAGGATCACGTAGACCTGTACTGCAAGTTTACGAATAACAAGTGTGGGCATTTCAAAATGCATCTTCGGCAAGCACAAATAATAAAAAATGCTGCTGGCAAGCCACTACTTCAACTAGGTCATCTACCACCGGACTCTACTGTACGGTAGTAGTACTAATAGTAATGGTAGTATGAGAAGACTGACCCACCGCAGAACCAGCAGAGATTCTAGCTAGTACTAGTACCTGGTCCTAGTACGCACTTTATATTACTACTTTAAGGCCTAGACTAGTACACTGGTAGTAACAGTGTTCCTGGTACTGCCTAGTACCAGTACTACTTACCACCAGGTAATAGGTACTACTAGTACCATGTACCTACCAGTACCTAATACCAGTGGTACTCCGAGTACCAGGTACTACTAGCTACTACCGGTAGCAGGATTCGCAAAAAATGTGAAGATTCATGTAGTTATTGTTAAAAAATATGAAAAATCTTTTTAATTCTCTGTGAGATCACACATTTGACACGTTTCAACAGCTACTACCGTACTTCCATACGGTATTTCAAGTATGGTACCAGGTACCAGGTACTATTACCAGTAGCTGGTACAGTACGGTACCTGGTACCAGGTACCAGGTAATTCAATTTCAACACAATTTGAAGCTGACTCAAAAATGGAAACAGTCCAGACTCAAATTTTATGGAAGTACAGTACCACCTAGTACCTGGTATACCAGTACCTGATACTGAAATCCGTAGAATTGTACGGCTACTCGTACTGACGAGATTCTTGTTTTAAGGCCTGAGCTTGAAATATGACTTAACTAAATTCAACTCTTCATTTATTGGGAGCTGCCGGTTTGCATATTACCCTGGTACTGGTACCAGGTACCTGGTACTACTGCAGTATTATTATTTCCTGAAGCCAGTTGGATTTTCATTATTGCTTCCTCGGTTGTTGGAATCAAATAATACACCTACTACTAGCTAGTAGACTACTAGTACAGCTACTAGTAGTAGACTAGTACCAGGTACCAGGTCGTACTACAGTACCTTGTAGTGGTAGGGTATTTAAAAGTAGAGCGAGGTTGCTTGACCATAAAAGTATTCTGAAAGACAAATATTTGGGGTGTCTAGAGCATGATAAGGTATTCTCGGCGATGCTTCCGAGAAAAATGCTGGACCCCTTGAACATACAGTAGATTAAGAAATGGCCAACAGAAAACTGGGCACTAGATAGAATGGACACCGCCAAGGCGGCATGATGTCATCTGAGTGGTAAACGCCACTCCAATTAAAAATAGAATATCATATTCTGGGCCCTTCTACCTGGTACTCCATTTCCTTTCCTAACCCCCCTTTTGGATCGGTTTATAGGATCCAAAGGAAACTATTTCCGTTGATGAGCTTTTGCACGAGAGGAAAGTAATGACGAGCAAGAACACTTTTTGTCAGAGGTAGCTACAGTAGTCTACTACTACACTAGCTAGAGTACTACTACTACTACTAGGTAGTAGTAGTAGTTCTAGTAGTAGAGTAGTAGCAGTAGCACTAGTAGAGCTCAATTGAATTTAAAGTGCGCACACTCTTTCCCATATCTTGCTTGACTGACATCGATGACGAGGGCGGACAAAATCTGATTTCCTGATTCAGCCAATAAACAAAATTAATAATAATGAGATGAACCTCTCTCTAGTTGCTACTCGGAGTACGTAGTAGAATAGCAGCCATATATATTAGACAGTAAACAATCCAACACACACACACACACAGACACACCATCAAATAAAAGAATCTAGACCATGAAACAATACGCACTTTTTTCTCTGTTGGTTTTCTTATGTTTGGTCTTCGTCTCGCCTTCTGTGGATGCTTTTTCCAACAACGACCATCCGACAGTACATCCCATCCGACAGCACATCACGACTTCTGTCGCTCAATTATCTGCCCAACGCGATCTTGATACCGCCGATGTTATACCGACCACATTCGCTAGTCGACGGAAGTTTGTACTGACCACAACCACCACCGCCGCCGCCGTTCTTCCGGCTGTTGCTTCCTTCTTTCTTCCTTTTGCTGTTGTTCCAACCTCCTCGGCAGCAGCAGCTTCATCGGATACAACAACCAAAGCGTTGTTGGACCAAATGGAATCGGCGCGTGCTAAACTCGAACCCGTTCCTGGTTTACTGCAGAAAGAAGAATGGGAATCGGTGCGACAAATATTGAAAACACCACCTGTAAATTTTTTGTGGAACATGGGTGATTCCAAGAATCCTGTTCTCGCGGCTGCCAAAGCTACGGATGAATTCGAATTGATCGACTTGAAAGATGAACTCAGTATAAGCCTCCAAATGTGTGATCAATTAACGTACGTGTTTTTATTGTGTGCTTTAAAAGTACTATTCGTGTATGTTTGTGAAAAACGTGAATAAATATATATATGTATATAATATATATACTCACACCCAACACTCACACTCCAACCCAACACCCAACACCCAATCCATTTACACCCAATAATATCCGTCCTAAAACTATCCGTCGTTCATGCACAATTTAATTTACAAAGATACGACAATGTCTTTGTTTATTTTCAACCTGGAAATGGCAAGGTAAAGATCAAGGAACCTATCGATCTGGCCATAAAGGCTATGAAACAGCTCGATGAAGCTATTGAAGTTGTCAAGGGAGCAATTTAATATGTTTGTGTACAGTGTAAACGAAGAAAGAGCGTAAAATATAAGAAGAAGATGCGATCGCCATACTACGACTAGTCTAGCTAAGACTTACTACTAGCTAGTATGAGTAGTAGTTGAGATCTCGTGGGAGAAGTGCTGAACGAGAATCCTATCACTGCTGTGCACCAAATGGAAGAACGGTTTCGTAATGTTTAGACATTTTCTCTTTTATTTGTTTCTAAATAATAATAGCCGCTGCTGTTTACCCATCATCGTTGCTGGTTCCATTCACGATGACATTATTATAGAGTGCCATTATTACAACTTCTTCATTCAGTAGACTAGTACAGTACCTGGTATGCATTGGCACGACTTCCTCGAGTTGAGAGTAGGGCCTAGTAGCTAGACAGTAGTTGAGTGTTACTTGGGTAGTAGTACAGTACCGTACTACAGCAGTACTAGCTAGTCTACTACCACGGTTAAGTGCGTAAAGGGGAAGGGTAGATGAATGGTTGGACGACCAGTACCTGGTAGTAGGGTTTGCTTTACCCTCAACCCTCTCTTGAAGGTCATGAGCTTTCGCTCACAACCAGCAGAATCGGCCCACCATCATTCGTTTTGGGAGTTCTGTTGATGATGTACTTTGATGTCGAAGTTCAAAGTACTGTACGGTATTGATGAGAGATGAGAGAGGCCTTATTCAAAATAAAAAGAGAATACTAGAGTCTAGTAGACTACTTCCTGAAACTTGCAAAACATCATCAAGAGACTCTTTTCCACAAACATCAGAAATAATATAAAATTCATTACTATATATTATGAACGGTCATCAGCACAGCAACAGCACAAGTGATCAGAATTTAAATGCTCTCAATCGAGCTTCGTCCTTTGGCAGCAACGTGGTAGTGTCCGCTACAGAGGGTTGGTTGGAACTGTTCCTGACGCCTCCCGAAAAACTTACCTTCAGTCAGTGGAAGGAAGAAATCAAAGACAAATCACTTACGAAACAACTGACGTCGCCCTTTTTCGAATTTCTGGCGTACCGGTACATTCCCGATACCGTTGCTCCCAATGTCGTAACGTTGAGCGGTTTTTTGATATTAGGTCACGCCTGGTACTTGACCAATCTGTACGGAGAATACTACCCGACGTCGTCAACGTGGTTTGCCGTACTGAGCATTCTACTGTTCTGGGCCACTGCCAGTATGGAGTGTTTTCATACCGATCGGATCCGACAGCGAACACCATTGGGAGAACTTTTCAAATACAGTTGTGATTGTGGTGCTACGGTTTTTTTAGTCCTCCTGACGACCTTTTGCTTGGGCGGGACGTCGGTAGAGACCTACTGGTATGCCGTACAGGCTTCGCAGTTGGTACTGTTTTACAAACACCTGAGTGCCTTTCATCGCAATGCTGGACTGCGGTACAATGTTTTAACGGGACCCGGTGATGTCATTATGGTGTGCGTGTGTCTGCTGAGCATTCGAGGCACTTTTGGACTCGATTGGATTTTGAAGGTTTACGAAAATACGGTTCGCGATCTTATCAATTACGTTGTCAATCATCCCAAAATTAGTACGCCCAATGAAAAAATGGAACACTATTACGACAATCCCAAACAGGTGGCTTCTGAAATCGTCAAAACGATCTACTATCTCATGTACGTCCTAGCAGTGACCAAAACACTGCTGCTCAAACAACCGCACGGATGGAGTCGATTCGGTCTTAGTACCAGTTTACTCATGCGCATCGTACCGGCCATTCTGATGCATTTTGGAGTAGAAAGCGAAGTCAAGATGGTAGATGTAGTCTGTGATGGATTCTTCATGGCCGTACTGACGTCAGATGTCACATTGGCCAAAATGGCTGGACGAGAAATTCATCCCTGGGTTGTGCTCATGAGTTTGGCTAGCGTACTGAGTCATACAACAATTTTGGCATTGGTCTTTGTGTACTACATTGCCGTCTTTGCCGATTTATGTTTTTACATGAACATGCCACTTTTTAGTACCTGTCGGAATGTGTACTGCGATGGCGTTTACGATCTCTGTCACGTGGGACACAAAATGTTGTTTCAGAATGCTTTGACCTTTGGTAATCGATTGTACGTTGGTGTCGTTGGAGATGAAGATGCCAACAATTACAAACGACCGCCCATCATGACGCACGATGAGCGATGTGCCGAAGTACAGGGATGCAAGGCCGTTACCAAAGTCATTCCAAATGCACCATGTTTTGGACTAACCAAAGAATTCTTGGATCATCACCAGATTCACGTCGTGGCGTTTGGAGAAGAATATCAGGAACGGTATCCCGATCCCAAGGATGATCCCTACTACCGCGTTCCCAGAGAAATGGGCATTGCAAGACCGTTGCCACGAACCCAAGGATTGTCTACCAGTGATTTGATTCGAAGAATTCAACAGGCAGCTGCCGCAGATGACAAGAAAAGTCCAACGTAAATGATAATGACTATGCTGCAAGGAATAGGAATACCATCATCATCGAAGTATTCAAATAACCATCGTTGCCAAGGGAAAACCAATACAAGAAAAAGAAATCTGTGCTACTTGATTTATTTCTTTTGCACGTCATACATTAATTTACCGTCAACTGTAATTTTATTCCAGAACAAAAGAATTTAGATTATGTAGAAAGCTAGGTTGATTTCTTCAATGATCTACGCGAGCGGTGTCCAGTGAGTGCAAATCGATGAGACTCATCGCGCAGAGCTCTCAGCAACAGCAACGCTGGAGTATCAGGAGAATTGTTGACCGGCATTGGAGTGCCATAGACAAATAATTCTTCGTGATTTTTGGCCAGTGAACAGAGATTGACAGTCGCGCTGCGTCCCTCGCCAGACACCGCGCTGCTCTTGGTTTTGCCGTGTCTTTCTGCGGGAAAAACCTGTGCTTTGGCCATGCCTTTGGCAGCCGCGGACAATTGCCCCGGTCCGCCATCAATCAGAACCAAATCAGGCAGCGACCAAGGATCATCACTATCAACCGGTCCACCTTCTCCGTTCATCCAGGCACGTTTAAAACGCCGCGATAGAGTCTCCTCCAAACTTGCATAGTCGTCCACACCATCGACTGTTTTGATATTGAATTTACGATACAACTCCTTTACTGGGCGTCCTCCTACAAAAACAACTCTCGACGCCACTGGAAACTCTCCTTGACTGTGACTGATATCATAGCACTCAATACGAGTAGGTTCCTTGTCCAAATTCAGCAGCGCAGCTAACTCTGTCAAAGCCGTGCCATCCACCGAAGTCTTTGTTGCATCCCGTATATCTTCGAGCGATCGCTCATATGCTACCTGTTTTGCATTTTCTACAGCTACCTCCATTGCTCGCTGATCTCCTTGCTTCTTAGGCCCACGTTTCACTGGAGATTTGACAACATTTTTTACTTTGCCCTTCCTACTAGTAGGTTCACCTGTCTTCCGTGAGCTACGAATCACCTGTCTCAGTTCCCTGGTGTCATCACAGAGGTGCTGCACCAGCAATTCTTCGGGAAAGAAAGAAAATCGATTTCCTGGAGATTCTTCTCCTGATGGATAGTGAAGACGTTCCAGTACTTGCTGTATGGCAGCTGCAAAGTCCTCTTCTTCGTTGCCAGTCCCAGCTGGCAAGGTCACATCGTAGGAGTATCGATTGGTGATCAGTCCATCACGGAATTGAACCAAGTGAACAACGGCTGCACCATCGGAGGCGCTCGGTACTTTGGCAATGGCGACAACATCTCGGCTGTGGTTGATTTCGGGGTCGAACAGTAGCCCGGCTTCCTCGTACTTGGACCGAAGCTCTGCCAATCCCTTTTCTGGCAACAGCTGCAACGAATCAAAGTTTTCGTCCAGCACTTGCTGGAATAAATTTTGATACCCTATTTGATTAATTTCTTCAGCGCCGTGCCTCGCCATGAACGATTTCGCGCGCAGATCATATTTGGCCTCAATGCCATCCAAAATGGCGTTAATTTCTATATAATGGGGATAGGGCCCAAAGTACCTGTACTTTCGGGATTTTTGACTGTCTTCGTATCGTCTGGGAACGACAGATAATCGAGGAAAGCTGTCACCAATGGAGGCACATATATATGGATATGACTGGTCGTCTTTCAAGAGTACATTGTAAGGCGGCTGGTGGTACTTAATGAGATTTGATTCCAGTAGCAGAGCTTCCCGATCTGATTTGGTTAGAATAAAGTCAATGCTGTCGGCTTTCTCTATCATTACCTCGATTCTCTTGGAATGTTTGGCAGATGGAGACAGATACGAGCGCACGCGACTTCGCAATTTCTTGGCTTTCCCAATGTACAAAATTTTCCCCGCGCCGTCTTTCCAGAAATAGACTCCCGGTTTTGCCGGAATGTGATCAGTCGTAACGTCTGACTTTTTCTCTTTAATTCTCACGGTCATATCTGGACAAAGCACGTTCATCTGTCTCGGTTGATTCGCACCAAGAGTACCGGAAGATACCACCCTTCGTCCAACTACTTCTAATGGCTGCTCCTCCGCAATTTGATCCTTCAGCAAATCAAAAATAGACATCATAGAAGAACCCTTGGTTGATTTCATCATGCAATTGTTATCAAGATTGTACGACAGTTGCTTCCGGCGTCTACAATCGGTAGCATCCATGCACTTTTTCATGCTCTTTGTGATTTGGTTGGCATACAGAATAGCTTTACCTTCAACATTTCTTGCAGCCCTACCTACCATTTGAAGAAGGGCCGTCTCTGATCGGAGAAAACCTTCCATATCGGCATTCAAGATCGCCACAAGCGATACTTGTGGTAGATCTAGACCTTCTCGTAGCAGTGCCACTCCCACCAGGCAGTTAACGTCACCGTTCTGCAACGAACTCAACGCTTCTGCTCTTTCCTGTGTATTCAAGCCAGAATGAATAAATGCACTAGCTATACCCTGTTCATTCAAAAAATCTGCCAAATCCTCCGCATCTCTTTTCGTTAACGTCACAGCTAGTGTCCTTTCTTGCCGCATAGCTCGTGTTCTTATCTCATTTGCTAGATCGTCGAGCTGACCTTCCTTGGATCTGACCTCAATCTCTGGATCACAGACAAAGGTCGGGCGTACTACCATCTCCACCGGGTCGTGCTCGCTTAACTCGATCTCCCTCGTTGACGGAGTGGCGGAGACGAAAACACATTGTCGGACCCGTTCCCAAAACTCTTCTTCTTTGAGCGGACGATTGTCCAGCGCCGATGGGAGTCTGTAGCCGTGTTTGACTAGACGCCGCTTTCGTGCCTGGTCGCCTCCATACATTGCACGTAATTGGGGTAACGTGACATGGCTTTCGTCGATCATCAATGTCCACTCTCGTCCATTAATATCAAAGTAATCCATTAACGTTGCTGGGGCTTCTCCTGGTTCACGAGCTGCCAAATGACGCGAATAGTTTTCAGCTCCCGAACAAAATCCAGTCTCGCGCATCACAAGCATATCTAAAGAGGCAAAAACAAAGACGATGAACGTTAGACAATCAAAGTCAGCGCTGACACCTCGCACCATTGAGACTAACCATTGGTAACCCTCTGTTGAAGCCGATCGGCTTCTTCTGATTTCCCTTCTGTAACGAGTTCCTTGACTCTTTGCTCGCACTCTTCCTCAATCGCCAGGCATGCGCGTTCCACCTGATCCTCTGCCATGACGTGATGTTTGGCTGGCATGAGACAAAATGTTGAAATAGGATCGTGACCTCCAGCATGGCCTTGCTCTAGACATCCAATAACCCAACGCCCATCCTCCCTCGCATCCTCTTGCTCAAGCTCAATGCGAAGAGGGAAACTCTCGTGAGGTGGCCAAAGAGCAATATTCCATTGAGTGGAACTTACTTCGGCGGCATGATACTTGCCACGTTCAAAATCATCATCCAATGCTTCGTGTTGATACAGCATGGTGTTCAAAATTCCCATGAAATCTTCCGGCGATGAAATATCATCCCCAACAGTCAACGACGTAGAGGCATCGAGGTATTCTTGAGGCAGTCCCAGACCGTAGACTGCAAAGCATGATCTAAAGTGTTGAGTCAACGCAAACAAACTACAGATATACTATACACAGATCTACACTAAACCACTTACTGCAGGAAACACTGGCCACAATAACGACATCGTTTCTAGTCAGTAGTGCTCTGGTTGCACGATGGCGCATTGCATCAATGTCACTATTTATGGATGATTTCTTGGCCACATAGTTCCCGGTTACCTCATTGTAGGATTCCGGAACGTAGTGATTGTAATAGCTGACAAACAATTCGACGGCATTGTTTCCTAGAAAGGATCGCAGTTCTCGCGCCAGCTGTGCCGCCAGTGTTTTGTTGTGACAGAGGACCAGTGTTGGCTTTCCGTGTTTGGCAATCAAATGTGACATGACCAATGTTTTTCCGGTTCCCGTGATTCCCCGTAGGACCGAAAATCGGCTGCCCTTAATGTTCGGATGGTTCCCACCACGCAGCTGTTGCAAAAGTTTCCGAATGGCTTCGGGCTGATCTCCCGTTGGTTCGAACTCCGCTGTTACTTCAAAAGGTGATTCTGCATTCGTCAAGTCATCAATGGATGGCAAAGTGGCAGAAGGTGATTCACCTGGGCCAGCCACGGTGGATGCTATTCTTGCGATGAATGAATCATCACCAGCATCAAAATTGTCTTCTTCCAAGACTAAATCTGCCTCATCCAATGTACTTGCGAATCGAATGTTGGATTTACCAAACGCAGACTTACACTTTTGTTGTTGTTGCTGCTGCTGTTGTAATGGGCGCCAGTCAGGATGCAGTCGACCTCTACGACTATTGACTGAGGATAAAGGACGAAAAGCCGATACAACAAGCATCCTCTTTGTGAAAGCACTGGATCGGGATAACATGACTAGAATCATGGTAGATCCCAACCCAGAGCGCATATGAGATCTTGCTCTCCGTTTGCAACCACGCTCTGAAGTACTAGTATGGTTCTCGTAAAATTTCATCGGCAGTGCTTTCGGCAGACAAAAACAATAGATATCTCGAAGCAGAGCGATGTGTAAATTGTCAAAATATCTGTCCGGGAATGATCATCCGTCCTTTCTCACTTGCTTTTAGAAACTATACTATACAGTAAACTAGGAGCCAGTCGTAGTATTTATAACAAAAGGTAGTTGTGAAGAATATGAATGTTTATTTGGGACTACCAGGTACCCGAGTACAGTACTAGCTAGCTACTACTAGTAGTAGTAGTCTAACTAGCACAGCAGTGGACGATGCGCTGTTCAAGATCCCACCCACCAGGCCTCCTTGCTTGGTCGGAAGGAAGTCTACCAGCTGGTTTCCTTCTTTGTTGATCTAGGGTCAAGTGTGCGATACTTATAAAAATGTGTGGAGTCCCCCAATAAAAAATAATGATGAATCCTACCAGGTACAGTAGTAGACTACTGGTAATAATACTCTATCAGTTACCAGGTAGATTACGGAAACCGAGTAGAATTGTAATACTAGTACCGTAGTAGACTAAAAAAAAAAATTGAACATCTAATTTACGGGAATCACAACTATGGCGCCCGCAGGGCGCCAAGGCCACCCGAAGGCAACCATTGGCACCCCGAAGGGTGACATAGTTGATCACAACCGGACCACACCCTCCATGGAGGAGGATAGGATCTACTAT
>Ga0100402_1004489_pt1 | contig 14745 bp, 9 predicted proteins | sample CryGeyme20150102_FD_80419 | JGI IMG/M metagenome (GOLD analysis project Ga0100402, IMG submission 80419) | Groundwater microbial communities from Crystal Geyser aquifers in Utah, USA - Crystal Geyser metaG 2015-0102 | ecosystem: Environmental > Aquatic > Deep subsurface > Groundwater | place...
GGCTCCTACTGAAGCCCCAGTTGCTATTACAGATGCGCCAGTTGTGGCTCCTACTGAAGCCCCAGTTGCTATTACAGATGCGCCAGTTGTGGCTCCTACTGAAGCCCCAGTTGCTATTACAGACGCGCCAGTGGCTCCAACTGAAGCTCCAGTTGCAGGCACTCCTGCGCCTGTTGCTACTACCGACGCCCCTACTACTACACCCGTTGCCAGTAATGTTCGTGACATTGTGAGCACCGTGGCTCTTCAAGGTGGAGCCGAATGGGCCGATACCGCAAACTATGCCGCAAAGGCTATTACATGGTTGGAAAGTGATCCTCTTGCCAACGGTGGAACTCTTTCCGACGTACAGATCCAGCAGCGATACGCGCTTGGATGTATCTACTTTGCTACATTTGCTGTTCAAACCATTTACACCGTAGTCGAGCCACGAGGATGGATCGATTCTACTGGATGGATCACGGAGGCCGATGAGTGCACCTGGTTTGGATTATCATGTAATGCAGAAGGCCTAGTTGAAAGGATTGTCTTGGCCTCCAACCGCCTGACAGGATCATTCCCTCCCGAAACTACCATCATGGCAGGCTCTGTTACGCGCATTGATCTTTTCCGTAATTCTGTTTTCAACACTGGCGATGAAGGCAACGCATGGTTGGGACAAATGACCAACTTGAGAGAACTTTTCTACGGGCAAACCAACTTTGAATTTAACGGAATCCCTCCTCAGATTGCTCAATTGACAAACCTTATCGAGTACGATTGCTCTTTTACTCTGTACTTTGGTCCACTCAATGGGGCTACTTTTGCTCCCTTACAGAACCTTGAATACTTAGTGTTGAGTGGAAATGCATACAACACTTCCATTCCGGTGGAAATCGGCCAACTTCCAAATCTTCGTACGTATACACTTTTATTTTGCTCTTCTGAGCCCCCACTTTTGCTTCACGCGACATCCAAATCACTCATGGTTGCTTTTATTTTTCCTCTTTGTACTTTAGAATTCTTTTACGCCCAGAATGCTTTCGTTGATGGAGATCTATCCTTCATGTTGCCTATGCAATCCATTATCGAATGCTGGGTGGATCAAAACCCTGGTCTCGGCGGCACCATCCCTACTGAAATGGGACTCGTTCGAACTCTCCAGAGTTGGTCCATTACTCGATGTGGTTTCACAGGCCCTATTCCATCTGAAATCGGAAACCTGGGAGATATGGTAAGAATGTGGGTCTATGACAATATGCTCACTGGGACTGTTCCAGCTGAGCTTGGAAATATGTTCAAGCTTCAAACATTCGAGATGGAAGAGAATCTCCTCACAGGAGTCATGCCAGAGGGCATTTGCATGAATCGCGTGCCTAACGGATTGCTCGCAACTCTCGAAGCTGATTGCGGTGGAACTCCACCAGAAATTGAATGCACTTGCTGTACTTGCTGTGAACAATGCTTGCCCGCCCTCGCTAGAACAATGGTGAACGGTGAAGAAGAGGAGACCCTCCCTGGCTTCTTAAACCGACGCCGTCAGCTCCACCTCACTTCTGTCTAGTAAACAAAGTACTCATTTAACGGCCAAACAATTACTGTACTCGAAAAGTAACCACAGCACAGCACAGCACAAGGGTCGGCACATAGAGACGGCAAGGCACCATGTATCATGTAATATGCACGAGCAAGGCCATACGATGGGGTGTGCTCACAAGTATCCAAACGTTAGATCTACAATAAATATTAATGTCATTTAATCATGATTTTACTTGTACTTACTCAAATGAAAGCACTAATAATGTATCTCAGATTGTATACTTTTGCTTCTCTGGCTTGCCAACTTGCCACGTCCTGACAACTTTCCCATCTACTTGAATATTCCAAATTTGCCCCTCGTACGAATTAACAGCTTGCGGTGGATCGCCCTCCCCAAGTTTCGCCCAGAAACTATCTTCGTAAAAGAGCTCCGCATTTGCAAACTCTTCTTTGCCGTTTTCGTTTGCAAAGGTTACGCGCTTCTTCGGTGGCGCCGTGCTTGTCGGGACATCTTCCCCCCTAGCTCGCTTCTCTGCCATTCGCTTCTCGTTCATCGGCGCGCCGTCAAAACCAGCCCTAGGAGTATTCCAGACCCACAAATTTGCTGCCCATTTAGGCGTCTCTGTCAAGACGGGACAACCACCGTGAAGAGAAGCGGGGTCAGGTTCGCCATTCGGAAGCTGCGAATAAAACAACACCGCTCGCGCCGAGTTTGGAACCACGGCCAGGCTGGAACGACACTTTGCCACCATATTTTCCTCCCAAGAATCGCGCTTGAACAGTTTTGCATGCTCAGATTCCCTCAGCTCTTTCAGTGCCTCTTTGTATGTCTTGGGATTCTCCTCTATACTAGGGGCATTGACAAAGACTGTTTCACCACCATCACCTGGGCCCAGGTCTGTCATGTAAAGCAATATGGTAGCAAAACGATTACCCCCTTTGCCAGCGCTATTGTAGTTGTGGTCTTGTTGACCATCGTCGTCAATCCAATCCATGTGAGCGGTGTAGGCTTTGGTTTGATTATAGCGAAGAATTTGTAGGCCATCTGAATGCGATTCAATGTATTCGTCAAATCCCAAGACGGAAAAGCAGCGTCTATACGACACGCAGAAGGAATGAAAAACGATGGCTATGGTTAGTAGAAGTAAACCACAAAAGCAAAAACTGAATGCTTCCAATTGATTTTCAGCAAAGAAAAATGCAAAAAGAATGATACTTTTACCTCTTGACAGCTTGGGCTGTTTTTCCATGAGTGTCAAAACCATTTTCTGACGTGCGTCGCGTATTCATGTTATAACCAGAGGCACCAGTGGAACTTCGTTTCATGCGATGCGAGTCCGATTTTTCGGCAATAGCCTTATCTACCAAACCTTGGCTCTCGTCTCTGGTAAAATAATTGAATATGTCAAATACCCTTGGCGAAACCGACAGTACTTTCATATAAACCGGTTTATCAGGATCTGCTCCTTGAATATGAGGCAAATCAAATGTTTCTCCCACGTAGGAAGGAGCAAACATAAATGTCCGACCAGCCGGGACTGCGTATAGATGCACTTCCTTATCATCGAAGTAGCAATACTGCATTCCATCTTCTGCCTCTTCGCAAATTTCTTGGGGCACTTCCTTGTACTTGTCAACGATGGCTTGCATCAATTTTTGAAAGCTGGTCATTCGGACACCTTCGCGGGAATGAAAATGGCACGGCAGAAAAGTCGGAGCGTCTGGATCTGGTGATGTTGCTACGGGAATTAATTTGTCGTGGTCCAGCAGGACGGGCGTCTTGTCTTCTCCCATGTCACAATATCCCAAAAATCCTTCTTCGCCGGTCCTATTTTCGATGGATTCTTGGGAATCACAAAATGTGAACATGGTATGAAACGTACTGGACAAGATACTTTCTACTTGGTACTTGGTAAATGCTACGGGACACTCGGGCAAGTGCAACAGTGCCATGCGAAGCTGCGTCAAGAAATCAACGCTGACACCACATCCCTCGGAATCACCATTGCGATGCATGACCAGTATCACTCCCGAATCTCCGACAGGATCTTCCTCCTGTGCTGTTGTTGTTGTTGCTGCTGTCATTAAGTGATTGGCAACCTGTGCATCTTCTTTGGCCATGGATTTTAACAGTCGTTGAAAACAAAGATCGCCGTCGCCGAGTGCACGAGAAATGGCATCCCGTTCTTCTTCTTCTTCGTCGTCGTCGTCGTCTTCTTCTTCACTGATTTCTTGCATTTCTGGCACAGTATCAGTAGAAGGATTGAGTGGCTGTGATGATGATTCCAAAGGCAAAGTACTGGTTTGATTCGAAGAACATTCCAACATGGATTTGGGGTAGTAAAGAAGAATATCGACCGCTCGATCTGCTATTTCTTGGGGAAGAAAATCGGACAAGATGCATCCGATAGTAAACGGAAGAATAATCCATTTGAACCAAAATCGAAATTGAAACATTCCTCCACCATTAGTATTGCTCTTGTTGCTGTTGTTATCTTGAGAAGGCGTCATTAATCTAATAATACTAGTATAATTTATTTGTTGTATCTGGTTAAATAATGATGTTTTGGATTAGATTTTGTTTTTCAGTTGTCTTTTTTTGAATTTTTATTTTTACTGTAATTTTTGTTGTTTCGGTTGACTTCTTCGCATTCTTGGTGATTTTTCTCTTCGTACTGTACGTTATTTTCACGGTGGCTGGTACTACTAACAAGAATACAATTGCCTTCGATACTACTAATCTACTACTACTGGTACTGTACTCTATGGTAGCTAGCTCCTCGTCCTACTAGCCACCCTGGTACTCTTCTCGTTTGGTCATTGCAATGGCCAGGGTTAAGGTTAGAATTCGACAAAAATCTTAATGCAATCAAGCATCAACAAATAAGAAGCAACGTCCAACAAGCGTACCACAAGAACAGCAAGAACAAGAAATGTTCATACAACACAAATTATTATTCCACTCAGAACTCAGCAGTACTGCAGACACCATCATCACAGAGGCAACAACATCATAAATCAAATCAATAAAGATCTATTCAAATATTCAACCTTTAGAGTGCTGTGAAGTTTCTACCATCTCTCTACGTACTACGTAGGATCGGTAGAGATATTATTTTTAGGGAATACTCACTTCTCACGTCTCGCGTATCAAACCAAAAATAATGAACCACCGACCAATCGATTCAATCCAAATAGTACCCTCCTCGCGATGTCTGTGGAGGACTCCTGATGATGATGATGATGATGATAATGACGAAACACCAGCAATAACAACTAGCAGAAATCAATCCAAAGTTCCACACGACCAAGAAACATATCAATCCATTCTTCAGTCCTTTTTGACCGTCCCACAACAACAACATCATCATCAACAACAACAACAACAATCATCACCACTACCTCCCAAATCTTTGGCATCTCTTTGTGCCAGTTCGCTCGTTGTGGGACAAGAATTTGCATTAACGTGTCTCTTTTGGGCACGACATCGGATTACGATATGGGAAGAAGATTTGAACAAACAACAACAATTAAAGAGTCACCAGCAGCAGCAGCAGCAGCAGCAGCAGCAGCAGCAGGAGGAGGTCCTCTACCTTCATCAACATCAAAGCGATCTCCATCTCCTTCAAGATCAGATGGTGAAATCACAAGTCGTGGCACTCATTGCACTGGTAGTGATTGCTATATTTACCAATTCGAGTGCTTCACCACCACAACCACAACCACGCAGTGCCAAAATTCAACAACGAACATCGGATGCGATACTACTGGCGCTGTTGTTGCGATTGTTGGCGTCCGTCTTGCGAACACTCACGGCATCCTTCTCTACCGATACTGTCGAAACATTGACCATTGCAGGAATGGTCGTACACTGGTTGACGTGCGATTATTCCTACGCCAATGCCAACCACGAGACTACTTCTACAAACAGCAACAACAACAACAACAAGTCGAAAGTAGTGAACGAAGAGAGAGAGCGTGCCGACACGACGATGTATGCTGCCACTGCCACTGGTGGTACAAGCAACATAGTTGTTACCTCCTCGTCGTCTTCGCAACGACCTACCTTTCAGGGTGGAACAATATCTTTGAATGCTGCATTTTTTTCAACAACATTATTAGCGAGTCGACTGCCATCCAATGATGCTACTACCGTTTACATTTTTATTTCTTCGGCCGTTATACTTTTTGCCTTTTACCCTGCAGCAAGACATGCCATTTCACATCATCCACAAAGAGTTTGGATCCATTCCTTCGTTACCTGTATGGTCTCGTGGTCAACGTGTTGCTTGCTCTACGATAATACCGAAGTTCTGTACTATATCAGTATCCTGATAACAATTTGTGCCATAGCACCTTTGTGGAAATTTCGATTACAACAACACAAACGAAAAATTAGTGGACCGTGGGATATCGTCTCGGTCCGTGAAATGATGTTAGACTATTAATACTAGTCGCGAGCGTCAGTCAAGAAAGAAAAAACTAGTATAGTATTGTTTTCTCTAGATCAGTAGGAAAGTATTACTCACTCGTAGTTGAAAGTGCTGCATGCTTACGATGAGAGAGGGAACCACCTCTCTGCGTGGAGAGACCTGTCCTTTCAACTGCAACAGCACCTAGCTCGTAGGTTGGGTGGGATGTTGTATTCTACTGTACTAGCTACACAGTGCGTTCTGCGATGATCATGCGAATACCAACCAGGAAAAAAGAAAGTTGACTTCAGAACCTACTACTAGACCTAGTAATAGTAGACATATCTACTACTAGCTACTACTCGAAGTACCAGGTACCAGGTACAGCAACTAACTAGAGTTTACTCTAGCTAGAGTAGTAGTAGTCGTTTTATACCACTAGTCTACTACTGTAAAAAAATTACCGAGAAACAAGATGATGAAACGCACTCAAAGCTCATAACCCATCCCAAAAACGAAATCCAACCGAACGTGCACTAACACAAACACAATCTCTTGCGTTCGCGATATTATTACAAAAAGAGAAACAAGATGGCACTGTCAGCAGCGGAACGCAACAAGCGCAAACGAGAACGGAAGAAGCGTGAAAAGGATGAACGTCGAGCTGCCGAATTGAAGGAAGAAGCTGAGAAAGCTGCTGCTACAACAACAAACGAGGGAGACACCAATGTGGAAATTGAATACATCACAGAGCAGATTGCAGTAGCTCCCAAAGAACCAACTAAAGAGCAGACACCGAAAATCAACGGGGATGATAACGGTGGTATTCCAGGTCTACCAACTTCTACTAGTGAAGCGAAAGAGAAGAAGAAGAAGGGCGACGATGCCAATGAAGAAGCAGAGACGCGAGATATTGAATCTGTTTTGCGACGATTTCAAGAACGCTCCGCCGTCGTCACTGACGACGATGCCAAGGCGGAAAAAGAGGCGGCGGCCAAGGCAGCAGCAGATGATAACGATAATAATAGTGACAGCAACAGTGACGATGACAGTGATGATGATGAAGCGAATAAGTTTAGCAAGAGAAAATTGCGAGAGATGATTCGACCGTCTGTGGCAGAATTGAAACGTCGTGTGAATAGACCAGATTTAGTCGAAGCTCATGATGTGACGGCTTTTGATCCCGACTTTCTTATTGAGGTACGTACATATTTTGTGTATCTTTGTGTTTTGTAATTTATTTGTGCTTGCGTTGCGGTCAAGGTACTCGCCAGTGCACCGTTGTTTTTTGAGTTCACACTCTGTAATAACAATCTTTTATTTTCGACTGATTCAATCCTCTGCAGTTAAAAGCTGCTCCTGGAACGGTACCTGTTCCTAGACACTGGGGACGAAAGAGAAAGTATTTACAGGGAAAGAGAGGATTTGAAAAAAAGCCCTTCAAATTGCCAGATTTTATTGTAAAGACGGGAATTGCCGAAGTGCGAGATACTCTCCACGAGGAAGAAGCTGGACAATCCGCAAAGCAACGTAATAGAGGACGGGTGGCTCCCAAAATGGGGGCAATCGACATTGATTATCGGACCTTGCATGATGCCTTTTTCAAGCACCAATCCAAACCATCCAATTTGACCAGACTTGGTGATATGTACTACGAAGGAAAGGAATTGGAAACTCAAACCGATATGAAACCAGGAGGTCCATTGAGTGACGCGCTGCGAGAAGCGCTCGGCATGGCATCGGACAATGCACCGCCGCCTTGGTTGAACAGTATGCAACGATACGGACCTCCTCCTAGCTATCCAACTTTGAAAATTCCAGGATTGAATGCTCCATTGCCGTCGGCCGACTGTCAATACGGATACCACCCAGGCGGCTGGGGCAAGCCACCCGTCGACCCGTACGGTCGTCCGCTTTACGGTGGCAATCCATTTGATCCTCCTGGTAGCTCGTCGAAGGACGATTTGAATGTAAAATTAGTCACCAGTCATGGTAAGGAACTTGGTAAGACGTTCTGGGGTGCCCTGCCAGAAGCAGGTTACGAAGACGCGGAAGAATCAGAAGAGGAAGAATCCAGTAACGACGAAATGGATGAATCTAGTGAAGAAGAAGAAGAGGGCGAAGAAAAACCAGGCGGCATTGATTCAGTCTTGCCTCCTCCAAATGGTATTGCATCTTCTGTGGCTCCCGTGAATTTACGAAAACAACCAGGAGACGAAACGCCCATGGATGCTGCGCCCAAGCAGCTTTATCAAGTCCTGCCTCAAGCGCAAGCAACTGCTGATAAAGGTGCCGTGTTTACTTCCAGTACTCAGTATATAGTACCCACTGCAGGAGAAGAAGCACCAGATGGAGCCGCCAGTGTTTTGTCCAAAGCTTTGCCTCCGGAGAATTCCAAAAAGAAGAAATTGGATGACGATGACGAAGATCTCGGCAAGAGCTTTAAATTTTAACTATCCTTACAATCTACAGTAATCGAGTATAAAAGTATATCTGCAAATGAGGATTGCTTCATCGATTGAACCAGGTCGCATAACGAAAGGATGCAACGTGTGTGTCGAAGAAAGTGATAGCAACTTCGAAAGAATCCACTGGGGCGCATTGTCGTATCTATGGTTTAGCGTAATTTGTTGATTAAGAGAAGGCGAGGCCTCAACCTACTTTTTGTCTTTTCCAAAAACGTTCTTAAAGAGCCCTTTTGTAATGTCACCAAACTATTGCATCAATGCACATAAAAATATCAGCAAACGCATCCATAGAGTTGAGGAGAAGTGTGAGCAGCGAAATATATCATGGGAAAGTGAAACAGAACGTGTTCCCTGGTGAACATACCTGATAGTCTTCTTTGCCACTCAAATTAGCTAGTGTCTTTTTCGTGATGTCGCCAAACTATAGCAAGATGCCCGGAAATCAAAAAGAAATTTTATTAAAAAGAGATTTGCATGGCTGTGTCACGGAAAACAACATGTTCTGAGACCTACCTTGTAGTTTTTTGCCGCATCTTCGCCTAGTAGGTCCGTCACCCAAGCTTTTCTTCGCTCGTTTAATTCACGAGAAATATCCCCAAACTGATTAAAAATAAATAGAAAACAAAGAACGTTAGAGATGGCAAGGTGACTGATGGAGAATGAGGCTTGATTCGACCAAACCATGAAGATGTACCTTATATTCGCCGGCTCCTGTAAACTCTTCCACGCGAGCTTTGATACGCGTATCCATAGCCTTTGACAGGTCACCAAATTCGTATTGGCCTACTTCTTTACCAGCCCAAACAGCTACGGCATCTTTGATTTTTTTATCCAGTGTTTTACTGAGGTCACCAGTCTCGTACTCCTTTCCGGTCATTTCTTCTACCATGGATTTGCTCATGTTGTCTAAAACTACAATTGCATCGCCAAGCTCGTAATCTTCTTTCCCTCGAAGGTTGGCTATCTCTTGCTTTACCCTGCCATCAATTTCTTTCGAAATATCGCCGACCGAATAGTTTTCTTTTCCGATAAAGTCGGCCGTCTTGGACTTGATATCTTCCATCACGGCCATGCGAATAATCTCGGACAGCTCCATGCTGAGACCGTTCCATTCGTCGTTAGCTACTAGGTTCCCTACTGCCTGCTTCTTTTCTTCGTTAGAAAGCTTCTCAAACTCTGCCTCTACGATCGCAGTGTCGGATTCTTTTTCACTCATGTAGAGATGAGGACGATATGCAATATGGTTATGGTTGAAGAAGGCACCACCAGTCAAGGATTTTTGTTGTTGTGTGAAGCCAGGACCGGCAATGTTAGCCAAAAAGGCACTAGCAGTGCCAGCGATGGCGACCAGGAGACTGCTAGGAAATAGAAACTTCATCTTGAATTGATAGCAAGTAACAGGAAAAAGACAGTCGAGCAGAAAGTGCCGTTGTCAATCTGTTGTCGAATCAACAATCGACAGTCAACACTAAAAAGGATTTTTGGATTTTTGTTTGTTGTTTATTTTTCAGATCTCGCGGGACACGACTGTCTGACTCAGTCAAACTGGCCCGGGTGGTCTCAGACTATGATGCTATGAGAGGAAGGCCGTACTATTACCTACTACCAGGTAGTAGTAGTCTAGCACCATTGTTATTGTGGAATAGTCTATTTCTCGCCAGTAGTAGCAGACGTAGTCTAGTAGTAGTGGTACACTTCAAAGGACGACAACCAGGAACGAACACAACTGGACTAGTGCTGGGCGCACTCTCAATCGCGTATTCGGGTATTCCACTAGAAGGTAGGAGTCAGATTCATGAGAAATGTTGGAACATAATAATATAAAGAAATATAAAGTACTCTGAAATCCTGGTGTTCTGATTTTTATTTATGTCTACATAAATTTCGAAAAGTATCAGAAAGATCTTGAACAAACATGATATTTTTGCTTAAACATCATACCCATCCATCCGAACACTCATTTTAAAAATCCCAATATACAAAAGAAGGTGATGCAAATTGCAAATTATTAGCCTCATTTCATCGAACATGAACCAACCAGGCAATTTATAAATAAATAAATAAAAAGCCGGTGTGTCCGAACCAACCAGGCAATTTATAAAAGAAATAAAAAGCCATTGTCCCTCATGTATGCCCTGGTTTTTAGCCTCCCATTTTCATTTTCATTGACTGCTTAGCAACGGCCATTTGGATACCTTCAGCAGAAGGAAGGTCAGGCATTTTGAAACCCCAACCTTTTTTCTTTGTCGCTGCTTTTCCTTCTACTTTGTTCGCATTTCCGTCTTTGTTCGTTCCTACTTGTTCTTCGCCGTCTTTGACAGTTTCTCCATTTTCGTCCTTTGTGTCTCTTGCAAACCGTCCTCCAAACCATCCTTTATTATCATTATTTTTAGTAGTAGTAGTGGAAACTTCCTTTCCGTTGTTGGCCGCTGCGACCTCGGCTTGTGACTCCTTCATTTGCTTCTGGTAGTAGTACATACCACCGCCACCGGCTCCGAGAATCATGATGAAACCTAGTGCTACGACTCCCATTGCCTTTCTGTGATTATTATAGTTTGCTCTAGTGTCGATACCTTGGAACTCTCTTTTTGAAGTTTTTTTTTTTTGTGTATTCCGAGAAGATTTTGGATTTTGGTGATTGATTTTGTATTACTCTATTATTTTGGTCTGGGTCAAAAAATTCTCCACCCAGTTTGACCGGTGGTCAAAACCTGACAAAAATAACACGTCTTATTTAATTTTGTATTTTGTCAAAGTCATGGTCATGGTCATTTCCGGCTCAAAGGATCCTAAATCTTTGCTCTTTTGATAGTACCTGGTAACTGTTGGAACGGTGTGCGTCCAGCCTTGAGCCTGACTTCCCATTCTGAGAGAAAAGGAAGAAAAACAAACACATCCGATGACGACAGCAGCATTCTATTCGAAATCTCGCTCACTACCTGGTACTGCTTTCGTTCCAACGACTGCATGATGAAAACAGGTCCCATAAGGACCCAAGATAAAAACAAATCAATCCATGCCTCGTCGAACAGCCAGAAATGCGTTCATAATATTTCTTGCACAGTTTCCATTGCTTGCCCTGCCAGTTCAGTCCTTTCTCGTGAATCCATCTCCTCTTCCTATCAATGCTGCTACAGCAAGTTTTTCTTTCCTCTGGGCAAAAGTATTGACCTGTAATAATGACGATGATAGCACAACAACAGCTTTCAACGCAAAATTTTCAGATGATTTGATCGAGTCGCTCGATCTTTCTCCTTTGATGCGGATCGTTTCGTTGCATGCTGGTACTCGGAGAGGTAGGCAAGCATTTTTGGCTCTTACGGGCGATGATTACAATGAAAAATCAACCGCATCGATACTCAAAGAAAAGACAGCACAGACAATAATGTCGGCAAGAAGTCGACGAGCCATGGGAGAACAAGCCGTCTTTAAAAAAAGAAGTGATGGATTCAAAGAAACTGCCTCCAAATTTTCCATCGCCATTGCTACAAATGCAGTTGAGGCCAATCAAGAATTTCATCTTGTGGCACAAGCCATTGAACTCTTGAAACCAGAAAGTAATTTATCCTTTCCTCCCTTGTATGGAGTCTCATCATCGCCATTTGACACTGGCACTATTGCTGAAACGGACTACGACAGCTTCATGCGATTATTACCAGAGGAAGCGACATTGGAACAAATCATTCATGCTGAAAAAGTCATTGAGACGATACGAAATGTCAAAAACTGGGGAAAGCTTGATATCGTCCAACAAAAAGCTCCACAATTGGCAGAAATGGCTGACAGTATTGACTATAAGGTACTTGCACCTCTGTACGATGACATTGCCGAAACTGTTGTCATTAAACGAGTGCGAACGTTGACAGATCCAACTGGTCGATCATCCTTTCAGTTCGAACTCAATGCCAACAAATTCCACGTGATTCAAGTGTTGAGGTCTCAAGTGCAAGACATGGCAGAGAAAGTAAGGAACGATAAATTTAATGGGAGTCCGTCAATGGAATCAGAATTGTCAGTACTAGTGGACAAGTTAGAAGCAACCGAAGAAGAAATTCAATCGGCATTGTTGCAATCAATACTGGGACGCAGCAAAGAAATTGACGCAAGTTTGAACATCCTGGCTCGACTGGATGTTATATTTGCCAAGGCTGCGTTTGGTTTATCGACAGGTGGGCTCATTCCTGAAATTCGAATTGAAGGAACCGTTCTTGTCGAACAATTCGTCCATCCGATACTTTTGCTTTCAGAATCGGAAGGAAAGCCACGTGATGTTGTGGCAATCGACCTACGCCTCTCCTCGGAAGAAGAACACCGAGCTTTGATCATTTCTGGTCCAAATGGGGGAGGAAAAACAGCAGCAATGAAATCATTCGGTTTAGCCGTCATTCTCTGTAAGGTTGGACTTCCGATACCTTGTCGTCCTAAAAGTGACACTAGTAAGATGCAGACTCCGCGCATTGATTTTTTTCGCGATGTACACGTTGCTCTCGGTGATAGACAAAGTCTAGTGGATGGTGAGTCGACAATGATGGCACGTCTAAACGCCTGTGCATCCGTAATCGAAAAAGTCGGCTCAAATGCAATCGATGAAGCAGCATCGCTGGTGCTCATTGATGAAATTGGAGGGGGGACTGATCCTGACGCCGGAGGTGCCATTGCTCAGGCTATTTTGGAAAAGCTTTTGGAAACAAGGTCGTGTCATGTTGTTGCCACGACGCATGTACCTCGATTGAAGGTGCTTTCGTACAACAGCAAACAATTTGCATGTGCCACGGTTTTGCTGGAGGCAAATATAGATGATGAGAATGGAGATTTAACTAATGATTACCAGAAGCCAGCATTTGAACTCTTCTACGATTCCATCGGTGATTCATACGTACTTGGGGCAGCTTCCCGGTGCATGCCAGCACTACCTGGTGAAGTTTTATCTCGAGCTGCACAGTTGATGGCCGACTCGGCATCTGCCTCTCCTGATGGCACAAAGGATACCTTCTCCGCAGATGGCGCCTATGCGCAAGTGTTGACGGAATCCATCAAGCGGCAATCCGAAAGAGCTCAATTGGCGCGAAAGGCAGCGGAACGACACGAGCAAGACTCCCGCCTCTGTCGGGGTGCCATGCTTTCGCTTGCGGCGGCTTATGACAGGGAATTTCTCTTCCTCCAGCAAAAACTCGAGTATGTCTACAGCAAATTGAAACAGAAAGAAGCAGATAGGTTGGATGTTGTGGGAGGTACTCTCGAAGAGTTGCGCTTGGTCCGGAAGGAGGTCAAAAGTCAGTCACAGCTGCTGAAAGAGAAAGGGCTCAAGCTTGTACCGGACTGGCACGAACTCATGCCCGGTGACAGTGTCGTGATCGTTTCGGAAGACGATTTGAATGGAGTTTCGGCGACTGTGCATTCTGACACTGGTTCACTGTCACTAGGACCGGATGATGTTGCTGTTTTGCCATCGCTCGCTCCTTGGAATGATGACTCGTCTCGGACAGGGGAGGTAACGCCGCTTATCTTGAAGCGGTTCCAAGTAGCAATATGGGACTATGATAGCATCTGGGCGGACGACAATAACACGAATGGTGGAACACGCGTCACCAGTGTCAACGACTCTAAACGACGTCTGAACGATATACTGCTCAATATTAAGAAGAGTAATCCGACCAGAGTACCGACAAACGACCATGATTCTAGCAGCAGCAGCAATCAGAAATGCTTCACTTCGTCAAGAGAACGCAAGGCTTCATCAAAGCAGAGCGCCAACTCGAACAAAAAACAAAAGAGGAAAAGATGAGGGCCATTTCAGATTGACTGAAGCAGGTGTCGCGTGTTCATAGAAAATCCTAAGCCGAGCCGTGTACCTCAAGTCAGGCCAGTCGGGACCTTTCCGACTGTCGTACATGTCGTTTGGGCAAAGCAAAAACTGCGGTTTGTGGTTTGGTTTTACCTTCTTTTTTTTAAGATAATGTTGGCCATTCTTGGTCTACTTCAAGAAAAAATAAGAGAAGCATAATAAAATTAGTAGCTAGAGAACATAAAGTCGTATGACGACCTTATTCGTATCCGTCTGCGTGGAGTACTATAGGAAATATAGTACAGAAGCCCATTCCGCTGTAAGCTCCATTGGGAGCCCCACATTGAAAAATACGATATATTCATTGAATAATAATATATTCCATAATAATAATACAGCAGTTTGCAAAAAACCTGGCAACAGGAAATCTCGCACACGAGAAAAAAAAAAAGTGTGTGTGTCTTTTTGAACAACAACAACAACCTTCACTCCTTGACAAAAGCTACTAGAACACAAGCTATAGACCACCAAATAACATCAACAGTAGCTTAAAATCTCTGTA
>Ga0100402_1004493_pt1 | contig 14739 bp, 17 predicted proteins | sample CryGeyme20150102_FD_80419 | JGI IMG/M metagenome (GOLD analysis project Ga0100402, IMG submission 80419) | Groundwater microbial communities from Crystal Geyser aquifers in Utah, USA - Crystal Geyser metaG 2015-0102 | ecosystem: Environmental > Aquatic > Deep subsurface > Groundwater | place...
CTCCTAACTATGATCCTAAGAGGTTTGATCCTAATAAATACGAGGCTTTTTTAGATGCTCTTTGCGGAGATAGAGAATATCAGAAAGAAGCTATTCGAGAGGTCACAAGGTATTTCTTGGGTGGAGAGTATAAAAACTTAAAAGATTTGGCAGAGGAAAACTATCACAATAACCAGAAACTTCAGGAGAAATATTTATCTTTTGATGACTTTGTCAACCATTTGCAACTGCCTGATAAACTCTCTTGTTCTCTTGATCACGCAACAGCTACAGGAAAGAGTTATGTCATGTATGGAATCGCCCGCATTATGCTGGCTGAGGGGGCCGTGGATCAGGTATTAGCCCTCTGTCCATCAAACACTATTGAGGCAGGGCTGATGGAGAAGTTCAGGACGCTTTCTGCTGATAAAGCCTTAAAAGACCTTTTGCCTGCTGATTCCAAGATAGCCAATCCCCGAATCATCAATGCCTCAAGCACTATTCAAAAAGGCGACGTGTGCATTGAGAACATCCATGCCACCTATATTAACACCAAATCCGCTATCGAGGATAGCCTTGTTGGGAAAGGCGAGCATACTCTTGTATTGAACGATGAGGCACACCACTTGATGAGTCCCTCCGACACGGCGCTCAAAAAATGGAAGGAATTTTTACTTGATCCTAAATATGGGTTCAAGTTCATCGTGAATGTTTCCGGCACTTGCTACATAGGAGATGACTATTTCACTGATGTAATCCATCGCTTTTCCCTGAGGGATTCCATTGAGGATAAGTTTATCAAATCCATCCGGTATGTGGCGGAGGATTCCTCAGGGAGTGAGGACGAGAAGTTTCAAAAGATTTACGACAATCATATTGAAAACAAGACAGCCAAATACCGCAAGGTTAAACCCATCACCATCCTGGTTACCAAAAACATCGCCGCCTGCAAGCGTCTCACGGATAAACTGATTGCCTTCCTTGCCAAGAAAGAGAAGATCAGCAAAGAGGAAGCCGCCGAGAAGGTTTTGATCGTTACCTCTGCCAATGAGCACAAGAGTAATATCCCGATCCTACGAAGGGTGGATGACAAGGAAAACCCTATTGAGTGGATTACCTCTGTCAGTATGCTCTCGGAAGGCTGGGATGTCAAAAATGTCTTTCAGATCGTCCCTCACGAGGAGCGAGCATTTAATTCAAAACTCCTTATCGCCCAAGTCATGGGAAGGGGGTTGAGGATACCGGAAGTTTATAGGGGAAATCAGCCTATTGTAACTGTCTTCAATCATGACAAATGGTCAAGCAGCATCAAGCATTTGGTAGATGAGGTTTTAGAGATTGAAAAGCGTATCCACTCTTATCCGGTCGAGAAGAAAGAGGACTACAACTTTGCCCTTTTCCAAATTGATTATGAGAAGGTAATAGAAGAGAGCAGGGAATATCTAAAAGAGGATGAATTTGAATTACTTAAGAAAGGATATATCACTTTTTCGAGTCAAGACGTAATTATTCCAGAAGAAACAGAATATGAAACAGTGATAACAGGAATTAGGGAGAAAAGGGAATATTTCGTCACACAAAAAATGTATCCAGTAGAAGACGTTGCCAATGATATTTTTAACAGACTATACGTCTTTGACCAGGATGCTGGAACTAACTATAGCGAGGAATGGTCTAAAGAAAAAATTATACAAATCATCTGTCAGTCTTTAAAAGAAGTGAAAGATAAAACAGGCATGATTAGTGAGGGAAATAGCCATAAAGCTTTACGTGCATTCGGTGTTATCAAAAGGAAAAGTAGTACATTTCCAAGGATAGTGCCAAAATCAAAAGAACCCTATAAAATCAGCAGTAAAAAGATGAACAAAAATAGCTTGGGTGTGGGGTCACTCAGACGTGACAGCACAGTGTTTTGGGATGACTACTCCATAACCCTTGGAGAAGAAACAGATATAAAGTTACTTAAAGAGCTTGAAGAGGATGAGAGCCTTCCCAGATCAGCAGTTATAAAAGTGGGAAACAAATATAACTTTAAGACCCCTCTCAATGTGGTATTGACAGCATATGAGCCAGAACGAAAATTTGTTAAGGGACTTATTAAAGAAGATAATGCGAAGGCAATTGATGCATGGATAAAATCCCTTGATGTTGGTTTCTATAGTATTGAATACTCATGGCGTAAGGGGGAACATCCTAAGCAGGGAAGTTTTAACCCTGATTTTTTTATCAAGACTGGGAATGATATTCTCATAATAGAGATTAAAGACGATAGAGCATATGATGGAACAGCAGGGGATGAAAATCAAAAGAAACTTGAGTATGCAAAAGCACATTTCAATAGGCTTAATGAACTGCAAAAGCAACATAAGTATTATTTCAAATTTCTATCACCAATGAGTTACGATTTATTTTTTAAAGCATTAAGGAACAAAACTTATAGGGATTTCAAGTCAGAGCTTGAGGCGAGATTGAAAGGATAGGCCTTGAGTAAAAAATCCATAGCAATTCTATTTCTCTTAATACTAACTCCAATCATCCTCTATTTCCTCTGGCCTTCTGATGAAAACAGGATTAAGAAACTTTTCAAGGAGGGTTCTAAGGCGATAGAAAGAGAAGACCTTGATACGGTGATGTCAAAGGTATCTTTTAACTATAGTGACGAATATGGTCTTACATACCTCTATCTAAAGGAATCCATGAAATCCGTCTTCAAGCAGATGAGTGATATCAAGGTCGAATATGAAAATTTAGAGACAAAGGTCAATGATAAAGTTGCTACTGCAGATATGGATGTGAGGATTATTGCAACTATTGGTAATGATACTGGTTATATCTTTGGAGATTTACCAAAACCGGTTCATCTCAAGTTTACACTCGAAAAAGAAAGAACAAAGTGGCTTGTGATGAAGACCGAGGGGTTGCCGTTTAATTTTTAAATAGAGAATCGTATAATACTTAAGGGCCGAAGTGGCGGAACTGGCAGACGCGTCAGGTTCAGGGTCTGGTGGTCGAAAGGCCGTGCGGGTTCAAATCCCGCCTTCGGCACCAATAAAATATTTTAAAGGGGGATGGATGAAAAAACTGACCCATCTTGATAAAGAAGGCAGGGCAAAGATGGTTGATATTAGCGAAAAGCCTATAACCAGGAGAGAGGCTTTCGCAAAAGGCTCTGTTTATATGAAACCTGAAACCCTGGAACTTATACAGGATAAAAAGATTCCGAAAGGCGATGTGTTTAGTGTTTCAAGGGTTGCTGGAATAATGGCAGCAAAAAAGACGAGCGAACTTATCCCGATGTGCCATCCGTTGAATATTACCTCAGTAGACATAGACCTCAAGCTTGACAGCAAAAATAATAAAGTGGACATAGAGGCACGTATAAAGATTGTGGGCCAGACAGGGGTTGAGATGGAGGCACTGACCGCTGTAGCCGTGGCTGCTTTAACTATTTATGATATGTGCAAGGCAGTTGATAAAGAAATGATCATCTCTGATATTATGCTCATGGAAAAACGAGGCGGCAGAAGCGGAGAATTCAAAAGAAAGATCTAAAATCTATTTATACCTTTTAACCTCAAATCTGTAAATTTCTACCTCCTCATGAGGTAGTATACCTGCCTTCATCTTTGTTATCCTTAATTGTTCGTCTATGGTATCAACTCCCTCGAGGTCAGGCAGCAGCAGCCCCTTTCTTTGTCCGCTGACAACAATTATACCGTATTTCCGGGGGTCAAGCTCAGCTATGTCATTTACTTTTTCAGGGCAGGACAAGACATCAACAGAATAAGTGAGTTCTTCGAGTTCATCTTGCTCCACCGGATGGAACCTATAGTCTTTTGTTGCGGCAGATATTGCATTTATTATAGTTTCAGTCCCTATAGATTCACATAATGGCATAAAAGTACCTATGCACCCCCTCAGTTGGCCGTGTTTCTTTAGACATACAAAGACACCTGCCTTTTCAGCCAATTCAGAGGGAATAGGTTCAGGCGGTTCTATAGTCCTGCCTTCCCTGACATATGTCTCTACACTCTTCTTTGCGAGTTCAACAATGGGATGCATCTATTTACCTCTAAGGAGTGTATAGTCAGCAATCTTGAATAGTGCCTCCTTCGCAGGTGAATCAGGAAAAACTGCAAGCTCGGTCTTTGCATCAGCGATAAGGTCCTGCGCCTTTTTTAAAGATAATTCTATTGCATTATATTTCACAAAAAGCCTCAGTATCCTTTTTAAACCGCTCTTTTTGAACCCATTTTTAATTATATCCTTAACCTCTTCTATCTCTGTATCTGCAGCGGTCTTCAACAAGTATATAAGCGGGAGTGTTATCTTGCCTTCTTTAAGGTCATTGCCGAGTCGCTTGCCGAGTTTACCCTCATCTGCCATATAATCAAGTATGTCATCTGCCATCTGAAATGCAATACCTGTCTTCATCCCGAAATTTGTGAGTGCATTTTCCCTATCTTCAGGCAGAGAACCCAGGATAGCGCCTATTCTGCATGCAGCAGAGATTAAAACAGCTGTTTTTGCAGAAATAATATCAAGATATTCCTCTTCAGTTATATCAGTATCTCCTGTTTTGCCAAGTTGGAGGATCTCGCCTTCTGCCATCCTTGTCGTTGCCTCAGAGAGTGTCTCCATGATCTTCTGGTTTTTCTGCATGACAGCAAGCCTCAAGGCATTGGAGTAAAGAAAATCACCGACAAGTATCACAACCTGGTTACCCCATATGGAATGGGCTGGAGATTTACCTCTCCTTATCTCTGCACCGTCAACAACATCGTCATGTAAGATGGATGCAGTATGTATTGATTCAATAATCCCTGCAAGGGTTAAATGCGCATCTCCCTTGTAACCTGCTATCTCTGCGCTCACTATCAGAATCAACGGCCTGAGTCTCTTGCCGCCGCCATCTATTAGGTGATTTCCGATAAGCGGGATAGTAAAGATACGACTCTTGAAAAGGTCTTTAAGCCTGTCCTCAATACTTTTTAGTTCCGTCTCATATAAAGCAAAAACCTCTTCCAGATTCATCATTAATGGTAGGATAGCTCCTGTTTTAAAGTCAAGGGGGAAGCTTCGAAATCTACTTAAAACTTGAATTTATCTATCTTTATGTGTAGAATTTGTTTAATTGCAATCTTTTAATAGATAAAATAGATAAAAATGAGGTCGGGGGAACCCTCTCGAACAATCGGAATGGAAGAACCTAAGGCACTTAATAAAGAAATAGAAACCTCTATTGATCTCGCTAAGGAATTAGAGGTAAAACAGCTCATAGAGGGTATTAAAAATAACTTCCAGGCCATATTTGATTGTATAGAGGATGGGATAACCGTCATAAACAGGGAGTACGAGATAATCAGGGTCAATAAGGCGATTCTCAATATATTCGGGAAAAGGGATTTTTCAGAGATTCTGGGTAGAAAATGTTTTAACGAGTACTACCAGCGTAATGCGATCTGTGATAACTGCCCGGCAGAAAAGACCTTTGAGGAAGGCATGCCGAGCCAGCGCACTAAAATCGGCAGGGAGATAGGCAAAAGAAAGACTATATTGAATGAATCTACCTTTCCTATAAAGGGTGAGGATAACAATGTTATTCAGGTAATTGAATATATTAAAGATATCACCGATGTGGTTGAATTAGAAGACCAATTACTTTATTCAGAGCGATTAGCCGGGGTCGGGAAATTGGCCGCCGGGATAGCCCATGAGATACGAAACCCTCTAAGCAATATCAAGGCTGCAGCGCAACTCTGTCTCAAAAAATACGAACTTGATAAAAAGATAAGAAAGCATCTTAAGATGATATTAAAGAGCTCTGAGAAGGTGAACAAGGTTACCAGAGATTTGCTCAATCTTGCAAAGCCGCGCGATGTCTCTTTTAAGATAGGCTCTGCTGATAAGGTTATTAACAGTACATGTGATCTTGTTAATGCGAGATGTTTAAAACAGCATGTGCGTCTCACTAAGAGACTTCAGAGGGGACTGCCTAAAATTTTTCTGGATGAAAAACTCCTCGAAGAAACATTTCTGAATTTTATACTAAATGCCCTGGATGCTATGCCAAAGGGTGGAAGGCTCACTATCACTGCCTATTACGACCATGATGCTGAAGAGATTTTAATAAGTTTTGTTGATTCAGGCTGCGGGATTTCAGAGGATAATCTCAACAGGATATTCGACCCCTTCTTTACCACGAAAAGAGAGGGGACAGGATTGGGGCTTTCTTTAGCACTGCAGATTATCGAGCTTCACAAAGGGAAGATTCATATAGAAAGTAAACCTGATTATGGCACAGAGGTAACGGTCAGATTACCAGTGTATAGAGAAAGGGTTTCAGAAGATGGACCCCGTTAAACCACTCGATAAAATCCTGATAGTTGATGATGATGAGGATACGCTGCAGCTCCTTTCGGATATTATAAGGTCAGAGGGATACGAGGTTATTACTGCAGGCGATGGCAGAAAGGCGCTTAAAGAAGTCAGGGCGCACTCACCTGATGTGGTCTTATTAGATATCAAGCTCCCGGAAATGGATGGGATGAAGGTTCTGGAGAAGATTAAAAAAATAGACAAAAATTTGATTGTAATCATGCTTACAGCCTATGGAGAAACTAAAAGGGTGGTTCAGGCTATGAAGTTGGGCGCATTTGATTATATCACCAAGCCTTTTGATAATGAAGAGATAATGCTGAATATAAAAAAGGCGCTTGAGAGCCGGTCTCTCCGCATAGAGGTTGAGGATTTAAGAAGGAGATTAGAGGAAAAGACTACTATCACACAATTTGTAGGTGAAGGCCCTCACATAAAAGCTATCCTAAATCAGGTCAAGATAGTTGCCCCTACAAATTTAACAGTGATTATCCAGGGCGAAAGCGGCACAGGGAAAGAGCTTATTGCCAGGATGATTCATCAGGAAAGTCCACGGCATGATAAACCCTTCATTACAGTAGATTGCGGGACACTCCCTGAAAACCTTGTTGAAAGTGAACTCTTCGGGTATGAGAGAGGCGCCTTTACAGGAGCTGATAAGAGAAGGGGGGGGAAATTTGAAGCAGCCAATGAGGGAATCTTATTCCTGGATGAGATAACCAATCTCCCTCAGTCCCTTCAGGCAAAACTCTTAAGGGTAATTCAGGAGCGCAAGGTCCAGCATCTGGGCGGCACAAAAGAGATTAAGATAGATGTCAGGATAATTGCTGCTACGAACACATTCCTATCCAATGAGATTAAAAAAGGTAGATTCAGGGATGACCTTTACCATCGGCTTAATGAGTTTAATATTAATCTTCCACTTCTTAGAGAAAGACAAGAGGACATACCTTTATTAGCGAGATATTTCTTAGAGGAAGCAAATCAAGAGTTTAATAAAAAGATTGAAGGGATATCCGGCGAGGCAATGAAATCCCTTTTAAACTATTCCTGGCCTGGAAATGTGAGAGAGTTAAGAAACAAGATCAGGAAGGCGGTGCTTTTAACAGATTCAAATTATATCAGGGAGATTAACCTATCTATGGATGCAGCTTCTAATAGTGAAATAGTAATCCCCCCCCGCCCCCCTTTAGAAAAGGGGGGAGAGGGGGGATTTGAAGGCATCTCCCTGCGAGAAATAACTAAGAGAACAACAGAGAAGGTAGAAAGAGAGATTATTAAAGAGGCATTAGCTGAGGCAAAGAATAACAAGGTTAAGGCCGCTAAGATACTCAAGATAGACCGCATGACATTATATTCAAAGATAAAATCCCTCGGACTGTAAAGTTATCACGTTTTCATTATGAACACCTATTGAGGTAATTTTTAACCGCAGTACCCTAAAATCATCATTTTCAGATCCCTGCATCTGAGCTTGTAAAAGTTCTGTTTTTTGCAGTAACATAAGCTGTGCGTATTTATTGTGATATGAATATATATAACAGGTGTTTTGATGATCAAGGACAGTTAAAGATAAGGCTTGAAACAACTGCAATAGAATCTATTTTTACTCTCATAGAAGAGGGAAGGTTCACTTGTGTGTGGTCATTTGTCCTTGATTATGAAAACATCTTAAATCCATTTAAAGAGAGAAGACAGGTTGTATATACTATGTCGTTTATTTGTAGAGAATCTGTTGTTCCATCTCCAGATGTGCATCGTTTATCAAAGGAGATTATGCAGAGAACCAATATTGATTCGAGGGATGCATTGCATTTGGCCTCAGCTGAAGTCGGGATCTGTAAATATTTTGTAACCTGTGATGATAGGCTTATAAAAGCAATTAAGACAAGAACAGGAGAAATAGGATTGAAAGTTAAACCTATTAACCCTATAGAATTAGTTCGAAAGGAGGTATTAAAAAATGCAGAAGGTTAAGGATGATATAGAGATAAGAAACCTGGGTATGAAGAGCCTTATAAATACACTCGGTCATGCTGGTATGATACGTTTTATAAGGCAGTTCAGTAAAGGAAGCGGCGATTACCTTGAACTGCAGGAAAAGATATTTAGGGGTATGACAGTTGATGAGATATATGAAAAGGCAAAGAAGCATTATGAGAAGACTCATAAATGAGAAGAAAAGAAAATAAATAACTCAAGCTCAAGTGAAATAAATACATAGTGCGATTCAAGCCTCATGACAGGCGATAAAAGAAAAAACAGATTGGTAAACAGCAGGATTAGCAGACGAAAAATTATACATATCTGCCTTTAAGACCAATCCCTTTTAAAAACCAGTTTAACCGAGGCAAGATGCCTCGGCTATTTTCTCAAGATAGACCGCATGACATTATTTTCAAAGATAAAATCCCTCGGACTGTAAGGCTATTTCTACAGATTGTAGAGTTTACTCGACAGATTTTCAGTTATTCTTCGATTCATAGACCCAAATTGAGCGATGCTTACATAAGAATTTTCAATACGTCATTCCCGCGAACAGACTGTGTCACAATCCGAGAAATGCCTCTTTTGTCATTCTGAATTTATTTCAGAATCTCATAATTTCAACATGTTACAAACGACTGAGATCCTGAAACGAGTTCAGGATGACAATTGTGACACAGTCTGGAAAGCGGGAATCCAGAGGTAAACAAACAACTGGATTCCCCCGTATCAAGTACGGGGCAGGCTATGTCAAGCAAGGAATGACGACCAAATAACATCTGCGAAAGTTGTGGTAGTAGGACAGGCGTCTCGCCTGTCACTCACACTCACGCCTTAACAAAAAACAGTGTGGCATAATTGTTGCTTTCTTATAAATCATAATTCAATATTTGGAATAAAAAACATAGGTACTGTATCTAAAGAGGAGAGTCATTCGAATTTGGATAAGGTATTAGTGGTGGATGATGAAAGAGACATTTGTCGCATGATCTCAAACATTCTCAAAGAGGAAGGCTATAAGGTAGATAAGGCATATGATGGTGAACAGGCAATTAAAAAGATTAAGGCAAGGGGTTACAATCTGATGATCTTAGACTATAAACTGCCAGACATGGATGGTATTAATGTCCTTAAAGAAGTCCGCAGGATAAAACCATCCCTTAAGGTAATAATGATCTCTGCTTATGGTAGTCCTTCTATAAAATCAATGGCAAAAAAATTGGGGGCTTATCGGTTTCTGGATAAGCCTTTTGATTTAGATAGACTTGTAAGGGTTGTCAAGGATGCCCTAACTGAAAAAGTCAGGGCAAAATCATAACACAGGTGGCACGGATGAGCAGTGTAATCTGTGTTTAACGAAAGGAGGTGAAAAGAGATGGCAGTAGAAAAAGCAATAGCATCTTCCAGTCTGGTCGAGGTTATTGACAGAATCCTGGACAAGGGTGTTGTGATTGATGCCTGGGTAAGGGTTTCTTTAGTGGGTATTGAAATACTCGCCGTTGAGGCCAGGGTTGTAGTGGCATCAGTCGAGACCTACCTGAAGTATGCTGAGGCAATCGGTTTGACCGCAACAGCAGCCTAAGGATTGGTCGGTAACCAAGCCCCGTTAGGAATGGAATTTCTAAGCGGGGTAAAGGGGATTCTTGCCGGGTCATCCTTAAAACCACGGAGACACGGAACTGATGGGAAGTGATTGCAAAAGCATGATTCGCCAGGAAATTCCTTCTTTTACTTTTAGCAAAGGAGTAAATTTAATGGGAATTGCAGATGAGATGAAAAGAGTGGCACAGGAGATTGCCTCTTCTTACGAGTCCAGAATCTCAGAAGTAGGCATAATTATTGACAATACCCACCGCGTTCTTCAAGATTTCAAGACCAAAAGGAATGAAATGAGTACTGAACTCAAAGAAACCCTCGCCAGAGAAGGCTCCTTAAGAAAAAAAGATTTTGATAATATGATGAAAGATATATTATCCCGCCAGGATGAGAGAGAAAAAGAGGTAAAGGATTTTTTAAAGACTTTTCTGGAAGAACAGAAAGAGATGGCTGAAACCATTAAGAAGAATCTGGCAGATGGGGAAAAGGTGAGGATAGATGATTTTAAAAAAATGCTGCAGGATATTCAGGCAAGGCAGAGGGCCAGAGAGAATGAAGTAAGTGCGAAGCTAAAGGAATTCCAGAAAGAATATAAAGAGATGGCTGAGTCGCTGTATAGCCTTTTACATAAAGGAGAAGCCATACGGATTAAGGATTTTAAAGAGATGGTAAAAAATATTCGGGCGAGACAGATACAGCGGGCAAAAGAAGTTAGGGTAAGACTGGATGAATTCGGGAGAGAACGTGAAGATATGGCTTCTCAGTGGCATAAATTAACAGTTGTTATGGCTAAAAAAAAAGAGCCGATAGTCTAAAGGGAGGTGAGAGCAAAGGAAGGGAAGAAGTTGCCAGGGTCTTATTTTAAACCTTATTAGAAAGGAGGGATTGGAAAATGGGGATAGCTGATGATATGAAAAAGCTCGGTGAGGACATTGCCGCCTCTTATGATATGCGAGTAAAGGCGTTAGAAGAACTGGTAAAAGATACTCACAAGATGCTTAAAGGATTTCAAAACGAACATAAGGAGATGGCTGCTAACCTCAGGAGAGGTCTTGAACAGGGAGAGTCTGATAGGCTTAATGCCTTTAAGTCAATGATGGCAGAGATTCAGGAAGGAGTAAAAGAAATTGAAAATACTACCAGGAAGTTAATGGGTGATATTCAAGCACGACAGAAAGAAAGGAATGCAGAAGTTGCCGATCTATTGGAGGCCTTCAAGACTGAAAGAGAAAATATGGCAGCTAACTGGCAAGCATTAACTGCTACGATGGTTGAGAGAAGGGGTATTAAATCAATATCGGGGGAATAAAATTATCCCAAAAGGGTGAAATTTTAGAAGAAAGGAGGAGTAAAAATGGGAATAGCTGATGATATTAAAAACCTGGGTGAAGATATTGCCGGCTCTTATGATATGCGAGTAAAGGCAATAGGGGTGTTAGTAAAAGATACTCACAAGATGCTTAAAGGATTCCGACGCGAGCATAAGGAGATGGCTGGCAACCTTAAGGGAGGTCTTGAACAGGGAGAGGCTGATAGGCTTAAGGCCTTTAAGTCAATGATGGCAGACATTCAGGAAGGAGTAAGGGAAATTGAAACCTATGTGGAGAACAAACTTAAGGAGTTCTCTAATGCCCATAAGGAGATGGCTGATAAGCTTAGGTCAGACCTTGAAAAAGGAGAAACAGGGAGGCTTAAGGACTTCAAGAGTATGATGACTGGCATTAAAAAGGCTATAAAAGAGATTGAGACTTATGTTGCAAACAAACTCAAGGAATTCTCAGATGCTCATGCTGAGATGAGTGGAGAACTCAAGAAAGAGTTGGCCAAGTATGTAGATGATATGGTTAAGGCGACCAAGAGGTTAATGAGGGATATTCAAGCACGACAGAAAGAAAGGAATGCAGAAGTTGCCGATTTATTGGAAGCCTTCAAGACCGAAAGAGAAAAGATGGCAGCTAACTGGCAAGCTCTAACTGCTACTATGGCTAAGAAAAGAGGAATTATGCCAGAGGTGGAGGCAGAGGTAAAGGTAAGGCCTGTAAAAGAGGCAATTAAAGAGGAAGTATCTCCTGAGATGAAGCTGGAAAAGAAGGTGTTAAAATTTATTGAGAAACATCCAGACGGGGTTAAGGTTGGCGATATGGAAGAGGCCCTCGGAGTCGCCAGAACAAGATTGGGTATAATAGCCAAGAGACTATTAGAGGAAGGTAAAGTCAGTAAAGAAGGAAATATGTATTTTCCACTGTAAGCAAAAAGGAAGTGAGGGAAGATAATGAATGTAATAGAATGTGCATTCTGTAAAGGAAAGGGCAAAGACCCCTTTGAGCTACTCTCCAAGCTTGCCACCTGCCAGGTCTGCGGAGGCACAGGTAAGGTTGAGGTTAAGGAGCCAGCGATTAAGTGTGCCTTTTGTAAAGGCACTGGTGTCTATCCTCATGATGGCCGTGTTACATGTACCGTATGCAATGGGAAGGGCATGGTTACAGTAATAGGTGAAACCGAAGGGTGCCCTAAATGCAAAGGCAGTGGGCAAGAAATAGAGAGTGGTCTGCCTTGCATTAAATGCGGAGGCAAAGGGGTGATTTTAAAGAAGTGAATAAATTAAATTTTTCAAGAGAAATCTTTCTTAAGAAAAAGAAAGAGGCTTTGACTAAAGTTAATTCCTTCAGAGAAGATTTTAGAAAGAAGGAGAAGGATATAGAGACAGATTTAGAAGAAGCAAATAGGCTCTGGTGGGAATTGAGCGGAAGATTCAAATGGTGGGGCTCGTTGCCCTGAAATTAAAAGGGAAGGTGAGATAAGATGATTGATGAGATGACTACAGTATTAGAGCCAAGACCTCTGCCAGACTTTGTGGAAACAAAGTCTGTAAAGGATATTACAAATAGGGCCCTTTTCTATATTAAGGCGGGTTTACCGGTTCATTTTAGGGGGCCCTCAGGTACTGGCAAGACAACACTTGCTATGCATGTTGCGAGTAAAATAGGACGTCCGGTAGTTATGATTCATGGAGATGAGGAGTTTACTACTTCTGATCTGGTCGGCGGCGAGTATGGCTACAGATTTAAAAAGATTGTTGACCGTTTTGTATCACGGGTGCTTAAGGTAGAAGAAGATATGGTAAAGCGATGGGTGGATAATCGCCTGACCGTTGCTTGTAAATATGGATTTACCCTTATCTATGATGAGTTCACGCGTTCAAGGCCGGAGGCAAACAATATCTTGCTTTCTATCCTGAGTGAAAAGATGATGGATTTGCCTGTTGGAAGAGGCGAAGAACCGTATTTAAAGGTTGATCCAGATTTTACTGCTATTTTTACCTCTAATCCTGAGGAATACGCCGGTGTCCATAGAAGCCAGGATGCCTTGAGGGATAGGATGATAACCATGGATCTGGATCACTTTGACTATGAGACAGAGGTGGCAATAACACAGAGAAAGTCTAAACTTTTTAAAAAGGACTCTGAGAAGATAGTCAATATTGTAAGAGGTTTAAGGGAATCTGGAAAGTGCGAATTTGCTCCGACTGTTCGCGGCTGCATTATGATCGCAAAAACCCTTAAGGTTCAAAACATTACTCCTGCTAAGTCTAATGGCGCCTTTATGCAGATTTGCCAGGATATATTGGCTTCTGAGACAAGCAGGGTTGGCTCAAAGACAAATCAGGCCAGGGTAAAAGAGATAGTCGAGAAGTTGGTTGGAAAATATAGCTAAATTAATAACAATGGAGGTGAGACAAGATAATGCTTATGAGGGCATTTTCTAAGGTAGATAAAGTGGGAAAGATTGCCATTCCCGCTAATATTCAACGGGAGGCAGGCCTTAAAGAAGGGCAATTGGTTGAACTGAAGATTGTCGGAGCAAGCGCTAAAAAAGGCATCCTCTTAACAGCAAGGAAAAGTGCAAGGTAAAATGAGAGTTTTGCAAACTCTCAAATGACAAATGACAAATCTCAAATGACAAATAAAAATCTGAAGTTGGATTTTGATATTTGGACTTTGGAATTACGAAAGGTTTGGATTTTGTCATTATCAAAGGTATTTGGATTTTGACATTTGGATTTTGGAATTAGCATAGGAGGGATAAGGATGCCAAGAGGCGTAAGTGATATCAGTGGCCTTCGAAATATCAGGAGTATGCATAGCGCTGGCAAGCGTTCCATACCCAGAGTGGCAGGTACTGCCTATTTAGATTTATATATGCTCCAAAAGGAGAAGGAAAGATTGGAGAAAGAAGATGCTGTACTGGAGAAGCGGAAGGCAGCAATCCAAAAAAGGCTAGACGATGTAAACAAAGAGACAGAGATGTTAAAGGCTTTAGAGGAGAAGGAGAAGGGGCGGCAAGCTGACCGTGAAGAGGTTACGGAGGAAGAATCTCAAGAAAAGAGATGGAAGAAGATGTCATTGAGTTACTGAAATGACAGAGAGGCAAATTATGGAGACTGAATGGAAGACATATCAGTGGAGGGGCGGCAGGATGATGAGAAAGAATGAGGTCATTGAAGGTGAGGTATTCGAATGTGCCTTTTGTAAAGGAAGCGGATTTTTAACTGGGGCTAAAGGGATTAAATGCCCTGTTTGCAGAGGAGAAGGAATCGTAAGTACTAAGGCCCCGGCTGTCCTCTGTGCCTTTTGTAATGGAAGTGGAAAGGCATATCCGAGAACGAATATTACCTGCCCTGCATGTTTTGGTAAGGGGGTTATGAGTGTAAGCACCAAAGATATTGAAACATGCCCTACCTGTAAAGGAAGAGGAAGAAAAGCAGGGAGTAGTCTTCCCTGTTTAACATGCAGAGGCAAA
>Ga0100402_1004502_pt1 | contig 14723 bp, 8 predicted proteins | sample CryGeyme20150102_FD_80419 | JGI IMG/M metagenome (GOLD analysis project Ga0100402, IMG submission 80419) | Groundwater microbial communities from Crystal Geyser aquifers in Utah, USA - Crystal Geyser metaG 2015-0102 | ecosystem: Environmental > Aquatic > Deep subsurface > Groundwater | place...
GCTGATAGACTTGCTGCTGCTGCTGTTGCAGAACAACAACAACAAGAAGACGAAGAAGAAGAGGAGGTCCAATATGGAGAGGTTTAAAAGCAAGTTAACTTGCTTTTTAGAGTGTGTACTACTTGTTACTTGTTGTTGTCTCCATTGCCATATTCGGAACAGCTTGTGGATACAGTTTAGCAGTGTTGTGTACTTGTATTTTCTGTATGGTATTTGGACTTAAAGATTTTAAAGTTTATTTGACTCTACATAGACTCTAGTAGTTCACCTACTGTATCATTTCTGGTCTTATTTTTAGGTAGGTATGTTCGTAGTATAACCAAGCTCTTTCGCGAGGATTACAAAGTACTCTACTATGAACTGAACAGTCAATTGGGTTACGTAGTACCGTACCAGTGGTACCTGGTACCACACCATCTCTTTTGTTGTTGTTGAAGAAAAAATGACTACTAGCTAGGAACTAGGAGTAGTACTCCTAGTTCCTTCGGGTAACCTTGGCGCCCTGCGGACTCCATAGTTGTGATCCCCGTAATTAGACATTCAATTTTTTTTAGGAGGAGTGGTAGTAGTCCTAAGTGGTACTACCTGTTATTACTGAATATCAATGGTCAAAAATATGAAACGGAACACGAAGCCAAAACAGCCAAGACCAACACCTACCAGTAGAGTACTAGGCAGTAACTCGCAGTGCCTGCAATTCAATAAGTACGTTTCTTTTTGGTTCTTCTGTGCATCCTGGTACTACAAGGAGTGCAGTACTCATGGTACTCACTACTAGTAGCTAGCTAGAGTATGGTACCTGGTAGTCATATTGAGCTAGTATTACCAACAACTGTTGTTGTGACACACTGTAGCAGCAGATAACAGTCGGAATCTGACTCTACTCATCAGTCTTATGAAAACGAACTTCGCCTTTCTACAATCCTACCAACAAATCTGGTAAAGGTAATCTCTTTCCAAACATGAGCATGGCACCTCCTATATTATCAGCGATACCGGTAGAAACTGTGGATACTACAGTTATCTCAGGGGATAATTTAGGTGACTGTACGACTGGAGTCAAAGGGTATGCATCAAAAGAAACCAGTCACCAAGAGGAGGAGGAAGAAGTGTCTGCCGGCACGACCGAGGAGGAGGAGGAGGGTGATGATCTCGATAGTATGGACCAAGGTACAAGTACTTATCCTATGGATCTTGACGCAGAGGTTGGTGAAGATGATGAACTTCTCCTGGATAATTGTCAAAATACTGCACAGGCAGCAATTCTGCCTCCAGCTTCTGTCTTGGAAGGGGTCACTTCAGCAGCTGTAGCACCAACCCAAGAAGAAACCCGACCGGCCTCGTACGTTGATCAATCGCACTTTGAAATGTTCAACATGCTGGATCAACCCGTCTGGATATTCGACATTGTCAAGCGATGCATGTGGTGGGCCAACAGTGCAGCCGTGGAATTGTGGTCGGCGGAATCTCTCGAAGACTTGTTAGCAAGAAACTTTGCCGAGGATATGAGCGATGCTACCAAAAATCGATTGGACGATTATTTACTAAAGTTTTCGCAGAACAGCAAGGTCAAAGTCACCGAACAGTGGACCTTTTATCCCAATGGAGAAGGCCCCAAAACAGTGGATTGTACCTTCCAGGGCGTGGAAGTAGAAGAAGGACGCTTAGCGACTTTGATCCAAGGTATTTACAAACCTTTGTCTACCAAGGCTGAGGAAGAAGCCCTGAGAGCTGTGGAGATGGTCCGACATTTGCCCGTGGCTGTCAGTTTAACCGACATGGCGGGAAATGTATTGGAACAAAATCCGGAAGCTTTGGCCGTCTTTGGAAATTGTACCGAAACCAATGATGCGGATACCGCCAGCTCAGCTTCCTCTGGCGACGAAGGAGACGAAATTGACAATTCTAGCCAGAAACGACGACGACACCGCGAGAGCACCCCAGCAACATCATCGGCTAAGAAGCCAGATACCACCTTTATCAAACGCTTTGCAGATCCGGAATTGGGACACAAAATATTGAAAGATGCTACCGACAGACCAGGAGAAGTCATTAGCTTGGAAGCCATACAACAAACGGTCCATGGTCCCAAATTATCTTCGATTAGTGTGCGACAGACCAAAGATCCTGTGACGTCGCAGCCCATTTTATTGTACTCGGCGCGAGATATTAGTCACCACGTGCAGGAAGAAAAGGCGGCGAAGAAACAACAATTGGAAAATCACCACGCCGAAAACAAAGAATCAGTGCAGGAGCATGTCGCTAATGTTGTACGAGCGCCCTTGCAACATTTAATGGGAGTAATAGAATTGTTGAATCGCGCCGCCACGACCATTTCGTCCACAGATACAACAAAACCGGCTGCAGTAAAATGTATGCCTGCAGATCCATTTTCTGATCGCGACCGGGGCCAATCGCGGGAAGAAGAAAGAAGCGTGTCTCAACTGTTGGAATCATCGGTGAGATTGTTAATGACAGTCTTGCAAGATTTTATGGATAGTGTCGGGATCAAGGGCGGTGGTTTTTGTATCGCTGATGGTATCGTCAGTGAAGCAAATCGCAGTACTGGAAGTGGAATGAAGCAATTATCACGTCATTACAGTAAGCGGGCCAAAAGGAAGCCGCCGAGAAATCGAACGCGCAGGCGAAGCAATGCTATTTCCATCACCACAAGCAACAATAATAACAGAAAGAATAGCGACGCAACCGGCTCCTTTGAAAGACAGAATTCAGCGACAACAGATCCTTCTCGGTCTGCTGCTGCCACTGGTGGCACCGGCGGTGGAGTTATTGACGTCAAGGATGTATTGAAATGTGTACTCAAAGATATCAAACCACAAGCTGAGGCAAAGCAATTGAACATGACCGCCAAGCTTCGTTCCAATGAGGCATCCTGCAAGTGTGTTGGTGACACAAAAACATTAACAGGCATTTTGGCCTTTTTGCTGCAAAAAGCCGTAAGGTCCACACCCCCTCAAGGTGACGTGGACATTCTTGTACGACGCATCCGCCGGAGTAATGACAGTCGACGGGTTCGATACAATATTGATGTTTCCGATACCGGATCGGGTCTAAATTTGGAACAACAGCAAATATTCTCGAATTTGCTAACAACCGTTAATGCAACTGACATTGAAGGGTCCGAATTGGTCCTTTGTAAGTCCATGGTAGAGGAGATGGGTGGCACTATTTCTGTCGAAAGCAAGCCAGGTCTTGGCTCTCATTTTAGCGTGGAGATACCATTTCTGCTAGCCGGTGCAAACACAACACGTCGGAGCTTCCTTCGCCAATCATCTCACTCTTCGTTATCCCTTGGATCGCTGAAAACGATCAAGGACGAGGGTGGTATGCAGATCCTATTGGTAGATGAGGACAACCGTGGTCGAAAGGTTATGCGGGCGTTGCTAGAGCAATACGGACACACAATCTCGACTGCTAGCTCTGGTGATGAAATGGTTCGCGTTATTCTCGAAAACCAGTGCTACGATCTGATTCTTCTTGAAACACAATTGACGGACTCTGCTGAAATTGGTGTAAGCTCTTTGGAAGCGACTAGGGTAATTCGGGAGAATGGATACTCTGCGGAACGACTGCCAATCCTTGCATTCACCTCCGCAGCAGCTCCTCCGAATATTTTCGCTCTTGGATTGAATGATTGGCTCGTGAAGCCAATGCCGATAAAAATCATTCAAGCTGCCATGACAAATGCCATTTGCAATGTCGGCACAGCAGCAAGCTCGGTCGGACTTATGAGTATATTCAACTCATCCGATCCTACGCTTGATCCCAGTGTTGATTATGACAGAACTGCCAGCAGACGTAGTCGGAGGAGATCAATGCTTTCCACGCAAGACTCCTTTGGATCGGTCGATTCTTCCTTTTCGAAACACTTGCAGGCTGTAAGCAAGCCACAGATATCTAATAAATCATGCGAGAACAGTGAAACGCTGGAATTTGTCAGGTCTGCTCTAAATTCCCATTTTCCAGCACCTCCTTCAGGACCATTTTAAAGCCAATTGCTATTTAAGCTATTTTCTATTGACATAATTACCACCTACACAGTGCGTTACTACCCGGGTAGCTAGCTAGATCAGCCTACAGAAACAGTGCTACAGCTCAAAGGCAACCTCATGAGTTGTTGGATCAATATGTATAAGTCTATTTTGACAAAGAGGAGTTACAATACAGCCCTGACTGCAGATTGACTATTGGTGGGGCATGGAGCCCCCGGGAAATTTTTTATAACAAACCCAATCCTCCAACTTCCACAACCCACCAATTGTAACTCAAGCCCCAGGTGCGTGTCACCCAATTTAAATAGCAGATCCTATCCTCCTCCATGGAGGGTGTGGTCCAGTTGTGATCAACTCTGTCACCCTTTGGGGTGCCAATGGTTGCCTTCGGGTAACCTTGGCACCCTGCGGGCGCCATAGTTGTGATCCCCGTAAATTAGAAATTCAATTTTTTTTAGCTAGAGAAGCTACTAGAGTAGTAGTAGTAGTAGCTACCAGTAGTAGTACTGGTAGTCGTCGACATCGACCTTCGCTTCAATCAAAAATGGTGTCTCGGTTCGGTTCTCACGATCTTTAAGGTCTACGAGTAACTGTTACGGGGTACTAGTACTCCAAGTTCCAAGCTTCAACTACTACTACAAGTACTACAACCGGAGAACAACCACAAGTAGTCTAGTATTTCCAGTGCAACTAGACTACTACTCTATAATCAAAAAAGAAAGACTAAACAATAATATATTATATAGTAATATTCTTCTGATTTTGAGCACGAAGAAGATTTTAAGAAAGGATGAGTCAAAGAAAGAGCTGGTTTGGAGGAGGAGGAGCTTCCAACATGAAGGACGAAGAGGCCAAAGAGCAAGCTGCTCGCATCACCCGCGAAGCAGATATTCATCGGTTGTACGATGCTGGAACCCAGCGCGATGTTCTCGAAGGATTGTATTCGGCCGAAGAAGTTTCCAAGTGCATTGCCAAAATTGAAGAAGAAAAAGCCATGCTGGCCATGGCTGAAGATGCCAAAGACGTGGAACCGCTGCACTATAGCAGCAGTAACAACAACAAGACAGAAGGAGAAGGAGGTGGTGGCAACGGTGGTGGCAACGCTGCTGCCAGCGCCGAGGAAGGAATTGAAGAAGCCAAACAAGAACCTGCATAAGAGGGCACGTAGGATAGGTGTTTTCGTGTTTTTTAAATTGATGTTTGTGTGAATTAAATTGATCAGACTTTGAATAAGAGGGATGATTTTAATTTTTAATCAAATGTGACGCTCAGGATGGCCTTTTAATACAGGAGATGGGCAGGATCTTTTCGGATATTGCGAGACATTTTCTCAGACAATTTATCAATACACATTTTTGTCTACGAGTATGTGATAGCAGCATCTCTCAATATGGGTCAGAAATTTCAGGAGATCCAAATCGGTCATTGTCGACGGTAGCCATAAGTGGAACATTGTAACATCCTCTCAACGAGTTACTTGGGCACTCGGAGTTGGGCTGGCTGCTGATAAAGAAGGGCTTCCAAAATGTGCCTATTTTGATGCTTGCAAATATTCAGGAAATGTAGTGCTCAGTCTATTAATCTTTGTCGTTTCGTTTTCACTGGCATTTTATTCCACGCTTTTGCAGCATCGGCTGCTTCTGCTTGCGGGAAATGGTCATATTCACCCACCTCAAGTGCAAATACAGTTTTCAATGTTGCTTTATCCTGGAAAAAAAAAACGCGAACAGTTTAGCAATAGCTGCAGCAATAGCCTCCAAGTACCCTGTGTGCGGAGCTTCGGCGTGGCTGCTGAACTGAATTTTTTCAGCTCAATAAAGTTTGTCGTCTCCCAATGAAAAAGAAATGCAATCATGTCACTCAGCTCTCAGCTGTAAAAAGAAGAGGAGAATTCGAACAATGCTCGATCAAGGATGCGGCTGCGAGCGTCTTTTTTTACTACTAGCACTTTCATCGGGAACCTATTGAGGAGGAGGGTTTCTCGCAGTACTAGTATAAGAACATGGTGCACATTCAAAACTCTGTTCATTATTATGGAGAATTTGTTGTTATTATTATTGTTTCGCGGATTTTGGGCATTTCATACCACAATTCGTGACTTACTTGAACAAGGAGTTTCAGTGGAACAAAAGGAGAACACAGCTGGCATTTTGAGCAGTCCTGTGAATTAACAATCACATGTAATTTTGATTGTCAACTAAATAAGTTTCCGTGCATTCTTTTGCGGAAGCAAGATTTGCGCTGCCAAGCGATCCTGCTAGTTCGTTTTTGCCGTGAGTGAACTTAAATGGTGAAAAAATGTTAAACCTGTGATGGCAAAGCACACAAAATTACTTTTCGTCTACATTATTCAGTATTCACAACACTTTACCATGATTTTCCTCTCTAGCAGTTTGTCGCTACGACTAATACTGGTGCTACTGATGACTGAGGTGAATCAAGTCTCGGCCAGGCGACACGAAAGTCGAACAAACCACCACCATCATAGAAGTAGTAGCAGAAGTGGTAGCAATCGTCGATTAGAGCCTTACGCGTCAAGCTCACGTTCAAAAGGATTGCAGCTCCCCGTCGATGTCAGATTGCGAATGCCAGCGGAGTTTGAGCCGGTGGCATCGGTGGTCCTCTCGGCAGTGGACTTTGTTCAGAATGCCACTCACGAAATTGCCAACATCTTGCTCGATTCGACACAAGTAGACGTCTTCATGGTAGGTGGTCAGGAATCGCAAAACCAGAGAATCTACGGGGACCTGCAGGATTCGTTCGATACTAGATTTGTGTTCTTGCCGTTCCATGTCGATTCCGCCTGGACTCGAGATTATGGTCCCATGGGTGTCCTTGTCAGCAATGACCTAGATGTTATAGAATCTATGGCCATTCTCGACTCGATGTACATGTCAACAAGACCGTCTGACGATGACCTTCCTTGTCATTTAAGTGACACCTTTCAGGATTGGGCTTGTTACGAGATGGATCTCTACTTTGAAGGTGGCAACCTCATGAGCGATGGACAGGGAACAATCTTTACCACGACGCGAGTCTACGACTGGAATCCGGATCTGGAGAGCGACGAAGTGGATGACAAGCTCAAGAGATACTTTGGCGCTCACACAATTCATGCTTTAGAAATTGCCAGGTGGGAAGATGGGTTTCCAATGGACGGTACTGGACATATTGACATGTTCGCGAAGCTCTTGAACACTTGCACAGTCATTGTTGCCGAAACGGAGAGCCCTGGTTTTCAAGAGATTACGAACGCAGCAGCAGCCTTTTTCCGCAGTCTGTCCTGTGGCAATCCTGACGAGGGCAAATACTATCGAGTACATCGAGTCCCGGCTTGGACCGCATACGACGAGACTACAGACCAGGATGTGTACTACACTTACACAAACAGTTTGATTGTCAATGATGTGATTCTTGTTCCCAGTTTTCGAAGCGGAATCGAAAGTGGGACTGAAGTACAAGCGTTGTTGGCCTACAAGGAAGCTAGTCCATATCGAAGCGTCGCTAGCGTTCCAATGGATGACGAGATTATATTTGCTGGTGCAATTCACTGTATGACACACCAGCTTCCGGTCGCCTCCAATTCTCCAAGTCGAACAGGCCTTCATATTCCAAACATCACGTGCATAGCTGTTGCTGAAGCCAGCTGCGACGTGTCGGCGAGTCGCAACCTCTACTGCCAAGAGCAGTATAGCCGGTTCTTGCACGCACCTACAGAAGAGCAGTGTACGTTCAACTCGTATTTTGTGGAGAACATGTGCTGCAGTGACGTATCGGAGCGCAAAGCTGTCTTTTTGGAATCTTCGCAAGAAGACGAAGAGGAGTTTGTCAATCTGAATATAACTGTGCGCCTAGACGAGCACCCAGAAGACACGGCATGGTTTATTTTGGACTCGGATCACAACGTTGTGGTATCTTCACCTTACTATGGCTCAGACTACGCAGACACGGATCTCACAGTAACCTTTGGCTTGAGAGCCGATCGTATGTACACATTCTTTTTCATGGATGGGAATGGCGATGGTATTACAGGTGATCCAGAGCAATGGCTGACCGACGTGGGAACTGAGAACGCCATTGCAACCGTAGGAGCTTTCGATCTGCTCTGGACTTCACAGTTTGAGGTGTTCCCCAGACAACAAGATGAACTGCCACTCGCGGAAGACCAGGAAATGACCGAAAATATTCAACGCAGCATCACTTCCTCGTCTGGCGACGAAGACGCAACGAGGCGGTTGCGAAGACGACGAGATTAATAAAGAGGAACCAACAGATGGTATCTAGCTACCGACATAAAACATGTAACATTAAATTTTTGCGCCAGATGGAAGTGTGTTGAACAAAAATGTAGACTGGATTTGTGCCTTTAGTGGCCCAACCGTCAACCCGTGTCGTGTGCAGTGTCTTCTCGTTCAGGATACCTTATGAAGCAAAAGTACGTTCCCATGGGCTATTTTGCAGAGTTTATGTGTATTGATTGAACCATGGACGTTCTGAAACAATAGACTCGGAAGAAAATCATCAGCTAGCAAGAGTAGTCTAGCTACTACCAGTAGCTACTAGTATTATTTATTTGCAGTTCGAACCTCTATTAAGAAAATCCACGACTGTCTTTGAAACTGGTTCACGATAGTGACGTGATATCGGTAGTGAGATCAATAGATACCTCGGAGCTGGTCGATTGTCACGTGTTGCCTGGAAGACCAAGTCAAAAGGAGCTTGCCATAACTCCAAAGTTCGTTGGTCGGCCTCCAAAAGAAGTCGTCTACCTATGAAAACCCATGTAATTTTCTCGCCGTTATACTGGTAACAAGCTCTTTATGGCGCTAGGCAAGTCATTTTCGTTGGAGGAGTCGTGCAATGATACTATTGCAGTAGCTTAGCGCCGATTGAGACACTGAGAAGGGACAAGTTTTTCCGCAAAGTCATGGCCTTACCTATCCAACTAATTCGTTTACAGCAGTAAAATTGAAGCTCCACTACTACTAGTGTTTGGGTAGCAACTGAAAGTTCATCCGCGTACCACTACTAGTAGGTAGATTCAGCACACCCATCCCGTGCAAAATTTTGGTTGCTATCCGGCTGACGAGAGGTTCGCATTCCCAGTTGACACTATCCCTAAAATTCCCCGAAGTGAGCTATGCTCCCCCGAAGAGTGCTTGAAATGTTGATTGACTTCTTTGACTAATAATGAGAACAAGACCCTTTTTTTGTTGGGGTAGAATGAATAGCAGATGTCAACAGAGTCCAAGAGGCCCGTAACGAATTCGATTTATCGGAAGATCTCCTCTCGCTCATCTCTGATGATCCCTGCTTCTCTCCGCACATCCCGATAACACGCCCCACAAAAAAAACCATTTTTATCCACAGCAGCCGCAAAGAATTTTTTAAACAATTCATTCAATAAATTCATTCAATAAATTAATTCAACAAATTATTTAATTAATTTAATAAATTATTCCCCATGACGTCCTTAACGCCCCTCAGTGAAAAAGAGAGAGTTACCAAAAATGCTTTCGAAGAAGGTCTCCTCAATGGTCTTTTTACCATGATTCCTGCCGCTGGAATTGTTTTTGCCCTCACGAAACAGAGTCCTGCATTTCGCCTTCGTACAAATGTGCAAGCTCGAACTGCCATGGTGGTTATGCCTGGACTTTTTATGTTTGCCATTACAGCCGAAGATAAAATTGTTCACGATATGAAGAATATGGCCCGAGAAGCTCAGCACGCTCACGATTCCGTCAATTGGGCCGAGAATCAATTGACCGCCACCTACGAGGACCAACAACAGGCCGCGGAATTGTCTGATCTGTACAAGAGAGCCGTGTACGAGTCAGGAGTTCGCGTGGTTCCTGGAGACTCTCTCTCCATGCAGCACATTGCAGCCAACTATGTGGCCGAAAATCCCTTCAAGGTTTTGGCCAGTCTGGCCGTTCCTGGAGTGGCCTGGATTTTCTACGGACGATCCGGACAGGAGCACTTGACCTTTGGCATGAAGGTCATGCACACTCGCGTTTTTGGGCAGTTCGCCACCATTTCGGCCCTTTTGGGCGTCATGGGATTCAAAGAACTCATGGACCGCAACGGTAAATACATTACCGAAGCGGAAGCTGATGCGCGTGTCGAAGAAATGAAGCAGCTTCGATTGAGCATGATGGCCCGATTGGAAGCCAATAACCGCGCTCAAGAATCCTACAGAAAGGAAATTCAAAAGGCTCACGATCAAGATGTCCAAGAGGGGCACGTCCACAGCAAGAAAAACCAACATCACAAGAAGACCGCCCCTGCTGCTGCTGCTGCTGCTGCTGCTGAAAATCAGACGGAGGAGGGCTCTACCATGGCAGTTTCTCCCAAGCTTGATGAATAAATTCAGAAAAAAAGGATCTTCCGCATTTTCAGTTTTTAAAAAGAACAAAGCAAATAAATAAAAAAGTATCCCACCCTTTTATGAGTTAAGCAATCTACATCTACATAGTGTCATCATCATATCTACTAGTTTGAAAGCACAAAGGTTAACAATGGAGGCATTTTAGTTATGCGACCAGCGTACAACATTTTTTTTCACTACCACTGCACAGCAATACTGCATTGGAGAATGAAACCTTTACGGTAGTTCAGTAAGCGTGTGTGTTTTTACCCTTGTCCTTAAAAGCTGCTGCTTTGTCGCTGGTGAAAAGAGTTCTGAAAAGCAACAAATAGTGTTCCCCTCGCAACGGTAATACCAGTGAGGTTTCTACGGTATGCAACAAACGCCAAATATTGTCCATGACACAGCTTATCGTCCTCCTCATAAAAGATAAATTGAGTAAATTTAACTTTCATTAATAAATGCGTCGAAAACAAAACGAATATGACAGACCTAGAAAAGCAGGAGAGCAGTTCGGTCGTGTCCGCGCAACTCCCACAGCGCCTCTCCGCCGTCATGGAGAAGTCTTCTAACAAGCACTGCTCCGAATGTTTTGAAATGGGTCCAACATGGGCCTGTTTTCTGGTCAATCCGTTAGACCAGCACGGTCCTCGACTGGGTATCTTTTGCTGTTATAGATGCTACGGATACTTACAGTCTTTGGGCAAGGATGTTTGTCAGGTAAAGAGCACACGGTCCATCTCGTGGGAATGGACGCAACAAGAAATGGAGATCATGGAACAGACAGGAAATCAACTGGTTAATGCAATCTATGAAAACAGAATGACAGACGAGGAGAAGAAGAAGGAGCAAGAATCCGATATTCGCGCTTTTATTGAGGACAAGTACCAGAACTTTACCTACTTTAGCAAAGCCAAGTATCAACAAACGTTTGAATTGCCTTGTACAGCTCCCGATGATGACTTAATGCTAGATGACCCGACGTCCAGAATTTCAGCTTTTGCCAAGCATTTTTTATCAACGTCGTCACGAAAGAAGATTGGAACAGATAGCAAGCAATTCAACGATGAGGTCACAACCAAGAAGCCTCCATTAAGAGGAATCAAGAAGGCCTTGTCCGCTTCCATCGGCTTACATTATATCCACTGGGAAGTTAGCAGGGCACAAAAGAAGATTGCAGAGGACAAGGCTATGAACACGAAAAGCTCTCAAGCCTTTGATATGCATTCTTTGGAACATAAACCGAAACCGGACGAACAACCAAAACTAACCGCTGGCGGCCGAACCAAGTCCTTCCTACTAAGACCAACAGCAGATGAGGAGCTTGACGACGAGACATGGTTTGCAGGCACCGGAATCTTATTTCCAACTGAGCCAACTACCACGGGCGTTTCGCAACTGGGAAATGGAACTGATGAGAGAGAATCTTATAAGAATAGTCGATGGGATGAGAGCCAGGTGGACAGCAACAGGAATGCCAATCACCACGGACGCAGAACCTTAAATTACCGCACAGAATCTACCGCAGACCATGCACCCTGTGACCGGATAAGCCATGTAAATGGTCAAAGCCTTCATAGTATTCGGAGGCAGAAAGGCGCCAGTGCCGGAAGGAGAGATGGGGGTCAGCAAAGAACGAAATCCAGTCCATCAATTCTGTTCGACATGCGCAAGACTCTTGTGCAGAACACCGCTTTGCCCATTTCTTCACAAGTCGCTCGGCGTGGATCACGAAGCCAAAAATCGAAGACGAAACGAAGTTTAATAGGTGTTGTCAAATCTAGCCCGTCTGTACTTTCCGCCATGCAGAAATCTCTTGCAGACAATGATACAGCAAGAAGTTCTGATCTTAATGTGCAGCTAACATCTTCACAGAAACGTCTTAACCAGTCAGACTATCGCACAGAAAAGAGTAAAAAATCCAGTCCATCTGATTTCTTGGCCATGCGCCATGACCTTGGAAAGAAAAAGAATGCATTAGCCAGCCATTTGGAATTTGGGAAGAAATCAGTGCGAAGAAGTTCTAAGGAACGAGACGAGCGTACAAGAACAAGCAACCGTTCCAGAGCAAGCCATGGCACAAAGTCGAGCCATTGCACAACAGCAAGTCGTTGTCTTCAAAGTCGGCACCCATCTAGCAATCCAGTAGATCGTAGACACAGTACATCGAATGGAATGAAGACGACACCCGAAGAACCATGTGTCAAATCTCTACTGGTAGACGGGTCACCATCGGCGGGGCGGAAAACATCGAAGGCAGGGCACACTTCCGCTTCGTGCATAGCTCTCACAGTTAGTCCAGGCTCGCCGGTGCGCGGGTCGTCTTTCAAGCCTTTCAACGTTGACAAACCAGCCCACTATTCTCGGAAACCAGCTTTGGAGGGCACCGTCATCAAGAAGTTAATAATTTCTCCTTCTTTTCAAGACCTATTCAAAACAGATGCAACACCCATGAGCGATGATGGCTTCGATGACTTCAGTGAGGCATTTCCTGAAATACCTCAAGATTCTTTCGACCGCTCAATTTCTTTGTTTCATGCCTGTGATTATTCCTTGCATCCAGATTCTCCTTCGCCCAGCAACGCATTGGATTTTGACGCCCAGGAGATTTTTCAATGCTCCGCTCCTGATCTCTTTTTTTGTCATTCCAACTATGAGACGACCAAACCATACTGTCATCGAACGACAAAGCACGAAGAGCAACACAGTCGGTCGCGATGTCGCACTAATCCTCATTTGGAACGTGGAAAGTCTGTGGAACTGGTACCCAAAACTCGGTCCTCCCAGAGAGGACAAGACCATCACCATAATGGACGACGTGAACGAAAAAAGACGTTGGATGATGCGTTTGCCACTCTCAAGAAAAACTCTCAAGCAAAGATGAGGCACGAATCCAAATCTGTAGCATCAAAGTCAGTCGCAACAATGTCAACCGCGGCAAACAGTATTTTCACTATGTAGCAGAGAGCATTTTTTTGTAACTTCATACATGATATTATTATTTCATTTCTGGTCGTTTTTATTACAGTATTTCCTAACCACGCTTTGCGGATCGATCTATTCCTCATCAGCGCCGGTGGGGCGACCCATGGGAAAGCACATATCTGAAAGCTGGAGCGTAGTTTTAGTAACCAAAAAGATCCCGTTCTTCTTCAAATTGGATAGCATGACAGAAAGTGTTCCTTTGTTGGTGATCCCAACTTGGGTAGCAAGAGCAAACCGATCGTGGACACGACCATCGATCATGGCGTCAAACATCTCTCGAGCCTTTCCACCAAGCTTAAAGCGTTCCTTAAGGTCGGCTTGTGCGGATTTATTATCGAGAACTTCCACGGTACCGGTAGAATTCGCCTTGGAGCGCCCTTCCGACGTCAAAAAGATACTCTCCGAGTCATACTGGATCATTCCCTTCTTCTTCATGTTACTAATCGTGACAGCAAAAGTACTCATTTTGACTCCAGACGCAGCCACCACCATCTTACGTGGAACATCTGGACTGTTCAAGCGAGTTTCCATAGCCAAACAAAAGTCGAGAATGCGTTGTGGGCCACTGATGCTGCCCTTGTTTTGCTTGTTAGAAGACACCTTCTTAGCGACCTTGGGTTTGGTAGCGTCGTTGCTGGTGGAGGATTTGGTCATTATTATTTTCGTAGTTTTTATTTGCAGTATTGGATTTGTTCACTTTGTGCTCCCTCGTTGGATTTTGTGAACGAAAAATGGATTTTCACGATGACTTGAAAAGCATGATTTCGATTGAACAACCACGCTGCGTTTTCACTCTTTTATAATAAGAAAAAGTATACCAGGTAATAAGAAAAAGGTCAGTTTTCGCTACTGTATTGTTTATCATCGTGTTACTACACCTCGTAGTACTCAGCTACTCAAGCCCCAACAAACATTGCGACGTGTTCGCCGTTGCGTTTCATGGTATCATCAGGACTAATTTTGTTGGTAGTAGGCTCACGTTGCGTTTTCCTGCACCTCCACCAGGGCTGGCTACTACAACACTGCTAGGCATATCGTAGTATTGCACCGAGCTATTGCCAGAAATCGACAAGAATCTTCTTGAGCAAAAGCTAGAGATGAGACTACTCAATACTACTACTGTACATGCTGTACATCATATAACAATTGCTTGCTTGACACTATTGGTACATTGTACATAAAAAATGAATGAACAATGCTACTGGCGTAGTGGCGAATCTGATTCCGACTTCAATCGTAAAAAGCTAGTGTGGAGACTACATGAATATTAGATAAATATTAGATATTATGACTAGAGTAGGAGACTAGTGGTGTGTGTGTATAGGAAGCAGGCACAGGCACACGACCTAATAGAGTAA
>Ga0100402_1004503_pt1 | contig 14723 bp, 21 predicted proteins | sample CryGeyme20150102_FD_80419 | JGI IMG/M metagenome (GOLD analysis project Ga0100402, IMG submission 80419) | Groundwater microbial communities from Crystal Geyser aquifers in Utah, USA - Crystal Geyser metaG 2015-0102 | ecosystem: Environmental > Aquatic > Deep subsurface > Groundwater | place...
CCCAACCCCAACCCCAACCCCAACCCCAACCCCAACCCCAAATGATGAATGAGGTAAAATTTATAGTTCATTAATCGTTGGATTATTTTTAGAATTCATAGAATCATTTTTTAAATGAAGAGAGATAAGCTTACCCTTGAGCCTATCAATCATACTCAAAAACGGTCAAATAGCCAGGGAAATCTCCTCGCTAAAAGACTCTACAGGAACAACTCTAGTTCTAAACTGTCTCCCCTCGATAACTCATCAATCATGCCCTCCCTCAACACTTCTCTAATTCCCTCGATAAGCCTACGAAAATTGAACAAGTTAGACAGCTCGCATCCATCTATCGAAATATCTCATGGCAAAATTCAGCTGAGAAGGAGTGATGAATTCCCTTGCATGAGCAACCAGAATCCTCTCAAGAAAAAAGCTAGTAACAAGAAATTCGAGAAAATAGACATGGTGGAAGAAAAAAGTATCCTTCCCGACGACCTCAAAGGGGACTATAGCGCTGTCGACTCAATCAATGAGCAGCCTCGCAAATTTAAACCTTCAAGGAAATGGCTTTCCAAACTCAAGCAAGGCAAAGAGTCGCTTGAATAAAAATTAACACCTGAAGATTTTATTCAGCTTATAGAAGAGGAAGGAGGCCTGGGAAACGAATTCTGTTACCTTCAGAAAGGAGATCACCCTTACGATCTTCAAATAGTCGAATTCGCAAATACAGCAAGTAATTAGTACATCACAATAAGCGCCAGAGGAGTCACCTACTTCAACTGGGAAGGCTCAAGATTTGTGACCCTGGAAGAATGGAAAAGAGAAGCGGAGTTGTTTTCAAAATTGATGCAACTATAATTTTTTGGAAAGTACAAATTGCACAAGAATTTTTCCAACTGGAAGAAGTACTCACGTAAGACTGCTATGAAAAAGACCAGATAAAAACTTCAGGCTTAACTATTAGTATAGGACAGGTTCCTTAGAGAAGCTCTCCTTCAAACAAGAGGCCTTTGCTGCCGACTTGAAACCGAAACCAACTACTGTTACCTTGATGACTCAGCTCCACCTCTTCCTTTCCAGAAATTCAAAAATGCTCAGGAAAATTTCCTCAATGACAAATTTGAGAAAAGAATCAATGAGGTTGAATAGTAAATCAAGTGTGATGTTGCCACTTGTCTGGGAGTTTCAATGAGATAGTTCAAGTAGCTTAATAAAATATCGTCGAATAAAGAAGGAAAAGGGTTACCTCTTCTCAATGGAGATGAAAAAAATCTTGAGATGCCTTACACTAAGGAAGCCACACTTCGAGTACAGCAGGAAAAATTCAAAAGATTTTTGAAACTGGTCGACCTTTTAGTCGTCCATTCTAAAATTAATATGATGGACTATGCGACTGTCAGCACTGCTCGGAAATTGGAAGAGGAAAATGAAGCATATAAAGAGTATGTTGCTTTAAAGGTGGATAGCAAAAGGAAAGGAGATCATCAATTTAAGGGAAAACAATATATTGAATGCTTGTTGCAACTCGAGGATTATGAAGAAAGAGCTATCCTAAGACCTTCTCGAGAGGAACTGTCCACCCTTATTGAGGACATTGTCAACAGAAGCACGATCAAGCTCATCAAAAACCACAGGAGGATTATCAATGACCCTGACATAATTGCTATTTTATACGAAGGGAATGAGGAAGGAAGCAAAGATCCTGAGCCAACGAACACCCTCAAGACAATTTTAGGAGCTGAGTAGAAGCAAGAAGAAATGGTGTAGATTCTTAATACCTCGATGAATGTCTCATACAATTATCTCTAGGGTTATGTCAGCAGTCTTACTCCTCTCATTAGTAGTTTCTTCAAAAATTGTTCTGAGCTCACTAAAATCCATCTTCTCACTCCTCAAGATTTCTTCAGCATCAGGTAATGGATCGATATCTGGAGAAAATAATTGACAAATGTAAACAAATTATACTAGGAGCATGAAAGCGCAGTATTTTTGCTGAACATAAAATAAATCAAGGACAACAGCATCCAGTGCCTCAACTTGTGCATCACAAAAATCAAATAGGTCATCCCCAAGATTTTGTAGGCTGCTCTTCAGCAACAGTAATAAGAACTCAGATAGTCTCTTAGAATGATGGAGGTCATCCCTATCGGAATCGAAGTATATATTGAGTTCCAGAACAATAAGAATAAGATCACGAACAAATTTGATGAATACGATGAAAGACTTCTCGAGATCGGCCAGCTCATTGAAATATTAAAGGACCTTGGTGGCTTAGGAGAAAATGTAGTGATTAGGAGCTATAAGCAAAGGAAAGAGTTGACCTAAATCATGAAAGCTTTAAAGGCCAAAGTCGAAGAGTCCTAGATGAATAACAAGGTTCATGAGACTCATGCCCAGTAAGAAGTCAAAAAACTAGTGCCAAAAATTTATTCCAATCTTGAATTTTTATACTCAAAAACTAAGCAACCCAGACTCTAGACTGCTGAAATGGTGGAGATAATTCAAGAGTGGGAAGTTGAGTTCAATAAAATAGACGAAGATTTCAGAAAGATAATGTCCTATCAGCGTATCCTTGGGATGGAAGTGATGGATCAGGTTCCAGTTCATAAATTTTCTGAATACTTCAAAACATACAAAAATATATGGAACTACAAATTATAAGTCTAAAATTACTAGGAGTCTTTTTTCAATACTCCTTGGAAAAGCGTGGAGATAGAAGATGTAAAAATGACCCAATAATCATTTTTGGAATAAGCTGAATAGATCAAGAAAGGAGTCACCAAAGTAAAACCAGACTAGTTCTACCAGATTGAGTATATCGATGAAGATATGATAAACACTGCAGTCCAGGACATCAAGAAAAAAATCAAACCTGCTCTCGAAGCTATTGATTGTCTTAGAGATCCTTCAGTTGAAGAAAGAGAACAAAAGGCCATTCGAAATGAGTTTGAAAACAAAGGTAAAATAGTTCTGTCAGAGCTTGTGGCTGAGGAAAATGCATCAGTTTCCAACTTGCTCGATGAAGGCTTGGTTGAATAGCTTGACTTTTTAAAAAAGGTGGTTTTCAAGTCAAAGAAGCAACTCGAACTAAATTCCAAGATGGGTCTAGTCAGTAGATTTTGGGGATAAAGCATGGGTCACTCAAGCAAAGGGCTGATTGACAACTTTGCATAACAATACTGGGCGATTGCAGCCTAAATTGATGAAAAAATTACAGTGATAAACTGTGTAAGATAGGACCCTTAAGTTGAAGAAGGCTAATTTAGAATGAGAGTCTAGGTCGAAAAAAACTTACTCGATTCACTGAGACAACTGTTGTCAGAATGGTAAAAGCATCACAATTATCTGAGCTACTTCTAGCCAATTTTCTCCAATCCATACTGGAAGGGTACTGGATAATACAAAGCCTACACTTATGCTGAAAGTAACTGGAAAAAACTTATCAAGCAAATCAGCAAAGATTTTTCTCTGAGGAAGCTGGCCACCCAGTAAAAGAAACATTTGTCCATTCTTAAATAAAATAATGGCATTTTTGAAGACTTGAAGCACTCGGTCGAAGTCTTTTTGAATGTCAAAAGAGAAGCTTTCCCCAAACTGTACTTCCTCTCGAACGAACAACTCTTGCATCTTTTGCTTCAGGACAAGGACTACAGTAGCATTGACAAGCATCTGTCCAGAATATTCCCTCACCTCAAGTCACTCGAGCTGAACTAAGAAAGAAATTGCCCTTTGGCCTTGAAGAATAATACAAACTAGAGCCTGCAGCTGAGAACGATGCCACCCAAGCAAATTATAGAGCTAGAGGAAGGTCTGAGAGTCATTGAGGAGAGGATGAAAGAGGCAATTAAATCAGGTCTACTAAAATGCTGTAACTATTACATGCAAGATGAATTTAACCTGAAGCAGTGGATCAACGACAATATACTACAAGTTCTGCTCTTTGTTGGCAATTCATAATTCACCAAACTTCTGGAGTATGACTACTTGGCAGCAGACGGTGAAGATTTGAATCAACTTCTTTCTTACCAGATGACTCAGATAAAGGAGCTGGGCAATGTTGTGAGAGAAGACATGAGCCAGTTTACAAGCAACCACAAATACAACATTCTGCTAATGCAGGCAGGGCACTTTAGAGATATCATTTTGAGGCTGATGCACCACAATGTTAGAGATGACCATTCCTTTGAGTGGCAAAGATAGGTCAGAATCTACTACAATGGAAATGACCAGGCTGTCACTAAATACTTCACAAAAACTGTCTAATATGGTTATTAGTTTGTCTGTCCGACCTACAACTATGTCCTCACTTCTCTTAGCGAAAGACATCTCATTGAATTGGTCAGCACCTCAGCTTTGAATTACCTGCCTGTTCTTGTCGACAATGGTGATGTTGTGGCTCAGTTTTGTACTGCTAATGCCAAAAGCCATTTTTCCATCAACCTTCAGCCCTTACTCTCAACCACTTACCTCCATAATCTTTGCCAAGGTGCTTTGGCTTCAAGTACCTTTCTTGAAATCAAGGAAGCACAACATATGAGCGAGCAGTTGGCTTCTTTGATTAGCAACTTTATTTGTGAAGCAAAGTGCATCCTCGACAAGAAAGAGCTTTTCAACTTATCAAACTCAGGGAAAAACAATCAACTTCCTTCTTTCCATGTTGCCTTGAGGATGAATTCGAATGCTGACTTCAAGCCAATTCAATAGCATATCAAAGTCAACTATCGTGTCTTATCTATGCCGGAAGTTCAAATTTCTCTATTCATGAACACTGTCTGCTAACTTGTGTTCCCAGATTGTGAAAAAGAGTTTGCAGCCAAAGTAGAAAAGGCTTGTGAGATAGTCAACAAATGTTCCAATTTCCAGTTGTTGGCCTTTGACGACATCCGCAATTCGATACTGAGTGCAATGTCCACTAACTTCTCTGATTTCAAGTTAAAGCTGCTCAATGTTCTATTGGCTGAGCTTTCAAGCAAAATAGTACAACAGGAGGAGCTGAAATACTATGAAGACATTTTGAAAGAAACAATCCTTCACCACTAAGTTGACACAAAAAATAGAACTAAAACAGGAAAAGATGTCAAAACACTAATGAACTTCATTGTTGATATTGTTAGTAAAAAGCAACTTTGTATTTTAGTTGGTCCGAACAACCATAGTAAAAAATATCTGATGCTGGAAACTTATAAGACTTCTGGAATCGGACCTGTTGAGACTTACTACACGGATCTTATGTCATATAAAGACTTCTATGGAAATTTTGAAAATGGGCTATGGAAATAAGGAATTTTTGCCAAGAGGCTCAAACATATATCTTGTGCCCAATAAGAATGGTTTTTCTTTGAAGGTGAATACAACTCAATCTTAGATCAGCTTCTCAGATCGATTTCTCAAGGATCTCTTCTGCTAGAAAATGGAGAGTTGTTATATCTGAGCCCGAACTGGAAATTTTTAATAGCTACTGAAACATTAGGAAATGAGACTGTCATTCATGGAGGATGTTAGATCATCTGTACTTAATAATTTGCAACTGAAGATGAGCAGATCCAACACTCCTTTGAGACAGTCATCAGACCATATTTCAAAACAAATGTTGAAGGATATTCTGCCCTCAAAAATATATGTCTTAATAATTTTGAAAAGATCCTCAAATTCCGAGTCAAGGGAAGATTTCATAAAGCAGAACACCTGAGATAAACCTTTGTTTCCATCCTTGAGAGCACCTTGATGAAATGCCCCTAAAAAAATATTTAAGCGAAGGACAATCAACCAGGGCTAGAAAAGCTATTCCTCTGGTGTATCTATTGGACTTTCTATTCATCCCTTTCAGAAGATCATGCCAAAAAATTTGAGAGCCAATTGTTCGAGCAGATCAAAATTGAAGTCGATAGAAGTATACCGATATCAACATCTAAATTTGAGATGGACACTCCTAGCGGTTCTTACAAACGAATTGAGAGTCCTGTTGTCACACTGAAAAACAAGCCTTACTACGTCTCAGCAGAACGCGAGTCTATCATGAAATTTATTGAACTCTACTTGACGAAGAACAAAAATGTGCTTTTGATAGGCAATGGAACATGTGGTAAGTCACACTTCATGACGTATATCAAGGAAAACCTCGGAGAATAACATCATTCTTTCTTGTGCATCCAGGTGTCGAAGCATTTGACAGGTCAGAAGTTTTAACAGTTGCTGTACAGAAAAGCAAAGATAGGAGTCAGTGCAGAAAAGAAAAAATATTTGACAGCCATAAATGGCAAAAAATTAGTCATCATGCTCGATGACGTCAATACTTTAGATGAACGAAGCAGCATTGGTATCTTTTTGAGAAGTATTTTATCACAAGGGTACTACTTCGATCACATTACTCTTGAAAAGATCTATCTCAACAACGTTTCAGTTATTGCCAGTTAAAACTCTTCATACGAATTCACTCTTGGCTATGAGTTCATCAGACACTTCAAGCCGATCCATCTGCCTTCTATTCCCATCAGAAACATCACTAATTGCTACGTTCCTCACATCAAGTCATAATAAGCTGCTGATCTCTGCAACAACGTGGCTTCTCTTTATGAATTTGCCACTATCGGTTAAGATTCAAGCAGTATTTATGAGCGAAAAAATATCGGACTGCCTGTCAGAATTCTGGAAACTTTGAGAACCTATGAAGGCAAGGAGAGTATCACTCAAATTTGGAAGTATGTTTCTTTGAAGTAGTATGTCAACTCCTTCTCAGAAAATGAACTGTTCCTCAAAAAGATAACCGCCGAGATAAAGAATTACAACAACCTCATGCTCAAAGACAATCATGCTGAACCTCAGCCCATAAGCAATATGTCTACGATTCTTGGCACCCTAGAATATGGCTTCTCATTTGTCAAGCAAGACCCTACATTCGAGGATTACTACATCTACTTTATCATGAAGATGCAGCTCAACAAAATGATGAATCTCTTCACAATCAATGAGCCTCTTTGTCCTTCCTCAAAACTATAAATTCTGGAATTACTGTGCAGACAAAGTGAAGTAGATCTTGTTCATCCCTACAGAGCTCATTAAATTACAGCCAAGGCATCAGCAGGGCATAAAATACTTGTTTATGCTTCAAACTCTGAAATGTTTTTTGATGAAATTTTAGAGCTCCTTATAGCTGAGTCAAAGGACAATGTGATGTATGCCATAGATTTCAGTTCAAAGGCTTAATGGATCAAGTATAGTAATAAATATCCTTCTCTGTTGAATAGTGGAAGCCGTTACTTAAAACCTGCTGAGGCTGATCAGTCTATCAGTTCTGTGTCTCAGTCTGTGTTGGAGTGGTGCGAATTAATTCAAGAGGATGGTCTGACAGTCACAAGCTATGAAAGGCAATAAATTCAAAAGAATGTAAGCAAATACAGTGAAAAACTAATAAAGAGATGTGAAGATGAGAAAGAGAAGTTTTCTGAGCTGATATAGATAGCCGAGGGTATAAGGAGAAATACCAACATCATGAAGGGAGAGCTAGAAGTGATGAGATCATAGCTAGGCACTCTAAGCAGAGATGAGGAAGTCCAACGAAAGTAATTGTCTCAGCTGAAAAACAGCTATGATAGCGAAGAAACAGAAGCTGACAAAAATGCGAGAAACTCTAAAATTCAGGTGATTGAGGCTAAGTTAAATGAGTTCATGGCCCTGAAGAGATCAGGAGAGGATCAGCACAGAACAAAATCAGATGAATATAAAAATCAATAAAAAATTCTAAAAACTGTCAACAAATCTATGGAAACCGTTGAAGAGAAGCTCACAGTATATAACAACATTTTTGAAAACTCTTCAAAGTTATCTGCATTCCTGGCTCTGACTGACTACTATTACTCAAAGCAGGACAGAAAAAAGATGAACAGTGTAAAGAAAGTCAGCAAAGATCTTCCTGTATCATTTGAAGCAATCATGAAGTACATTTACGAATGTGAGTTCAGTTTGGATGAGCATGCTGAAGTTGTTTGGATCCTTAATAAAAAATCGGTTGTGATTCATGACGATCGAGATTAGTTCGCTGCCTCTATCCAGAAGAAATACCCAAAAAGTGTGATATTCCGAAACCCTAAAGACCTTGAAGACTTCAATCATTTTGAGTAGGACACAGCATACATATTTGTGGGTGAGCTAAGAAGTGAGCTTAACTATATCAATGACATGTCAACGTATTCAGTCGAGAAGGAGTATCGAGACCGCGTTCGCGGAAAGGAAGATGGTAAGGAGGAGAAGTATTTAAAGGAGGCAAGGTAAGAAAAGCCTAATTACAATACAAATATATACTTTGTCTACAAGGAAAAGGATAAAGGACACTAAAGCATTAGAACCGGCAGATAAAGCCTGGAGGGAACAAGTCCAGGTCTCAGATCTTCAAGATACAAATAAAACATGTTTGATGGTTCAGGTGGAAGGAGGCCTGAACGTAGGACTACCAGAGTTCCAACCTATGTCAACCAACTGTTGGCACCTGTGGCATCAACTCCGATCAAAAAAAGAGATTCTAGCTTAAAATAAAAAATATTGGTTAATATCAAACAAGAGTTAATTCTCAGGCTCAAGTACAAGTAATCCAAAGAGACAGACACTTACCAAAGAAATGACAGCTAACTGGAAGACCTTCTGATTGTTAACTTAGGAAACTGCAAGTACCACAATGGAGGTAAGAAAATTTTGTCCTGCACTGACAGGTATGGCTCTACTGTTTCAAACATCACATTTGTATGCAAAAAATCACTTCCAAAGACTGAGAGGGAAGACTTGATGACTTACAGCCAGAAGCAAGAAGAAAAGCCAGAATAGTATATTGAAGAACTACTTGAATCTTCTGATCCTTTCAACACAGCTATAATGAAAAAGGAGCAAAGGGAGCTTGACAAGTTCATAGCCAATAAGGTCAATCATGACAAAATCATTCTTGAAAAAATCAAATAAAATAGTCCAAAAAGTATAAATGACTTGGGTTTAAAAGATGGCTAGTTCCAAACTACCCTTTACTAAAACATCCTTCGATTGAAAGAAAAACTAGCTGATCTGAGAGCTCAAAGGTAGTAGCCATATGGGGACTACTTCCAATTCACTCTGCCTCTCTGGAAATACCTCCAAAAACTCACTTCTATTTACCCTGAGTTCAAAATATCAAAGTAATAGTTCAAGGATCTGGTCATTGATAGCTTGGTGAAGAATGAGCCTTTAATTCAGTAAAATGGAGAACAAGCCGATCCCAAGGAAAAATTTGACATTTCTAAATCAAAAGAGGAGCTGATGAAGAGAATAGTAGAGTTCGTAGTGATCAGCCTCAATTATCAAGACACTTTGATGGCTCTAACTCTCTTATCAATAGAGAAATAAAGTGGGCAGTAGACCACAGAAAAGAACTACTTCCAAGTGTTCACGAGATTGATACATGATGAAATGACCAAAGATGAACTCCAGGATGTTCTCAATAAAAAGAGCTGCTCCAAATAATTGAGGTCTGTGCTTGATGGGTTTTCGTCAGATAGTGAGTCCTTCTTTTCCCTTTGCCAAACTTTTGTAGAAGATCATCTCAACATCAAAATAGATAAAGATTATTCATTAATCAAAGCGCAGTGGGTTAACCTCGAAAGGACAATAATTGTCATTTCACATTCAGGAGCAAACCCTTTCTCAGAACTGGCCGATACAAAAAAGGCATTCTTTGTGAAATAAAATTCAGATTACTCAAAATGTGCTGAGGTAATGTTAGACAGAGGGCTCAATAAATTAGTGCTGGTGAATTTCGTGAAGGACGAGAACCGCTTAAAAATTTTAAACTTGTTTGAGGAATGGCCATAGGAAGAAGTTTTGAGCATGGTATACCTCTATACTGATCCTTCCTTCTATGAAAAATGTTAATTCAAAGCTTTCGTAAACGACTACCATGTGGTCAATATAGCAAAATATGATACATTCGGTCGACAACTGGGTGCAGTTTTAGATCGCAATATCAGAGAAGGCTATCCCCAATGGATGGAGAAGGTTCTGAGAACAGTTTTATTCATTGACCTCCGTCAGTGCTTCCAGAATAAGATAAGCGTTTCTCCCAAATCGAACAATTGCTTCTTTGCCACTGACCTCCTCAACAGCATCACTGAGGATATTGCCATCAGAGATGGAAAGGAGTTTGTTTAAATCATAGCTAAAACTATATTCAGCTGTAAGGAAAGGGAACTGCTGAGATAAAGCAAAAAATATATGAAGTTCCACGACAATGACAACATTTTTAAAGTGTTTTTCGGGGATGTTGGGTTCAATCTTGAACTACTTACAAATGAGCATTCAAACTTCCTCAACGCTGACTTCACTGATTTTATTGCAAAAGTTGAGGAAACTGATGGATGTTTGGAGTTTGCTCAGAATTTCTTGACCACTTAGGAGAAAAATCAAATTTATCCAGGGATATTCAAAGGCCTGACCCTGACCAATAAAGTAGGGAAAATAGCAACCTAAGTTTACAATGAGGAAATAAGCTAAAAATATTGGAAATGCTTAGATAATATCACTTTCGAGTCATTCAAAAATTTTGACAGCGTCAGCTTCAAGAAATAAAAAGATATGGTCAAGAAGATAGTCAAGACCGAAAATTCAAGAAACTACATTTTCTTCCGGTGGATCGAGCATCACCTTAAAATTCTCAAGCAAATCGACAGAAACAGTATCTTGTCAGAACAAACCAAGTTGACCCTCATTAAGATTTACCTGAAATAACCGATTTTTGGCCTAGAAGTTAATATTGGGACCTATCTGACTCGGGTTCAGCAGAAGATAAAGCTACTATAGGAAAAGTATCATGATCAAGGGCAGCTCAGGAAGATTGACTTTACTCAATGGAGTCAAATGAAGAAATTAGTATACTTGCATCTGTACTCACATGCCAGAAACTCAGACATCAGTAAGGCCAATGTTGTCTGTAGATTGCTCAATGAAAAATAGGAAAAAACTGAAAGAGGATGGATCATTGATACAGTAGAGCTTAAAAATTGCAAATTTGATCAAGCAAAAGGGTTCCTCGAGATTAATGATCGTAACGACAACAAAAAAATTCACAACATTCTGATAACTCTCTGCGATAAGGAGCTCAGTCAAGGGTTTTCGCTTCCTCTGATGTTCGAGGGTGAGGAGTTGTTTAGATTGGACATTCCCTGCAGGTTCAAGGAAGATGCCAGCATCAGCAAGGATAACATAACTGGATCAATAATTGTTCAAGAATGATAGATGATATTAGTCAGTTTATTACAAACAATCAATATTTTAAAGTAGAATCGAGGTACTTGCCAATAAAGGTTCGAGATTTGGTGTAGCTGGGCTCTGGCTCCTTTCGATAGGTCGTTGAGGCCCTTTGTCTGCTGTTTGGTGGCCTCAAGTTGCTTCTGTTGGTTCGGGAGAAATAAAATTATTCAAGAACTTCCAATGTCAACTCTCTGTCCTGTCCCATAAGATGAATAAAAATGTGTTGAAACTATTCAAAGGAGAGTATCTTCTTTTTTGGTATGATATTTTTAACCTCAAGGCTCTTCAGAAGAGGACTTTGCTTCGTGCTGACGACTCCAATGTCTAGGAGACATTTTTCAAGGGTATCCACACTCAAGGCAGAGCTTCCACGATAGAGGTCATAAATTTTGAGCAGAACATCTTTTACAGGTCTAGTGGGCGAGGGGGTTCGAAAGAACTACTGCTCGATGGATTATTTGTCGATCATTTTAAGCAGTTGAAAGGGTTGGACAGTTTCGTTGAGGTCTCCATTGTGAGTGATGGGAGAAATGTTAGACTGAATGTCAATTTCATTTAACAACTTGCAGTCAGCTGAATTCACATTCCTTTTATCGATTCTGATCAGGTTTATTTTCTACTTCCTCAAAGCAGAGTATAAATTTTCAATGATCATAAGCTCTTGAAGATGTTAATTGTGGAGGGTTAGGTGATTGAGAATGTTCAAAGAATTATTGATGAAGTTCATCAGAGAGGGAGTCTCTTTTTGAGTCTGAATCTCCTGGTTGACCATGTTGACTAAGGTTGTTTGAACTGCAGCTTCTTGCATATTGATTCTTTCCTCTGGAAGAAGAGTAAGCTCAGGGTTAACTTCTTCCCAAAACGATATCAGCCTTTCAAACTCTATCCTTCTGATATAGTCAAAGTCTTCTTTTGATGTGCCAAGCGAAATTCTTTTTTCAGAGTGAATGAACTTTTATACAATTTCAATAAAGATGTTGAAGGAATTGACTTTGTCAAAGAAGGGAATGGAGTCACAGTTGTACTCATACAGGAAGTACCTTGACAGAATGTCAACAAGCAGTTGATAAATGTCAAATGCTTTGAGCATGTTGCGATCCGAGAGGGTGCTAAAATACTCACTGATCGTTTCTTTTTCCTAGAAAAGGACCCTTTTAAAAAGAATGTTCCTGTGATTGTTGGTATATAACTTCTCTATTATGGTGCTGCTCTCAGTGTTGTAGGTTACCCATTCCTATATGATACTTTTTAATTGATTCTGCTTTAAGGGCTTGAAGTTGACCTCGATCGGAATGTTCTTATCCACCAAATATTCACGCAGAGCCTTTTCGACTCTTGGGCTCAGCTGAAAATACTCACACACAATATCTCCTAATAATTTCAGATTGGCCTACAAAGGTTTACTATCATCATACTCGAAAGTTTTGACCAGATTGTCGAGATCGTTCTTTTTTCCGAGTTTACTCTCTATGGACAGCATTTACTCCATGGGAATGTGGAAGTTTTTCTGCTGCATTAATTAATAATTATCCCCTACTTTTATCAGAATCATCAATTGAATCATTATCTAATGTCGTATATGGTCGGGTCGCGAATTAGGTTCATACGAATGTAGTCCTTCAGACCTTAGATGGAGGTATTCACTGTTTTCAGCAGTTACTAAATATCGATTTGTATACCAGAAACTATGCGTCGTTGCCGTACTATTCTGTGGCTTTGACGATATAGTCCTTGAAGTTGAAGGTCTTTTCGTCGACCTCCTGCACTTCTTTGAGAGTCATGATCACAACCTGGTCATACTTGGAGCGCCATTCCTTCATCACATCAACAGTACCATGAATCTTTTTTTGATCTCGTTGTTGGGTGGAGGGTTTCTTTCGAAGTCAGTCTTTAAATCCACAAACTTGTTCGAAAGTTCTTTATTGAGGCGCTTAAGAAATTTGAAGAGGGTGTCCTTATCGATTTTCATTTTTAAATTATTCTATATGGAAAATCAAAAGAAATAGTTATCAAACAGCAATTCTTAAATATGCAGTTGGGCTATGCTAAATTGCTTTATAACACTGGAAGTAATACTATTCATAGAAACATATTAAACTTCGAATGAAAAGAGATAGTGTTTCTGAACTCACCGGCCTCAAATCGGTTCAGACCCTCCAAACCTTCAAGCTTCTCGCTAGTGAATCAGCTCCCATCTACTTTAATGCTGATGTTCTACCTCTATTCCTTCAAAATAATCTAAAAGCTGAACATCGAGCGGTCAAACAGTTCGAAGGGGAGGACGCTCTTCTGAAGGCATTCTATTTTAACATGATGAAACTGGCATTTGAGATTGAGTGTGAGGAAACAAATTATGTGGACATTGTGAAGAAAATCCTCTTGAGCTAGCAATAATTTGGAGAAGGGGAGCTTTCTGATAAATCGCTGACTGACAAGCAGTATCGACATTTTTTGCTGGAATTCATGGAAATATTGGAGCATCAGGAGATTCCTTCCTTTGAATAAACTATCCAGTGGTACCCTATTATTGATTAAATTCTACTCAAAATGTTCAAACAACTAGTCCCAATCACCCTCAAACTCAATTAACCTTCTGGCTTCATTCAAGCAAAGAAAATCTTCTAGTTTTTAGCAAACAAATTCAAGGTGAGGATGCAAGTCATTAAGGGTTGCTTCAAGTTTATATAATCAGACATTTTTATCTATGTGGAAAAACCCACGTTAGTATACTTGATCTTTGTCGACCAGCTTGCTTTCATCAAGGAAGTCACCGAATAATCTCTTTCCAGTGGCATCAGTCACGAAAGCTCAGTCTATCTGCAGAAGAAAAGCTCAGAAATTGAAGAAAAACCTGAATGCAAAAAGGAAAGTTAGAGAAACAACGCTAGGGGCAAGGAAAAGGAGGAAGATAGAAAAGGCTTTGGAACTGTAATAAACATGCTCGACAGCTAAAAACTTTAAAGATCCAGAGCATCAGAGGAACATAGTATCAAGTGCCGTGACAGCTTCGAGTATAGAAATTCCAAACAAAGCATAAGATCATCTGATAAAATTTTGGAATCAGAGAATAGCTTGGTTGAGGATTACTACGGTAAATGTCCATAAACTTCTAAAATTAATTCTTCAAAATCTTCAATGCAGTCCATTTCCACAATCAAGGCATAAAAATCAGATAATAGTCATTATCGCTCAACTTTCTAAAATTACGCTGGCTAGAGTAAGCAGTCAATTCTTTCGCAGCCGTAAAAATTTAGTCAAGGATCAGTCATTCAGAGGAGTCATACCGAAAAGCAGCTCACCAATACAAATCCTGTTAGGAACAATTTTCTGAAGCAATAAAAGGAGGTAGAGGTTCATTAGGCTAAAATAACGTAAAGGCCTTCGAAATAGAATCGTGTAAGCTATCAAGTATCCAGCTGAATATCATAATCTCCGAGCAAGTTATTACTATCAAGGAGCCCAGGTAAAATCATGAGGAA
>Ga0100402_1004504_pt1 | contig 14720 bp, 19 predicted proteins | sample CryGeyme20150102_FD_80419 | JGI IMG/M metagenome (GOLD analysis project Ga0100402, IMG submission 80419) | Groundwater microbial communities from Crystal Geyser aquifers in Utah, USA - Crystal Geyser metaG 2015-0102 | ecosystem: Environmental > Aquatic > Deep subsurface > Groundwater | place...
ATTGTCGTCTTCTGGATTCTAAGTATGCTGGTGGGAAGGCTGATGTACCTGAGTCTGTTCAGGATAAACGAACAGATTGAAGTCACTTCAAACACGGTCTCAAACATGAAAAAGCTCAATTAAAAGCTGGAACAGATGTGTGAGTATGTATCAGGGGTCAATAAGCTCAGAGAAAACATAAAAAAGGATCAATGATTGTTCGTTTACTCCTAGCCCTATATATATCTAGCTATTACCTATTCATGGAAGAGATATGACCCAGTAAGACTGACTCTCGTCATTTGAAGGTTTATCAATAATATTTTTAATAAGAAAAGGAATGCTGGACAAATATGAGTGCTTTGTCAAGCAATCAAGAATGTGGGACTGTTCCATCTTCACAGCATTCAACCGCAGAACAGCCCAAAATGTCATCATCAAAAAAGTAAGAAACAGCCTCTCATGGAATGAGGTCCTCTGTCATCGTCAGCTGCAAATCATCAGTCGCCTTAAAGCATTTCCTAAACTGAACTAGATCTTCAGGCACAAGGGAAGCTTCTTCTTTGTATTTGAAAAGACCTATGGCAGCTCGGTCGGGATCAACTACCCTATCGACAGGCATGACTTCCCCTCGGTCATCCAACTCATGACCTAGTTGCTGTAAAGCCTAAGGTAGATGGAACAGGAAGTGCCTCAGATCATGATACTACCTTAGTGGGTCTACTTTCATCGAAACAGTTTAAAAATTGTTCACTACGAACCTTTTTTGGCTAAGGAGAATGAAGAGAGGAAACATATTTTCACTCACAACCATGATTAGGAAATGAACAATTCAATCAGTTATGAATAGGAACAGGCTGACTTTATGCCTGATCAATACAAGGGGAGCCTGGTGTTCCAGTTGGGTCTCATCATTTATCGGCTGCTGACAGGCAAAAAATAAGAAAAGGTAGAGACCAGATAATAATATGAAAAGTACATTCAACACGTTCGATAGCATTCCTAGAGACAAATCCTGAAGTACAGTGGAAACGATAGGTTCACCAACTTCATCGTCAAAATGTTTAGTAGCAACAAATTCGAAGTGCCATCCTTCCAGCAAGTATATAATTTCTTCCAAAATAACAGTCGACAGCGTTTCAAAAATGGAAACAAAGATCTGAGAGTTTAGGTTTAACTCTAGAAGATACACCTCACCAAGGGTAGAAGTCCAGTCGAGGTTAAGCGCAGAGCCAGGAACTGTTGCATGAAACCTCCACCAGCTCCCCTCAAAAATAAATAGCTGAGAACCATGGGAATTCATTCTGAAAATAAGTTGAAAATGGCCAAGGAAAGTAAGCTTATGCTTCCCTACATCTCTATCAAGAACAGCTACAGCATTGAAAGAAAGCGGAACCTGACCTGTGTAAACCGGCACAATATGCCAATCTCAAGCCCACACAAAAGGCAGAGCAACAGGGAGCATGCCAAAAGCTACGGTTATTTTTAAACATAGCAATCTTCCTGATTTATATTTTTACGACCACTCCTCATTCATTTTGATATTGTTTTTGGCTCCAAATAATGTTTCCCTCCGAACCCAACCAGCCATAAGAACAGCAGAACCCTCAGTAAAACCCTTAAAATAACCAACAGAGCAACAGAAGAAGTCGATAAGCCCCCGTCAAAAAATCCAGGCCTCAATACAAGCTAACCCCTCAGGAATTTGAGCAAGAAAAAGGCATAAAGGCTTTATATGAGAGGACAAAAGAACTAAAACTGGATGAAAACTCTGAAATAAATGTCGAGAACACAATGAAAAAGATAGTCGTCACCATGAAAACATGGCAATTTCAGATGGTTCCTAAGTACACTTTCGATTATTTCCTTCAGAGGTGCCAAGCACTAGGCGCCCAAAAGCAACTCATGGTAATTGTACATATACTCAGGCATACATGGCCAAGGTTAGGAAGGTGCACAAAGGAGAATAGTCTTGGCCCACCACTGAGAACCAAGGAGCTGCAGACCAGCCTCAGCAGCCAGCTGCTCAGGGCGAGGGCGAGGACTACTATCAACATGGGAACATGCAAGAGGAACACAAGCAGGCGATGGATATGCTCAATAAATTTTAAGCCCTTGGAAACAAGAATAAGGAAAATGTGGAGCTGGATGAGGATGACCTGGAGTTGATGTAGATGATGGAGAAAGTGGCCAAGAAGAAGAAAATATAGGAGAATCCTCAGGAGGAGTCTTAAGAGCCAGTTCCGTATGTACCTGAAGGGTTTGATGAGTTTCCTTTTTCTGAGGATGAAAATTGATTGCTCTGTATGTTTGTCAGCATTAAATAAAATCAGCAATGGCCTTGGCGTATTCCTTGGGACTTTCGACAGGAATAAGGTGAGCATTGCTTTACCACAACTGGACACTTTTGAAGTGTTCTTTCATATGTTTGACGTCTTCCCAAGGAATAATCTAATCGTGGCTGCCGTGAATCACCAAGCACTAACTTATTAAAGGTCTACCTCTGATTTTATTTTGCTGATGTCGATTTCAGGATGGGCCAAAGCTTCCATCGAGTCAATATAGCATCGCTAAAGGAAAGACCCTTTTTGTAACTTCACTAGACTTTCCCTAGGAATGTGCTTACAAAAAGCATAAACTGAGCTCAAGTTGGCTTACACCCATTCTTATGGTTGATTTTATTAAAGTTTTTGCATGATCCATTTAACCATGTCATGCTAGGATATCTCTTCTCTTGTCAGGCATTTTTTATCCCCCTTCTTTAGAATAATTCCTTCATTAGAAACAGTACAGGTCAGGACCAACTTGCTGACTAACTCAGGAGCAATTTAAGCAAACTTCATAGCCACAGCTCCTCCAAAACTCCAGCCATTTGGGATGCATTTTTCGATCCCTTTCGCCTTACAGAAGTCTCTAAGGTCATTAGCCCAGCTCACCAACCGGTTACAAGTGTTTTTGTAGGATGACTTGCCAAAACCTCTCTGGTCAAGGGCAATGATATTCCGATTGATGTGAGAAAGATTGTCAATAGCATCCCTCCACCACTAGCAAGTGCTGAGGTTCCCATGAAGGAAGATAAGGGAGGGATCCTTTCCTCGGAATTCGGCTCCCCATTCTTGGAAGTAAATTTCTTCTGAGTTTGGCAGTGTTATATATCCTGAGTTCATAATTAATGTCAAACAATAATACTTCAGCATTTCATACGAAATCAGCAATCATTTTGGCATACTCTTTTGGGTTTTCCACAGGTATCATGTGTGCGTTATTTTCCCAAAGGTGGACATTGTTGAAGTGCTGCTTCATGTTCTTCACGCTGTCCCAGGTGATCACCATATCTTGCTTCCCATGTATCATCAGACACTAACTTAAGACACTCTTACCTCAGCCTTTACCTTGGAAAGGTCAATATCAGCATTTGCCAGTGATTCCATTAATTCTACATAGCACCTTTGCTTGAAGCAGCCCTCAACTATCACCATTTTCTTCTCCTTCGAAAGGTGTTGGCAGTAAGTAAAAAGAAGGGACTCATATATCTGAGCCATCTTCTCTCTGTCCTGGCTCTACATCACCTGGACCATGAATTTTATCTTCTTATTGGCTAGCAAATCTTCTCGAGATGAGCAAGGCTTACCATCATCTACGAACTTCAAGCCCTCGTTGGAGACAGAACAGGTCAGAACTATTTTTTGGACTAGCTCAGGAGCAATTTAAGCAAACTTCATGGCCACTGTTCCTCCAAAACTCCAGCCGATTGCCACACACTTTTCAATCCCCTTGACTTTACACAAGTCCCTGAGGTCTTCTGCCCAGCTCACCAACCGATTACAAGTATTTTTGTAGGAGGACTTGCCAAAACCACGTTGGTCGACAGCAATAATATGTCTCTGGATGGACTTGAGCTATTCGATGGAGTCATACCACCACTCCAATGTACTAAAGTTCCCATGAACGAAGAGGAGAGAAGGGCATTTTCCTTTATATTCCAGTCCCCACTCCTCATGGTAGATCTCTTCTCCATTGGATAGAGTTATAAATCCAGATTGCATATTTTTATACAAGAAGGATAAGGAAATATCATTTTCCTCCCGCAAATTTCAGAATGAGCTCCTCATACTGCTTTGGACTCTCTCCTGGAATATAATGACCATTGTTTTGCCAAACGACAAAGTTCTTGAAATTAGTGCCTGTTGGCTCGACCATAGCTCTTGGGACCAAAGGATCTTGAGCTCCATGAATCATCAGAGTCTAGTTTATATAAATTGTACCTCTGCCTTTATTTTTTCAATATCGATGTCAGAGTTAGCAATGGCTTCAGACACATGGAGATAGCATCTTTCTTTGATCGCTGCCTTCACAACTGCCTCTTTTCTTTCCTCAGGATAATCCTTTGCTCGACTAAAAAAGAGCTTATTATAGCTTTGGAGAAGGGCCTGCCAGTTGCTGCTCTCAAACACGGCCATCATCATAGCAATATGAGGGTGTGTTTTCAGCTCCTCAGACGTTTTATAGATTTTTCCTTCATGCTCGAACTTTATCGATGTATGAGGAGCAGAACATGTAAGGATAAGCTTTTATACAAGATCTGGAGCAATTTAAGCCAGTTTCATTGAAACACCTCCTCCAAAGCTCCATCCATTCACAATACATTTTTTAATCCCTCTCATATTACATAATTCCTTGATGTCTTCTGCCCAGTGACCGTATCTTGTGCAGGGATTTTTATAGCTGGACCTTCCGAAACCTCTAAGGTCGACTGCAATTATATGCCTCTCGATCTTTTGAATGTGTTCAATGGTGTCTCTCCAAGACTCAGAGCTAGATGTGTTTCCGTGGACAAAGACCAAAGAAGGTTCTTTGCCCAAACACTCAGTATTACACTCGTAGAAAAAGAGTTATTCCTCGTTGCTAAGCTTTATGTTCCCCTCCTTCATTCTACAAGATATTATATATATATCATAGCAGTTATGACCTATTTAGGTAAATGCAAAAATAGTTACTTGTTGATCAATCTTAAAGCAGCTCATAAATGTTTCCTTCTTTTTGCTTTAGCCTTTTTTCGTATTCCTCTTCTTTTCTCTTCTTGCGAGGTTTGTATTTTTATTCGACTGGCTCGGCATCCTCCACAGTGTATATGACGTTCGGATTGATTCTTTTAAACTCGATCACTCCCTCAGGATTAGAGTCTTCTTCCTTCATCTCGTTACTGACCTCGACCTCCATCCCATCAGATTCGGACTCCTATTCAGCTTCCTCAGCTTTGTCTTAATCCTTGGAAGCCACCCCGAATCTACTGGCTACAAAGCTGGCGATAGGTTCAAACGACAACATGCTGAAAGGGTCAGTTTTCATGTTTTCATAGGTTTTTCCTTGGAACTATTCGAAACTGACTTGATACTTATTATTTTTCTTGATTGGCTCATGAGTTGTTTCCTCCTCCAGATGAATAATTCTTGCCTTTTGAGTCACTTTCTTGTCCTTTTTGGAGACTTCTTTTCTGCTGCTGAAGTACTCAGTCAGGTACTATTTGATTTTGGGTAGGTGATCTTTGATGTGGAGATGGTGCTCGATGGACTTGAGGTCTGATATGATTCTGTCAATCTTGATGTTGATGTTTTCAGGTTTGACAAGCAGTAGCTCCTTCAGCTTGCCAATCAGCTGCCTCTCAACACGGTGAGTCACCAACTCATCAAATGATATATCATTTTCCCTTGCAACATTATTCAAAAGACCAAACATCTCCTCAAACAAAAGATACTCTGGCTCCTTGTATTATTTCTGCAAATTGATAAGACACTCCTTGTTCTTAAACTCAAAAAGTTCAGCCTCGTTTCTGGTGACTTCATGACTTGTACTGTAAACATCGGTAAATACTGCCATTGGGTTAAGCCCCATCGAGAGAGCCTTTTGATGCAAGTCCGATCGCAACCTATCGAAAATTTATAGAAGGTAGTGTGTATCCAATCGAGCATAATGCAACATTTATTGGGGCAAAGGTCTCTGCCTCCAATCAGCAGTTTGGTAGGTCTTGTCTGTTGAGACATTACAGTAATGAGTCAACAAGAAAGCGTATGACAGTTTCTGCATTCCTAGCACTCGAGCAGCTCTGTATGTATCAAACAGATTGTGAATGTGTATATTGAAATCTCTCTGCAGCCATTTTGTGTCCATGTCGGCACCATGCATTACTTTGATAGTCTTCGGATCCTCCATCACTCTCTTCAGCAAAGGAACACTCTGCCACAGAGGAAATACGTCAACAATGTAATCTTTTGACCTTGAAGAAATCTGTATCAGGCAAGTAAGCCCTTCATAGCTTTTGTTCGAGTGCTCGACGTCCACTGCTATCTCTGCCTGATTACTTAGCTCCTCTACCATCTCCTACAGTTGCCTTTCTGAGCTTACGTAGACATATTTCTCACTCAGGGGACGAGAGGGTGTAAAACTAAGATCAGTTCGAATGCTTTAGAGATCTTTCTCATGACTATGGAATTAGAATTTCACGGGCTTAATGAATGAATATTGATCCTGAGGTCTTGTAACTTGTTTCTTTTCGCTGCTCTTCTTTTCTCCCTGATTGTTCTTGGAGGCCTATCTGTACTTCTTGACTGAAGTCTCGATGTTATCGCTAATATTTTCAAAGATGTCAATAGTGTAGTCCAGAGGAGTTGCCAAGGGAGCTTTGTGGATATCGGTGAACTTTCCAAAAGCACTGATGGCATTTTTGAGAGCGACTTATAGTTTTTTATTTTTATCAAGGAGCGAAAGTTGCTGTTCTGGTGAGAGAGCATCAGCTTTATTCATGAGTTTCTGGAAGGACTGGGCAATTTGTAGGGAATGAGTGAATAGTTATTGGTTATAGTTGGGCCGGTGCAGGTACTGTTCAATACTCTTTTTATTCATTGTTGAAGCAAATATTATAAAGGCAATTGATTATTGGCCCTGTTCTCAGGCTTCCGTGCTCTTTTGGCATAGACTACCAATTAAGTAGGAGATTTATTATATTATCGCTCCTCACTTGAAAAATGAACTTCTTGGAGTTGGAATACCAAACCTGGCAAAGATAATAAACCTACGGAATGTTTGATTACTCCGAATAAAAAGCTGTCCTCACCTACCCCAAAATATTCATCAAAACCTCAGGCGTACTCTTCAGAAACATCACCACCTACTAACTAGCATTCAACGAAGGGCCTGAAGTCACGCCTCCCTAGGGATACCTCGCCTTTCTCAAGGTTGAGTTCAAACAAGGGCATTTCTTTGTGGCCAACCTGCTCAACTAGTGTTAAAATTAGCCTTTGGCAGCTATTGCCCCGACCTTAAAGGGATTAAAATTAAAATAAGGAGATCACATTAGATTAGGAAAAGCAAAGCTGGAGTTACTGAGACTTTCATGGGCTCAGAAGAACAGAGGAAATCATTACTAGACCTGCAGAGAGCCAAATATGGCTGAAAGTCCCAGCATTTTTGCCGCATCTTTTTACTCCCAGAAAGAAAAAGCTTCCTTAGTCGAAAGCAATCCATCCTGCAGATACTGCTACAGCAAAACAATCGACGATGAAAATCCATTTATGGCTCTATGCAACTGCTCAGGACATACAAAATACATACATCTTGGATGTCTAGTGGAATGGGTCAGAAAGAGAAGTGGGATTTCTGAAGATTACTTAAAATAAGGCATCTACTGCGTTCAAGCTAAAGCCTTCACATGTTAAGTCTGTAAGTCACTCTACAGGGTAGATCGGCTTTTGAGGCAAGTATTCAAAGTCGACAAGGAAAAGCTACAATAATTTGCTGCCTTCATGGTAGATACCGATAGCCCAATGATCTATATTGTGGACCTCAAGAAGGAAGAAGGAATCACAATGGGCCGAAGCCTTGAGAGTCTGATGGTCATCAACTAGTTATCGGTTTCTCGAAAGCATAGTAAGCTCCTGATAGATCGGACGACAAAATAGCTGAGCATAATTGATCTTAAATCAAAATTTGGGACGGTTATAGAGATCATAAGGTAATAGATCTACAAGAAACATGATTTCCAGAAAGGCAGGACAAAGATGAGGTTCACCAAGAAGACAAAGATAAGTGTGCTTGAGAAACTCGGGTTTTGCTCAGCTCATGAGAATCTGCATAATGAGCACAAGTAGTGATTTAAATTATATTTATTTGTAACCTTATAAAAAATCGAATCATCACTAATCAAACTATGATCTGTCCTGGAGACCCTCTCTTCTGCGCTCCAACAGCCCCTTGATTTGCTACCCTGTGTAAACGTCAATATCCGATATTCCCAATTGCTCACAAACTTGTTCTCTTGTCACGAACTTTCCTTTTATCCTGAGCCTACTGTCGGCAACTTTTTTGCGGCAGTCATAGCTGACCTTCTTCCGCCATTTTCTCAGTTTCCTTAATAGAGTTATTGGCTTACTTTTTTTAAAGATACTTGAGTAGCTTGATTCTTCTACTTTCAAACGTCAACTCTCCGATCTTTTTCCCGAAGTTTTATTCGATTCCTTTGCAGATCAGGTTAATCTTCTCCTGGAAAGACCCATTTTGTTCCTCCCAGGCCTCCTCAAAGCATGGGACCTCGAAGTCGACGATGTATCCCATGATAATATTTTTGATTTATTGGAGCTTGGCCAGTTAGTTAGAGTCCTTTGAATTGGAGATTCTCCTGATTTATTTGGTGAGGGTGGCTTTGGGCTCCTTGACATACTTATCCATTTTTTCTTTGTATTCCGTCTGAGTTTTGATGCGGGCCAAGTCGAATTAAGCTATCTTTTCAGAGCCACGTTCGCTTTCAAAGAACACGGATGACTCTTCCTCGATTTCGAGAGGATAGCTATTCGACTCTTCATAAGAATATAACTCAGAATCATACTACTCGACGATATCCTCTAGGTCGTTGTCGAGGTGAAGTAGCACCCATGAATTTGATCTTGGCCGGCTATGGTGCCGCTCACGTCTGAACTTGTCCCCTCTCCTTCCATCAGGTAAGGCTCCATCCCCTCCGTCCAGCGAAAAATCATCCAGCTGGCTGTCAGCTAGTTCGATGAGCCCGTTGAGGAAGGGAGTGATCTTGAGGGTCGAGGCGTCGTGGTCGATGGGTTCTATTTCGGGAGTGCCCCTTTAGTGGTGGTGATTCTAAATTATAAGCAACACCGAAGAAGCTTATGAAGTGAGGACGCATCATGATGCTATGGCCGTCAGCTTCATAATCGATCCAGTATTACCCTGTCCGGCTGCCGATTTTCTGCTCCCATGGCTCGCTGCTGTGGGGAAAATTCTTTCAGCATGTATTATGAGACATCCAAAAAACTTGCTCTTTACTTCCTTCCCTCCATCTTAACTTCCACTTAAATGATAATTTATTATGAGGGACCATTGTTGAGAAAACTAAATTTCCGGGCCCATAAGCTACCACTCACCGAGGCCTCAGAAACACCCTTCAACCCGAGCCTTTAAAATATAAGTTCTTTCTCTCAAGAGAAGTTTCAGTCTGACCCATAATATCAACAACTAGATCCAGGTGCTGAGATTGAGCTAGGAGCTGGGGACAGCGGGTAGGCGGGGAGTGAAAGCTGGCCTTGGAGCAAGAAGGGGAGATCAGTTGATGGGGCTGCGAAGAAGAATAACAAATCAAGGGGCTAACTTAGTATATTATAATTATATCACTTTCAAATGCAATTTGAACGCTTTATCTACCTTCTCACTTCTCGCCTCAAAGATGCCAAGCTATCAAAAGCATTGCCGTAAGAACTGTTCAAATACTGTGGCTCTTCCCGATGGTATACATGTGCTACTTTTATTCGATTCCTGATAAGAGCTGACTACTGACGTTTGTGAACATCTCCAAGCATCGACAGGTCTGAGAAGCAGGTCTTATACGATCTACTTTCATAAGCCAAGGAACCCTGACTTACATCTTGACATATCTAGGTGTCAAACCGTCTTCTTTCTCGGGAGGAAGTATCACAAGGCTGGTTGTACTCAATATCTTTCATAGAACTTCCGATAATTTCATATTTTTTCTTGTTTCTTCTGATCTTGGATGATGGTAGTTTAAGACTACTGTTCATATCTTCAAGGTTACTTCTGATATCCTATGCACTTTTTCTTGACCTTTCCTCCAGCAAGCTCTCATACTGCTTGCTTACCCCTTCTAGCCTAAACTCAACATTTTTCTTCTATTCAAGCAGTTTTTATATTCTGTACTCAGCTGCTTTTTAAATTTACTCTATCTGCATTTTGAGACCAGATAGACTCTATTTGTAACTGCTTTGAGATTCCTCCAGTTTAATTTATGCCTAGTCCAGTGATGCCCTCAAACTGATGTTCTACTCGCCCAGCAACTCCAACTATACCTTGATATTTTTGATCATTTCAGCCCTTTCCTCATACAGTCCTTGCTCGATCTCCTTGAGAGGATTGTCTTGAACCTGAGCCAGTTGCTAACTTAACCTTGTTATTGATAAGTCCTTGATATTAACTTGTGTTTCAAGTTACCAACACTGTTTTGTCAAGACTTAGGCAATTTTCTTGTTGTTCTCACATTTGTGGCAAACTAACTACTTTTGCCTACTATTTTCAATAAATACTTCAGCTTACTGACAATATTTCAAGAGCAGCCACTTGAAATATTCTACTTTGTCTTGAACCTCCTTCTTGATCAATTTGTTCTCCTCTTTGAGCACTCTACAACTATTTTATAACTATCTAAGGGGGCCTTTGATATGTTTCAAGGTCGAAGGAATGCAAGAGTTGCGAGCAGGTTCAGGGATGGCATCATCTTCTCTGCTCTCACAGCTCTCAACATCCAGTTAAGAGGGCAGCTACTCTTATTTTGAGTAAGTTGCCAAGTTCTCTGTCAATCTGTTTTTGAATTTGTGGTCAAAAGGCTGACTAGAGAATAACCTGACTTAATCGATGCTGTTTGAGTGTGAGTCTGGGATGTATCGGTCTGGCAATTTGACGGTTGAACACTCGGAATCATTACTATTTCAGCTATCAGGTACATGAATTAACTCGGAAGCTGCTGCTCAAGGCCTATGAGTTTCCACAATTTTTTATCAGAGCTATTGCATGGGTCAAGCATTGTATTTATATATCGTAATGATTCTGAATCCATTCGAGAAGGAGGAGAACAACAACAATAAATAGGGATCCAAGCCCCGCGTATTTGTCAACACCATTCTGCCTCTTTCAGTGCTCCTCCTCAACAAGCTCATCAAATAAAAGCACGACTTTTCTCTGATCGGCAGAATTTCAATAATTGGGCGGGTGATCGAGTTAAAAGAAATGGTGGGGAGGACGCAAGTGAAAGTGAGTGATGATACTGGAGTGATTACCGTCATCGAGGGAGAAAGAAGTCACTTGCTGGAGGAGAATGAATACTACAAATTCATTGTGGCTGTCAAGAAGGATAAATAGTAATCCGTTCTATTCAGTCAGAATTTTCAGAAAGTTACAGATTACAACCAGTTGCAGTACCATTGGAGCTCTGTTATGCTGGCTGCCCACAGCCACGATTTTCTGATCAGATGATTCCATGTTTTTATGATTTTCTATATACTCTTTGAAGGAGATCTCAACTTATGGTATTGCAGAGGATGGTGCTCATATATATTTTTATATTAAGTGATGAGTGAGGAATCGATGCAGTATAAAATCATGAGGTTTTTCAACGAAATGGTACCCTGTCAACTACTTAGGACTTTGAGTCACAAAAGAAAGCAGAACGCTTCTACATGTTCGTCATCATTGTCACCGCAATTGTAAGTATTTGTTGACAAAAGGCATCTTATGCCGTGGCCGATGTCAAGAGAGACTTCAGCGTCTGCGTCTATTCAGTGCTTGTAGCTATGGTTCTGTGCTACATCGTAAGGATGATGTTAGAAAGGTCTGTGTCCCCGGACAAGCCCCCTGGTGGAAGAAGCCCTTCCCGAAATTCAGGCCGGAATAGGAGAAAAGGCATAACAAAAAAGCATGATATGGATAGGATAGCTAGCAATTAACTTCTTCAATTTGACTTTTTATTGATGATATTAACATGTGACCGTGACGTGTTAAGATAGTATAAATCAATGATTTTTTACTCAAGACTCCAATGGGCTATTGCTTGGCTCATGTTCGATCGTTTTTGAGTAATTTTTCACCAATTAGTGTTTGTTCCTCAGAAAGTTCAGGAAATCTTAATGTTTGACTTCTTTGATTCCATGTTTTTGACTGATTGTTCTCTTTTGCCCCACACCCATTTTAACCTGAAGAGAATTATTGCTCCTCTGTCTATTGATGTCGGCATCTATTCTTCTCCTGTGGATGCTCCCCTTTTGATGGCTGTGTGACACACTTGTAATTTTACTAGTTCTAGTAACAGCTGCTTTGGAATTTATATGCTACAAGTGTTGAGTATTGCTTTTGTCAGCAAACTTGACTTTATTTAGGCTGAGTTAATAAGACCTCTCATGATTTTTGTGAGAAACGATTTTTTTTCGGACAGAATGTGACTGAGGTGCTTCCTCAAAGAAGGTCTGTAATCTCTGGAGTTTACAGAGAGAAGCAGGCTTGAGGGTCGACTCGTAAGGTTGGATCTTGTACTTAGCCGCCTCTGTCTTTTCGTCGATCTCGCTCAGCTTTTGGGCCAGCATCGAGGTGTATTCCTTGTAGCTCCTGCTAGGTGGTTCCATTTCGATTGCCTAATTTATTTGCTCGATACTCTTTTGAGCTTTCTGAGGTGTTTTTTAACTCCATAGCCATTGAAGTAGAAGGAGGCGTGCTTATCCTGAAGAGCATCGTAGTTTCGAAGCGGGTCCTTGACTGGAGAGAGCTTTTTTTTCTCCATTCTGATTCGATAGTTACAAAATATAATTCTTCCGATAATTGACTAACAAAAGTAAGCTGATGGCAGTAATTAACTGTCGTATCAAGGTGTGGTCTGTCGATAGATTTTTGACAGTTCTACTACTATTGGGGATATATTAAAATATTGGTGAGATGTCGTCGGAATACACCGATGATCTGAGAAACGTCTACACGGCACTGGAGCAGAACATAAAAATCAACGAGGAGAAGATCCAGTCTCAACATAGGATATACAACGAACTTTACCGCATTTTCCTCAAGCATGCCAATAAGGTGGCCACTGTCGCCAACTCAATCAACGAGTAAATCCTCGATTCAGGTACATCAGTTCGCATTCAGCCAATCAGGAAGATATGACAGTGCAGTACTATCAAGTCTTGAGTAACTCGCTTCTCAGATTGGCTGATAGCTCTCGCCGTGTATCTCTCAGACTCAAGAGCTAAATCCTGGACCCTTTAAAGACTTTCAGTGAAAACTACGACAACGTGTATGAAGATTTCAGGAAGCAGTTCGAGACCAAGATGTTTCAGCTTAGCCAGCAGGAAGCGGAGACACAAAAGCATCGGGAGCATTACAACAGTGCCTGCGAGAAGTTTGAAAAGCACCGATAGACCCAGAAGAGGGTGATGGAGAAGATCGAGAGCGGAAGTAAGAGCTAGCTTGAGAAGTAAGTATTCATCAATGTAGATTCAATCAAAACACGAAGAAGTTGACATAAAACATCACTTCTAATGAGAAATTCTACCTTTCGTCCGTCTAAAAGATGAACTATGACTTGTAATAAATGAATAATCCAGAGAAAATTCGAAGAAGGAATTTGCCATTCTCAACCAGTCAATCTCCTACAATGAGGACACCCGTCGCTCCTTTTTCCGAAAAACCATCCTCAACTCCATTAAAACATTCTAATAATTCACTGCAGCATACGATCCATAGATCATCAAGAAGCTGGAAGAATCAGCCAAGCTCGAGGCGCCCAAATTTGAAGACCCTCATCAGAAAAGGATCAGGCTGCAGCTAGAAAGGGTGATCAACAACGACCACCGATAATAATTCGTCTGCTACGAGGATCTGATGAAGAACAGGAGAAAGAGAACGACAGAGGAAGATAACAGCCACTTGACTTAGTATTTCTCAAAGCTCAAGGATCGAGAGAAGAAAGACATTCGACAGCTTTTGGATCAGTGGTTTGGCACAACGACAGCCAGAAAGACCAGCGAAATGCTGGAGGATATTTCCCTGAACAAATCCAAATCATCAAGCAAACTCAGCTCGTCAAGTGCATCGGAGGTTAGCGAGACCAAAAGCTAACGAAACTCTGAGAAGAAGATGGAGTAGACGGATATGATAAAGGAAAAAATAATTTCGGTATTGCCTCATTCTCTCTTCTTCCTTGAGCTTCTCTATGGAAGGATCCTAGAGATGACCTCTTTCTACTGTAAGGTCAGCGAGGACAACTTCCTCTTCCTTCTGAATGCATTTTCCATCATCACCAAAAATATTGACACCAACTCTGACATCGGTATCGAGTTCACCTACAAAATGATGATCATTTCTCAAAGAATCATGCTCAAGAAAAACTTTGTCAACAAACAGGCCAACCAGCCAATCGAACTCCTCTGCATCAAGTACTGCAAAAACGTCAGCAAATTCAGAGACCCTAAATTTTTGAACAAGTTACTTAACTATATCGAGAGGAGAAAAACCTTAAAGAAAAAGATAAATGCTGAAAGCAAAGGAGCTCTCAATATTGCTAAAGGATTTCTGGCTGCCTTTTCAAGAGGAAAGGGACCCAGTCTCAATGAGGACGAACAGTACAATTGTCTTCAAGAAATGATCATGATCATGTCGAACTTTTCAGTCCCCAACGAAGTCATTTTGCC